>Ga0068855_100005279_pt1 | contig 15773 bp, 12 predicted proteins | sample KBSCornC52_FD_66592 | JGI IMG/M metagenome (GOLD analysis project Ga0068855, IMG submission 66592) | Corn rhizosphere microbial communities from Kellogg Biological Station, Michigan, USA - KBS Corn C5-2 | ecosystem: Host-associated > Plants > Roots > Rhizosphere > Soil ...
CAATGATTCCAAACATGTTACTGTTTCTTCACTACTATTAAAGGTAAGGATAGTAATAACAACTCTTTTCATAGGTATATTTTCATCTGACAGTCTTTGTTTGCTCGTTTTTTCTTCTCACTCGATACAATATTTTTTTTAGCGGACTTTTCGTATGATCTAACATACTCGATAAAAACCAATACTTCACCTCAGCTTCATTCTTTTTTACTTCTGTCTGTATATTATTGAGAAAATTAGTATCTGTTTTATCAGGAAAACCTTGCTTTTCCCACGCTTTTAGAACAATTAATTCAGTATAGATTGCTTGTAAAATACTTAATGCCAATCCATGAACGCCATCTTTGTACCCTTTTTGCAGAAAAAATGTTTTACAAAAATCTTTCACTGGCAGTCTTATCATATCCTGCCACTGAAAGTGGGGATTTTTTTCCATAAAAGTAAGTGCTTCATTTTCTGTATAGATATCATTCATTTTCCGCATATACTGCGAAATAGATTGATAATTTTCGTGAAGCAGGCCTGATTGGAATTTCTCAGTCGCACCATCAATTTCAAGAGAGGTATGGACTGATTTCTTCGGAAATCTCGCTTTTCCTTTTCGAAATAATCGCAGTTGATAATCCGGCCACCATAACGAATGTTCTATCCATTTATTAAAAATAATATTTTTACGAGGAATCCAATAGCCGTTAATTGTATCGGAATGAGTTTCTAACATGTGCAAGATTTCTTTTTGTAAGTCTTCTGGAATTCTTTCATCAGCATCGAGACTCAATATCCAATCAGTGGTCGCTTTTTCAAAACCATAATTTTTTTGATAATCAATAGCAATTGGATCATTTTCCTGCACAAAAATATGTTTTGTAAATTTCTTTGCTTTTTCAACTGTCGTATCCGTTGATCCATGATCCACGACAATAATTTCATCAGCAAACTTAGCCGACTGCAAACTAGCAGTGATATTTTTTTCTTCATTAAAGACTGATAAAACAATTGCAAGTGTTTGTTTAGCCATGTTGTTGTCTCCGTAAACGTTGCATATCTAGTCTGAGCTGGCGATATGAGAATGCAGAAAAAACAAGCAAATAAACAATTCCCGCCATAATGATAGCGCTAATAAGAGTGAAGATATCATGAATAAATAGGCGTCCGACAAAATATAAACAGACACACATCACAATGGTTGCTACACTTGGCGTCGCAATGCTGGTAAAGAAAGAAAATGTGACGATCCGGCGGACTAAAAAGATAGTAATCCCAATGCTAAGTGTAATTAAAAATGAAGCGATTGCCACGCCATTATAACCATATTTATAAATTGCTAACGGCGTAAGAATCCAGGTGGCTGCTGTCCAAAAAATCATTAATTTAAGTGTTACCTTTACTCTGCCACTTGAGTCTAAGACATTGATGAGAATGCCTGATAGAGAAGAAATAAGCGCGTTAAGACTAAAAAAGGTAAGCGAAAATAAAGCTGGTTCCCATTTGCCATGCCATTTCGGATAATATGCGATTATATATGGCGCGACGAAGATAAGACCGGTTAACAGTGGAAACATACATGCGCTGACATAAAATAATGACTTCTCGATTGCTTTCCTGAGTAGTTCTTGATCATGTTGGATACGAGAATAACTTGAGAATGTTACTTTCGTGACACTATCGACAATAAAGCGATAGACAAAAAACGCTAATCTCTGGGCAAAACCAATATAACCAATTGCTGTATACGGAAGGAATTTAGTGAGAATAACTGTTAAGAAATCATCTTTAATCGTCGCCAAAATATTTTTCGCCTGGAATTGAATGCCAAAACGAAGATGATGGAGCGAAGATTTCGAAATTCCCAAACGAATCGGCCAAGGAGCAAGAAAATAATATATGGGAATACTTATAAGTCCAGCTGCCAAAAAACCCCATGTATAACTTGCTAGTCCAAATCCATTTATTACCAAAACAATGAGGATTATATTAAATGTCAAAGATTCTGCAATTTGGGGAATAATCACTTTATTAAATTGAATCGCTCTCTCCATAAGAATAGATGGAATTGTCTTAAACGATGAAAGAAAAATAGAAAAAACAAGAACAAGTAGAAGATAAATACCTTTCGTACCCAAATGAAAGAATGACAAAAAGAATGATTGTAAGGCTACAACGATGATAAAAATACTCAGCGTGAGAAGTAATTGTAAAGTAAATGTGGTTATCAAATCTTCTTTCGTGACGTCTTCTTTCTTCTGGACAAGTGCTGCACCAAAACCAAAATCAGTAAAAAAACTAATGACTCTTTGAATTGCTGTCACAGCAGTATAAACACCAATTTCCGCGACAGTTAATTTGGAAGCGATGATGATAAACGCAGCGAGTGAGATAAGTTGTAAAAGAAAGGTTCGAGATGTTAAGGCAATAACTCCTTGAATCGTCCTTCGAGTAATGACAACAATTGGTAATTCATCCATATCTATGCAATTTTTTCCAAGGAGTTGTACTTAGCAGTCGATACATACTTTCCACGTCTCCAGTAATCGTTTTTAATAATTGGACTGTCGATCCTGGATTATCAACCCAATGAACTGGTTCTTCATAGATTTTATATCCACTTTTTTCTCCGACAATAAGTAATTCACCATCAAAAAACCAGCCATTATCAACAATATGGGGAAGTAAATCAGTTACAACTTGTCGAGTAACCGCTTTAAAACCACATTGTGCATCAGTAAAATGTGTATTAAAAAATAAACGAATAAAAACATAGTTGAGTACTCGAGAAGTAACTTCACGGATAAATGTTCGTCCTTCCACGATCGCGCCTTTTTTCAGTCTTGTCCCAATCGCAATATCGTAGCCATTTTCTAAGGCATGAATGATTTTAGGCAAATGATGTAAATCTGTAGAGAGATCCACATCCATATATGAGCAATACGAAGCCTCTGACGCCTTCCACACTTCTTTCACTGCTCTCCCTCTTCCCTTTCGAGTTAAATGGTAATAAGAAACTTCTGAATATTTGATCGCTAAGTCTTTCGCGACAGCGGCTGTACTATCTGTTGATGCATTATCCGCAACTGTAATATGCCAGTTATATGCAAACATAGACTTTCTACAAAACGCATGCAGTTTGTCTATACTTTCTTTTAATTCTTTCTCTTCGTTATAGACTGGTATCGTAATCTCGACTGTTGGACTTTTTAGCATGGATTTTCTCCTTTCTTCGTAAAAACATTATAGCAATAAGCAGGAGCACTACACTAGTGAGAGTTAGGATATTAGCCACTTTCTCAAGAATAGTTGAAGTAAAAGAGAAGCGGATAGATTGTATTCCTTGACCTAATGACAGAAGATAACCTTGACGGGTTGGTACAACTGGTACTGGTTGATCATTGACAAACGCACTCCAGGCAGGGAAAGGCGCGATATGAAACAAAACTTTTTCAGGTTTGGGAGTGGTAAGAGTAATGTGTAATTCCTCTGTGGTTTGTTTAATTGATGAAATACTGTATAACGAACCGGTTGAAAGTATATGAGAAGCGAGTGCATTGGCTAGCGTTTTCGGTGTTTTAAAATCTTTCGGCATATATTCATCACTTCTATTCGAAGTCGTCCAGAGTAAATTAGTGGGATTTATATAATATTGATCATTTACTGTATAAAACATCTGAGGTTTAAAAAGTTTTGCATTAAAAAGTAAGATTCCACTGACTAATACAATCGTTCCACTAGCCAAAATGAAGCGCATATATCGATATCTTAGTAAAAGCAATTGCACTAACCAGATACATAATCCACCACAAAGACTACTAAAGAAAGCAATCAACAATAAAAATCTCCAAGGAAATTGAAAATAGGCCATAAACTTGAATGCGTTCCAAATTGGCAGTGATATTTCCAAGGTCAGAACAAATGAGCAAAGAAGACCAATGTATATTCCCAAGAAAAAAAAATTTCTTTTCACTATTTCCTTCTTATCCTTGCTAAAAAGAAAGCCAGTAAGAAGCACTAGTGCAATAACTGTTGCCAATACATGCACTTTTCCTATACGAAAAGATAGGCCGTCAATGCATCCGGGAGCAGAGCCTCCAAATCCCCAGGGACTATTCCAGAGTTGAGAAAGACAGACGAAATGCTCATGAAAATCAGAACCGCCCTTCGTTATCGAAACAACATTTGTATAGGACATCTCGGTTAGCGCGGGTAGCCAATAAAAACTGGCTAGAAAAATACCTACCAACACGAGAATAATGGTCGCATACACCGTAAGCCGATCATGTTTCTTCCAGGCGATTATACTTTGATAGATGGCGACTATGAAAATTGCTGGTGTAACCATAAATGCTGTAAGATTATGGGAGGTAATCAACGCAGCATATGTAACACTTCCTAGAAAAGTCCCTAGCCATTTTCTCTTATCTTTGATACGCAGAAGAAAATAAAAAATAAAGGGTAAAAGACTATACGCGAAAGCTTCTGCCATATCACCCCGAACATAGATATCCAGTGCGTGATACGGGGCGTAGATATACAGACTTGCCGCCACAAAACCAGCAAACAGACCAAAAAGGCGCTTGGCTAATACATACATGCCAACACCTGAAAGCACTATACCAATGCCAATCATTATCTTCGTCGCAGTGACATAGGAAAAACCCAAAAACGTTAGGCACGCACTGAGATAATACACAAAGGGCGCGTAATAATTAAAAAGCGGATACCCATATCCATACCCCAAATCTGCCGACCAACGTACAGGAAACATCCCATCATGTAATGCCTTCGCCATTTCATAGGTTCGCTGTACTTGTGCATCATCATGCATTGAGAAAAAACCAGCATGAAACAAAGGGAGCAATGCTGGAACACACAGCAAAAAAAGAACAATATAACTAAAAATTAAAGAATATGGTTTCATAATTTTATAATCAAATAAGTGACCAGTAAAATTGCATGACAGAATTTGAAAATTATGTACTTTATGTTTTGATTGGATATTGGTCATTGGACATTGGTAATTTTGCTTTAGATGATCGCTTTCGGATATAGGATAAAAATAATAACACTAATACTGCAAAAATAGACAGCAGGCTTACAAAATCAGACAACAATCGTAATGGTGTCTCTGTAAATGTCCCCACAAATATATGTGTTCCTTTCGGTAGATATACTTGCATGACTCCTTTCACATCTTGATAGTGAATAATGACCGGTTTTCCATCCATAGTGACGTTCCAACCAGGATAATAAATAGTATTAATCTGTAAAAGAGATGGTATGACAGAGGAAGCTGTTACTGAAAACATTTTCGAGTTAGAAGTTTCATCCGATAAACTGATATTTTTATCAATGGTGATAAATTTATCAGCCGGTCTTTCTGCAGGTCTTTGTCGCACCCATAGTGGTGTATATTCATTAGATGAGGTTGTCGTGGCGTCATTAGTAAGATAATATGCATCTCCCCTATCAACATACATACTTGGTTTTGCATAAGAAATGCAATACAGCATTGCTATCCAAATAATAAAGATCGTAATAATAGAAAATGATCCTTTAAAACTTGCCAGTCTCCCGATCATCAATGCAGTCATAAACCCTAAAGGTGCAAGCAGTGTCCAAGGATAGGTGACATCACTAAAGAGTGGAATATGTTGCCAAAAAAAAGTAGATAATGAAAAAAGTAAAAATATATATATGATAAAGAGTCCCAATAATAACCATAAAAATAAAGATATTGTATGTTTCTTGGTGGATTTTCTCTGCTGTAAATAGAGTACCACGAGCGTACCGATCAAGGCTAAGATTTGGGCTACACCTAACTGATACGAAAGGTTGGTTGTACCATAACCCCAACTTGGTAAAAGCAGTTGTAGTGGTTTTACAAAATACTGACTTTTATCAGCTATTGGAATAACTGATAGCGCAATGAGATTTTTTTCTGAAAGAGCTGGCAGCCAAAAAAAGCAGGATAATCCGAATCCAAGAACAAACGAGACAAGATAATTTAATGCTAAAATTTTTCGTTTTTCCTTCTCAACGAAAAGCGAAGATCCCATGAAAATAAGAATGACTGGCAGAAATTCAACAGCCATAATATTATGCGCTGTTACTAAAAGTGCAATACATACTCCTGCCCAAGTTGCATCAAAAAGCTTTTTAGATTGATGTAACCGTAAAAGAAAATAAAGAATAAAAGGAAATAGGACAAAGGCGATCGATTCACCAATTGATCCGCGAACAAATAAATCCACGAGTCGATAGGGATAATAGATATATAACATGCCGCTTATATACCCAGCCCAACGGTTATTCCAAAATCGATGAGCGAGAAGATACATACCCATAAAAGAAAAAGGTACTGTCAATGCAAAAAGAAGTTTCATGCTATTGACGAAGTCAATATGAAACAGATGAATCACAAATCCTAGATAGTATGGCAATGGATAAGCGAATTCAAAAAGCGGATATCCATAACCAAAATTTAGATTGCCACTATATCGAGCAGGAAATTGCAGATCCTTTATTTCTCGATACATATCTCCTAATCGGACGACTGCCCACTCACCATCATGCGTCGGGAAATAACCTGTATGAAAATAGGGTAATAATAATGGAATGCTAATAATAAATGAAAACAGAATGAGAAGAAGCCAGTGGTATGAAACAAAAAATGATTTCTTCATGTCTATTTAAAGTTTATTGGGAAGGGTTAACTTTATATAAGGTAACATGCACGTTATTATTGTTTTCAGTTGTGACGAGTATTGGCGTTACGGGCCATGAACTTGGTGCTATACCACTAGAAGGACACCCTACACAAGGCTGATAGAAATATACATACGTCGGCATACGCTTTGCCATGGTTATAAGCTCATGTAGCATTTTATCCTCAATTGGCCAATATCCTTTAATCGTAACATTAGGATTTCTCACTAGATACATTTCAAACGAAGCCGGCATAAGACCAAATTGTCCTTCAGTCGCTATATATATCTTTTGCTTACTGGCTTGTTGGCGAAGGTAGCTAACACTTTGTGTAACTCCCCACCCGGCTGGCCAATCGCCAATATACTGATTGTAATCTGCACGTGGAATTGGCGCTGTGAGTGGATTACTAATGAGTCCATATGAAACATACATTGTCGGCAGAAGGGCTATAACTGTTATTCCTATCACTCCCCATTCGCCAATTTTCTTTTGCGATTTTGTGAGAAATACACTTCCTTGCCAGATACCATAGGCGACAATCGGTAGCAAGACAACTGTCATAAATAAAAGGTATCTGGGATATAAAACTTTTCCGAATATAGCATCGAAGACCAATGGAGCTATAAAATAGATTACTAAGATAAGTTTTTCTTGATAGAATTTTTTCCCAAATAACCCGACGACTAAAAAGATGACATATGTAATATTAAAGTATTCCAAAAACCACTGCATGAGTGCATAGATATTACCGGTGAATATGTCATAACGTCGCAACCATGGGAGTGTCAACCATTCGCTGAATGAATAGATAAATGTTGAATTATTCTTCGCCGAAATCATACCATAGTATGGAGAGAGACGAAGGAAATTATACATAACCAACCCGATGAAAACTGCGAAAAGACCATAGCCAATCAGATGAAAAAGTTTTCGTCTCGGTTCGCGACGAAATGGAAAAACCAGAAGTATAAATGGCAAAAGTGCCATACTGATGAAGCCAATCGATTTCGTTAACACACCCCCGCCAAAAGCCAGACCCAACGTATACGATGTCCCGAGACTTATTTTCTTTACTAGCAAAAATGAAATGTAGAGGGTCCAAATATACCACATCGCCGACAGACTATCTTCCAGTGCTAATCTATCATGCAAGAGTGCTAAAGGATAAAATATATAGAGCAGCGCAGTGATAAAAGCGACTTTTTTGTTCTTAAAAATATGATTACTTAAAAACCATAATCCTATCATGCTACCTAGACCACTAAACACCGAAAGCATACGGCCAGCGATTAAAGGATCTTGAATTAATTTAAGAAATACAAACATACTCCATGTTTGTAGCGGTGGTTTTCCGTCTGTAAGCGAGATAAATCGCCAATTAGGATCTTGCAGTGCAATCTGTGCCCAACGGATATAGATCGCTTCATCAGTGAAAATAGGTAATTTGTTGAGCAGAATAAGTCGAGTTAGGAAGTAAAGAACGATAATACCAAGCGCTAAAAGAAGTTCATTTCTATATTTTTGTAAAAATGTCATACATTAATTATATACTTCTCTGCTTTCGAAATGAACTATCAATGAATAACAGCTTCAGCATATACCCTATACCCACGGCAAGTGCAACCACACTCAACCAATAATAAATTATGGTCTGTACTGTAAACCATGGTGTATTCCAATTCCCGAGAAAAAGAAAAGGAATATAGACTGCCAAGGATATGATTGAAATAATCAGTACACCTTGCTGTAACTTTTTATATTTTGGAAGCAATGGGACAAATACGAGAATGTATAACAGATACCAAGGTTGAAAATTCGTCCGCATAATAACGAAAAATAACGGAATGAGCATCAAGAGGAATAAAAAAATAAACAATTTCTCCCAATGCAATGTATTTCTTCGCCATAACACATATATAAATATAGGCAAAAGAAAAATAGTCGCAAATTTAATACCAATTGAAAGAAATAAAAGAATAAAAGCCAATAAATATTTTTTCTCAAACAACAAATACACTGACCAAATTGCGAAAAATAACATGACGATATCATTATGTGCAGAAACACAGCATTCCATAATAACCAAGGGATTAAATGCAAATAATGCAGTCAAATAAAGTGGGTTTTCAAATTTTACTTTCTCAACAATTTTTGAAAGGAAATAAACAGTTCCGACATAGGAACCAACGATAAGTATTTTAAATAAATAAAATGTGATGATAAAAATATTTGCTCCGACGAATGAAAGCGGTACTGTCAATCCCAGCCAAATCGGACCATAGGGATAGGTTCTATTCGTCCAATGCATAAATCCCAGCATCGGATCTTGAGGAAAATTTAAAGCCATATATTGATATGGATTTAGATGATAATGGGTAAGAATTTTCGCATCGAAAATATAATTAAATAAATCATACGAAAGCGCATTATACGAAAATGCTAAAACAACAGCAGTGACACCAACGAGACTCCAAAAAAATCTTTTGGTTAATTGCTTTCTATGAAATTGCCGAAGGAAATAAAGATAAAATACACTAAGCAGAAGAACGAGCAGAATAAACAAGGTCGTGGATAATGATCGATTGAAATAACCGATATATTGGAAGTGTTTTTCAATACTATATAAAGAAGGAATACGAGTAATTACCAATCCTAAATCAATTTGCGTATAACTATAAAGAAACAAACTCACTAGGAGCAAAGCATACAGAGCAAAGAGCACCCGCGATCGAAATGGAAATTCCATATCAATAAAATTTTACTTTTTTCATTTTACGTTTTACGTTTTACGTTTGCATCATAGATGCCATTCATAATATTTTTCCGTATTATTAATAAATCCCAAAAACCTGTGATCGAATCCTTCACCAAATTTACTCTTCGTGTTTCGACATGTAACCAATTCACTGGCACTTCTTTTAGTTTATATCCCTTATTTTGCCCGAGATATAATAATTCCACATCGAATCCAGACGTTACCGCAGAGCCTGATACTTCTTTGAATCCATGATGGATTGTATGTAATTCAGTGAATAAATCCTTTGCAGCTTTGGCAGTAAATGCTTTAAATCCACATTGGGTATCAGAAATATTTCGCAACCCGACGATAAGTCGAGTTAAATAGATAGAGGCAGCAGAAATAAATCTTCGAGCTATTGGTGCGCCTTTCCGTCTTCCCGCTCGCGAACCGATAACGATATCATATCCTTCATCGAAATATGGCAAAAGCTTATTCACTTCTTCGATTGGCGTTGCTTGATCCATGTCTGTAAATAAAACAATCTTCCCTTTCGCCTTTAGAATCCCAGTCGTCACTGCACCCGCTTTTCCCATATGCTTGTTCTCTACCAGAGTAAAACATTCATTTTCTGCAATAAATTCTCTGATAAAGTCTACGCTTCCATCTTTCGATCCATCATCCACGATGATCACTTCATATGAAATTTTTTGTCTATCTAAAAAACGATTTACTTTATCCAATACGCCTTTTTGCAAATTAGACATTTCTTCGAAACACGGAATAACCACCGAGAGATGTACTTCTTTCATCCCTAAATTATACACTACTCCACGTCCCAAATGTTGCCATCCTCAATTCCTCACAGCAGCAACACTCGCCCAGCTTTCCTTCTCTTTTTAGAGCTAGTATTCTCCTCTTTATGAGAAGCTAGTATTCCTCTCCTCTCAGGAGAGGGCTAGGGTGAGGTTTTTGTGGACACCTGGTAAAAATCCGCTTCTAAATGACAGTTTCGCTAACAAATAGCTCACTCTAGTAGTCTGGGATTCTTTATGTTTTAACTTATCTATCGAAAGATGAAGCAACGATCAATCACATTCCCTAATTTTTCATTGATATTATTTCGATTAGAAATTATCCTCTGTGGTCTTCCTATTTGTCTTACTCTCTCATTTCAGCTAAAATAGCCATATTCCTTATAAAGGAATATTTGTAAAAAGGCCCATTCGTCTATCGGCTAGGACAGCAGATTCTCATTCTGCTAAGGAGAGTTCGATTCTCTCATGGGTCACACTCGTTGAGTGAAAAGTCGCAAAGTTACTAATTAGCTTAATGACAGACATAATTGACTGTTTGAAAGGAATTATAGTTATATGTTATACCCTCTGGAAATAGTAGCCTATGATAATAGCTGGATGAAAAACCTTTATAGACCCTAGAGTGTAGTAATTGGCCGTGATTGCAAAATGAAAAGTTCTCCTCTTACTTTTGCCCATTCTATATCTTGTGGTTTATGATAAATTTTCTCAATTGAAATGGCGTATTTACCGAGCTCCTTTAAGTCTTCATCATCTAATATCTTTGATAAACTCATATTTTCTGGTAAAGGCACTTCTTTATTTTCTCCAACTTGAAATATGAGCATTTTATCTTGCTCTCCTTCCATTTTTGATTTGATACTAAAATCCTGCTTATCAAGGACAAAATTTGAAGGGGTAACTAACCCCTGTACTAACAATTCTCCTAATCCATAAACTGCCTCTATCATTATTTCATTAGGATTCTTTGTAATAGGATTAACAGAAAACATCACTCCTGATATATCACTGTCAACCATTTTTTGCACCACAACTGCTACTAACATTCTATCCTGAGTTATGCCTTGACGTTCCGCATAAACAAGAGCTCTCTTAGAATGTATTGAATCCCGGCATTTGTTAATATTTTCAACAAGATTTTCTCTTGTAATATTTAAGAAGGTTTCAAGTTGTCCTGCCCATGACGTGGTTGTTGAATCTTCTGCAATAGCAGATGAACGAACGGCAACTCTCTCCATATTTAATTCATCAAAGGCTCGTAAAATATCTTCCTGTAGATTCCTTGGTATATTTTGGTTATAGTATTCTTTATATACATTTGTTGTCATGACAAAACCAGAAGGTACTGGTAAACCTGCATTAATCATGATTCCAAGAGATAATCCTTTTCCTCCCACTAGTGAAATATCATCTTTAGTAATTTGTGTAAAAGGTTTTATATAATTCATACAATGCGCCACTCTCCAGTTGTACTATGTAGCTCTATTTGCAAACCATCTTTTATACCTTCTATTTTACTATCAATAATTGCAGGAATACCAAATTCTCTTGCTACAATAGCTCCATGTGAAGTTTGCCCGCCTTTGAGGAATATCATGCCGACACATTTGGGATATTGGATAGCAAATTCTGGACTAGCATTTGGGAATATGCCTATTATGCCTTGGGGAATTTCTGTATCATTATCTGAAATATTTCTTACTACACCAGTTGCAGTGCCTTGTGATACGCTAACACCTTTTCCTGAACTTAAGTTAAATATTTTTTTGGGTAGGTTTGATTCTGTAGTAGTTTTTACTTGAGTAGTTCCTTGCTGAATCTTACCTGTTACTATATCATCTTTTGTGAGTAATCCTATATCAGAAACATTTGCTGTTTCTTGCAAAAGTATCTGTCTCAATCTATCAATAAACAACAGTGTTTTCCTTTTTGCTTCAGAACGAAGTAGTTGTAATTCAATCGACGTATTTGCTATCATTGCGAGCTTCTCATTAATAACAATTGCTACCTCTTCTGGCTTTTTACTTCCTGAGATATTATTAATTCTTTTCTTTATTGTTTCTGGTATTTCGTGCCAACGCGGAGAAGTAAGCTCATAATCTTTATCTGCACGTAGTCCATACTTTTCAATATATGTAGAAAAAGTCATTTCTCCTTGCTTCACCAATTCTTGGTCAGCAAATGAGCGAAAAAACCAGTCCCCTTTTGCTATCTTATGGCTAATATACTTATTTAATTCAACCGTTTTCTCTTTTGCCTCTTTTATGGCAAGCTGATTATAAAATTCACTTATTAATCCGATTGCAATTACATTTACCCATACTTTTTCTTTTAAAATTTTATCAATCTGTTCGATATTGTCAGCTTGCACAATATCTGGGATAGCTTTTACAAGCTCATTTGCTCTCGTAACAGTTTCTTGCGGGTTAGCTATCCATAGTGATTGTATAAGTAAAATTCTGAGTGTGTTTATCAAACATAAAGGATTAAATACTTTTGAAAAGGATACTTTCAGCTGTGGAATTTCATGTAAATCTTTCTGTACTTGATAAGTGAATACAGTACTTACATACAACGTTTTTTCTTCATTGGCAAGGTTTACTAGCAATTCATTATTAACACTTTCGAGGATAGGTAAGTCTACTTTTGCATATGGCATATGTAATAGCTCCATTGCGTTACCAAGACTGCCACTGCCCACAAACCACTCTTTTAAAAATGAATATGTGAGCACTGTAGCTGTGGTGATTAATTCTGCAAGTCCACCAGAATAATAATACTGCTCTTTACTATTTTTTATATCGCTGCTCATGTATACTTCATTATATATGAGATGGCTGTTTTCTGTAATTATCCTTTTGGGTTTATCTGCGTTTCTTGCTCCACAAGCTCATGCAATTATTTTTCTACCTGCTATCGTGCTTATCCCAATTGCAAAAATAGTTGCAGTAATAATTGGAGGCTTTTCATTCCCTGCATTGGGAGTTGGAGCATTATGGAGTAAGCTCTTCGGTAAGTCATTAAAAAGAACGATAGGAGTGATTGTAGTTATTTTGTTGATTATTGCAGTTGTTTTAGTAATATTCTTTAAGTTCCATAATCCAGATAGACCACTGTTTTAGTCATGGATATATTCAATTAAACCAATACCTTTTAGTGTTTGTCCGTCACTCCTTTGTACAGTTCCTTCAACATTACCCATCCACCAGGTAAATGAGCCATTTGGTGCTTTATTTACGCCATTAACACGATTAAATGTTAATGTGGCTCCAATTGGACTATCCATCTTTACCATATATTGGGTTGGCGGATTTTTAGAATCTCTATTAATAGAGAGATTAAAAGTCTTTGTTACCGAACCATTGGCATCTTCCATTATCCCAAGTTGATGAGTTTGATAGGTTGGGGTTGGTTTATCTACATTTGTTGCATCAATATGATAAAAATTGCCTTGTGTATCCCAGAATGCAATCCAATCAGTTGTTACACCAAAGGGCTGATTATAAAACTGAATCTCTGAGGCATCTAAAGAGTAAATTCTTGTATAGAGTACATAAGCAGGATGAGTCGTGCCGTTAATAATGAGCGTTCCAGTTCCATTTGAAATAAATTTAGTATATCCTGGTAAACTTCGTATTCCTATTTCGTTTTGTAACACGTTTGTTGAAAATCCAAAAATTGAATTATTAAGAGTTACATCGCCTTGTACTGATTCTTTTAATACCCTTGATGGGTCTATGTTGATATTCCAGTCTTTAATGAGGCTATTGCCTACGATTGTCGAGTCAGCGGTTGTTTTACTATTTGATTGCCTTGTCCAATTAGTTCCATCATAGTAACTAACTCTTGTACTTTGTGCGTAGTTTGTGTCTTGTTGTACACGATCAACCGTAACTATAAGAGAAATTTGAGGTGAATCCTTAGTTATTAACATGACTGTATCTTCAAAGTAATATTTGCCAGGCAAAAACTTTGTTGAATCCTGTTCAATTTGAGGATTGTTTGCAGTTGGATAGGGTGAAGTCCCTATATTAGGCATATTTTTAGTTTGTGGTGTATTTGAATTCTCTCCTATAGTGATATTTCTTTCGGACGAAAGCAAGTTTGAGAGAAAGTATCCACTCACAAAAGTGGTTATAAAACCAACAATAATGATAAGTATAAGTAGTATTTTAGAAAGGTGATGCGGTTGTGCAGTCGATTGATTATTAGACGAGTTATTGTCCATATTTTTAGTATGAATACTGAATTATGTGGTGTCAATGATTATCGCATCGAGTTCAAGACCTCTCTTATAGGTACTATTGCTGTATGATTATACAACGGGTATTGATTTTGAAACTCCGCAATAAATAGCAAATAACTCTACTAATCGATCATATCCAAATAGTATCATCTACTGTCAAGTAATAATATACATTATAGTATCTTATATTTCGTGGAAGAGAAGATTTCCAGATAGAAGTCCTTTTGCTCACATTTCTATAGTAAGCAGTACTATTTGATAATTTTAGAAGTATAAAATTATTTAAGGAATTTATATATTCGAGGTTAAAGATCTACATTTTTCTATATCGAATCGCTGCACCTTCACCTAGACGTTCTACTCTCTTGATCTGAAGTAATTTGTTCAAGACTTGATTAACCGTTGGTCGTGCTACATTAGCATTTTTAGCTATTTCGATTGGCGTTGCCTCATCAACTGTTTGTAAGTATTCCCAGACTGCGAGTTGCTTCGGTGACAAAAGTGTTTCAATATTTTCGGCAGTCAGTAAGCCAATAGCCATTTGGGATTGTTCCAATAAAATAGTGAGAAAAAAATCTAGCCATGGGTTGATATCTTCTTTATCAGATCGAAAAGACTTTTGACTTCTGCGTAACACGAGATAATACTCTGGTTTATTATCTTCAATCAATTTTTCATGAGAGACATATGGCATATATAAATAACCCTGCTGCAATAAAAGTAGATTTGTCACGATACGAGACATTCTACCGTTTCCATCTTGAAACGGATGAATACTCAAAAATTCAACAATAAAATTTCCAATGATAAGTAATGAATGATATTTTTTTTCCTCAAGCGCCTGTTTTGTCCAATCCACAAGCTCAGTCATTTCTTTTGCTGTTAAATAGGCTGGAGTGGTATCAAAAAGTGTCCCAATAGATTTTCCTGCCGCATCTATCATTTCAACTTTATTTTCTTGTGTTTTATAGTCTCCTCGATGAGGTATATCTTTCTCCACATATTTCAAAAGTTCTTTGTGAAAGTGTTTGATGAGACTTTCATTCAGTCGTAACTCTTCATAAGCTTCGAAGACATTTTGGAGTAATTCATAATACCCTTGTACTTCTTGCTCATCTCTATTACTAAATTTTTGGATAGAGATACCTCGAAGCAGTTTCTCAATGTCTTCATCAGTTAGCTTTGATCCTTCAATCCGCGTGGAAGCTCCCGTCGATGTAATAAGTACAGATCTCTTTAAACGACCTAATATTTGAGGACTAAGAGTAGA
>Ga0068855_100005280_pt1 | contig 15771 bp, 15 predicted proteins | sample KBSCornC52_FD_66592 | JGI IMG/M metagenome (GOLD analysis project Ga0068855, IMG submission 66592) | Corn rhizosphere microbial communities from Kellogg Biological Station, Michigan, USA - KBS Corn C5-2 | ecosystem: Host-associated > Plants > Roots > Rhizosphere > Soil ...
AGTCGCGCGCGAGCAGCAGCAGGATGCTGCGCTCCTTGGGCGTGAGCGTGCGCGAGCCCTGGCGCCGCGCGCGCTCGCCCACCGGCTCGCCCAGCGCCGACGACGCGGCCGCGCCGCCGGTCTCGCCCTGCGCGGCGCGCTTGCGCAGCCGCACGAGCGCGAGCGGGTAGTTCATGCGCTGGACGGATTCCTTCTCGTTGGCCTCGAGCGCCTGCCGCGCGTAGTCGTAGGCCCGGGCGTGGTCGCCGGCCTCGGCCCAGCGTTCGGCCAGGAAGCTGAACAGGCGCGCCGGCGCCTTCCAGTTCGCCACGCGGCGACCCTCGACGAGCGCCGCCTCGGCAAAGTGCAGCGCGGCGCTGGGCAGCGTCATGCCGGCGGGCGCGGGCAGCGCGAAGCGGTGGTGCAGGTCGGCCAGCACGTCGGAGACGCCCACGTGCAGCGACACCAGCGCGTTCTCGACGATCAACGCCCGTGCCTCGTCGCACACGGCCAGCGCTTCCTGCGGCCGGCCCGCAGCCACCAGGCCGCGCGCCTGGAAGATGAGGTTGAGCGCCAGCGTGTGCGTGAAGCCGACCTCGCGGTACAGCGCGATCGCGCGGCTCATCGGCTCCAGCGATTCCTCGGCGCGGCCCATGGCGCGCAAGGTCTCGGCCAGCGACGCGCAGGCGATGGCCAGGTGCAGCCCCGGTGCACCGATCGACAGCGCGACGATGGCGTCGGCGAGGATGCCACGGCTCTCCTCGAACGCGCCCAGATGGCCCATCAACTCGCCCACGCGCGTGTTCGCGGTGCCGATCAGCGTGGGCCAGCCGGTGGTGCTCGCACGCGCGGCGGCCTGCTCGAAGCAGTCGGCCGCGAGGTCCAGGTCGCCCAGGCCCTGCATGGCCGCGCCGGCATTGATCATGCAGATGATCTCGAGCCGCACCATGCCCACCGCGGCCGCGCGCGTCGCGGCGTGGCGGTAAAGGCGCGCCGCTTCGCCAGGCTCTCGGTAGGACAGTGCCATGCCGCGCGATGCGCTCCACAACGCATCCCACGCCGTCGCCGCCTCGGGCCACTGCTCGCCGGGCGGCACCAGGCCGACGCTGTGGTCGACATCCGGCTGCGCGTAGCCGCGCTCGAAGCTGAGCCAGACCTGCGCGATCGCGAGCCGGCCGGGCGCGGCGATCGCCTCGAAGCACGCGACGGCGTTCTCGTGCGCGGCCATCTCGCGGGCGCGCTGCACGCGCATCTTCGCGACCACGGCCTCCACCAGCCAGGCGTCGCCTTCGGCCTGCGGGTCGGTGCGCGTATCCAGGTGCTGGCGCGCCTCGGCCAGCCAGCGCTCGGCGACGTCGAAATCGCACAGCAGCGCCGACGCCTCGCACGCGGCGAGCGCGGCGCGCGCGCGATGCGCGTCGGGGCGCCGGCTGCCCTCGGGCGGCGGCACCAGCAGCGGGATCACGCCGTCGACCAGGCGCAGCGCGCGCGCGCTGTCACGCTGGCGCAGGTACCAGGCCACGGCCACGGTGGCCGCCAGCACGTCCTCCGACCAGGGCTGCGTCAGCACCGCTTCGAGCGTCGAGATCTCGGCTTGCGCCGCGTAAAACTTCATTTCTTGTATTTTCATCGCGGTCGAGCGAAATGGGCCCGTCCTGGCGCGCGCGGCCTGCCAACTTCGCCACGCCGGAGCGCGCGAAATTGCGCCCTAACGGCCATTTGCAGCCGTAGGCCGGCCTCAGGCCTGCGCGCGCAACCACTCGAACACGCGATCGGCCATCGGCGTGCGCGGTGTCAGCCGGCTGCGCATCACCCACAGCGGCGGGCGGGGGCTGGCCGGCACCTGGGCAAGCTGCACGCAGCGCCCGCTGGCCAAGGCGTCGGCGGCCAGCACCCCGGAGACATACGCGATGCCCGCGCCGCGCTCCGCGGCCTCCAGGAGCAGGCGCTCGTCCTGGATCGTGGCCGCGCGCCTGCGCGAGGCCCTGGCCGCCGCGGGCGGGACGACGCCCCCCCACTCGGGCGCGCTCTCGAGGAACAGCAGCGGCGCCTTGTCCAGCACCTTCGGGAACGCGACCCCGCGCAGCCGCTCGGCCAGCACCGCGGCGCACACCGCGACGGCGCGATCCTGCAGCAGCGGCACGCAGTCGATGTCGGCGCCCTGCAGCGGCCGGCGCGACACCACGAGGTCGACGTCGATGCGGTCGATCGCAGTGATGTCGTGCTCGCTCATCAGCCACACCTCCAGCCCGCCGTGCGCGGCACGCAGCGCCTCCAGGCGCGGCAGCAGCCAGCCGTGCGCGAAGTCGTTCGGACATGCGAGCAGCAGGGACTGCTTGTTGCGGTAGGGCTCGATGCGCGCGAAGCCCGCGCGCAGGCGCCCCAGCGTGTCCGTGGCCGTCTCCATCAGCAGTTCGCCGGCGCCCGTCAGCCGCACGCCGTGGCCCTGGCGCACGAACAGCCGCTGGCCGACATGCGCCTCCAGCTTGAGCACGCGCTGGCTGACGGCCGACTGCGTGAGATCGAGCTCGTCCGCCGCGGCCGACATGCTGCCCAGGCGTGCCGTTGCCTCGAACGCGACGAGGCCGGAGAACGGCGGTTCCCGGCGTGGAGAGGTATCAGGAACTTTCATATCTCTTCGGAACGCGCTAATGGCTGGCCGCACGCCGTCCTGGGATCATGCCGGGCTGCAACCAACGAGATTTCCCCATGAACGAAGCCCTCCGCGACACCGATCATGCCATCCATCGCCGGTCCCACCTGGGCTACGAGATGGAGAACACGTATTCCGGCGTCTTGTCCTTCATGCGCCGCCGCTACACGCGCGACCTGGCGGGCGTGGACGTCGCCGTGACCGGCTTTCCGTTCGACCTGGCCACCACGTTCCGCACCGGCGCGCGCCTGGGTCCCGCCGCGATCCGCGCCGCCACGGTGCAGCTCAACGAGAAGATCCACCCGTGGGGCTTCGGCCCGTGCGAGCGCCTGGCCATCGTCGACTACGGCGACTGCGCACTGGACAGCCATCGCCCGCACACCATCGTCGGCTCGATCGTCGAGCACACGCGCCGCATCATCGCGGGTGGCACCACGATGCTGGCGCTCGGCGGCGACCACTTCGTCACGTACCCGATCCTGAAGGCGATGGTCGAGAGGCACGGCGCGCCGCTGTCGCTGATCCACTTCGACGCGCACTGCGACACCTGGCAGGACGACGCGCCCGATTCGCTGAACCACGGCTCGATGTTCTACAAGGCCATCAAGGAGGGCCTGGTCGACCCGAAGCGCTCGGTGCAGGTGGGCATCCGCACCTGGAACGACGATTTCATGGGCGTGAACGTGCTGGGCGCCGACTGGGTGCATGAGCACGGCACCCGGGCCACCGTCGATCGCATCCTGGAGATCGTCGGCACGAACGCGAGCTACCTCACCTTCGACATCGACTGCCTCGACCCGGCGTTCGCGCCCGGCACCGGCACGCCGGTGGCCGGTGGGCTGAGCAGCGCGCAGGCGTTCGCGATCCTGCGCGGGCTGGTGCCGGTCAAGATCGTCGGCATGGATGTCGTGGAGGTGGCGCCGTCGTACGACCATGCCGAGATCACCGCCATCGCCGCGGCCCACGTCGCCGCGGAGATGCTGTGCGTGCTCGCGGCGCAGCGCGGCTGACGCAGCGCCCGCGGCGCGCCCCCGCGCGTGACGCGCGCCCGATCAGCCCGCGCCGAAGGGCAGCGTGAGGTACAGCTTGCCCAGGTCGGTCAGCTGGCCCGGGTCGGCCGCAAGCAGGCTGGTGAAGTGCGGGTCGCCGTTGCTCATGCGGCCGGTGAACCAGGCGTAGCGGAACACGTCGGCGCGCGTCTCGCAGGTGTGGACCATGTCGGTCATCTGCGCCTGCTGCTTGGCAGGCGAATCGATCTGCGCCGAGCCGTCGCCCTGGTGCCAGTTGGCCATCTCGGTGACCCAGAACGGCTTGCCGTACTTGGCGAGGCGATCGAGCTGGCTGGCCAGCCCGTAGTCGTACCAATGGAAGGCCAGGAAGTCGATGCGCGGGTTGCGCCCGCCGTTGGCCGCCTGGTAGGCGGCGATGAAGGCGTCCAGCCAGACCACCGGGTCGCTGTAGCCGGGCATCGTGCCCCAGGTGATCGCCGGGCCGACGATCTTCGCGCCGGTGGCCGCGGCCACCGCCTCGTAGCCGGGCCACGCGGCGGCGGCCCGGGCGGGCGTCAGGTCGGCCTGGTCCACCAGGTTCGGCTCGTTGAGCACGAGCAGGTACTTGACGTTGTTCGCCTTGATGAAGTTCTCGACGGAGATCGCGTCGTAGCTCGCGTTCCACAACATCGGCACGAAGTCCATGCCCGCCTGCGCCGCAGCGTTGGCAGGCAGCGCGACATTGGGACGCGCGCCCCAGTCGTACCACCAGGTCACGCCGGCGGACAACGCCTGCAGGTCGGCCGCGGTCGCGAGGTCGTAGGCGACGCCGCGCTTGGCGCTCCTGGCGGCAGGCGTGGGGGCCGGCGACGGCGTCGGTGCGGGCGGCGGCGCGGGTGCGGGTGACGGCGGCGTGGGGCTGGGCACGGGCGCGGGCGCCGGCGACTGGGCCGGCGCGGGCGAACCGCCGCTGCCGCCACCGCAGGATGCCAGCGCGAAGCTGGCGCCCAGCATCAGCAGGCGGCGCCGGCGCTCGTTCTCGGGCAGCAGGCCGGCCCTCACGGCGACGGGCCCACGTCGATCGCGGCCAGGATCCGATCCATGTGGTTCTCTTGCGGTGTTTCTTGTCTTGAAAGGGGCCGGGGATCGCTCCCCGGCCCAAGGCGCCCCAACGACGCCCTCTTGTTGCCCATGCGAGGGATCGCAAGTCCCATGCCCGCGGCGCACGGTCGTATCCAGATGAAAGCGCGGGGGCCGTCTCCCCCTGGAACCGGTTCCGCCGGGCGGCGTCCGCGCGCCGCGCGGGCTCCCGGGCGGACCAGATTTGTCACTACCGAGGTGACCAATCGAGTCACATCGGCGAGCCGCATGACACGGCTGGTCGCCGGGCAGGCGCGGACGACTCCGATCGCGCGGCCGGGGCGGATCGCCGCCGGCGCGCGCGCAAAGCCGCCCGGCCGCCGGCCGCCGCGCGCCGTTGCAAAATGCCGGTTGCGAACCAAGGAGACCCCATGTCCACCGTGAAGATCACTCCCACCGTCGAATGCAGCAACGGCGCGCCGTTCGTGCTGTTCGGCGGCATCAACGTGCTGGAATCGAAGGACCTCGCCCTGCGCGCGGCCGAGGAGTACGTGCGCGTCACGAGCAAGCTGGGCATCCCCTACGTGTTCAAGGCCAGCTACGACAAGGCCAACCGCTCGTCCATCCATTCGTACCGCGGCCCCGGCATGGACGAGGGCCTGAAGATCTTCGAGGCGGTCAAGGCCGCGTTCGGCGTGCCGGTGATCACCGACGTGCACGAGCCGCACCAGGCCGCCGTCGTGGCGCAGGTCTGCGATGTGCTGCAACTGCCCGCCTTCCTCGCACGCCAGACCGACCTGGTGGTGGCACTCGCGAAGACGGGCCGCGTCATCAACATCAAGAAGCCGCAGTTCCTGAGCCCGTCGCAGATGGCCAACATCTGCGAGAAGTTCCGCGAGGCCGGCAACGACCAGCTGATCCTGTGCGACCGCGGCACCTCCTTCGGGTACGACAACCTCGTCGTCGACATGCTGGGCTTTTCCGTGATGAAGAAGACGACGGGCGACGTGCCGGTGATCTTCGACGTCACCCACTCGCTGCAGCAGCGCGCGGCCGGTGCGGCGGCTTCGGGCGGTCGTCGCGAGCAGGTGGTGGAACTCGCGCGCGCGGGCCTCGCGCTGGGCCTGGGCGGCCTGTTCCTGGAAGCGCACCCCGAACCGGACAAGGCGCTGTGCGACGGCCCCAGCGCACTGCCGCTGGACCAGCTCGAGCCCTTCCTCACGCAGATGAAGGCGATCGACGAGCTCGTGAAGTCGTTCCCGCCGCTGCACATCCACGGCTGACGGCCGCGGTGAGCGCCGCTTCCGACCAGGCCCGCCTCGTCGCGCTGGCGCGCGCGACGCCCTGGTTCATGGACGCCCTCGCGCACGTGCGCGCGCTGCGCCTGCCCGCGTGGTGCGTGGGCGCGGGCGCGGTGCGCAACCTCGTGTGGGACGCGCTGCACGGGCACGTGCGGCCGACCGCGCTGGCGGACATCGACGTCGCGCACTTCGACGCGACCGACCTGTCGTCGCAGCGCGATGCGCTCCTGCAGCAGCGGCTGCAGGCGATGGCGCCGTCGCTGCCTTGGGAGGTCACCAACCAGGCGGGCGTGCATCTGTGGTTCGAGCAGCATTTCGGGCACGCGGTGCCGCCGCTGCATTCGCTGGAGGAAGCGGTCGCGAGCTGGCCGGAGTTCGCGACCTGCGTGGGGGTGTGGCTGGACGACGGCGACCGCCTGCACGTGCTCGCCCCCCATGGCCTGGACGACCTCTTCGGAATGGTCGTGCGGCGCAACCCTGCGCGCGTCAGTCTCGAGACCTATCGCGAGCGGGTGGCGTCGAAGCGGTATCCCGAGCGATGGTCTCGCGTGGACGTCGTCACCTGACTGAGTGGCTGCGAGCCCTGCCTCGCCGAACTCACGCCTCGGTCAGGCTCCGCCGCCGCAGCAACTCAGGGAACCACCGCATCCACAGGCCGACGACGACCAGCGTGCCGGCGCCGCCGGCCACCACCGCGCCGACCGGGCCGAACAGCGCCGCCGTCGCCCCCGATTCGAACTCGCCCAGCTGGTTGCTGGCGCCGATGAAGATGGCGTTGACGGCGCTGACGCGGCCGCGCATCTGGTCGGGCGTATCGAGCTGCACCAGCGTCTGGCGCACGACCACGCTGACCATGTCGACCGCGCCGTTGATGAACAGCATCGCCATCGACAGCCAGAACGACGTCGACAGGCCGAACACGATCGTCGTCACGCCGAAGACCGCCACGCACGAGAACAGGATCGCGCCTGCCCGCGAGCGGATCGTCCAGCGCGCGAGCACCAGCGACATCAGCAGCGCGCCCATCGCCGGCGCGCCGCGCAGCAGGCCCAGGCCCTGGGGGCCGACATGCAGGATGTCGCGCGCATAGATCGGCAGCAGCGCCACGGCGCCGCCCAGCAGCACCGCGAACAGGTCCAGCGAGATCGCACCGAGCACCACCGGCTTGGCCTTGATGAATCGAACGCCGGCCAGCAGCGTGTCCATCGTCACCGGCGCGCGCGGCGCGGGCTTGTGGTCGTAGCGCGCGCTCCACACGAGGCTGGCGCCCACGACGAACAGCACCGCGCAGACGACGTAGACGACGCTCGCGCCCGCGGCGTACATGAAGCCGCCGAGCGCCGGCCCGCCGATGATCGCCGCCTGGTTGCCCGAGGAACTGAAGGCCATCGCGCGCGACAGGATGGACGCCGGCACCAGCAGCGGCGTCAGCGCCTGCTGCGCGGTCATCTGGAACGAACGCGCCACGCCCAGCAGCAGCGACACGCCCAGGATCAGGTCGCGCGAGATCCAGCGTTCGTGCGTGGCCAGCAGCAGCACCAGTGCCGCGGCCAGCTGCAGCGTCATCGCCATCGACACGATGTGGCGGCGGTCGTGGTGGTCGGCCACGTGTCCCGAGACGAGGGCCAGCGCCAGCGCCGGCACGAACTGGAACAGGCCGACCAGGCCGAGGGCCCATGCGCTGTGCGTCAGGTCGTACATCTGCCAGCCCACGGCCACCATCACCATCTGGTTGCCCATCGTGCCGGCCACGCGGCCTGCCCAGAAGCGGAGAAAGGAAGGGTGCGAGGCGAGCGACGGAGACACGTTCATCAGGCCGCCATCGTCCCACATCGGCCTCCGCCGGGCTGGCGAAGGGCCGAATTTCCGGCCGGGGGCCGACCACCCAAAATAGAATCCGATTCCTCAGGAAGGGCCGGACATGAAACTGGATGCCATCGACCGCAAGCTGCTGGAGATGCTGCAGCTCGATTGCGACACCCCCGTCGCCGAACTCGCCGCCGCGGTGCAGCTGTCGACGACGCCCTGCTGGCGCCGCATCCAGCGCATGAAGGACGCCGGCGTCATCACGGGCAACGTGGCCCTGGTCGACCCGAAGAACGTCAACGTGGGCGTGACGGTGTTCGTCAACATCAAGACCAACCAGCACAGCCAGGCCTGGTTCGACCGCTTCCACGCCACCGTCGAATCGATCCCCGAGGTCGTCGAGTTCTATCGCATGAGCGGCGACGTCGACTACCTGCTGCGCATCGTCGTGCCCGACATCGCGGCCTACGACGGCGTCTACAAGCGCCTGATCGCGGGCACGCAGCTGTCCGACGTGAGTTCCAGCTTCGCGATGGAACAGTTGAAGTTCACCACGGCCCTGCCCTTGCGCTACGCCGATTAGGGCCTGTTCCCACTGGCTGCGTGCCCTCGCAGGCAGCCGGCCTAGCGGATGGCGAACGCCCCGGCCACGCGCGCGACCAGCAGCAACGCGACGCCGATGCTGACCACCGCGAACCCCTGTTGCAGCCGCGGCCCCGCCACGCGCGCCGCGATCACGCGCGCCGCGAGCGTGGCGAACACCGAGCCGATCGCGAACGGCAGCGCGATGTCCCACGCGATCGCGCCATGCCAGGCCGCGGCACCGACGCCGCCGATCGACGCCAGCGCGATCACGGCCAGCGACGTGGCCACGATGCTGCGCGCCGACAGTTCCGTGAAACGCGTCAGCGCAGGCACGATGACGAAGCCGCCCCCCACGCCCAGCAGGCCGCTGAGCAGGCCCGCGGTCACGCCCGTGACCGCGAGCGCCTGCGCGCAGGGGCGCGTCCAGACGAGGCGGCCGTCGCGCGCGTCGAGCACGCACGGGAGTGCGGCGCGCGCGGGCGCGTCGCGGGCGCTCGCGCGCAGCGCGTGACGCGCGCGCTGCCACATGCGCCAGGCCGACAGGCCCAGCACCGCGGCGAACGCGAGGGTGAGCGGCGTGTTGGGCACGCGCTGCGCGGCGGCGACGCCCGCCGGCGCGAGGGCCATCGCGAGACCCCCCATCAACGTCGCGGCGCGGTAGCGCACGATGCCGTCGCGCAGGCCCAGTGCGGCCGACATCGCCGCGGCCAGGCCGACGGCCAGCAGGCCGATGGGCGCGGCCTCGGCCACGCCCAGGTGCAGCGCGAAGACGAGCAGCGGCACGGCGAGGATGCCGCCGCCCGCGCCGGTGAGCGCGAGCAGCAGTCCCACGAGTGCGCCGAGTGCGAAGGCTTCCATCACGCCGGCTCGTGGTCGGCGTCGAAGCGCTTCGGTGTCCGGGTGCGGACGATCGAGGCGTGGACGATGGTCATGACGCGTATTTGAACAGCGCGCACGGTACGCGACATTCCAGCGCACGGCCACCGGGTAGGTACGCAGGCGCGGGGACTTGTCGCCGACGCCCGGTCGGTGAGAGACTGGCCCGATGGACAGCCAACACGCCACCCTCGATCCGCAGTCCCACACCTGGCTGGAACTCGGAGAAGTGCAGCAGTTGCTGCTGGACGCCTACCCCGGTGTCGTGCTGGGGGTCGACGGGCACAGCCGAATACGCTGGATCAACCCGGTGGCCGCCGAGCGGCTGGGCTACGCCTCTGACGAACTGGCGGGCCGCCCGATCGCCGGCAGCCTGATCTCGCAGGACGAACTCGAGGCCCGCGCAGCCGAGCTGTCGGCCATCCTCGGCGAGCACGTCGTGGCCGATGCCGGCGTGCTCGGCACGGCGCTCACGCGCGACGGCGTGCCCAGCGAGCACGACTGGGTGCTGCGCCACAAGGACGGCTCGTCGCACACCACGCGGCTGAACGTGGGCGCGCTGCGCGACCATCGCGGCCAGGTCGTCGGCCTGATCGCCGTCGAGCCGCTGCACCAGGGCGAGGGCGCGCCGCTGCGCCTCACGCACCACGACAACCTCACCGGCCTGCCCACCCGCGCGGTGCTGCAGGATCGCGCCGAGATGGCGCTGCTGCGCGCCGCCCGCCAGAAGACGGTGCTGGCCTTCATGCTCATCGAGATCGACGGCTTCGACGCCCTCTGCGAGAAGCACGGCCGCACCGTCGGGGACGACGTGCTGCGCGCCACCGCGGGCCGCCTGCACTTCGAGCTGCGCAAGACCGACACCGCCGTGCGGCTGGATCGCGGCCAGTTCGCCGCGATGCTGGTCGACCTGCACCAGGCCGAGGAGGCCGAACGCGTCGCAGCCAAGGTCGCGCAGGCGCTGGCCGCGCCGGTCAACGTGGGGGTCGCGCGCCTGCCGCTGGCGGCGCGCGTGGGGGTCGTCTGGGCCCCCCAGCACGGCAACCAGCTGGTGCCGCTGCTGCAGGCCGCCGAGGCCGCGCTGGCCACGCTGCCGGCCGGCCAGAGCGGCGTGGCCGCGGGCGATCCGCGGCGTTGACGGCTGACGAGTGTGCTGTCCCGGAAGTACGTACGCGCGATAGGCTGCGAACGAGCCGCAGCGTCGTTGCAAAGCCTCGCCGTACCGCCGGTACGACCCGCCTTCGCGCCTGGCTGCGACCCGTTTCCAGTGCGTCTCGCCTGCGCACGTACTTCCGGGCCAGCACGCTAGAACGGCGCGCGCGACGGCACGAAGTCGTCGTCGCCGGCGTCGCCCACCGGCAGCGTGCGCTCGTCGTGCGCATGCTTGTCCGCACGGCCCAGTGCGCTTTCCGTCGCGCGCACGAGCTTGCGCACCGCGCCGTTGACGGCCGCATCCATGTCGGACGCGTCGTTGGTCACGGCCACCGGCGGGCGGCCGTTGACGCGGGCCTCCATCTTGCAGCGCAGGACCGCCGCGCCGCCGTGGCTGGCGTTCTCGTCGCTCAGGTGCACCTCCACGCGCGTGACGCTGCCTCCCAGGTGCGCCATGGCGGACTCGACCACGCCACGCGCCCACAGGGTCCGCGCCTCGGTGGCCTCGATGTGGTTGTCGGCATTGACCTGGATCTGCATGGAATGTCCTTTCGTAGTGCGATTGCCCTCGGGGAAGCAGGCCTCGTGCCCATCTCCGCCGCGCCGCGGCGGCATGGCGATTGCCCGACAAGCCGCAATCCACCCGCAGGAATCGACATGACCACCGACACCCCCCGCCAAGACGACCGCCTCCGCGACGACCTGCCCGATGGGCGCAACGGCCGCGTCGTCGGCGAGAACGACGACAACGTGCTCGAATCGATCGGCAAGGCCGTGGTCGCGCCGATCGCAGGCGCCGACGAGGACGCCGAACCCGTCGACGGCCAGCACGGCCGCGCGTTCGTCGACCTGACCAAGACACTGCCCCAGGGCCAGCAGGCCACGCCGCGCACGCCGACGGCGCCCAAGCCGGGCGGCAAGGCGCTCTGACCCTGCACGTGGCGCAGGATCAGCAGCCGCGATCGCAACCGCACGCACCTGCCGAGCTTCTCGTGGAGCGCGATCGCGGGCGTGTTCCGCGCAAGCGCCTGCAGCGCTGAGGCGCGCAGCGCGGCGTCAGTCCGCTTCGAACGACACCACGAACTCGGCGCCGACGCTGCCGTTGCGTGCCTCCAGCGACCAGCCATGCGCGAGGGCCACCTCGTGGCAGATGGCCAGCCCCAGGCCGGCCCCGGTGTCGCGCCGCGCGTCGCCACGCCAGAAGCGCTTGAACAATTCGGACAGGTGCTCTTCTGGGATGCCCGCGCCCTCGTCGCGCACCGACAGGCCCGTGGCGCGCACGTCGACCGTCACCACGGCGCCGCGCGGCGAGTGCTGGATCGCGTTCTCGATCAGGTTCTTCAGCAGCACGAACAGGGCGCCGCGGTCGGCGCGGCGCGGCGCCAGCGCGTCGGCCAGGCGCAGGTCCAGGTGCACGCCGGCACGCTGCGCGAGGCGCTGCAGGAACTCCACCGCCTCGCCCGCGACGGCCCCCGGCTCGAGCTCGGCCATCTGGAAGTTGTGCGACTCGCTGACCTCGGCCAGGTGCAGCAGCTGGTGCACCTGGCGCGCCATGCGGTCGATATCGCCCAGCAGCACCTCGCGATCCTCGGACTCGCTCAGCTCGACCTGCCCGCGGATCAGCGCCAGCGGCGTCTTGAGCTCGTGCGCGGCGGCGGCCAGGAACTCCTGCTGCACGCGATAGCCCTGCTGCAGGCGGTCGAGCGCCTCGTTGAACGCGCGGATCACCGGCTGCAGCTCGCGCGGCATCGCGGCTTCCGAGAGCCGCGTCTCGAGGCTGCGCGGCGTGATGCGCGAGGCCGCGTCCGACGCGCGGCGCAGCGGCAACAGCAGGTGGTGCAGCATCGCCTGCACCCCGCCGGCGAACAGCAGCAGCGCGATCGCCGCGATCACCAGCGCGTTCTGCAGGATGGGGCCCACCAGGGCGCCGCTGAACAACTTGGCGGCGCGCTCGCTGATCGCCACCTGGATGAAGTACGGCTTGCCCGCGCGCGATTCCGCGGCCGTGATCACGTGCATGGGCAGGCCGTCGATGACCACGTCCAGGCGCTCGCGCGCGGCGTCGAAGGCGGCGCCGGCCGCGGCGAACGGGGGCGCGCCGGAGTCCGAGGACAGCAGCGCCACGCCGCGCGCGTCGACCACGCGGTACTTCCAGTCGTGCGCTGCCGTGCCATACACCCAGGAGGTATCCGCCGGCTCGTTCAACGCGATCGGCGTGCCGCTCGCGTCGAACGCGAGGTGCGATTCGATCCAGTCGACCTGCTCGCCCATGCCGCGCGCCAGGCCGATCGACGGATGCCAGCGGAACGCCGTCTCCAGCCCGAGCGCCGCCAGCAGGATGCTCAGCAACGAGGCGAGGATGAAGGTCGCCAGCAGGCGCTTGCCCAGGCTCTCGCCCTGGTGATGGCGGCGGTAGTGCACGAGGTGCCAGGCCGCGCGGCGGCGCATGCGCTGCTCGCGGCGCGCCGCATGGGCATCGTCGCCGCGGCGCGGATGGGGGGTGCCGGCGTCCCAGTGGCGCCAGTCGCTGTCGCGCCAGGGGCGGCGCGGGCCGCGCGGTTCACTGCGCATCGGAACGCAGCGCGTAGCCGTGGCCACGCACGTTGATGACCTGCAGCGTGGAGTCGATCGCCAGCAGCTTCTTGCGCAGGCGATGCAGCGCGACGTCCAGCGCGTTGGGCGTGACGGCCTCGGTCAGGCCCCACGCCGCCGCCTCCAGCGCGGCGCGGCGCACCACCATGCCTTCGGCCTTGACGAGGCACAGCATGATCTGCAGCTCGGCCGACGGCAGCGTCACCGTCTCGTCGCCGCAGCTCATCGTGCCCTGGTCGGGCGCCAGGCGGATGTCGCCGTGCGACGGCGTCAGGCTCTGCATGGCCGCCGGCCGGCGCAGCAGCGCGCGCACGCGGGCGGCGAGCTCCTCCATCGAGAACGGCTTGGCGAGGTAGTCGTCGGCGCCGGCCTCCAGGCCCTCGACGCGGTCGTGCACGGCGTCGCGCGCAGTGAGCATCAGGCAGGGCGTGACGTTGCCGTCCGCGCGCATGCGGCGCACCAGCGACAGCCCGTCGCCGTCGGGCAGGCCGCGGTCGACGACGATGGCCCCGTACGGCGTCTCGGCGATCGCATGGCGCGCGCTGGCGATGCGGTCGAAGACGTCGACCTCGATGCCGGCCGTGGCCAGCGCCTTGCGCACCAGCGTGGACAGGCGTTCGTGGTCTTCGACGAGGGCGATGCGGTTCATGTCAATCGGAGCGATTCAATCGAGGGCGACCTTGCCGGGGGCCCAATGCACCTTGGCCAGGATCTGCGACGACCGCGCACCGGCGGCCTTGAGCACGCGCTGCAGGCGCTGGATGGTCAGGGACTGGCCGCTCAGGACGTACTGGCGGAACGAGTCGGCGCCGGCGTAGCGCGCGAGCGCGGCTTCGACCTGCGCCAGGTGCGCGCCGTCGGGCCGCCGCTCGAGCAGCCACGCATGTTGCAGCATGCCACGGCCCATCGCCTCGAGCACGCTGCGCACCTCGACGGCGTCGGCGACCTCGAAGATGAAGTGCGTATCGAGTCCACCCAGCGGCGTGTCGCACAGCGCGAGCGCCAGGCCCAGCGAGGTCTCGTCGCCGACGAACACCGTGGAGCGGTCGATCGCCGCCAGGTCCAGCGATCGGCGCGGGCCCAGCACGTGGCAGCGGTCCCCGGGGGCCACCGTGCCCAGCCAGTCGCCGGCCGGCGCGGCCTCGCGCACGAAGCCCAGCAGATCCAGCGCGTCGCCGCCCTCGCCCAGCCGGAACGGCGTGAACGTGCGCAAGGCCATGCCGGCCACGCGCACCTGCACCTTGTCGCCCGGCACGTACGCCGTGCGCCGCAACGCCTCGCCGCGCAGCGACACCAGGCGGAAATGCGGCGACAGCGCATGCACGGCAGCGACGCGCGCCTCGCTGGCCATCAGCTTGAGCAGGGCCAGCTCGATCAGGCCGGGCTCGCCGCCGGCGGCATCGGGGCGCAGGGCGCCAGGGGGCGAAGCGGTGGTGGTCATCGGCGCGTTCCGGGGCGGTGGATCGATGGGAGCCATCGTCGTCGCCAACGGCTTTCCGCCGACTTACCGCGTGGCGTTCGAGGCGGCTCCGACGAACAATCCGACCCATCGCAAAACGTAACCAAATGAAACTCATACCCCCACCCCCATGACGGCCCCACCTGGCGCCGCCGAATGCCCGGTTCTCACCGCTTTTGGGGTGCGCGACACCGGGAATCCCTAGCTTCCGCCCGCGAGGACTCCCAAGGCCCGCATCGGCCCTGTAGCATCCTGATCGGCCGACATCGAGGGAGGCCGGGCGACATCCGAAAGAGCACGCACGAAGCCAGCCGGATGCGCCGTCGCACGATGACCCAAGCAACCGCACCGCAAGGCCATGGCCAAGCCGAATTTCCACGACCGCAGCTGGCACGAGATCGACTGGGAGACCTGGGGCTCCCAGTTCAGCATCGTCGACCGCGCCACGTCCATCGGCGAGCTGCAGAACGGCATCGCCACCCGCTACATGGAAGTGCAGGACCTGCTGTCGCAGCTGCCGCCGCACGCCGGCCGTGCCCACGCGCTGGTGGCCGGCTGGCGCATGGAGGTCAGCAGCTACGGTCGCACCATCGTGTTCGCCGAGTCCACCCGCATCCTGCGGCGCCTGGACGACCTGCACGGGCAGGTCACCGCGCAGTTGCACGCCGCGCGCCAGGCCGCCAAGGCCGCCCGCAAGGCGCGCCAGCGGGCCCTGGTGGCCAGCGGCGCACGCGACACGGCGCCGCGCGCGCACGAGGCGCACGACAACGAATTCGAGGGCATGCGTCACAGCGCGGCCACCGCGCGCCAGCGCAGCGACGACATTCCCCCGGGCCAGCAGACAGCCGCCATGCGCTGGGCCGCGGTGCAGGCGCAGATGGCGCGTGAATGCGACCACTGCGTGGCCGAGACGGCGAGGCCGGTGCACGCGAAGCAGTTCCGCACGGCGGTCGACGCCGTGGGCGACGCGGTGGTCGCACAGATGCAACCGGCACGTGACAACGGGATGGTGCGCATCGTGGTCGTCGGCGGGCGCCAGCAGTTCTGGACGACCGGCCTGCCCAACCTCGAGAACATGGGCATCGCACGCTTCTCGATCTACCGCCGCGACGGCAACACGCGCCGCTTCGAGTACGTCGCCGGCATCCGCCGGCCCGAGGACGCCGCCGCGCAGCGCGAAGCCGCCGAGCGCGCCGGTTAGACGCGCGCCACTAGAGTCGCCCGCCCGGCGCCGCGCACGCGCTTTCATGACGGCGGCGCCCGCATCGACAAGCTCGCACGCGCCTCGTCCGCGTGCCC
>Ga0068855_100005281_pt1 | contig 15769 bp, 17 predicted proteins | sample KBSCornC52_FD_66592 | JGI IMG/M metagenome (GOLD analysis project Ga0068855, IMG submission 66592) | Corn rhizosphere microbial communities from Kellogg Biological Station, Michigan, USA - KBS Corn C5-2 | ecosystem: Host-associated > Plants > Roots > Rhizosphere > Soil ...
GGCGCGGGCAGCGGCCTGGGCCGCGGCATCGGCGCCACCCTGGCGCGCGCGGGGCATACCATTCTCGCGACGGATCTGCAGCTCGACGCAGCCGGGGAGACGGTGAAGCAGATTCATGCGGCCGGCGGTCACGCGCAGGCTTATGCACTCGACGTGACATCCGAAGAAAGCATCGCGCAGTTGCTCGTGACGTTGGGCGATACGCGCGTCGATGTGCTCATCAACAATGCCGGGCTGCAGCACGTCGCCGGCATTGAGGAGTATCCGGTCGAAAAGTGGGATCTGCTGAATGACGTGATGTTGAAAGGAACGTTCCTGATGACGCGGGCGGTGTTACCCGGGATGCGCGCGCATCATTTCGGGCGCATCATTCATATCGGGTCGATCCATAGTCTCATCGCATCACCGTACAAGTCGGCCTACACCGCGGCGAAGCATGCGCTGCTCGGCTTTTCCAAGGTGCTGGCCCTGGAGACGGGCGGCGTGGATATCACCAGCAATACGATTTGCCCCGCCTACATTCGCACGCCGTTGGTGGATGCGCAGATCGCCGGCCAGGCGCGAACGCGAGGGATTTCCGAGGATGAGGTGATCGACAAGGTGATGCTCGCGCCGATGCCGAAGAAAGCGTTCATCACCTTCGAAGAGGTGGCGGCGGCGATTGAGTACCTCATCAGTCCGTTGGCCCGCAATGTGACGGGGCAGGCCATCGCCATCGATGGTGGCTGGACCGCCCAATGAGCTGCCTCGTCATCCTCGCAGCGCTGGCGTTGTTGATGTACGCGGCTTATCGCGGACACAGTGTCATTCTTTTCGCGCCGGTGGCGGCTTTGGGGGCCGTGTTGTTCACGGATCCCTCACTCGTCGCACCGATGTTTACCGGCCTCTTCATGGACAAGATGGTCGGCTTCCTGAAGCTCTACTTCCCGGTTTTCCTGCTCGGGGCGGTATTTGGGAAACTCATCGAGCTCTCCGGTTTTTCGAAATCGATCGTCGCCACCGTGGTCCGCATCGCTGGGCCGCAGCACGCCATCCTGGCCATCGTCGCGGTCTGCGCGTTGCTCACCTACGGCGGTGTCTCGCTGTTCGTCGTCGTCTTTGCGGTCTATCCCTTCGCGGCCGAACTTTTCCGCGAGAGCGGCCTGCCGAAGCGGTTGATTCCCGCCACCGTCGCGCTGGGCGCGTTCACCTTCACCATGGATGCGCTGCCCGGCACACCGCAGATCCAGAACATCATTCCCATCCCGTTTTTCAAAACCAACGCCTACGCCGCGCCATGGCTCGGAAGTATCGGCGCGGTGTTCATCCTAATCACTGGCGTGCTTTATCTGCGCTGGCGGGGAGGCCTGGCGATCGCTGCTGGGGAAGGATACGGCGCCGCTTTGAAACAAGAGCCAGAGCCATTCGCTCACGATCGCCTGGCCAATCCCTGGTTGGCCCTCCTGCCGCTCGTGCTGGTCGGCATCTTGAACAAGGTCTTCACGATTTACATTCCGCGCCTCTATGGGGAGACGCACTCGTTTGCGCCTGCGGTAATCGGCAAAGCCGCGCCAGTCACGCAGGAGATCGCGAAAGTTGCGGCCATCTGGGCCGTGGAAGGCGCGTTACTCGGCGGGATTCTCATGGTGCTGGCCTGTGCGTGGAAACCGGTCACGGCCAGATTTGCCGAGGGCTCGAAGGCGGCGATCAGCGGTGCGCTGCTGGCCTCGATGAACACGGCGTCGGAGTACGGATTCGGCGCAGTCATTGCCGCATTGCCGGGTTTTCTCGTGGTGGCGAACGCGCTGAAATCGATTCCGCATCCCCTCGTGAATGAAGCGATCACCGTGACGTCGCTGGCGGGGATCACCGGCTCGGCATCAGGCGGCCTCGGCATCGCCCTGGCGGCGATGGGTGATACTTTTGCGCAAAATGCGCACGCCGCCGGCATTCCTTTGGAAGTGGTGCATCGTATTGCGGCGATGGCCAGCGGCGGGATGGATACGCTGCCGCACAACGGCGCGGTGATCACCCTGCTCACGGTCACCGGTCTCACGCATCGCCAGGCCTACGGCGATATCTTCGTCATTACGTGTCTCAAGACGCTGGCGGTGCTGGTGGTGATCGTGACCTATCGCCTCACCGGCCTGGTCTGATTTCAGCCGCGGGTGAGTTCCCGGCTTTCGACGCGTTGGGCCTGCAAGCCCTGGTGGATCCAGTCGCGGATGATCGTGTGATCGAGCTTGGTGCCGCAGGAGAAAATGTCCACGGCGGCGTAGCCGTGCTCGGGCCAGGTGTGGATGGCGACGTGCGATTCGGCAATGACCACAACGCCGCTCACCCCGTGCGGGCTGAAGGTGTGGAAGACATCGGTCACGATCGTCCCGTGGCCGCGGCGGACGGCTTCGAGGAGGAGTTCCTTGAGATCGGCGGGCGCATTGAGCAGGCGGGCATCGCAATCGTGGAGCTCGAGCAGGGTATGGCGGGCGAGGGGCGCATTCATGTCAGGCGAGAAGCTGGAGGAGCGCATCGGCGGCGTGCGTGCCGCGGGTGAAGGCTTCCTCGAAAATGGAGATGCCGCTCATGTCGGAGTGCGCGAAGACGACGGCGCCGTGCGGTTGGAGCATGCGGGCGCGTGCCTCGCCCCAGATGAAGCCGGGCACGGGGCGGATCATGCCGTGGCCCCAGAGCCAGACGTCGATGTTCCGGATGTGATCTTCGATGCCGGGATGGATTTGCGCGAGGTCGGCGACGATGAGGTCGCACCATTCGCGATGCGTCCTGGCGATAGCCTGCTGGCGGGCGGCGCGCGGATCGGTGGTGTCGAGCGGCCAGTAGTGCGTGAGCACAGATTGCTGCGGCACGAGCGTGATGTCCTGATGCGTGGCGACGACGTAGCCGAGCGAAGCGCTGGCCCGGGCGACATTGTCCCAGGCGAGCGCGGCGCCGTTGCTTCCCGGCAGGGCGTCGACGGTGATGTTCGCGACCATCCACGGGGAATACTCGAGGCCATTGGCCGGCGGGAGACCGCGCACGATGCGTTGCGCGACGAAGCGCGGCGCGGCACAGACGACGCCGCGCGCACGATGGCGGATGCTGCGCTCGCGGGCGACATCGAAGGCATCAACGAACACCTCCCCGCCGTTTTGCTCGACATTGAAAACGACGCGGCCGCTGTGCAGGCGCTCACCGAGTGGCGCGGCGAGTTGATGCGCGAGCCGGCCGTTGCCCTCGGGCCAAGTGACGACGGCATCGGGATCGGCATTGGCCGCGCGGCCGCGGCGCGAGGCGAAGTAGTGGACGCCTGCCCAGGCGGAGACATGGGCTATGCCGGCGCCATAATCGTCGCGGCAGCAATAGTCGACGTGCCAGAGCAGCGGCCCGGAATCGAAATGTTCCGTGCGCAACCACTCGGCCATGGTGATCCGGTCGAGGGCCAGGAGCTCTGGATCGCGGGAGCTGAGATCGAGCGGGATGGCGAAGGCCGGCTGTCCGTCATTGCCGCGCCGATCGCGGAACTGGACCATGCGCGCGAAAAAGGCTTCGTACTGGCGACGATCGGCATCGGTGATACCGATCTGCGGCAAAAGCCCTTCCTGCCAGCGGCCGGCGTCGAAGAGCCGCTCCATGGGATCGGAGCAGAGCGATTCTTCATCGAAAATGGGCGCGCCATTCACGCCGCGGCCGCGGGTGAGTCCGAGTTCCTCGAAGAGTGCGAGCACCTCGGTGGCTTCTTCATTCGGCAGAGGCACATAGTGCGCACCCCAAGGGTAGGCGGAGATGGCGTTGCGTCCGCTGGCGGCATTGCCCCCGGCTTCGTGCTCGAGTTCGAGCAAAAGGAAATTGCGCATCCCGTGCTGGTCCAGCCGCCGCGCCGCAGCCAGGCCGCTGATGCCGCCGCCAACGATCACGACCTGCGTGTCGATGGTCTCGGCGGGCGCGGGGAAGGTACCATCGCGCAAACGATGGCCAATGGCGGACGATGCACCGACGATGCTCCCCGGGTAAGCCGCCGATGCGCGGTGGCAGCCCGCGAGCAGAGTCGCGGCGCCCGCGCCCGTCGTCGCCAGGAAATCGCGGCGCGTTTTCATTGGCGCGAATAGCGGGCCCACTCGACCTCGAAATAGCGGACGAGAGCCTGGTTGTTGAGACGATTGATCTCCGCCGGCACTCGCGCCATGTCGGGCGGGAACTCGAAGAGCGCCGCAAGATTCCCCTGATCGAGGAAACGTAACCCGCCGGGCAATTCAAAATCCCGCGAGAGCGGGTGCGGTGAGGCGAGAATGTAGCCCCACTCGCCGAAGGAGGGGACATAAGCGTGATAAGGCTCGGTCACGAGGCCGCAGGCGTGCAGGGTTTCGTCGATGCACCAGAAGCTTTTGCGCGCCACGAACGGTGACGTGCACTGGATGACCATCGCCCCATTCTCGGCGAGCGCGGTTTTGGCGCGCTGGTAGAAGGCGGTGGAGTAGAGCTTTCCGATGGAGAAATTCGAGGGATCGGGAAAGTCGGCCACGATGAAGTCGAAGACATCACGATTGGCACGCAGCCAGGTAAAGGCATCGCCATTGATGAGGTGCACGCGCGGGGCGGTGAGCGCGCCGCGGTTGAGCGCGGTGAGCATTTCCTGCGTGGAGAAGAGCCGCGTCATCGCGGGATCGAGGTCGACGAGCGTGACGCTTTCGATTTGCGGGTAGCGCAGAATCTCGCGCACCGCGAGACCATCGCCGCCACCAAGCACGAGCACGTGACGCGCGTGGGGCAGGCGGGAGAGGCCAGGATGGATGAGCGACTCGTGGTAGCGGTATTCGTCGCGGGTGCTGAATTGCAGGTTGCCGTTGAGATAAAGCCGCATGTCATCCTCGCGGCGGGTGATGGTGATGCGTTGATACGGCGTCGACTTCGCGAAGATGACGTCCTCGCCATAGGCGGCCGCTTCGCTCCACGTCATGATGCGCTCGGAGAAAGCAAAGCCGGTGATGAGCAGCGCGAGCACGGCGAGGCCGCTGAAGCGCAGCAGGCGGGCGCGCGGCACTTGATCCCACAAGGCCCAGAGAGCAATCAGGCCGACGACGCCATTCAGGATGCCGAAGAGAAATCCGGAGCGGGCCACGCCGCAGTAAGGCACGAGCACCAGTGGGAAGAGCAGGGAGGCGAGCAGGGCGCCGATGTAGTCGAAGGTGAAGACTTTCGAGATGAGATCCTTGAAGTGCAGGCGACCCTCGAGGATGCGGAGGAGCAACGGGATCTCGAGGCCGACGAGCGTGCCGATGATCAGGACGATCGCGTAAAGGAGGACGCGAAAGGAACTAACGTAGGCGAAGAGCGCGAAGAGCCCCGCGGCCGCGGAGCCCCCGAAGAGGGCGATGAGAAATTCGACCTGGATGAAAACGCCGAGGAGATTTTTCTCCACGTAGCGCGAGAGCCACGAGCCGATGCCCATGGCGAAAAGATAAACGCCGATAACCGTGGAGAATTGCAGGACGGAATCCCCGAGCAGATAGCTGGCAATGGTGCCGGCGATGAGCTCGTAAATGAGCCCGCAAGTCGCGATGGTGAAGACCGACGCGAGGAGCAGGAGGCGGTGGCCGCGGTCGTGCATTAGGGGAATGGATGGGCTCAGGCGGAGCCGCGATCAAAACGGAAACCGGGCGCAGAGAAAATATGAACCATGGATTTCGCGGATTTCACGGATTTCGGAAGAGACTGGACACGAATTCTTTAATCCGTGGAATCTGTGTAATCCGTGGTCAAAATTCCTCGCGCGGAACGAGGAAGCTCACTAGTGGATCGCCGCGGCGACGATCACGCAGATGCCGAGGGCGAAGAAGCCGACGACGATGGCGATGGCGGTGTTTTGTTTTTCCACGAGCTCCTTCCACAGGTGGTAGGGCGTGAATTTGTCCACGATGATAAACGTCACACAGAAAATGAGGACGCCGAGGAGCGCGTAGAGGATGGAGTTGGCAACGGGAAGCCAGTTCATGAGGGGTGTTATTTATGGTTGAATCCGCCATAGTAGCCGCCACGTGGGCCGCCGCCGGTGGATGAAAAAGGTCGCGCCACACCGCTCCAGAAGCTCCAGCCGCGGGCATTGGCGTAGCCGAGATAGATCACGGCGAAAACGCAGAGCGCGATGTAGAAAGGGTGGCGGATCATAAAATCAATCGTTCCTTTGCCACGGGTAACCGCCGTCGGCTTCCGACCAGCGCTCGGCTTCGAAGGTGTGTCGGCGCCAGAAGAGCATGGCGGGATAGAACAATACGCAGAGGAGCATCACGATGAAATTCGACGCGAACAGACCGCCGGAGCGGACCCGCACGGAAAAGGGGACGCGCGTGGTTTGGGTATCGACGCCGGGCTCGACGGAGAGAAAATATTCTCCGGGCGGTACCGAAGGAATGGACACGCTGCTGCTGTAGGAGCCCTCGCTCCATGGGCCATCTTCGTCGGAGCCGTGGTAGTAGCTGAGCTCGACGAAGGCAGGGAAAGAAGCGTTGGTATTCACATTCACCAGCCGGAGATCGAGATCGATCCAGTTGTTATCCACGTCGGCGGCGGCATCGATATTCACCCGCTGTTCGCCACCGGCGAGAGTGAAGTGCGGCGTGGTGAAGGTTTTCGAAGGATCAGCCGGAGTTGCATTGGCGAGGTCGGCCGCGGTGGGATCCGCGGGTGACGGCGGGGGCGAAGCCGCCATTTTTTGGAAGATGAATCGTTCGTTCGCCACGCTGATTTCGGGATGCCCCCGACTGGCCCGGACCTGCACGAAGATGAGGAGGAGGAGCGCGGCGAAGGCGACCAGCCGGATATCCCTCCAGCTCTCGTAATACGGGTTCGGTTGGTTGAGATAGATGTCCACCGGCAGGGTTGGTTTGGCGAGGCCGAAGGCCTTGGCGATGACGCCTGGCTCCACGTATTTGCCGCGCGACCAGGTGAATTCATTCAGCCCCGGATAAACCTCCTTCGAGAGAATGTAAGGCGGCGCGATGTAATCGAAAACCTCCGCGCGCTCGCCGCGCTGCACCTTCCAGTAGAATTCGCCGAGCACTCCGACGACGCTGGCCCTGCCCTTGGTGTAAAATTTGTAATCCCGGCCCTCGCATTCGACGACGTTGGCCTGCACATCGGCCAGCGCGGGGACGCGCTCGATGAAACTCCAGTGGCCCTGATACGTCACCAGCCAGCGGAAACCCTGCCACGGATTGAAGAGCAGAAACTCCGACCAATTCGAGGTCTTGTCCTCGCGCTTCACGAAGCCGATGACCTCGTAATCGACATCGAAGAGCTTCCCGCGCTGACCGAGCGAGAGGAGCGGCGCGAGATCGCGGACCGCGATACCGACACGCTGAATGACTTTGCATTGCGGCGTCGAGGTATCGATCACCGTGGCGCACGATCCGCAGACCACCGACATCGAGAGACCCACGGCGCGCAACTGCACCGGCGCTCCGCACGAAGGGCAGGAGAGGGCGGTCGTTTGATTCTTTTCCTGCGCGACCTCGGCATTCCAGCCGGGCACGGGACGCAGGTTGGCGAATTTCAGCTCGTCGAAGGCGGCGTATTCGCCGATGTAAATTTCCGCGCCGCCGTCGGCGAGTTCGACGCTGGCGAAACCGGAATTCGCGCTGAAGAGATCGACGCTGAGGCGCTTGGACGCGGGCGTCGCGGCCATGGGCAATTCGCCCTCGCTGGCGCGGCAGGTCACCTGCTTCACGTCGTTCACCGTCCAGCGCTGGCCGTTGATCTGGAGTTGCTTGCCGGCGACGTAATCGCGCGCATCGGCGGAGAGCGGATGGTCGATCTCGGTGGCGAAGCTGACCATGAGCAGCCCTTGCGCTTCGGCCAGCCAACCGGTGATCGTGGCGTTGTAGAGGATGCACCATTCGTTCCAGCTTCCCTCGGCCCACTCCACGCGCACGCGGCCGACGATCTCGAAGCCGCGGCCTTTCCATTCGCCGCGGGTGCCGATCTGGAAAGGGCTGAGATCGGGGGGCAACGTGGCCATTTCGCCGATCGCCTCGGCGCTGGCGCCTTTCACCACGACCATCGAGCGGCAGTGTTCGCAGACGGTAAAGACCGCCGCCGCGGAGCGCAATTTGACCGGAGCTCCACACTGGGGGCAATCAAGGACACGCTCCGACATGGCGCGTGGCTATCGCTGGCGGGCAGGTGAGTCAAGCGAACTGTCTGAGGCCCGCGCGGCCGGAACCGAAGCAGAACCACGAATGGACGCCAATGCACGCGAATCAAAGAGATGAGTTCGGCTTTCTATTCGCGCCTATTGGCGTCCATTCGTGGAAGTCGCGCCACTGGAGCGTCGAGGTTCACGAGCCGGGGCTTATGGGATCGTTGCCGACTTCGGCCGGGATTACTGGATGCCAAGTTTGATCCCTCTGCTACGTTGGCGAGCTCGCAGCTTTAAAAATTTCGATGCCCCCGTTTTCCCAATCGGACGAACAACTCGTGCCTATGGCGGTTGGCGGCGATATGGATGCGTTGAATGAACTCATTCGGCGGCATCAGTCCTGGGTTTTCAACCTCGCGCTGCGCATGATCTGGCGTCGCGAAGCTGCCGAGGATGCCACCCAGGAAATTCTCGTCAAAGCGGTAACGAAGCTCGCCAGCTTCGAAGGTCGAAGCACCTTTCGCACCTGGCTGAACCGCGTTGCGGTGAATCACCTGCTCAATGTTCGCAAATCCGAAATGGAAGAGAAGGCGATGACCTTTTCCGACATGGGGCTTTCGCTAGACGCGGTGGGGGATGAGGAATTGCCCGATTCGCGAACTCTCCCTGTCGAGAAGAAGGTCATCGTCGAAGAAGCCAGGCTCGGCTGCATCACGGCTATGTTGATGTGTCTCGACCGTCGACAGCGCATCGCATTCATCTTGGGCGAGATCCTCGGAGAGACGAGCGATGCGGCTGCTGGAGCCATGGGGGTGACTTCCGCAAATTTTCGTCAGCTTCTGTCGCGAGCGCGCCAGGATCTCTACCAGTTCATGAACGAGAAATGTGGCCTGGTGAATACGTCGAATCCCTGTCGTTGTGCACGAAAGGCGAGCGGCTTCCTGCGAAACGGATGGCTTGATCCCGATAGCCTCTCCTTCTCCAAGGATCGTATCGAGGCGGTCCGCCGATGCGCAGATGAGAAAATGGAGGAGTTGAACGCCATCGACCGGCAGCATGCCGAGATTTACCGGCAACAACCCTTCCTTGCCGGGCCGGACCTGTCGGGCAAGTTGCGAGAGTTGATCATGCAGTCCGATTTTGCTGCCGAGTAAAAAATTTCGCGAGAACTGTCACAGACGCGCCGTTCGCCTGTCTACGTCTGGGATGCCCGCCATGTGGGCGAAAAGCAAATCACTTATCCCAAGACATTATGAATACCGAAATTATTGCCGCTGTAGCACGCGCCACCCTCGCCGGCTCCATGTCCTTTCCCGAGGTCGTGAGCCGCCTGCTCGAAAACGGCGTGGAGTATTACCAGGTCGACTACGTCGCCCTGCAAAAGCGCTTTTACAGTTCCACCGGGGAGGTCGTCGTCACTGCGATCAACTATAAAGACCTTCCAGCCGTCGCGCGCGATTTTGATACAGAGACCGTCCGGGCAGCCATCTTCGACAGCCAACGCAACGCCCAGCATTATCGGGATTTCACTCGCCGGGCCATGGCGGCAGGGGTGCAAGGATACGCGGCGTTTTTGCGAGGAAAGCGCGTCACTTATTGGGGGCGTCAGGGAGACTCTCATACGGAATGGTTCCCGGGAAATTCCCCGATTTCGAAGACGGACTCCTCCGCCCAGGCGTAGAGGAGGCATGCTCTCCCCTCATTGCCCGCCGCAACAGGGCCGCCCGGCGTTATCTGAACGCCTGTTCCATTTGAGGAATTGGCGTCGCCGAGCTGGCGGAATGAATCGCTTGATGATCGCCGGACCGCACTTATGCTCCGGGCCTTGTTTCGTGAACCCACCATGACTCCTTCGCAATCCATTCACATCGACCTCGATGGAGCGTGGCCGAAGGATGCTACTGAGGCGTACGCGGATTGCCGCAGCTGGGGTCCGCGGCTGCGCTACAGCGCCACTGCGGGGGGGATCGAGGAGTTTTACGAATTCGTGCGGCCGAAGATGGCGAAATACACGCTGTTCGGCTCGGGCGATTACCATCACCTCAGCGCGCTTTGGCTGCGGCAATTTGACGAACCGGTCACCATCGTTTCTTTCGATAACCATCCCGACTGGGACATCCGCCCGCCGCGCTGGTGCTGCGGCACATGGATCAATCGCGCGCTGGAGTTGCCTCACGTGCGCAAGGCGGTGATCTGGGGCTGTGGCAATTTCGAACTTAATTTTCCAGGCCATCTCTTCGTGAACCGCCGCGCCTTGCGCAACCAGCAGCTCGAGGTGTGGCCGTGGACGGAACGGCTGAAGCCCTCCGGCCGCAAACGCTGGCCGGGAATGACTCGCGAGGATTGGCAGGAGAAATTCAGCGCCTTCGCCCAGCGCCTGGCCGGCGAGCGGCTGTACGTCACCGTCGATCTCGACTGCCTGCACAGCGACGAATCGGCGACCAACTGGGAGCAGGGGCTGTTCACCGTCGAAGACATCCTCTGGGCGCTCGATGAACTGCGCGCGCAGGCCAGCATCGCGGGCGGCGATCTCTGCGGCGCTTATTCCGTGCCCACTTTCGAGCGGTTCAAACAGCGCATCGAATCCACCATCGATCATCCGCGACTGGACCCGGTGGATCCTGCCGATGCAGCCGCGCGCAATGGACGTGCCCTGCGAATGATCTGGAGCGCCCTCACCGCCGCGCCCGGAGTCACCGTTATTTGACCCTGCCATGTCCGCCGAACCGCTCCGCATCGAAGACGTCAAGACCGACTCCCGGATCTTTGCCTATACCCGATGGGACGCGATCCCGGTAGCACTCGGCGTCGCGCACTTCGGCTATTTCTGGTTGCTGTTCTATCTGTTCCCGCGAGCGCCGTTATGGGTCATGCTCATCCTCGGCTTCATCTACGCGGTGAGCATCTCGTGGAATATCAACGGCATCTCGCACAACTTCATCCACAATCCCTACTTCCGCTCGCCTCTGGCAAATCGGCTCTTCAGCGTGATGGAGTCGGTCGCCTGCTGTTTCTCGCAAAGCTATTATGACGTGGTGCACATGCAGCACCACAAGGGAAACAGCGACCGGCAGGATGAAAACGGCGACACCGTGGATTGGCTCTCGATCTACCGGCACGGACACGACGGGCAGGCGGAGAACCCGTGGGCTTATACTTTCCTGAGTTTTTTCCGCGATAATCCGGCGGAGATTGCGCGGGAGCTGGCGAAGCGCGGGCCGGAGGAAGCGCGCTGGGGGAAAGTCGAGCTGGGCGCATTCATTGCCTGCCTCGCCACGGTCGCGTTGCTCAACTGGCACTACATTCTCTTCTTCCTGCCGTTCATGTACTTCGGCCACTGCCTGAGTTACCTGAATGGTTACTATCTCCACTACGGCGGGAATCCGGATAAACCGATCGCCTGGGGGGTGAGCAGTTATCACAAGCTTTATAACTGGGTGTGGTTCTACAACGGCTATCACGCCGAGCATCATTTCCGGCCGAAGGCGCATTGGACGCGCATGGCGGCGCTCCACCGGCAGATCCAGGATGTGCAACAGCGGGAAGGTGTGCGGGTGATCAAGCCGCCGCACGCGCTCGGCTTCCTCGACCCCGATCTCCCGCCGCGCAACGAAGCCGCCGCGACCACGACGCCCGCGACTTCCTGATTCGGCTGCGCCGACTCGCCACAACCCCATGGAACTGACCGCGATTCCTGAAAAGCCCGAGGTGAAAAACCTCCCGGCGGCGCGTCATTCCGGCCGGGGTGCGGTCGTCGCGATTCTCGCCTCGGCGCTCACAGCGACGGCCTCGGAGATTTGTCTCAAGCTCGGAGCCGCGGAAACCGCGTCGCGCCCGTCCATTCTGCCATGGCTGGGGTTGACCGGGTTGGAATCGAAGTGGGTGTGGGCGGGAATCGTCCTCACCATCCTCAGTTTCGTGGCGTGGATTCGCGCCATTCGCATCATCCCACTGAGCCTGGCCTTTACGTGCTCGAATGTCGTCCACGTCTTCATGCCGCTCGGCTGCTGGTTGATTTTGGGTGAAGCAATCAGTCCCCGCCGCTGGGTGGGTATCTCCCTGGTCATCCTCGGCCTGCTGGTCATCGCGCGACCTTTTGCCAAGTTGAACGAGAAACTCGACGAAGCATTATGACGGCCCTACTCATCGTGCTTTCACTAGTGACGATCGTCGCCGGGCAATTGCTGCTCAAGGCGGCGATGAACAAGCTGGGGGAATTTGCCAAGGGCGATCCGCGACGCCGGCAGGCCTGGTGGATTTTTGCCGGGAGTATTTTCAGCATGACCATCTCGTTCTTCGTGAACATCGGTCTGCTGCAAAAGCTGGAGCTCAGCTATCTGTTTCCGTTTCAAGATCTCAGCGTGATCCTCATCGCCGTTTGCTCCGCCTATTTTCTGAAGGAGCGGCTGAGCGCCACGCTCATCACCGGGATTCTACTGGTGACGGCGGGGGTGATTTTGGTTTCGGCGAGTTAGCCGCGTCGCTGCGGTAAATCGAAAGTGTGCAATTAGCGCGCGCGACGTTTCCAATAGTCCGGATGGCGGCGAGCATGACCGATGACGGCGATGACGACGTACTCACCTCGAAGGAAATAAACGATATAGTAGGGAAATCCGGGGAGGTTTACGCGACGGTAGCCACCGCGGCGTTCGTTCCAGAGTAGCGGCTGCCGGAGAATTGCCGCACAGGCGTTTTCCAACTCGACACGAAATCGCGCGCCCAAACCCAGCACCTTACTTTCATAAAAGCGGGTCGCCTCCTCCGCATCGAGCTTCGCCTCCGGAAGAAATTCCAGCATTCCCTCTTACTCGCCCGGTGCGATTTCCCGCAAGCGGGCAAAGACCTCGCCCGCCGGGATCGTCGAAGAAGCGCCCGCATCATAGCGAGCGATACGTTGAGCGATCTCCGTCTCCCACGCCGCATCCACGCCCGGCTCAGGGTCGGGCTCGACACTCACAAGCAGACGATAAGCAAGCGCCACGCGCTGGTCGGGCGGCAGCCCGAGTGCGTCATGGGACAAGGAATCAAGCGTCATCGGCATACCGCCACAATATAGTTACCCTCGATCGGTGTCGAACCTGAATGCGGCGTTTCCGCGCACCGAGCGTTGAAAACGCGCGGCGGAGTTGAAACCAAAGGGTTCAAGCGCAGAGGCGCAGGGTTGGAATCCCGACCAACCAGGAAAGGAGAGGTGGGACCACGGATTACGCGGATTTCACGGATGAGATGCCACCACACGAATTTCTGTAATCCGTGAAATCCGCGTTATCCGTGGTCAAAACGCTTTTGGAGATATGTGAAGAAACAGGCGGCGATGCGACTAACGATTCGCGACGCCACACCAAATTTCAGCCGCCCGCCAATATCAGAACGCCGCCTTCAACACCACGCCGCCGTAGGGCGGGATTTCGGTGGCGCTGGCGCGGATGTCGGCGCGATGGAAATCGAATTCCTGGATCGGCACGATGCCGGCCTCGACTTCGAGGGTGAGCGACGGGCGGATCTTCCACGAAGCGCCCACCCCCACGCGCACCTGGGTATAATCGACCCAGGCGTCGTTCAGCTTCGCCACGCCATGATTGCTCCCGAAATCGCCTTGGACGCGGAAGGTGCTGCCCTGGAGATCGCCGCCGACGTAGAGGAGGATCGACTTATCGAGGTTATACTCGATGCGCGGCTGCGGCAGGATGAAATCGAACACCCAATTGCTGTTGTATTGGTAGCGGAAGCCGATCCCGGGGAGCACCGGGTATTTGCGCTGCGGGTCGACGCTCAAACCGACGACGAATTGCAAATCGGAGCTCGCGAAATAGGAAGCCCCGAGGACGATCGGGCAATCGAAATTGGCGGTCCTCAAACCCGTGTCACCGCCATAATAGCCCGGTTGCGCTTCCACCCGGACGATCCACGCGTCGCCCAACTGCAGATCCGCGCCGACGACGAGATTGGATTCCTGGAGCTTGCTGGGCAGGTTCAGCGAATTCGGGACGTCGAAGTTGTAGCGGTGGAACTCCAGGCCGATGCGCACGAGAAAGCCTTCCTGCGCCTGAATCGACACGACGTCGCGGGCGCCCATGTCCCACGCGGAGACTTTTCCTTCCTCCGAGCGCTGGCGAAAATTCGAATTGCCGACCGTGCCGAAAGAAAACTCGGATTCCAGCGACAGTTTGCCGCTGGTGCTCGTCGACTGCTCTTTGCCTTGGGCAAAAGTAGTCGCCACTCCGAGAAGCGAAAACAGCGCGCCCAGCCCCGCCTTCCAGATGGCGGGAAATTTCGGGCGAAATTCGACCGGCTTTCTACTCGTGAACGGCAGCATAAACCTCATCACTCAAGGTGTTTGTCTCGAATCCTTCAAGAGGCTTTCGATGCTTTTCTTCGTTTCCCGCATCATCGCGGTGCTCGAGCCCATGCGCTCGACCCCGTGCAGGGTGCCGAGCTCGGCCGCGGAAATGAGGTCGCAACGCCAGATGAGCGTGCAATCCTTGCCGGCGACCTTCACCGGCCAGAATTGGAGGAACGTGAGGAGCGTATAGTAGCCGCCGCTGGCGTAGATTTGGCCATCGAGCGCCTGGCAGGTCTCGCCACTGGTGCGCACATAGAGGGCCCCAAGATTGATCGCCGCCACGCCTTCCTCGTCGAACATCTCCCAGTAGGTGGATTGCGGCGCGGCGCCTTTGCCGCCGGTGAGCGGATTGGACTCGATCAAGGCGCCAAACTGGCTGCGGACCTTGGGTGCGTCCTTGAGAAGATGGGCGACTTCCTCGGAGAGGCGCACCGTTTCACCGCCCGTCTCGTAGGCCGGCATGCGGGACGCGCCGCCGGAAAGAAAGGTCTGCGTCCGCTGCAGGAGAAGATTGGTCCAGAACCCGGCCACCTTCGGCGGAAATACGCCGCCGGAGGGCGCGCCCGGCGCGCCGGCGTAGGCCTTCACATCGGCGTTGCTCAACTGCAGCGGGGTCGAGCCGGAACCGAGCTTTTCCGTGGCGGCGACGAGCGACTTCACCGAGCCATTGGCCGGTGCGCTGGTCAATTTCTGGAATTCCGCCGCCGTCGGCTTGGAGGAAAGCTCGCCGTGCAGATAAACCTTGAGCTCCGGGTGCTTGTTCGGATTCCACTGCTCGTGAATCTGCAGCGCTTTCTGCACCGGCGTACGCATGACATAGACGCTTTCCACGGCCAGGCCGCGGGGAAAATTCATGGCCGGGCCGCGGGCGATCTGCACGGTGCCGGCCGCGAGCTTGTCGAGATCCACGGACTTGAAAGTGGAGACCGCCGCCAGTTCGGCCAGCGGATCGGCGCTGGCCCGCGGTAGGGCCGCGAAGACGAAAGCGCCAGCGAGAGCACAAAGAGAACGAGAGAGTGGGTGCATGCGTGCTACGGTAATGGACACGGGCTCGAATTCCACCCGGGCGGCAGAGGGTAGGGGCGATTCCGGGTTTCTGGCAAGCAAACCGATGCGGTAGTGGTTTCCCGGCCGGCGCGGGTGAGCGCCACGGTAGCCGCAACAAAAAAGGAATTTTAAACGCAGAGGACGCAGCGCGGCGGAGCCGCAACCAAAGGGTTTAAGTAGGCCCGCGAATCACACGGATCACTCGAATGGGTCTTCTTCATTCGTGTCATTCGCGTGATTTGCGGGCTGAAAATCTACGCACGCCGCGGAAA
>Ga0068855_100005286_pt1 | contig 15765 bp, 17 predicted proteins | sample KBSCornC52_FD_66592 | JGI IMG/M metagenome (GOLD analysis project Ga0068855, IMG submission 66592) | Corn rhizosphere microbial communities from Kellogg Biological Station, Michigan, USA - KBS Corn C5-2 | ecosystem: Host-associated > Plants > Roots > Rhizosphere > Soil ...
TTCGACGACGGTACGCCACTCGGTTCGGCACGCAATGCGGAATGCCGCATCGACGCGATCTCGCAGAGCTGGGCGATGCTGTCGAAGGTGGGCTCACCGGCGCGCGTCGCGCAGGCGCTCGACGCGCTGGACGATCACCTGGTCGACGAGGACGCGCAACTCATCCGCCTGCTCGAACCGCCGTTCGACGTCAGCGAACCTGATCCCGGCTACATCCGTGGCTACCTGCCTGGCGTGCGCGAGAACGGCGGCCAGTACACCCATGCGGCGATATGGGCCGTGATGGCGTTCATCGAAGCCGGGCGAACCGAGCGCGCCTGGAAACTGTTCGACCTGATCAACCCGGTACGTCACGGCATGCTCGCATCGAACATCGACCGGTATCGCGTCGAACCCTACGTCACCGTCGCCGACATCCTGTCGATCGAGCCGCATCAGGGGCGCGGTGGCTGGACGTGGTACACGGGATCAGCCGGTTGGATGTACCGGCTCATCCTCGAATCGATGCTCGGCATCCGGCGCGAGGGGTCGAGGCTGCTGGTACGACCGCAGTTGCCGTCGCACTGGAACGGCTTCTCGGTGTCCTACCGGAATGGTGATGCGCGGTACGACATCGTCGTCGAGCGGACCCCGGAGACGGAACCGGAGACCGAACAGCCGCGATTCTTCTCGCTGGCGCAGGAAACCGATGGACGCGGCGTGGACGCCGCCGAGGCCGGCGCGAGCTTCGTTTCCAACGGATTCAGGATCAGCCTGCGCGGGCCCGGCGCGTAGGTCGGGGGCCAGGCTGGCCGGGAGAACGACGAGCGGATGGAGGCTTGGGTCGGAATCGAACCGGCGTACGCGGATTTGCAGTCCGCTGCATGACCACTCTGCCACCAAGCCAGTGGCTGTCGCACGATCTACAACCGGAGCATCTTGCGATGTTCCGCAGAAAAACGAAACCCCGGACGTACCGGGGTTTCGTCTGCAATCTGGAGCGGGAAACGAGACTCGAACTCGCGACCCCGACCTTGGCAAGGTCGTGCTCTACCAACTGAGCTATTCCCGCGTGGGACGCGCATATTACGGTTTGGCGCGAAACTGTCAACCCCGCGCGCGCTCATTCTGTGCGAATACCCTGCTTCGGCTGCGCGCAAAGCGCTTCAACGCTGCTGTCTCAGCACCGGCCAGGCCGCACGCACGTACTGCAGGCCGGACCAGATCGTGAGCCCTGCGGCGATCACCAGCAGGGATTCGCCGACATAGAACGGGCGCAGGCTCTCGAGGTCGTGCTGGTACAGCAGCACGACGATCGCGACGATCTGCATCAGGGTCTTGATCTTGCCGACGGTCGCGACGCGCACGGTCGCGCGCTGGCCGATCTCGGCCATCCACTCGCGCAACGCCGAGATGCTGATTTCGCGACCGACGATGACCGCGCTGGTAACGGCCAGCAAGGGCGTCGGGTTCTCCTGCACGAGCAGGAACAGCGTGACCGCGACCATCAGCTTGTCGGCGACCGGGTCGAGGAAGGCACCGAACGCCGAGCCCATGTTCCAGCGCCGCGCGACCCAGCCGTCGAGCCAGTCCGTGATCGCAGCCGCGATGAAGATCAGCGCGGCCGCGATGTTCGCGCCGCGGAATGGCGCATAGAACACGAACACCATCACCGGCAGCAGCAGGATGCGGAACAGCGTCAGCGCAGTCGGGATCGTGATGTGCATCGGTTTGTGGGTGGTGTCATCCATGGAAGGTCGCGTAGATCCGTTCGGCCAGTTGTCTACTGATCCCGTTTACTTGCATGAGTTCCTCGATTCCCGCTTTCGACAGGCCGCCGAGGCCGCCGAAATGCTTGAGCAGGGCCGAACGCCGACGCGCGCCGACGCCGGCGATTTCCTCCAGCGTACTCGCTTCGCGGGCCTTTTCGCGCCGCCCACGGTGGCCGGTGATCGCGAAACGGTGCGCTTCGTCGCGCACCGCCTGCACCAGGTGGGACGCCGGCGATTCCGGTCCCGGAAACAGGCTGCGGCCGGAGCGACCGACGATGAGGGTCTCGTCGCCGGCGCGGCGCGCCTCGCCCTTGGCGACGCCGACCACCGGCACGCCTTCGATGCCGAGTTCGTTGAGCACATCGAGCGCCTGCTGCAACTGGCCCTTGCCGCCGTCGATCAGCAACAGGTCGGGCAAGCGCGACATCAATGGCGGCCTCGCCGCCTCCGGCGCCGCCGCGAGTGCAGGCGCGTCGCCGGATTCCTGTGCCAGTGCCGCTGAAGCCGCGACCGAGGAACGCCGGAAGCGCCGCTCGAGCGCCTGGCGCATCGCCGCGTAGTCGTCGCCCGGGGTGATGCCGGTGATGTTGAAACGCCGGTACTGCGACTTCTCCGGCCCTTCCGGGCCGAACACCACGCAGGATGCGACGGTCGCCTCGCCCATCGTGTGGCTGATGTCGAAACATTCGATGCGCTGCGGCGTCTCGTCGAGCTCGAGCAGGTCGCGCAACGCCTCGAAACGGCTGAGCAGGGTCTGCCGGCTCGCCAGGCGCGAAGCGAGCGCGGCATCGGCATTGCGCCGGGCGAGGTCGAGGAACCGCGCACGATCGCTGCGCACGCTGGCCTTGATCTCGACGGCATGGCCGGCATGGACGGCGAGCGCTTCGGTCAGCGGCGCTGCGTCGTCCGGCGCATGGCTGACGATCACCTCGGCGGGTACGGGGCGTTCGAGGTAGTACTGCGCGATGAACGAGCCGACGACCGCCGCTTCGTCCACCGCGCCGGCGAGGCGCGGGAAGAAATCGCGCGAACCGAGGCTGACGCCGCTGCGGAAGAACAGCACGCTGACGCAGGCCACGCCACCGCGGATCGCGCACGCGATCACGTCCATGTCGGCGTTCGCTCCCTGCACGTAGTGGCGCGCCTGCACGCGCTTGACCGCCGCGATCTGGTCGCGAATCGATGCGGCGCGCTCGAACTTGAGGTCGATGCTGGCACGTTCCATCGTCGCGACCAGCTCGTCCATCACGACGCCGGCGCGACCGTCGAGGAACATCTCGGCATGGCGCACGTCGGCGGCATAGTCCTCGGCACCGACCAGGCCGACGCAGGGTGCCGTGCAGCGGCCGATCTGGTGCTGCAGACACGGCCGCGAACGGTTGCGGAAATAACTGTCCTCGCAGTTGCGGATGCGGAACAGCTTCTGGATCAGGTCGAGGCTTTCGCGCACCGCGCCCGCGCTCGGGAACGGGCCGAAGTAGCGGCCACCACCGGTTCTCGCGCCGCGATGGAACGCCAGCCGCGGGAAATCGCCGGGCGTCAGATGGATGTACGGATAACTCTTGTCGTCGCGCAGGACGATGTTGTAGCGCGGCTTGAGCGTCTTGATCAGCTGCGCCTCGAGCAGCAGCGCCTCGGCCTCGGTGCGCGTGACCGTCGTTTCCATGCGCGCGATCTGGCCGACCATCGCGGCGATGCGCGGGTCCATCTTCGGCTTGAGGAAATAGCTGCCGACGCGCTTCCTGAGGTTGCCGGCCTTGCCGACGTAGAGCAGTTCGTCGCGCCCGTCGAACATGCGGTATACGCCGGGCGCGCCGGTCAGGTTGCGAACGAAGGTTTTTCCGTCGAAGTGGACGGGCGCAGGGAGCGGTTCGGACATGCCGGCATAGTAAGGGAACGACGCCCGCAACCGGCGCCGCATTCCCGCCACCCGACGCGGTGCGGCGGGTCGGGCCGCGTCCGCAGTGCTACAGGTTGCGACCGAACTCCTCGACCTGGCGGTTCGCTTCGTCCTTTTCCAGACCGTAACGTTCCTGGATCCTGCCGGAAAGATATTCGCTGTTGCCGTCGGCCACCTTGAGGTCCTTCTCGGTCAGCCTGCCCCATTTCGTCTTGAGTTTTCCGGTGAGCTTGTTCCACTGAACCTTGACCTTGTCTTCGACGTTCATGACCGTTTTCCTCGTGCACAAGAAATCCTGGCGAAAGCGGCCTTCAGTCCCTGGACTTCAGACCGGCCGCGCGAACCATCCTGACGCCAGCCACGCTTTCCGCTACCGCGATCGCTTTCCTGACCGCGGTGTCGTTCTCCAGCAAGCCGGCCAGGGTCACGACTCCATCGTTCGTCGTGACGCTGATATCGGCCGTCCTGATGCCTTCCTGGCTCGCCAGTTCGGCCCTGACCCTGGTCGTGATCCGATTGTCGACACGTGGCTGGTCGAGGGCCGCCGTCATTCCGTCACTGGAGGAAGCCGCTTGCTGGGCCAGCACGATTCCAGCCGATCCGAACGCGAGGATCGCCGAGAGAATGATTGTCGACAGGGTTGGCATGTTCATGGATCACCTTCGGGAAAGAGCACCCTCACCGGGTGCAGCGGCGTTGCAGCGGCGTGTCGCGCCAGGATCGGCAATCGCGCGCGAGACGCGCATGCCGGCCCCCAATCCGGAGCGCGGCAACCGCGCCGCCACTTCAGAAGACGATCGCACCCGCACAACGTTCGTTCCTGAATACGAGCAGGTCCTGCCGGATATCGGCGACTTGCGTACCGATTCCGTAGGTGCCGAGCAGATATTCGGCCGAGAGGTTCGGTGCGCTGCCGACGTCGCTGCAGACGACGTCGGTGGTGGCATTGAGCCACACCGTGACGTCGCCCGCCTCGCGCGCCAGTCCGATGGCATCGGCCAGCACGCTGACGTCGCTGAAGAGCGACCCGATACTTCGATTCCTGTGCAGGCGCATTGCGTGTCTCCGCTGGGCGCCTCTCGATGACGCGCTACACAGACCAGCCTAGCGGCGCCGCGTGGACCCGTCGGTGCGCTGGCACACGTCGCGACCCGTCCCGCAGCGGTCGTACCGCAATGGTCAGCGCGCGTCCCTCTGCGCCGGGGCCGCCGAGGTCAACTCGCGCCGGTAGGTTTCGATGTCCGACCAGTAGCACGAGCATGCGGCAGCGACGAGGCGTTCGCGGTCGATGATCGTCACGTGGCCGCGCTTGTAGCGGATCAGGTGGCGCGATTGCAGGATACCCGCGGCCACGGTGACGCCGACGCGCCGCACGCCGAGAACGAACGCGAGGAATTCCTGCGTCACGCGAAACGTATCGGACTGCGTGCGGTCCTGGGTCATCAACAACCAGCGCGCAAGCCGCTCCTCGACGACATGGAAGCGCATGCAAGCCGCGGTCTGCGCGAGCTGGCACAGCAGGACCTGCAGGTAGCGGTCCAGCAACGGCCGCAACGCCGGCAAGTCGCGCAGATGGCGGCGAAATGTCGCGTACTTCATGCACCAGGCGGCACCGCTGTCCTTGACCGCCACGCGCAGGGGGAACGCCGCGCTGTCGCCGAGGATGGATGCGTACCCCCACATGCCTTCGCTCCCGATCATGCCGGTCTCGAGCGAACAGTGGCCATCGATGACGATCACCGTGGAGACGACGCAGCCGGTCGGAAAGTAGACGTTGCGCACGCGATCGCCCGGCTCGTGGAGAACCTTGCCGAGTACGAGTTGCACCGGTAGACAGTCCGCGACGAAGCGGGCCCGCTGCATGGCCGGCAAGGCAGCGAGCAGACGATTGACGCGGTGCCCGGCTGGCATCGAAGTCCCAAGGTCATGGCACGGTGCGCGGAACGGCGCGAAGTGCCGGATTCGTCGACGGCTCCGACCGTCTTACGCTGCGCAAACGCCGGTACATTGCCGTGAAATGCTGGCGTCGTCGGTCCGGCAACGCACACAGCGCGAGGTCCCTCGCTCGTCGACGCTCCGTGTCGCCTGCGGAACCGCTACGGCAACAGGCGCAGGAATTCCTTGCGGACCACGTCGTAGCATTCGCATGCCATGACTTCAAGGCGTGGCCGATCGAGCACGCGGATGCGACCGCGGTTGTACTGGATGACGCCGGCTCGCTGCAGTTTTCCGGCTGCTTCGGTGACGCCTTCGCGCCGCACGCCGAGCATGTTCGCGATCAGTTCCTGGGTCATGACCAGCTCGTTGGACGACAGACGGTCCAGGCTCATGAGCAGCCAGCGGCACAGTTGCTGGTCGACGGAATGATGGCGATTGCACACGGCCGTCTGGCCCATCTGCGTCAACAACGCCTGCGTGTAGCGCAGGAACAGCTGTTGCACCTTTCCGGCCAGCACGAACTCGTCGCGGACGAACTGGGCGCGCATGCGGAACGCATGGCCGGCACTCTGCACGACCGCGCGACTGGGCGTGGTTCCGCCACCCATGAAGAGTGAAATGCCGACCAGCCCTTCGTTGCCCACGATTGCGATCTCGGCAGAGGATCCGTCCTCCATCACGTACAGCAACGAGACGATCGAATCGGTCGGGAAATAGACGTATGGCTGCTCGCTGCCGGACTCGTAGATGACATCACCGAGACGCAGAGGCACCGGCGTGAGATTGATGGCGAAGCGCTCCCACTCCGCCTCCGGAATCGCGTTCAGCAGGTGGTTCTGTCTTGGATTGCCGGATGTCGGCGACATGGAAGACTCGACGCCAGGGGTAGTGACAGGACCGTTCGCACCGACTGCCTGCGAACGCGCAGGCATGTTACCGCAGACCCATGAAATCCGACCGCGCTGGTTGCGCGCTATGGCCGCCACCTGTCTCCAGGTGCAACAGCAACACATGATGAGGCCCGCCGGGCCCAACGTTCTGTACGTTTACGCACACATGCTGCGGGGGCGCCAACGTTGCTGCGTCCGCTCACTGTTTTTCCTTCTCCGGCCGCTGCGTGCGTCATCGCACCGAAGTGGATTGAAAGGACGCGCATGATGCCGGTGTGCCGATCGACGATGACGCCATCTGGATCGAACGCCCACATGGAGACAAGCATGAGCATTGAATGGATCGCCAGTTCCTCAGGACTTCCGCGCGAAGGCGAACCGGTTGAATTCGTCCTGGATGGACGCGACGTGGCGCTGGATGGCACGTACGTCCACCAGCTCTTCAAGTCCCGCTGGAGCGGCTACGAAGTCGATCGCGTGCGCACCTGGCGATCTTCCGAGCTACAAGAACACGCCGCCGCCTGATCATCCCGTCCATCCATGCACGTCGCGCGCGCGATGCGCCCGACAGCCGGCGCATGAGTGCGCGCCTGCGGTCTATGAGCGAAAGCCCGGCATCGCGTCGCTTTCGAGGGAAATGGCGAAATCCCGCAACGAACCGATATCACTGGCCTTCGCGGCATGCCGCCATTGCGAGAATTCTTCGGACTCCGCGAGCGTGCGCCTGTCCATGAGGCCGGCAAGCTGAAAGCGGAACTCGCACAGCGAGCGCACGATCGGGCGTGAGTCGACCCACGCGTCCAGCCGTTCGCGCTCGCCGGCAGCGAGCCCATATCCGCCGTCGGCAAGGGCGCGGCGCAACCGCCCGGACAGCGATTGGCGGTCGCCATGGCCAGCCTGGTCGCGCACGACCGGCAACATGACCTTGTGGAAGAAGTCGGTCATCACCTCGACGCGCGGAGCCAGGACGGCAATTCGCGCACCCCGGTCGCACGCATGCGCAATCGCATCCACCCCGTTCGCTCCGACAGCACAGCGCACATGGGCCAGGCGGAGCGTGTCCAGGAAGCGGATGAGTAACCAGCCGAGGTCGAACTCGAAGCGACGTATCGAGAATTTCGCCGACGCCGGGAAGGCATGGTGGTTGTTGTGCAGTTCCTCGCCGCCGACCCACACGCCCCACGGAACCAGGTTGGCCGAGCGGTCCGCCGTCTCGAAGTTCCGGTAGCCGCGCCAATGGCCGATGCCATTGACGACGCCGGCGCCCCAGAACGGAATCCAGATCATCTGCAGAGCCCAGATCGCCATGCCGCCGACACCGAACAAGGCCAGGTTCACGAAGGCCAGCAACGTCGGCCCCCAGTTGCAATGCGGGGTGTAGACATGGCGCTCGATCCAGTCGTCGGGTACACCGCGACCATACTTCAGCAGCAATCGCTCGTCCGCTCGCGCATCGATGTACAACTCCGCGCCCTGCAGCAGGAGCTTGTCGACACCGAACACATGCGGGCTGTGGGGGTCCCGCGCGGTATCGCTGTATGCGTGGTGTTTGCGATGAATCGCGACCCATTCCCGGGTCACCATCGCGGTCGTCAACCAGATCCAGAACCTGAACGCATGTGCGAGAACGGGATGGAACTCGACCGCTCGGTGGGTCTGGCTGCGATGCAGATACAGCGTCACCGCGATCACGGTGACTTGCGTCGCCGTCAGGAGGTACGCGAGCCGCCAACCGATACCCGGCCCGGCGAAGCCGTGTGCAAAGAGGTCCAACGAAGAATCGAGCATCGACGGACGATGCGTCGTCGCGCCCGAGCCTGTCTGTGCGATACCGAACACAAGGGTTCTTCGGCGGAGCTGTCCGGCTCGAGATGCGATCCGCGCAAGCGACCTGTGTTTGCTACCGCACGGAGTCGCCGGGGGGAAACCGTCCACACTGCGCGCGACGCCGTTGTGCCGGAATCGGAGGGAAACGAAATGGTTCGGCGCAATGCTGCTGGTGGTACTGATCCCGCTGATGATCGGCTCGTTTCCGAATTGGGGCCACGGCAAGGGATGGGGATATGGACCCGGCAGCGGCGCGGGTATCGCCCTGCTCGTCGTTGTCGTGTTGCTGGTCGCTGGTCGACCCTGGTTCCGTTGCGGAACGTGCGCGGGCGACCAGCAAAGGCGGGCGATGGATGAACCCCGCAATCACGAATCGTCGCGCCACGTCGTCGACGGGGGAGCCGCCTGCACCGGTTGTGCGCAACGACGAACACCTCGATGCCGCACCCGCCAGGCGATACGCAGCCGGCGCGACCGGTTGGCCGGAGCGATTGCTGCGAATGGCCTCACGGCTGCGCCGAACATGCCCGGACGAAACGGATATCCTCTTGTGTGCGAACGAACTGGAGTTGCTGGCCGGGCATGCCGAAGACGAGGCCTACAAGATCCATCGCCTGGAAAACGAGCTCACGTCCGCCCGCCGCGATTTGCAACTCGCTCAGCACCAACTTATGGCCAGCGAAGCCCGCGGCCAGAATGCGCGCCACACGGCACTGCACGATCCGCTGACCGGACTTCCCAATCGCCATTCGTTCGAGGAGATCTCGGCCGAGGTGCTGGCAGCGCATGCAATGCGCACCCGCGAGTTCGGCCTCCTGTACATCGATCTGGACGGGTTCAAGGCGATCAACGATACCCATGGTCATTCGATCGGCGACGAGTTGCTCAAGGTGATCGGTTCGCGGCTGTCGCACGGCGTCCGTTCGCAGGACTCGGTCTGCCGCCACGGTGGCGACGAGTTCGTGTGTCTCCTGCTCGACATACAGGACAATGAACAAGTCGCGGCCATTGCCGAGAAGCTGTTCGCCACCGTATCCGCACCCTGCCAGATCGGGTCGCTCGCGGTCAGCGTTGCGCCCAGCATCGGGATCGCCCTTTATCCCGGCGACGGAGCCGCCCTCGACGAATTGCTCAGGAACGCCGACAGCGCGATGTTCAGAGCGAAGCTTCACCGCCTGCACCACGTCTTTTTCAGCGATTCGGCCGTGCAACGCCACGATCTCCCGCTCCGGCGCCGCTGAGCGGTTGCGCCGCAAAGCGTTCGCGGCACGTCCTCCACGATCATGTCGACCTGCGCATCTCCGCCGGCAGTGGCGACGCGCGCATTCGATCGATCAATGCAACGACGCCGCCCCGCGCAAGCTCGATCACCCGTTCGAAGTCCGCCGCCGTGCCGTAGTAGGGATCCGGCAGTTCCCTGTCGCCGAGGAACAGCGAAGGCTCGACTCCGGCCCCGGGACGGCGCAGCCGCTGCAACGCACGCAGGTTGACGCGATCCATCGCCAGCACGAGATCGAAACGCTCGAAGTCCGCCGGTACGACCTGGCGGGCGCGTAGCGCGCTCAGGTCGTAACCATGCGCCGCGCCCACGCGGATCGAGCGCGGGTCGGGCGGCTCGCCGACGTGGTAGTCCTCGGTGCCGGCGGAATCGAAATGGGCATCGAGGCCCGCACGCGCGAACTCGGCACGCGCAACCGCCTCGACCGTCGGCGAACGACAGATGTTTCCCATGCACACGAACAGCACACGGGATGTCGACTGGATCACGGATTTGGTGCCCACGTTGTCACATTAATTAACGGCAGCCTAACAGAATCAATCATTTGCGCCTGTAAACTCGACGGCAGGAAGGGAATTTCCACACGGATGGCTTTGGTTCAGGCGAGCTCAGGACACGGGCTCGCTGTTTGCGTATGTCCGATTCGCGATTGCAACCGGCATGTGCGTATCCACGCAGGAGGCTTTCCGCAACCCGATCGGAATTTGCAACGATGAAATCCGCACTTTTTTGCCTGCTTCTTGCGCTCCCCGCCACGTCCGCGATGGCCGACGGCGTCTGGGGCGAAGTCATTTTCGGCGACCGCTTCGACGCCAGCATCGATTCCTGTCCACCCGTCGTCACGCTGCCCGATGGCAGCACGCGCAACCTGGTCGCGCGCGCCTCCATTTCCTACGGTGTCTACCAGGCCGAACGCAGCAACGTCGACGTCACTGAGTGGGACAACATGTGGGGCTACAACAACGTCCAGCTCCCCACGCCCAGAGTGTGGCCGGGTGTGGGTGGCGCGGCGCCGGTGATCCGCGTGTTCCCGGCGCGCGGGTATCTCTGCATGCACTTCCACACGCCCGCCAACATGTCGGCGTTCTCGGGAACGTTTTCCAATCCGAGCTACGTCGCCGGCCCCGATGTGACGATGGCGATCAGCGCCCTGCCCGGCGACTTCTCCGCAGCCTTGCCCTCGCCCGGATGCCTCGTCCGCGACGCACCCACGTCCGACCACAACCTCGTGCTGTGGAAAGGAACGCCGAATGCGCCAGGCAGCTGGTGCAATCTGCAGCCGGACTCCGACTACTACGCAAACGTCACCTTCGCGTCGGTCAACGAATGCTCGACGGCGAACTGCGTCATCGGCTCGGTCAGCTATCACAACTGAAGCCAGGTCAGCGCGCGCCCAGCGCGCGTTCGACCCGCGCGAGATCCTCGGCGGTGTCGACCCCGGCCGGGAACGGCTCGGGCGCGATGCGTACCGCGATCGCATGCCCGTGCTCGAGCGCGCGCAGTTGCTCGAGTGATTCGAGTCGCTCCAGCGTCGTCGGCGCCAGCGCCGCGAAGCGACGCAGGAATCCTGCGCGGTAGGCATAGATGCCGATATGCCGCAGGAAGGGTGCATCGGGCGGCAGCGTTTCGCGACCGTGCGCGAACGCGTCGCGCGGCCACGGCAACGGCGCGCGGCTGAAGTACAGGGCACGGCCGTCCGTGCGGCGCACAAGCTTCACGCAATGGGGGTCGAACAGTTCGTCGACGCTCGACAACGGCGTCGCCAGCGTCGCCATCGGTGCGTCGTCCTCGACGAGCGCATGCGCGACCGCGCGAATGCCGCTCGGCGGCGCCAGCGGTTCGTCACCCTGCAGGTTCACCACGATCGCATCGTCGGGCCAACCGAGCGTGGTCGCGACTTCGGCGAGGCGGTCGCTGCCGGACGCATGCCCGGCATGCGTCATCACGACCCGCACGCCACTGCCTGCAAGCGCCAGCTCGATGCGCGCATCGTCGGTCGCAACCACCACGTCGCCTGCTCCCGCGGCCAGCGCGCGCCGCGCGACATGCACGATCATCGGCGTACCGGCGATCGGCAGCAGCGGCTTGCCGGGCAGGCGCGTCGACGCGTAGCGCGCGGGAATCGCAACGATGAACGGGGCGGCGGTGGCGGTCATCGGCATGCGCGCGGAGGGGAATCGCGGGAAGCCTACCGGAGCGATCGGTGCCACGTCGACAGCGAACGAATGGCACCATGCAGGGCGCCTGACCGCTGCTAGACTGCACGCCCTGCACTCCAGGTGGCAACCCTCTTTCCGTGAGCCTTCCCGCCGTCGCTCGCACGGCCGAACCGATGCTGCCGCTGCGCGCCATCGTGCTGATGATCGCCAGCGCCTGCAGTTTCGGCGTGATGGCGATCCTGATCCGCCATGCCTCGCATGCGTTGCACGCGTTCGAGATCGCGTTCTTCCGCAGTTTCTTCGGTGCGCTCGCGACCGCACCGCTGCTGGTGCGCGGTGGCCTGCGCGGCCTGCACACCGACCGGCTCTGGTTCTACGTGATGCGCTGCGCGATCGGCACGATCGGCATGCTCGCCGGCTTCTGGGCGATTGCCCACCTGCCGCTCGCGCAGGCGATCGCGCTGTCGTACTCCTCGCCGCTGTTCGTCACGATCGGTGCCGTGATCTTCCTCGGCGAGATCGTGCGTGCGCGGCGCTGGAGCGCGGTCGCCGCCGGTTTCATCGGCGTGCTGGTGATCGTGCGCCCGGGCACCGAGGGATTTACCGCGGCCAGCCTGGTCGCCCTGCTCGCCGCCGCCTCGACCGGTACGGTCACGATCAGCATCAAGTTCCTCTCGCGCAGCGATCCCCCCGACACGATCGTGCTGCTGACGACCTGGCTGTGGGTACCGTTGTCGCTGCCGTTCGCGCTCGCGGTGTGGCAGATGCCGGCGTCCTCGCAATGGCCCGTGCTGGTCGTGATCGGCATACTCGGGACGCTCGGCCAGTACTTCTGGACCCACGCCCTGCGCCTCGCCGACGCCTCGACGCTCGCGCCTTTCAGTTACCTCCAGCTGGTGATCGTATCGATCCTTGCCTGGCTGGTGTTCGACGAGACGCTCGACCGCTACACCGTGCTCGGCGCGGTCATCGTGATCGGCGCCAGCCTGTACATCGCCCGGCGCGAGGCACGCGTCGCCTACGAACGCCGCGTCGAAGTGATGTCGGCCAAGACCGAGCCGCAGATCTGAGGGCCTGATGACCGAAACGACCGACCATGCATCGCGCGCGCGCGATTCGCGCCTGACCCTGTCCAACCTCGGCAGCGCACTCGCACTCGCGGTCAGCGTGTTCGCGCTCGCCCTCGGCGCCTACCAGACACGCCTGATGCAAAGCCAGGCGCGTGCGAGCGTGTGGCCGTATCTCTCGATCGGCTACAGCTACACGAGCAACGTCGACAGGGACGCATTCATCTGGACCGTCAACAACAACGGCGTCGGCCCCGCCAAGGTCGAATCCGTAACGTTGACGCTGGACGACAAGCCGATGAGACGCTGGGAGGAAGTGCTCACCGCCCTGGGCGTGACGACGACGCCGAGTACGGCGATGTCGAGCATCGGCGGCGAAGTGATCCCGCCGAATACGAACCGCGAAACGACGATCGCTCCGATCAAGGTGCACGAACGCGAGGCGGCTCGCTTGTTCAAGGCCGCCGAAAAACGCTTCCACATGAACGTGTGCTACTGCTCGGTCTACGACGACTGCTGGATCGCGCACTGGCAACAGGCGAAGGTCGATCCGGTCGCACGCTGCGAGGTCGCGGGCGTGCAGTTCGAGAACTGAGCGCCATCGGCGAAGCGGTGGTCCTGGTCAGCTTCCGCTCGCGAGCGGGCGCATGCCTCCGCGAAAGATCAGCGCGTACGACGCGTAGGTCCAGGCGATCGCGGCTGCCCACCCGGCAAGGATGTCCGACGGATAGTGCACGCCGAGATAGATGCGCGAGAGGCCGACCAGCACGACGAACACGGCGGCTGCGAACGTGACCGGCCAGCGCAGGCGCGTGTGCCAGCACAGCAGCACCAGCACGCAGGCGAGCGTCATCGAACCCATCGCATGCCCGCTCGGGAAGCTGTAGTTGCCTTCCGGAGCGATCGATTCCCACAGGCTCGGCCGGTCGCGTGCAAACAGCGGCTTCGCGCCGAGATTGAGCAGCGCGGAGCCTGCGACCGCGAGGCCAGCGAACAGGCTCTCGCGCATGCGCCGCTTCCAGCCGAGCGCGGCGACGAGGACGATGTCGGTCGGCACCACGCCGTACAGGTAGCCGAGCGCGGCGACGATCACGAAGAAGCGATCGAAACCCGCATGCGCCATGGCATGCGCGAATTCGAGCAGGGGCACGTCGAAGAAGAACCCCTCGCCCTCGCGCAGTTCATGCGCAAGCGCGCCGAAACCGGCGAGCGGCATCAGGATGCCGACGAACACCAGCAGCAGCAACAGGCCATTCCGGCGCAGGAAGGCAGCGCCGAAGCGCGCTTCCTCGCGGGCGACCTGCCAGACTTCAGTCGGCATGCGCGCGCGGCTGGTAGCGGCGCGCGACATAGTCCTCGACGATGCCGACGAACTCCTGCGCAATGTTCTCGCCGCGCAGGGTCATCGCCTTCGCTCCGTCGATGAACACCGGCGCCGCGGGCGCCTCGCCGGTGCCCGGCAGCGAGATGCCGATGTCGGCGTGCTTGGATTCGCCCGGGCCGTTGACGACGCAGCCCATCACCGCGAGGGTCAGGTTCTCGACGCCGTCGTACTTGAGGCGCCATTCCGGCATCTTCGCGCGGACGTGGTCCTGCACGCTCTTGGCCAGTTCCTGGAACAGCGTGCTGGTCGTGCGGCCACAACCGGGACAGGCCGTCACCAGCGGCGTGAACGCGCGCAGGCCCATCGTCTGCAGCAGTTCCTGCGCGACGATCACCTCACGCGTGCGCGATTCGCCGGGTTCGGGAGTGAGCGAGATGCGGATCGTGTCGCCGATGCCTTCCTGCAGCAGCACGCCGAGCGCGGCGGTCGACGCGACGATGCCTTTCGAACCCATGCCGGCTTCGGTGAGGCCGAGATGCAGCGCGTAGTCGCAGCGCGCGGCGAGGTCGCGATAGACCGCGATCAGTTCCTGCACACCGGACACCTTGCACGACAGGATGATGCGATCGCGCGCAAGGCCAAGTTCCTCGGCGCGCGCGGCGGAGTCGAGCGCCGAGCGGATCAGCGCTTCGCGGCCGACGCGTGCCGCGTCCCACGGCTCGGCGCGCGCGTGGTTCTCGTCCATCAACGCGGCAACCATCGACTGGTCGAGCGAACCCCAGTTCGCGCCGATGCGCACCGGCTTCTCGTACTTCAACGCCGCCTCGATGATCGAGGCGAACTGGATGTCCTTCTTCCTGCCGAAGCCGACATTGCCCGGATTGATGCGGTATTTCGCCAGCGCTTCGGCGCAAGCGGGCTCGCGTTCGAGCAACTGGTGGCCGTTGTAGTGGAAGTCGCCGATCAGCGGCACGCCCACGCCCATCATGTCGAGGCGTTCGCGGATGCGCGGCACCGCCGCAGCAGCTTCCGGCTTGTCGACCGTGATGCGTACGAGCTCGGACCCGGCGCGGGCGAGCTCGGCGACCTGCCTGGCGGTCGCCGCGACGTCGGCGGTGTCGGTGTTCGTCATCGACTGCACGACCACCGGCGCACCGCCGCCCACGCCGACGGCGCGGACTGCGACGGCGACGCTGGCACGACGCGCATGGGGACCCTGCGGGACTGCGGGAGAACTCATCGGGATGGCTGACTCCACTCGGCGCGCGGGCCCGGCCCGGCGCGCCGAATGGCGCGGTCAATGCTGGGTCAGCGCAAAATGCTGGTAAATGCCGGTCATTTCAAGCGCGCGCAGGTTGTCCAGGCGTTCGCTGCGCGCGGGCTTCGGCGGTCCGTACACGTCGGCAGGAGCAGTCAATTCGACCTCGCGCACGCCGCGGTCGATCTCCGTCGATGCCAGCAGCGCATCGTAGTCGATTCCGGGGTCGGGATTCATCGAGGCAAGCAGCAAGCCGCGCACCGGTGCGCGCCGATCGTCGTCCAGCGCCCGCACGCCGACCGGCAAGGCATGCCGCGCGAGGAGTTCGATGCCTGCGTCGACGCGTCCTTCCTCGTCGATGCGGATCCAGCG
>Ga0068855_100005288_pt1 | contig 15760 bp, 9 predicted proteins | sample KBSCornC52_FD_66592 | JGI IMG/M metagenome (GOLD analysis project Ga0068855, IMG submission 66592) | Corn rhizosphere microbial communities from Kellogg Biological Station, Michigan, USA - KBS Corn C5-2 | ecosystem: Host-associated > Plants > Roots > Rhizosphere > Soil ...
CGAACGCGCGCACGGCGCTCAGCGGTCCGAGCGTGCCGGCGAGTGCCGCACCGCCGAGGCCGACGAATGCGCGGCGCGTGAGGCGGACGTTCGATATGGCGGAAATCGATGATGCACGACGACGGCTTTTTGCTGTCATTTGGAACGCCTCCTGGATAGGGTCGGCGAGCGGCAAAGGGACGCGCGGCCCGCGCTGAGTCTTATGTTGTCGTACTACGTCGAGCAGTGTAGTTCCGAACCGTTCCGGCTGAGAAATCTCGTAAACCCGCGGAGCTAGTGCGATTGCGGGCGAGCGGAGCCGCAGCTCATGTCATCAGTCATCGTATGACTGGCATGCCCAATGAGCGGACATCGGGCGGCTCACCGCAGGATTCGAACGACGCGGCCTAAAACGCCGGGGCGGCGCCGTTGCGCACGTAACGTACGTAGAGGCTCGCGCTCAGCACTGCGGCTGCGGCGGCGGCCAGGGCAGCCATGAGGAACACCGAGCCATACCCGAAGGCGCCTGCGACATAGCCCGCCAGGGGCCCCATGATGCCGAGCGAGAGGTCGAAGAACACCGAGTACGCCGACAGCGCCGCACCGCGGCTCGCGGGTGGCACGAGTCCCACGGCCTCGACGCCGAGTGCGGGGAAGACGAGCGCAAAGCCGAAGCCGGTCAGCGCCGCACCGGCCAGCGCGGCATGCGGGGTGCCGGCCAGCCACAGCAGGATCAGGCCGGCGCATTCCAGCGAGAACGATGCGATGGCGATGCGCAACCCGCCATATGTTTTGATGGCATTGGCGAATGCGAGGCGGGCGCCGACGAACAGCATGCCGAATACGCTGAGCGCGAGAGCCGGGTGTTGCCAGCCGCGCGCGGCATAGTAGAGCGCGATGAATGTCGCGATGGCGCCGAAGCCCGCGGTGCCGAGCGCGAGGCCAAGGCCATGGGGCAGGACGCGCATGAAGACGCTTGCATACGACATCCGTTCGCCATGGACAGGCGGGACCGGCGCGACCCGGCGCGCGAACGCGTAGCCGAGCGCCGCGAGGACGACGGTGACGGCGCCGAGCGCCCACGGGCCGCCGAGCGCATGGGCCAGCGCGGCGCCGGCCGGCGCGCCGACGGCAATGGCGCCGTAGGTGGCGACGCCGTTCCACGAAATCACGCGCGCGCTGTGATGCGCGCCGACGCGTCCGATGCCCCAGAGAATCGCGCCCGTGCCGACGAAGCTCTCGCCGAAGCCGAGAACGAGCCGCGAGAGCAAGAGGACGCCAAGGCTTGCGATACGCCACTCGGTCAACATGCTGGCGATGAGCAGCAGCGCGCCGCTCGCACCGCACGCGGCAAGGCCGGTGAGCACGGTGCGCCGGGCGCCCCGTGCGTCCGCGCTGCGGCCTGCGTGCGGACGCGAAGCGAGTGTCGCCGCGTATTGGACGCTGACGGCCGCGCCGGCCAGGACCGAGCCGAAGCCGAGTTCGCCATTGACGAAGCCCGGCAAGACGGGCAGCGGAATCCCGATCGTCAAATAGCAGATGAACGTGAAACAAACGACGCTGACGATGCGCGCGGTCGCCATGCGATCGGACAACGCGGGTTGAGATGCGGAGGCGGACTCGGCGGACATAGGCTCGGCGGCGGGACTGGGCAAGACGTAACAGCGGAAACCAAGGATACGCGGCACAGCCGCTGCCGGGGCGCGCCCGTGAACGGGCGCCGTTCCCCATGCGGCTCGCCGCAAAGCTGAGATTGTCTCATGGAACCGGTTTCGTTGCATTGCAGCAAAGGACGTGCCCTGGCGGCGAACGGCATGCGCGACGGCGCGAATCCTGTACCATCGGCGGGCGCCGCGGTCCAAGACACGGCGGCGCGACGTTCACTGTTCCGACGTGTCCGATCCCACTATCGATGAAACCGACTTCCGACCGCCCACGCCGCGCGCCGCGCCTCGTCGCGCGTTTCGTAGCCATTTCCTGGCGCGATCTCGCGGTCTCGTTCGGCCCGATCCTGCTCGTATCGGCGGCCGCAATCTGGGGTGCCATCCGCCTCATTCAGCCTGCGCCGCCGACCACGCTCACCATCACCGCGGGCCCGCCGGGCAGCTCGTTCTGGAACGCCGCCATCGGCTATCGGCGCATTCTGGCGCGCAACGGCATCAAGCTGATCGTGCTGAGTTCGGAAGGGTCGCAGGAGAACCTGGAGCGGCTTTCCAACGCGCACTCGGGTGTCGATGTCGGTTTCGTGCAAAGCGGACTCGTGGCGCCGCCGCCTGACTTGTCGGCGGCGAGCGCGTCGGCGCCTTCGTCGGCGTCGTCGGCTTCGTCGGGTTCATCGGCCTCCCAGCCGGTCGCGGCCTCAGCGTCCGCCGCGCCGGCTCCCGGGGTGTCGCCATCCGCCTCCACGTTGGCGCTGGCGCTGGCCGCATCGGATGGTACGCCGCCGTCGGCTGCGTCGGACGCCGCCTCGACGGCCGACGGCGGCGCGGCACCGCGGCCCGTGCCGAAAGGGCTCGTGTCGCTCGGCAGCGTCGCCTATGTGCCGCTCGCCGTGTTCTACAACGGACACGCCCGGTACACGAGGCTGTCCGCGTTCGCCGGCAAGCGCTTGGCGATCGGGCCCGAAGGCAGCGGCGCACGCGCCTTGGCGCTCACGCTGTTGAAGGCCAACGGGATCGAGCCGGGCGGCAGTACCACGTTGCTGCCATTTACCGGCGAACAAGCGGCCGATGCGTTGACGCAGGGAAGCATCGATGCCGCGTTCTTTTCCGGCGATTCGGCGCAAGTCCCTGTGATGGCCCGGCTCACGCGCACGCGAGGCGTGCGGCTCTTCTCGTTTTCCCAGGCCGATGCGTACACGCGGCGCTTTCCCTATCTGACCGATGTCGTCTTGCCGATGGGCGCGTTCGATCTCGGCAAGAACGAGCCTCCGCGCACGGTCCACACGCTCGCGCCGACGGTCGAGCTGATCGCTCGCGATTCGCTGCACCCCGCGCTATCGGATCTCCTGATCGAGGCTGCGCGTGCGGTCAACGGCCGGCCGAACCTGCTGCAGCGCGCGGGCGAGTTCCCGGCGCCGATCGCGCACGATTTTCCCATCAGCGATGACGCCGCGCGCTACTACAAGTCCGGCAAGAGTTTTCTCTATCGTCTGATGCCGTTCTGGTTGGCGAGCCTCGCCGACCGGCTCATCGTGTTGATCGTGCCGATCGTCGTCGTGCTGATTCCGGGGCTGCGTCTCGTGCCGTCGCTTTATGCGTGGCGTGTGAAGTCGCGCATTTATCGCTGGTATGGTTCGCTGATCGCGCTCGAGCGCGCTTCGCTCAGCGACACGTCCGAAAGCGAGCGTTCGGCGCTCGTCGACCGCCTCGACGAAATCGAGGCATCGGTCAACCGGCTCAAGATGCCGCTTGCCTACGCGGACCAGTTTTACGTGCTGCGAGAACACATCGGGTTTGTCCGGGAGCGGCTCGCGAAAAAGACCTGAGGGGGCGCGCACGCCGCAAGGCAGCGCGCGTAAGATTCAAGATACGCGCGGCGTGGCCGGGTAGTCCGGCGGCGTCGCACGGCTCGAGGCGGTCCAGGGTGCAACGGGAGACAACAATGAAGCACAGTATCGATGCGGCCATGCCGCTGTGGTTCTACGACTTCGTGTCGCCGTTCTCGTATCTCCTGCTCGAGCAGCACGACAAATGGCCCAGCATGCCGTTCGCCCTCGTGCCCGTTTCGGTCCATGCGCTCTATCGCCACTGGGGGCAGCGACCGGCGAGCGAAGTGCCGCCCAAACGGGCGTTCACCTATCGTCACGCGCTGTTTCGTGCCGAACAGCTCGGCATTCCGTTCAAGATGCCGCCGGTGCATCCGTTCGATTCGACGAAGGCACTGCTGCTCGCGGCCGCCATCGGTGCCGATCTCCCCACCGTTTGCACGATGTTTCGTTTTATTTGGCGCGATGGCCGCGATCCGTCGACGCCCGACGGTTTCGCGGATCTTTGCAGCGCGGTCGGCATGCCGCATGGCGAGCGGCTCGTCGAACACGAGGAGACGAAGTCGCGGCTGCAGCGCAATCTCGACGATGCGATCGCGCTCGACGTATTCGGCGTGCCGACGTTCCGGCTCAATCGCCAGCTCTTTTGGGGCGAAGATGCGTTGCCGATGTTGCTGTATTGCGCGCGCTCGCCCGGCTGGCTCGAGTCGCCCGAAGTGCGGCGCCTCGGCGAGTTGCCGAACGGGATCGCCTCGTAGGGCCGATAGCCCGCGCGGCGCCCACTGTCCTAGCTGCGCTGACTCGTGCGCCGGCGCTCGGCGATCCGGTATTCGGTCGGTGAGATCGCGAGCCGCTTGCGGAAAATCTTCGCGAGCCCGTCGCCGCTGCTCACCCCGCAACGGCGGGCGATCTTGTCCACCGGCAGATCGGTTGCGACCAGCAGCAGACAACTGGCGTCGAGCCGGGCACGCAGCAGATATTCCGACGGTGTGAGACCCATTTGCGATTTGAAGCGGCGCAAGAAGCTGCGCTCGCTCATCGCGGCGACTTGCGCGGCCTTGGCGACCGAAATGGGGCGGCCGTAGTTTTCGCGCATCCATCGTGCCGCGGCGTTGATCTTCTCGCGCGCGCCGCCTTCATCGAGCTCGCCGAGCACGGCGCCGAGACGCCGCCACGCGCCCGGCACCGAGCGTTCGGAGATCTCGCGAGCGGCATCGGCGCCGCGATCGCGTTTGACGATCGACAGCGCGGCAGCGATCGGGCCGAGGGGATCGTCGAGCGCAACGGGCTGCTCGATCAACGGTGGACTTCCCGCGGCGGCGCCGATCGCGAGCGGTACGCTGGGCAGGGGCGATCCCGCTTCCGGATGTTCGCTCACGGCATGGGCGGCGGCCAGGATGGCGAATCCTTCGCCGATCGCCTTCACGATGCGGGTCTTCTCGAGCACTGCACGTAGATGGCGCAGAAAGGCTTCGTCGGTTTTCGCGAGAGCAGCGCCCGGGCCGCCGGCGATGAAGAGCACATCGAAACCGCGCGCGCCGTCGTCTTCGAGCCGCTCCGACCAGACGCGCATGGCGCCGCTGCTCGCAATACTGCCGCCGACGTCCGACACGACGACGAGCTCGTAGGGTTCGGGCGGCTCATGTGCTTCGGGCATGCCTTGCGGCTCGACGTGAGCCTGTACCCGCGGCTCGGCGCGCGGTGCCGGACTTGTGCGCGACGATGGCGGCGGGGGCTGCCCTGTATGCGTCGCGCCCGCACCGGGGGCCGAGCCTGTGCCGGGGCCCGTCGGCGCGCCTGAGTGCTCCTGCGCTGCGACTTCGCGTTCGAGTTCGATCTCGTCGGCGAGCCGGAACACCTCGGCGACCGAACTCACTTCGACGAGTGAAAACGCGTCGAAGATCAGAATAGCGATGCGTTTGGTCATGAGAGCAATATCGTCGCGACGACATCGGCGCCGCTCGCGGACATTCGCCTTGCAGCGTTCGTGGCAGCCAGCCCGGATTCCCGGCGCCATGGTTCGACGCCGAAAAAGAATCGTGCACGGGGTGAAAGCTAATGGACTGGCTGCGTCGCATCATATGCGGCGCGGCGCGACGCGCCTCGCGCAGCGTCGGAAAAGCGCGAGATGTTGTCAGATGGTCTCGATACTTTCGCGCTGCACGGCGAAGCTCCGGCCGCGATATGCGAGCCGGCGCGCCTTCGCATGTCGGTGCGCGCCGCCCCAGGTCACTGCCCGGTATAGCCCGCGGGAACGGTAACGTGGGACATCATGGCGTTGCGGTTCGACGAGACGACGTAGATCGGCGATTCGCTGAGCGGCAGCACGATGCGGCCGTTGCTGTAGGGCATGGACGCGGCGTTGCCCATCACATCGAGCACGGTGACATTGCCGGAGGTGCCGTCGTCGTCGACCTTCAGCGAGTACGGCACGGTGTAGGTCGCACTAAAGCCGGTCGCGGCGCTCCACACGGCATTGTTGTGCGTCCACAAGGCGGTGACGATCTTGCCGCCGTTCAAGCGTTGGAACGCATAGCCGTAGACGCCCGAGGGGACGTCCTTGAGATAGCCGAGCGTAGTCGTGCCGTCGATGATGCGCGTCATGGCCGCGACGGCCATGGCGGCGGGTTTCGGGCTGATGTCGTTGGAGCCGTAGCTGCCTTTCGGGTTGGACAAATCGAAGAACAGCCCGTAGCCGGGCGGCGAGTCGGGCGTGTCCGACGAATAGAATACGTAGGTCATATCCGCACCCTCGCCGAGCAGAATCAAGTGCGTGCGCGCGACGACGGCGCCCTGGGCGAAGAGCACGTTCTGCGTGGGGTAGTTGGCGCCGTAGGCGGTACCGATGTCATAACTGATACCGGTTTCGGTCGCGAAAAGTTTGGCCCCGGGTTTCAGATACTGAACCATCGCGCGACGCAGCTCGCGCATCGAAGCGGGCAGCGCATTCGCGGCGCGGGCGGCCTCCGAACTGGTTGCGAGCCGTTCGGGCGGGTGCGACGGCGAGCAGCCGACATCGTAATAACCGTGAATCGCCAGGCCGTCGAGGTAGTGCGCGAGGCCCAGCGGCGCGAGGCGCTTGAGCCAGCGTGTGTTTTCGCGTACCGATGCGTTGGCGGTGCCCATGACGACGGCGTGCGGATCGGTCGCATGAATCGACTCGTAGGTCGCGCGATAAAGCGCGACGAAGTGGGCATCGGTATCGCGCCAGGGCAGTCCGCCGTCGTAGTCGGGCTCCCAGGTCGTTTGATAGTAATTATTCGATTGATTCGGAAAGTAGCGCGCTCGAATGGCCGCGGAGTCCTCGCCGACCCGGCGCATGTAGCTGCGATAGGCGGCCTCGGACGACGGCGCATAGCTGTGCGTGCGCTGGCCGGTGGGACTCGCCCAGCCCGGAATGCCGTCGAGCTGGATGAGCCGCATGATGTCGCCCTGTCTGAAGTAGCGCGCGAGCGTCTCGGTACCGGGCTTGAACGTATCGGCCTTTTCCTCCTCTTTCATGTACCAGTTGCGATTGTCGTTGGCCCACGAGAAGCCGAGCGTCGGGTAGAGCGGCCGATAGCCGTCTCCATCGCAGCAGGTTTCGCCGGGCGCGAGGTAGTTGGTCCCCTGTCCGCCGAAACGATGCTGATCTTCGTGCGAATAGGTCGGCGCCGGCAGCACGCGGGCCACATCGGGCAGCACACCGAACGTGGCGATGCCCGCGGGGCGGGTGCCACGGGCCGGCAATGCAGCCCCTGCGTCCGCGAGCCGCGCCGAGACCGCGAAATAGCCGGCCAGCGGCGAACGGCAGCGCAGCGTGGTCGTGCGCGCACCGGCGCTTACGTGCAGACGGCCGCTCGCGCGCACGGCATCGCGCGCGTCGTGTATTTGCCAGACGACGGTGTCGTCGTGTTCGATGTGCGTCGTGAACGCAATCGTAAAGTCCCGCTGAACGGTGAACGTGCGCGTGCCGTTGCTGCCCGGCGTATCGGCTTCGAGTGCGTCGCCTTTTTCGCGCGCCGCGTGCGTGCTCGCGCCGGGCTCGCAGGCGATCGATCCGCTCACGCTGAACGGCATCCCCTTGGCTGTGGCGGCCGGGGCGGCCGCGGCGCGCGTCGGCTGCGCTTGCTCAGCGTCGGCGCGGCCACGTTCGCAGGCCGCGAGCGCGCATGCCAGCGAGAGCAGGGCCGGCGTCGCGAACGATGCGAGCCGGCTCAGGCGCGGGCGCCGATGCGCCGCGCGGTCGAGGAGGGCTGCGGGCATGAAACGAAGGCGCTCCTGGAAGACGGATTCTCGAGTTCAGCACAGTGTTCGCGCAGGGACCGTGCCCTGGCGAACATTTCGTGTGAACGATCCGCGCTACCGTCGGAGCGGCCCCGCCGCATCACTGCGCCACGTAACCGGCGGGAACCGTGACGTGGGACATCATGGCGTTGCGGTTCGACGAGACGACGTAGATGGGCGACTCGCCGAGCGGCAGCGTAATGCGGCCGTTGCTATAGGCCATGGACGTGGCGTTGCCCATGACGTCGAGCACGGTGACATTGCCCGACGTGCCGTCGTCGTCGACCTTCAGCGAGAAGGGCACGGTGTAGGTGGCACTGAAGCCCGCCGTTGCGCTCCACACGTCATTGTTGTGCGTCCACAAGGCGGTGACGATCTTGCCGCCGTTCAAACGTTGGAACGCATAGCCGTAGACGCCGGTGGGGACATCGTTGAGATAGCCGAGCGTCGTGGTGCCATCGACGATGCGCGTCATGGCGGCGACAGCCATCGCGGCCGGCTTGGGGCTGATGTCGTGCGAGCCGTAGCTGCCGTTGGCATTGGACAAATCGAAGAAGAGTCCATAGCCGGGTCCATCGGGCGTGTCCGACGAATAGAAGACGTAGGTCATGTCCGCACCCTCACCGAGCAGAATCAAGTGCGTGCGCGCGACGACGGCACCGTGAGCGAAGAGCACATTCTGCGTGGGGTAGTTGGCGCCGTACGACGTCCCCATGTCGTAGCTGATGCCCGCTTCCGTCGAAAACAGTTTGGCGCCGGGCTTCAGATACTGGGCCATCGCGTGGCGCAACTCACGCATCGAAGCGGGCAGCGCGTTGGCCGCATCCGCCGGATTCGGGTCGGTTGCATGCCGCTCGGGCGGATGCGACGGCGAATTCCCCACGTCGTAGTAGCCGTGAATCGTCAATCCGTCGAGATACTGGGCGAGGCCCAGCGGCGCGAGACGTGCGAGCCATTCCGTGTTCGTGCGCACGAGCGCGGCCGTGATGCCCATGACCATCGCGTTCGGATCGGTCGAATGCAGGCCCGTGTAGGCGGCACGGTACATCGAGATCATATTGGCATCAGTGTCGGACCAGTGCGTCGTGCCGCCGCCGTCGGGCTCCCACGTGATCTGGTAGTAGTTGTTTGCCGCTTTCGGGAAGTAGGCCGCGTGGATCATCGCGGAATCGGTGCCTACCCGGCTCGCGTAATCCTGAAACGCCGCCTCCGAGGACGGCGCATAACCTTCGGTCTGCCCGCCTGTCGGACTCGCCCACGCGGGGATGCCGTCGAGCTGGATCAGCCGCATGATGTCGCCCCCGCGGAAGTACGGTGCGAGCGTTCCCGTACCCGGCGCGAATGTGTTGGGACCGTTCGGTTCTTCCATGTACCAGTTGCGATTGTCGTTGACCCACGCGAGACCGAGGTCGGTGTAGAGCGGCCGATAGCCGTCGCCGCTGCAGCAGGTGGTGCCCGCCACGAGGTAGTTCGCGCCCTGGCCGCCGAACCGGTGCTGGTCTTCGCGCGCGAAGACGGGGGCGGGTAGCGTGGCCGACAAGTCGGGCAGCACACCGAACGTCGCGATACCGGCCGGACGTGTGCCGCGCGATTGCAACTGCGCCCCGTTCGATGTCAGCGATGCCGTGACGGCGAAATAGCCGGCGAGCGTCGAGGAGCAATCGAGGGTCACGGTATTCGCGCCGCTTTGCACGGGAAAGCTGCCGGTTGCGCGTACGACGTTCCAGTCGTCGCGGATCTGCCAGCTCAGCGTATCGGCTTGCGCCGCGCGTGTGGTGAAGGCGAGCTTGAAGTGGCTGCCCGTTGCGAACATGCGCGAGCCGTCGCTGCCGGGCGTGTCGGCTTCGATTGCGTCGCCGCTCGAGGACGCCGCGCTGGTCGGACTCGACACCGATCCGCAGGTCAGCGCCAGAGCGCCGGCCGCGACGATGGGCGCGGCGGTGTTCGCTTGATTGGCACCCGCGGAGCCCGAGCCGGCGCCGCCGCCACCCCCTCCGCCGCACGCGGCGAGCGCGAGAACCGCGCACGCGAGTGTGGCCGGCAAGGCGACGTAGGGAGGGGGAAAACTGGAACGCTCGGTGAGCAGGGACGGAAGGAGGCGGGGGGCGCGCTTTGACGGCGCAGTTGTTTTCGTCTTCATTCGTAAGGTATGAAAAAAGCCGCGCCGTAAAAAGTGACGAGCGCAGGCATCCCGCATCGCAAGAGCGATGAACGGGGGCCGCCAAAAGGCGGCGCAACCAAGGGAATGACGCGGTGTGTCGATTCGGCACGAAGAGGCGCGACCCGCTTAGGCGGGGCCCTCGACCGCAAGAGCGGCCTTGCCGGAACGGCTCGTGACGCCAGGCGATGAAGAATCGGGCGCGACGGCGATGTGCAAACGTTTGCGTCTGACGAAACCGTATTGGCCGGCGATTCGGTGGACGAAAGACTACCCCGATTCGGTAATTATCGGGAGTGAAACATCTAGCTTATTTGCGCAACGCCAAGTGGCGGATTCGTGCTGGGCCTGGCGTCTGCGGCAACGTCGGGTCGCGGTCTCGGACAGTGCGCAGACGTTGCAGAGATGAATCGATTCGTTGTGGCTGCCGGGACACGGCGCAAGGTTTGCCGGTCGCGCAGGGCCCTTCGCATCTTTCGTGCCCCGGCGCAGCGCGCTGCGCGCAAAGCCCGACCGATGGGCGCCTGGGAGGGCCAAGCCCGGGGGAAGCCCCGGCGCCTTTTCGCCAAGCCGCGGTAATCGGCTTTACTGAGCAGATTAATTAGTGAAGTTATGACATCTCAATGAAGGCGGTCAATGTCTGAAATAGTTGTATATCCGGGCCGCCATTAAATGAATCATAAATGAAACATGAAAGCGGCAGCACTCCTATCGTTTTGTATTACAAAATAGGAAAACCAGAACCGTGGCGTCCTAAATCGACCGTTTCCGCCATTAGGCGTTATGCGCCAGTGTGGCTTGCGCCACAGATGCCCGGCGCGACTCCGACTATCTTCCTATCGTGCGTTTGTTCGGAAGTGTCTTCGAGGTCTGGTTCGCTAATTGCGGAGCAGATCCGGCAAGTCCTGATTGCCGCGAAGGCGTGACCGTCGCCGCGCGCGGTTCCATCGGCTCGAACGAGGCCGAATCCAGCAGTTCATTCAGCCACATAAGGAGACCGGGTTCGCTCGACGCGGAGCGGGCCTGGCGTCGGCGGCGTTGCGCCGGCGCGCAGGCGTTCTTTAGCTAAATGATGTGCAGAGGATTCGGAAATTAATCGGATTTGTCTGGTTACGGTAGGAGTGTATTTCGGCAATGGCAGAGATGGCAGAGGTTTTCGAAGACACCGGACGGCATCAATGCCGCCAAGATGCCGTTCGATTACGTCACGTAATCCGCCAAATGGATACGTGCTGTCTATGATGCACTGCGCATTGCCGAAAAGGGGCTGCCGTTATGCAGGCAACGAATATTGAGGGAAATACCATGCCTTACGCGAGTATCGAACCCGCTGTGATGGGTTGGTTGCGTGCGTCGCAAACGAGCGCCGCGCACACCGCCACGCGCCGTATCGCGATCGTTCTGTTCGACGGCTTTTCGCTCCTCGGCACAGGCCTCGTTGCCGAAGTCTTCCATATGGCCAATGAAATCGTCAGTACACGCTCCAGCGACGAGTGGGTCTACGACGTGACCTTCCTCTCCGCGGGAGGCGGCAATGTGACGTGCTCGTCCTCGGTTCGCGTGTGGACCGATGGGCTCGACGCGCGTCACTTCAGCGGCTTCGATGCGCTCTTTGTCGCAGGCGGCAGGGGTGCGACGGCCGCGGCGCATGACGAGCGGCTGATCGGTTGGCTGCGCCGCGTGCAGGTCAAGACCGCCAATGTGCGCTCCATCGACGAAGGACACTTGCTGCTCGAAGCGGCCGGGATCGGCAATCGCGACAGCGAGTATCAGTTCAACTCCTATCTGAAGCAGGCCGGCCGCGACGCCCCCATCGCGGACACAGGCGACCGGCTCGCGCCGATGAAAGGCGCGCTGACGATGGTCAAGCGCGACCTGGGCCTCGACATCGCGCGCAGCGTCGCCGAGCGGCTGATGCCGGGCTCCAGCGCCCGCTTCGTACCGATTCTCGGAGACGCCGGCGCCGCAAGTGCCGGCGACAAGATTCGTGCGGCGGCGCGTTGGCTCCAGGACAACTGCGAACGGCCGATTTCGATCGCGGATGCCGCGCAGGTTGCCGCCATGAGCGAGCGCAACTTTTTGCGCCGCTTCAAGCTCGAGCTGGGCATGACGCCGTCCGATTATCTGCTGCAGGCGCGTCTGGCGATCACCTGCAGCTTGCTGATCGACTCCGAGTTGCCTGTCGACAAGATCGCCCGCCGCAGCGGCATGGGCAACGGCGATCGGCTCGCGAAGATTTTTCGCAAGCGCATGATGATTTCGCCGACCGAGTTCCGCATGCAAAGCCGCCGCGACGTGGGCGGTTAACGGGAGCATGGCATGAGAACTCGCGAACAACGATATGGCGGTGGGGTTGCCGGGTTGTCCACTCCTGGACCGATTGCCGCGCTCGGCGCCCAGCTCGCGCGCGAAAGCACGCCGTGCCGGCGGATCGTCCCCGTCGTGCTGGCGGGTGGCTCGGGCACGCGATTGTGGCCGATGTCGCGTGAGCACTTTCCGAAGCAACTGATCGATGTCGTCGGTGCCGATACGCTGTTGCAGTCGACGGTACGACGGCTCGACGGTTTTCCGGAGGAATGGGAGCTGGCCGAATCGCCCATCGTGGTCTGCGGCGGCGAACACTGCTTCATCATCGACGAGCAATTGCGCGAGAGCGGCGTCACCCCGCAACTCATCGTCGAGCCGGCGCGCCGCGATACCGCGCCCGCGCTGACGATGGCCGCCGCGCTCACGTGCTCCCATGGCCGCGACGCGATTCTCGTGGTGATGCCATCGGATCATGCGATTACGGATGTGGCTGCGCTGCAATCTTCGATCGAGCTCGCCGCGCGCTACGCGCAGCGCGGCGCGATCGCGACGCTCGGTGTGCCGCCGACGCGGCCCGATACAGGCTTCGGCTACATCCGCATCGGCGACGCGTTGGGCGACGGCGCACATCGGATTGGCGGCTTCGTCGAGAAGCCGGCGGCGGAACTCGCCGCGCAGTATCTCGCCGCGGGCACCTACTGGTGGAACAGCGGCATCTTCGTCATGCGTGCATCGGTATGGCTCGCGACGCTGCGCGCACTGCAGCCCGCGATGCACGACGCGTGTCTCGCGGCGTTCGCGAGCGGCACGACGCAAGACACGCGTTTCACACCGGGTGCGCAAGCATTCGCGCAGACACCGGCCGATTCGATCGACTATGCGGTGATGGAGCGGCTCGGCGGCGCCGATGCGCCGTGCGAGGGCGTCGTCGTGCCGCTCAACGCGGGCTGGTCGGACCTCGGGTCGTGGGATGCCGTCTGGGATGCGCTCGAGAAGGACGGCCAAGGCAACGTGGCACGCGGCCGCGTCGTCTTCGAAGGAGCGACATCGACCTATGCGCATTCGCAGGGCCGGCTCGTGGCATGTGTGGGGACGACCAACATCGTTGTCGTGGAGACGCCCGACGCCGTGCTCGTCGCCGACCGGTCGCACGTGCAGCGCGTCAAAGGGCTCGTCGCCCGCATCAAGGCCGATCATGCGCCGGAGGCCGATGCGCACCGCTTGGTACGGCGTCCGTGGGGCTTTTACGACTCCATCGATCATGGCGACCGCTTCCAGGTCAAGCGCATCGTCGTCTCGCCTGGCGCGCGGCTATCGCTGCAGATGCACCACCATCGCGCGGAGCATTGGATCGTCGTGCGCGGCACCGCGCTCGTGACGCGCGGCGAAGAGCAGTTCCTGTTGAGCGAAAACGAATCGACGTTCATTCCGCTCGGCGTGCTCCACCGGCTCGACAACCCCGGCAAGATGCCGCTCGAAATCATCGAAGTGCAATCGGGCGCCTACCTCGGCGAAGACGACATCGTGCGTTTCGACGACCAATACGGCCGATGCGCGCCGGCCGCGGCCGAGGACAACCATGGGAGCAATGCGAGCGGCAACGTCAATGGCAACGGCACCGGCCACGGCCACGGCAGTGGAAACGGCAATGGCGCCAGCAACGGCAACGGCAGTGTCCATGTCGCCAGCAATGGCGACGGCAATGGACATGCGGGCGATCACCACGGCAGCGACCGCCCCGGTAACGACCAGCGCCGCAACGGCAAGGGCCTGGCGTCCTGACGGCCGCCCGATGCTCGCGGAGATACGAACATGCGTGACTTCCAAGGCCTCTTTGCACGATTGTGCGACGTCGCGCTGATTTTCGCGGCGGCGGTCCTGGCGTCGCATTTACGGTTCGACGACGGGGCTCAAGACGGTTTTGCGGATGCGTTTGCGCTTTACACCGCGGCGTTCGCGCTCGTGCTGTTCCCCGTGTTCGGCGTGTACGAGTCGTGGCGCGGCCGCTCCAAGCGCGTGTTGGCGGGCCAGGTCGCGCTCGCGTGGATCGTCGTCCAGGCTTGCGCATTGATGGTCATGTTCTCGCTACGCCAGATCGATTTCATCTCGCGCCTGTGGTTCGCCTACTGGAGTGCATTGGCCGCCGGGTCGCTGATCGTCTATCGCCTCGTCGCGCATGCCGTGCTGGCGCGGCTGCGCCACGCCGGCCTGAATCTGCATCAAGTCGCGATCGTCGGATGCGGTACGCACTGCGAGGGCATCCTGCGGCGGATCGAAGCGGCACCTGCCACCGGTTTCCGTGCAACGGCCGTCTATCTGCCGAACGGCGATCCGCGGCACGAACTGGCCGCGCTCGATCATGCAGACCCGACGGTGGAGCGTTTCGACGATTTCGATGCCTTCGTCAAGTACGTGCGTGCGAGCGATCTGCACGAACTCTGGCTCGTTTTGCCGTTATCCGAGGAGCGCACGATTTTGCGCGTGGTGCGCGAGTTCCACGAAGATCTCATCAACATTCGCTTCATGCCCGATGTTCGCGCGCTCGCCCTGTTCGACACGAGCGGCATCATCGATCTGCTCGGCGTGCCCGCGATCAATCTCATGGCCTCGCCGCTCTCGCCGAGCGCCATGTTGAAAAAGGAGATCTTCGATCGCGTGTTCGCACTGTGCGCGCTGATCGGCCTCGCCCCGCTGCTGCTGGTGATTGCGATCGCGGTGAAGGTTTCGTCGCCGGGTCCCGTGTTCTTCCGGCAAAAGCGCAAAGGCGCCGACGGACGCGTCTTCACGATCTACAAGTTCCGCTCGATGCGGATCCACGATGAGAAACCCGGCGTGGTCAAGCAAGCGGTGCGGCACGATCCGCGCGTGACGCGCGTCGGCGCCTTCTTGCGTCGCACGAGCCTGGACGAGCTGCCGCAGTTTTTCAATGTGTTGAAAGGCGACATGTCTGTCGTCGGACCGCGTCCGCATGCGCTCGAACACGACGATCTCTATCAGAAGGTTGTCGCGGGCTACATCCATCGCTATCGGATCAAGCCCGGCATCACCGGCTGGGCGCAAGTCAATGGTTATCGGGGCGAGACGGACCGCATCGAAAAAATGGAGCGGCGCGTTGCGCACGATTTGTATTACCTCGGCAACTGGTCGTTCGCACTGGACATGCGAATCATCGCCGCGACCGTCGTGAAAGGGTTCAGGCATACCAACGCATATTGACGGTCGATGAAGAGCGGCGTCTGCACCGGCACGTTGCGGGCGGGCGCCAAAACCAATAACCGGCACGGGAGGGAAGGGTCATGTGCTATTCGGTCGAGCGCGTTCGCGCATACGTAATGGTTGGGTTCATCGCGCTGGCGGGCACGCTCGGAGCGTGTTCCATCGTGCCGGGTCAGCGCATGGATACGCCGGCGACCGTCGACGAGACGGGCGGCGAGTACAGCAAGGAGCCGGTGCAGAAGACGCAGATTCCAATCACCGACATCAACCTCGCGTTGATTCGGCAAATGGGCACCCAGGCGGGCCAGCCGAAGCTCTCGCCCGACATCCTGAGCTTGTTCGGCAAG
>Ga0068855_100005289_pt1 | contig 15759 bp, 17 predicted proteins | sample KBSCornC52_FD_66592 | JGI IMG/M metagenome (GOLD analysis project Ga0068855, IMG submission 66592) | Corn rhizosphere microbial communities from Kellogg Biological Station, Michigan, USA - KBS Corn C5-2 | ecosystem: Host-associated > Plants > Roots > Rhizosphere > Soil ...
GGGCATGCTCATGGATCGGTGCGCGCGGCAAGAACCAAACCGCAGCACCTGTTTCCGCGGGTCCGGCCGCGGAACTTATGGATCAGTCGGGCGCCGGACCGCGGCCGGGGCGCGGCGGCGTCGCTCGCAGCGCGGCGACCCCCTCCCACTTGAAGCGAAGCCGGGCCATCTGATCGATCAGGTCGGCGACAGACGGCTCCGGGAGGTGCCGCACCACCGGACGGATGCGCTCGCCAATCGATTCCCGGAGCAATGCGAGCACCTGCTCCCGGGTGACAGGCTCGGACTGGCGACCGTTGCTCATTCGGACAGGCGTCGAGGAACCGGCACCAGCGTGGCGCGGGCGCGCATGAGCTGAAGCAGCTCGGCATCCGATGCGCTGGACCAGCTTGGCGGATACGGCGCGAGGCGGCGCTTTTCGCCCCGCGTCTCGAAAACGAGCCACCCATTCGCCCAGGGAGCGGCCATTTTGACGCGATACTCGTGACGCTTGCGGCGCTCGACCGCGACCGAGCCCGGGGCCGCCGGCGTGATCCGGCGATCGACGGCGTCGGGCTTGACCGTCCACGCGTGCCAGACTCGTCCCTGTTCGTCTCGGAAGACCCGATGCGCCATCGCCCTGTGCGGTGAGAGACAGATCCGCTGGCTAGAAAGGCAAGGCCCGGACCGCTAGAGCGGGTACGGACGTTTGGTGGATGGGGCTCGGGGGTCGCCAGCCCGCTGTCAGACGCTCGCAGTGGTCAGAACATGCCGTGTGCGGCGTACCACGCCCGCACGCGGGTGAGCATCGCCGCGTCCGCCCTGACCTGAAGATGCCCTTCGTTCGGGTAGACGAAGAGTTGGTGCTCGACGTGGGCCGCCGTGAGGATCGCGTCGAACCGCTGGTCAAAGCTGAGCGGCACCGTCGTATCGAGCTCGCCGTGGTGCATCTGGAACGGTGTGACGATGCCGCGCGCCTGCGCAGGACTGGGCGCGGGTCCTTCGATGACGTAGTCAGGGCGCACGCCGCCGCCCGTTTGCGACGCGACGCGAAATTCATGCGGGTACGCGCCCGCGACCGCAACGTCCAGATACGCGCCCATCGAATGCCCGTGGACCGCGACGCGCGTCGTGTCCACGTACCCGAGCCGCGAAAGCAACTCGTAGGTCATGTGCGCGCGCAGCACGTTGGCGCGGCTCGCGCCGGGCTCGCGGGCACCGCCGGGCGCGCCGATCGGCACGCCCGTGGCGTGCGTGTAATTCGGCGCGATGCACACAAGACCCCAGCTCACCATGGTGGGGCCGAGGAGCGACGCGAGCATCGCGGCGTTGCCGTCGAAGCCGTGACTGAGGATCACCGCTGGGAACGGACCGCGGCCCGGCGGTTTGAGGAGGACGCCGGAGAGATCGTACCGAGTTCCATCGACGACGCCGCGAAACGTCCACGTCGCGCCAGAGGACGATTCTGGATCGCCCTGGATCTGGAAGGACTGCTGCGCGGCGACTGCCGACGACGACGAAACGACTCCGCCGCCAACGCAACCGAGCGCCGCGACTACCGTGATGGCTGCGACAGTAGAACGAGCGAATCGCACAACGCTCCTCGAGGCGGCGGAGACACGAGGAACGAAGCTATCGGGGCTGGAATTGGTGCGCCAGCAAGGATTTCAAAACGGATGATATCGCGCGGCTACCGGCGACTGAATACAAGCGTCTGCCGGCTCCATCGGATTCCGTCCACGACGATCTCCGATCGAGAGAGGGTGCTGCCGCTCGCATCGAACGTCCAGCGTTCCTCGATGTTCAGCGTTCGCTGCGGCCGTCGTTCCACGCTTCGCAGAACCAGCGTGTCCCCAATCCAGCCGCGAACGCTCGCGGGCGCCAGCGAGTCGTCCGGTTGGCCCCGTGCAGCCTGGGCCGACAGGTAAGTCGAGCGCATCTGTACGGGTGGGCGGCCGGCGTCGAGCACGTCGGCCACGACGACGAGCGTGTCACCACGAGTCGACACGGTGAGAGTGAGCGCGGCCAGCTCCGGATCCCGCTTGACGAACTTGGTGGTGTCCATCTTCCAGACGCCGGTGACGTCGGGGTGAGACGGGGCCGACTGGGCGCGGGCTGGGGAATTCGCGGCTAGAGCCGCCGCGCACACAACGACGCACCACTGCTGGGTAGACATCGCGCCTCCAGGAGAGAGTGGACGAGCGGCGGCAGCCTACGTGTCACGATCCGACAGCACAAGCGCATCCGGCACACATTCACATTTCTCGCACACACCTCGCACGTATCTACAACCCTGCCGCTCGCCGGGCGTGTGTATCGTGCAGGCGCCTCCAACCGGACAACGAAATGCGCCCGCTTCGCCTGGGTCTCGCCCTGCTTCCACTGTCGGCGGTAGTCGCGCCGGCCCAGATGATGAACACCGGCGGCGGACGGCCGTCAGTATCGCCAGACGGCCGATGGATCGCGTACAGCGCCGCGCGAAACGGCCGCTGGGACGTCTATCTCATTCACCCCGACGGCAGCGGTGGCCGGAAAATCACCAACGTCGCGGAGTCGACCTTCGTGAACCTTGGTCCACCGACCTGGATCGGTGAACGCCTGCTGGTCTATCGGCGAATCAACGACAGTACACGACTGTCGTTCGTAGACCTCACGGTCGCGCCGGCTGCGACACCCGTGCCGGCGAATCAAAGTGCTCGAACGCTGGCCGGCGCCCTTCAGCTTCGCCCGTCGCCCGACGGCAAGCAGCTTGTCTTCATCCACGCCGCTCGCGGGCGGCCACGCGTTGCCGTCGCCAACATTGACGGCACGGGGTTCCACGATCTCACCGACAGCTCGGTGGCTGGGATCATGCCCGATTGGTCGCGGGACGGCAAGCACATCGCATTCACTGTGATCGATTCGGCGTCACACGGTCAGATTGCCATCGCCGACGCCGACGGCGCGAACTATCACGTGATCACCCATCTGGATCCGACGAACGGATTGCCCGAGTGGGTGAACTGGGCGCCCGACGGCAAGCACCTCGTCATCCAGGCAGGTGTCTACAACCCCCAGCACATCGAAGACAGCAACGCCCAACTGTGGCTGGTGGACATCGCGACGGGGCAAGCGACCGAGCTCGCCCCGCACGCCGGAAAGTCACTCGATGAGACGCCGTCCTTGTTTCCGGATGGAACACGGATCGCCTTCCAGAGCAACCGCACGGGCGTCATGCAAGTCTGGACAATGAACGCTGACGGCACTGACCCGCGCGAGGTGACGAGGCTCAGTGACGGGAAGGACTCGCCCTGAAGAGGGCCGGATGAACTGAGGCTGGACCGCGCGCGAGCCAGTCAGCAGTTTGCGGGGGTTCGCGCGACCTCGCATTGGACGGACCTGCCTCCATTTCCACGTACAGCTGCTGATGCTCTCGCGCCACCGGCCGGCGAACCCATTCGCCATCTCGCCGCACCGCTCCACCGCTCGGCGAGTCCCGTGGCCGCTCGTCGTCCTGCTGATCAGCATCTCGCTGATGGCGATTGCCGCATACGATGCGCAGCGCGCGGTCCGCACGCAGCGCCGTGTCGCCGATCGAGCGCTACGCGAGTACGCCAGCTTCGCCGCATGGAGTTTCGCACAGCACCTGGCGCTGGCGCTCGACGGTGTCGGTCGCGAAGTGCTTGGCGCCGTGAACCACGGCGATAACATGCATACGGCCCCGCTCGTTCCGGACGCGCACGGGATCGTCGGCTACCTGCGATGGGATGTCGCGTGCGGGTGCCACCGCACCCTCGTCGGCCCGAGTCCGGATGCGTACTTCGCGCTCGGATTTCGATCGGGCTCGTTCAGCGAAGACTTCAATGCCGCGGGCGGCGCGGATCCGCGCACCGCGTATCGAAGCGCATCAGATTCGGGCGAGCAGGCATCGCCGGCCCTCCTCGCCCAAGTGACGCCGCTTCGTAGATGGGTGCTCGACTCGCTGGCGCCGCGCGTACGGCCGCGCGGTGGACTCAATCGAGGGTTCCGTTTCGTCATCGAGCGACAAACAGCGATGCCGCGGATCGTCGCGTACACCCTCATGCCGCTGGCCTGGGGCGACACGGTGCTGTACGGCGCTGTGTACTCCGCGAGCTCATTCGAGCGAATTCTCGCGGCGACGCTGGACAACCCCGACCTTCTGCCCAGCGCGTTTTCGGAGGGGCGGCCGAACCGCGACGTCATCGCGCTCGCCGTGGCCGATCGCGCGGGGCGTACACTCTTCAGGACCGCGGAATCACCGGCGCCGGATCTGTCTTCGCATGTCTCGACCTCCGTGTCGTCCGACTCGCTTATCGTGGATGCCGCGGTCCGGCCCGAAGTGGCCGGAACGCTGCTGATCGGCGGACTGCCTCCAACGGGAATACCCTTCCCACTTGGCTTGCTCGCGCTCGCGGCAGCGCTCTCCGTGATTGCCGTGGTACAGATTCGCCGTGAGGGCGAGTTGGCCCATCTGCGAGCCGGATTCGTCTCGAGCGTGTCGCATGAGCTGCGGACACCGGTGGCGCAGATCCGGTTGTACCTGGAAACCCTCCGACTGGGCCGGGCGAAAACCACGGCGCAGCGTGAGTGGGCGCTCGACAACATCGATCGCGAATCGAGACGATTGGCGTACCTCGTCGAAAACGTGCTGCGTTTCGCGATGCTCGACGGGCGTCACGAGACACCCGCGGACCCGCTCGATCTCGCGCTCGAAGCGGAGCGTGTCATCGCGGAATACAGTCCGTTGGCCGAATCGCGCGGCGTCAGGATTGCGCTCGAGAAGAACGCGACGCAGGTCGCCGATGCACCGCGTGTGCTCATTCCGGCCGATGCCCTGCGCCACATGCTCGTCAACCTGCTCGATAACGCGGTGAAGTACGGCCCATCCGAGCAGACTGTGCGAGTCTCCGTGACCGCGGAACCTGGCGGCGTGACGATCGCCGTGGAAGACGAGGGCCCCGGTGTCCCCATGAGCGAACGCGAATCGATCTGGCGGCCCTTCACCCGCGGAAGCACGGCGGGCGCCAGCGGAGGCAGCGGAATTGGTCTGACCATAGTGCGCGAGCTGGCGCGCGCGTACGGCGGCGTCGCTCGCGCAGATGCGGGCGCGGCGAATGGCACGCGGTTCATGGTCAGGCTCCCGGCTGCCGACTCTCGTGACGGCGGGGCCGGGGCGTGAATACGGCGCGCGTTCTTGTCGTGGAAGACAACGCCGACCTGGCCGCCGGCATCGAGCATAATTTGAAGCTCGAAGGGCACGACGTCCGAGTCGCGGCAACAGGGTTGGCGGGCATCGAAGCGGCGGCGCAGTGGGCGCCGGACCTCGTCATCCTCGATCTCATGCTCCCGGGCGCCGATGGCTACCAGGTGCTGCGTAGCATCCGGAAGCAGTCACGCCTCGTTCCAGTCATCATCCTCACGGCGAGGGCAGACGAACAAAGCAAGATCCGCGGCTTTCGGATGGACGTCGACCAGTATGTCACGAAACCCTTTGGCGTCCTGGAACTGCTCGAGCGCGTCGCGGCCCTGTTGCGGCGGACGAACGACGCTGAGCAGTCGGCCTCGCGAGTCGTCACCTTCGGCGACGTACGCATTGATCAGGACGGCCACGTTGTAGAACGGGCGGGCGCCCCCGTGACGCTGACGCCCAAGGCGTTCGATCTGCTGCTCGCTCTCGTCAGACGCAGAGGTAAAGTCGCGAGCAGGGCCGAGCTTCTGCACGAAGTCTGGGGTTACGGACCGTTCATCATGACGCGAACCGTCGATTCCCACATCGCTGAGCTTCGCCGAAAGCTCGACGATCCCGAGCATCCTCGACACATAGTGACGGTATGGAAGGTTGGCTACCGCTTCGCCGAATGAGTGCTCGACGGACAGCGCGCGCTCGGCATGATACCGCGCCGCGATCCGTGCCAGGACCAACACGCCCCGCAGGACGCGCAACTAGTGACAGGGTCGGGGAAACTGGAGTGTTAAATTACGGCGCGATAGGTCGCTCGACCCGGTAGCTCAGTTGGTAGAGCAACGGACTTTTAATCCGTAGGTCCTGGGTTCGATCCCCAGCCGGGTCATTCGCCGTCCTTTTCCGCTCGCGCTCACCGACACCGGCAGACGAACTCCAGCTCCGGCGCCTCGACGGCGACGGCGCCGACAAACCCCTCCGCCGGCTCCAGATGCGCCAGGCTCCATTGCGACGGGCCTGCTCCGTCCCCCTCGACTCGCAGTAGCCGTGCAGGCTCGGTTCGTCTTACCGTGACGTCGAATTTGTCGAGCTGCCCCGCGATCCCGCTCCCGCGCGCTTTGACGAACGCCTCCTTCCGCGTCCACGTCGAGAAGAACGCGTCGACCTGCTCGTCGGCGCCGAGTCGCTCGAAGACCAGCCGCTCCGCCTCGGAAAAAACTCGATCGACAAGAGCGCGCATGTTGGTCATGGGCCGAATCCTTTCGACGTCGACGCCGACGCGCCGGCCCAGCGTGAACGCATAGAGCGCCAGATCGCCCGAGTGCGTCACGTTGAACTCGAGGGGATGTTCGCCGCGGTAGCGCAGAGCAGGTTTGCCATGCTCATCGGCCACGAGCGCGATCGCCGTCGGCGACACGTCCAGATACATGCCGACCAACTCGCGAAGCACACCCCGCGCGACGACGAACCGGCGCGCCGGGTCTTCGAGCCTGTATCGCGCCGCACGCGCGCGCTCGTCCTGCGACAGCGTCGCCTCGAGTCGCCGGCGCTGATCCACCGGCACATCGAGGCTGGCGGCCCACACCTGTACCTGGCCCTCGACGAGCGGCTCGGGGCGAGTCGAGTGAGGCCAGTCGAGATGAACCGCGCGGCATTCAGTCATGATCTGGCTTGAGTCTACTCGTGCCGGAACCCGGCGGACAATGCACGCCCAAGCGTTCGCGATGAACCCGCGCTTGACGGCACAGTCGGAGCGTCGGAGCTTCTACAGAGCATCGCCGAACCCCCGCCTCGAGTTTTCCCGCAGTCCCATCCCTCCCCGCTGCCGGAGCTCCCCATGCACTCGATTACAGCGTTGTGGCTGCCCATCGTCGTGTCGACGATCGCCGTGTTCATCCTCAGTTCGCTGATCAACATGATGCTGCCGTGGCACAAGAAGGACTTTGCGCCACTCCCAAGCGAAGATGCGCTGCTCGATGCCTTTCGAACGGCCGGAGTTCAGCCCGGCGACTACATGATGCCCTATGCGTCCGGAATGGAAGACATGCGCTCCGAGGCGCACAAGCAGAAGGTGCTTCGCGGACCTGTGGTCATCATGTCGGTGATGCAGCGCAAGTCGCTGTCGATGACGCCCTTCCTCGTCGGCTGGCTGATCTTCGTCTTTCTCGTCAGCGTGCTCGCTGCCTGCATGGCCGTCGTTGGCGCACCGGTTGGCGGAGCGCACACAATCTTCCACGTCGTCGGTCTCTTCACCTGGTCGGCCTACGCCTTCGCGCTCTGGCCGCTCGCGATCTGGTACGGTCGCTCGACCCGAGTTACCCTGACGGCGACGCTCGACGGGCTGATCTACGCGGTCGCCACAGGCCTCATTTTCGTCTGGCTCTGGCGGTAGGTAACCCGCGCTAGCTGGCTCCGGCGGCCCCGGAGCCAGCGTACGACCTCGACCGTGGCGGCCGCGCCGCCTGCGGCACTTGCCTTGCGAGACGAGCACCGTCTCCATGCCCGAACTCATAGAACAATCCGTGGCCCTGGATCCCACCTACTCCGAGGCGGCGGATCGACTGCGCGCGCGCCTCCAGAAGCTCGAGCGCGATTCAGGCGCGCGCGCGCTCGGCGTCGCTGTCTACGACACGGCCAGCGGGTTCAGCTTTCGGTACAACGCCGAGCGCTGGTTCCACGCCGCCAGCACGATCAAGCTCGCGATTCTGCTCGGCGTCTATTCGGCGATCCACCGCGGATGGGTGCTGCCCCATTCGAGGCTGCACGTGCGGAATCGCTTCATGAGCGCCGTGAGCGGTGCCCCGTTTCGGGTCGCGGCCGACCGCGACGCCAACGCGCAGGTGCACGCCGCGATCGGCAAGATGCTGCGGATCAGCGAGCTCGCCCGGCACATGATCGCCACGAGCAGCAATCTCGCGACAAACCTCCTCCTCGACCTGGTGGGGCTCGACACGGTGCAGCAGAGCCTCGCCGAATTCTCGATCGAAGGGGTGGACATCAGGCGCGGCGTGGAAGACGAGCGCGCCTTCGAGCACGGAATCAACAATCGTGTGACCGCCGCCGGCCTCGTCGACCTGCTGCACGTGATCGCGGACCGCTGCGCCTTTTCGCGCGAGCTGTCGGATCAGATGCTCGAGCTGCTGCACGCGCAGGAGTTCCGCAGCGGAATCCCCGCCCGCCTGCCGGCTGCAGTGCGGGTCGCGCACAAGACGGGCGAGATCTCGACAGTCGCGCACGATGCTGGCGTCGTGTATCCGCCAGACAGGAAGCCCTACGTGATCGCCGTACTCACCGAATGGTCGCCCGAGGGGTCGGGCCGGTCGGCGACGATCGCCGAGATCTCGCACAGTGTGTACGAACTCCTGGCGCAGGTGAACGACGGTGGGTGAGAGCTACCATTTTCCACTCGCTGTCGTGGACGGGTTGCGGCTGGAAAAAGCCGTCCGCGACGCCCTGAAGCCGGGGGCAATCGTGCGGGACGACGAGGGCCGCGCGCGGCGGCTGCCCCGCTACTTCTACGAGATTCCTTCGTGGGACGACGCGATGCGGCTGAAACTCACGCCGGATTTTGCGCTCTGGGAGTTCATCCAGACGGACGTGCGTGAGGCGGAAGCGTTGCGGGCATTCCCGCGCTACGTGCCGTGCGCTGTGACGCTGCTCGCGCCGTCGCTCCAGCGCTTTCGTGAGGCGGTAGGCAGTTTCGTCCACATAGCGGCGAACGGCGGCTACAGGTCGCCGTCGCACGGTGTCTCCGGCAACGCCTCGCCGCATGCATGGGCCACGGCGGTCAACATCTATCGCATCGGCGACACGTTCCTCGACGACCGCGAGGCAATCGAGCGGTACGCGGCCATGGCGCGCGCGGTGCTGCCCGGGGTGTGGACCCGGCCCTTTGGCTGGGGCCGTGGCCTGACCGACGACCACCTGCATCTGGACTTCGGCTACGTCGTCTCCATTCCTCGCGACGCACCCGCGGATCCCGCCGGCGTCGATCCAGAGGTGGCCGTCGCATGCTGACGAACGTCGTCCGCAAGCCGATCAAGGGGGCAGGCGTTCAGCCGAGCGCGCATGGCGCGTCGCTCGCCGCCGTTGGGCTCGAGGCCGAGTTTTCCGTGATCCTCGACGGGAAACAGGTCAAGCCCGAGGACATCTTCCGCTCGCCGAAGAACATAGTTCGATCGCCCATGATGCACAGGACCGGCAGGTCGTACCACCTGCCGACGGGCGGCGCCATTTACTTCGACACCGGCGTCATCGAGCTCGCGACGCCCATGATCGAGATCGAGCCCGGCTGCGCCGCACGTGCCGGCCGTTCCCTGTGGGAGAGCATCCGGTTCATCCGCGAGGAGCTCGACGCCTGGGAGGAGCGGAAGGGGCGCAAAGTCCATCTCTCCGGGTTCAGCGCTCACTACAATGTCTCGTTCGAGTTGCCCGAAGAGGCGCGAGGCACGACGCGCACGGCCGAGCAGCTCGCGATCCTGCTCACGCACATTATCGGAATGCCCATGATGCTCGTCGCCGCGAACAGGCGCTCGACAGGCATCGGCGTCCGGCCGCGCGGGAATCGCGTCGAGATCACGGCGGACTTCACCCCCGACGCGGCGCTCATGATCGCCGCCGCGACGCTCGTGGTCGGCGTCACGCGCGCCGTGATGCAGTGGCCGACCTACGAGCTCGCCGCGCTCGAGGCGCACGACCTGCCCGTGCTCGAGGACTTCACGCCCGAGTCGCACAAGTCGAGGCACGGCTGGGTCGCGCGCTACACGTCCTTCCCCGCGAACCCGTTCGAGCAGGACGTCAACGCTCGGATCTGGCGCGTCCGCGGCGCACCGTCAGCATCACTGCGCGAGATCGCCGGGCGCGTGACGCGCGCCTTCTGGCCCTCCATCTCGCAGCTGGGCGACAAGCGCTCTCTGCGCCTCATCCGCTCGATCGTCGACGGTCGCACGCCATCGCTCCTGGAGCTCGGCGACAGGCCGGCCGCCTACGAGAGTGTGGGGCACCTGTGCACCTGGTCCAACCTCTTCCCCGTGCGCGCGCTGCCGCGCTCACGCTACGAGCGCGTGTTCATCCGCGCCATCTCGCGCCGCAAGCTGCGGCTCGGCAACGATTGGTACACACCCGTGGGGATGAAGGGTTGGTCGCAGGTCGTGTTCAAGCGCGCACGAGACGATACGCGCCATTTCTTCTCGCTCGACTTCCTGCTGGGTCACCTCGAGGACTGGGAGCTCGGCCCGCGCGCCGAGCGGCGGCTGTCCCGCGACCTCCAGGAGCGGCTGTGCCGGCGGCATTGACGTGACGCCGGGCCATGATGCACGGTCTGTGAGGCAACACTCCCAGCCCTGACTCTCGTGCATACAATCTGGCTCGACCTGTTTCAGCCCGGCATTCCCGTGCTGGAGAAAGCGCTCCGCACAGTCGTCGTCTACGCCTTCTTGCTCGTGGGCCTTCGCCTCGCGGGCAAACGCGAGCTGTCGCAGATCAATCCCTTCGACCTCGTCGTGCTCCTGCTGCTGTCCAACACGGTGCAGAACGCGATCATCGGCAACGACAATTCACTCGCCGGCGGCCTGATCGGGGCAGCCATCCTGCTCGTGCTCAACGCGCTGCTCGTGCGCGTGCTCTATCACTACGGCGAATTGGACAAGATCGAGGGGCACGCGTCGGTGCTCGTGCGCAACGGGCGTGTGCTGGCGCACCACCTCGAGCGCGAGCTCATCACGCGCGCCGAGCTCGAGGCCGCGGCGCGCCGGCAGGGCATCGATTCGCTCGCCGAGGTTCGCGAATGCCGCCTCGAGACGGGCGGTGCGCTCACCTTCGTGCAGCGCTCACCCACGGAAGCCGATCTGCGGCACAGCGACATGATGTCGCTGTTGGCCCGGGTCGAGGCGGGTCAGCGCGCGCTGGTGGAGCAGCTTGCGACGCTGGAGCGGAAAGTGGCGGGAGCGGACGGCACGAGCCCCTGATCGAATGGCGCCGTTTCCAGTTCCCTCAACAATCTCACGCGCAGTTCCTGCACGACCCGCTCGCCGGCGACAGGCGACCATGGCGCCCGGCCCTCGATGCTCGGAACCCACGCTGGAGCGTTCGGCCCGCGGAAATAGTGCGCCAGATGGATGGCGGCGCCCGCCGCGCGCTCGGAAACGGCGAGCGTGAGCAGCTCGTCGCGCGCCCGGGCCTCGGGGGTTCGATTTGTCTCTCCGGCAAAGCACGCGGCGCTGTTCGCCGACACGTCCCACGACTGATCCTGAAGATCGGGAGTCGCGAGCAGGGCGCGGCGATTCGTGGTGCGCCAGTTCCAGCGGACCGGCGTCTCCAGGACGCGCAGCACGAGCAGCGTCGGGTCCACGCGCGACCCGTCGGACCAGGCGGAGAGGAACGTGCCGCGGGTCGAGTCGCTCACGACAGTCATCTGCGCCACGGCCGAGAGCAGCGCGTCGGCCCCGACCGTGCCGACGGCACTCGGTGCGCCAGCGGCGTAGCCGGTGAGCACCGGGTCCTGCGCGGCGGAGAGGAAGCCGTTCTGGCGTCCCTGCCCCGCGAGCGTCGTGGCGACGAGCCAATCCACGCTGCGGGCGAAGATCTCGGCCGGGCGGTCGGCGACGGGCGGCGCACCCGTGCGAAGCACAGGGCGAAGCACGCGCGCCTCGGCCAGCCCTTTGATCGAGCTCGCGAGCGCGCCGGTCGTCTCGTGCATCGCGCGGTCGGTGCTGTAGCCGGCGGCGTTCGCGTAGAGTCGGCGCGAGGTCTGCCAATCGAGATCGTGCGCGAGCTCGTGCGCGATGGTCCCGCCGGAGCTGTACACCGAGAGATCCAGCGTGCGCGTGCGCGGGTCGTGCATGGCGAGCGCTGAATCGGGCAGACCGCCCATCGCGAAGTTCACGTTCAGTCCAGCGACGGAGAACGCCGGGAGCACGCGGCGCATGTCGCGCAGACCGTCGCGAAGCTCACTCATGTAATAGCCGCGCCAACTGGCGGGCACCGCGGGAGTGAAGGTGACGGACTGCAAACCGAATTCGCCGCGGAGCTGCGCGGCAGTGGGCCCGACGACGTCGGCGAACGCCGCCGGATTCTGCGCCATGGGCCGGAGCGCTACGGCCGACGCGAGCAGCGTCCGCGCCGCGTCACCTCGCGCGGAGTCGGGCGCGGCCGCGAGCGCGTCGTAGGCCGCCGCCAGGGTTTCTTCGTTCGTGGCGTACCGGGCAAAGGAGCGCCGCGCTTGGATCGCATCGCGGCCGATCGTGCTGTCGGACGTGAGCGCATCCCGATGCGTGCGCACCGTGACGGCGACGGCCGCGATCGGCGGCTGCAACGAACCCAGCTCGAGCAGTCGACCGGCGACGGCGGGACCGAGTGGTTCGCGCGCCGGTTGCCCGGCGACCACGCGCGCTGGTTCCGCAGCGGCCAGTCGCTTGATTGCCGCCAGCGCCGCGGGGACTTCGCGCATGGCTTCAGTGCGCTGCGCCGCTGACAACTCGCCCAGCGCCGAACGTTCGACCTCGAGCGATCGCGCGGCGCGGCGCTTCTCCAATTCGACGAGGACTGTCGTATGCGCCTTGGCGGCGGCGCGGCGCGCACTCTGGAGATCCTGCTCGGCGAGAACGCGGTCGCCGCTGAGCGCGGCGGCGCTCGCGGCGAGCTCCGCGCTTCCGCGACCGGTGCTGCCGTCAGTGCTGCTGAGCAGATAGGCGAGACGAACCGTGAGCTGGCCAACGCGCGGACTGCTCGCGGCTCGGACCACGCTGTCGATCAACGCGAGATGCTGGACGCCCGTGGCGCCGACGCCCGCCGGCGTCCAGGGACCCATACCGTCGAGCGCGGCCGGATCCTGCAGGTAGGCGTCGCCGCGCTGCAGCCGAGCGACGAGCGCCCAGGCGACGCGCTCGCCGGCGCTCGCGCTGAGCCGAGGATCGTGCAGCGCGCCGTCGATGAGCCTGAACGGGCTGCCAAGACCGAGGCGCAGGCGCTCCATGTAGCCGAGCCCGATCACTGCTGTGTCGCCGCGCGGCCCCAGTGGCGCCTGCGCGCGCGCCTGGAGCGCCAACGAGTCGAAGTGCGCGGCGGCGCGCGTCTCGTCGATCGCCGCCGGCGTCGGGTGGTCCGGACGCGAAACGAATCCGTCCGCCACGAGGGCCAGAGCCGCGAGGCTCAGCACCGTGCCGACTGCGAAGCGATTGAACGACGAGAGGAAACGCATCACAGCGTGGTACCCCGTGACGGAGGGGACGTTCTCGTGCGTTGGTGCGCTTTCGAGGCTGTCAGTCGCCGGCGAAATGCGGATCGCCGGCGGCGTCATCGGTCGCCGCCCCGTTCTGCGCGATGAGCGCGGCGAGGTCGGCGAGAGCAGCCTGGGTGCTAGTGGGCTCATCCGGATTGCCCTCGATCGGGCCGCCCGGCGCGAGGAGGTCGAGCGAGAGCTGTCGAACCGGAATGAATGACTTCCGATGATGCGGCGTGACACCGTGCTGCGCCAGTCCCTGCAAGTGAGCCAACGTCGAATATCCGACATTGCGTTCCCACAAATAGTTCGGATGTCGCGGTGCGAGCGCCTGCATGATGCGGTCGCGCGTCACCTTGGCGAGAATGGACGCGCACGCGATGGTATAGCACGAGTCGTCTCCGCCCACGAGCGCCGTGTGTGGCGTCTCGAGCGTGCGGATCGGTTTGCCGTCGATGAGCACATGGCTCGGCGTGACACCGAGCCTGGCGAGCGCGCGGCGCATCGCGATGACAGTCGCGTGATAGATGTTCACGCGATCGATCTCCCGCACGGACGCGGCGCCGATGCCATACGTGACGGCGCGCTCGCGGATCTTCACGGCGAGGCGCGTGCGTTCGGCGGCTGTCAGTCGCTTGGAGTCGTCGACGCCGGCAATGGCGCGGACGTCTGGCGGCATGATCACGGCACACGCGACGACGGGGCCCGCGAGCGGACCCCGGCCAACTTCATCCATTCCCGCGATGTGTGGACCGAGGGTGCGGCGGAGCTCACGCTCCACGCCGCTCCACCGATCGCGATGCGGCCGTGCGGGGCGTCCGGACGGAGCCCCAGCGGGGCGCTCGCCGGCCACCCTCTCTTACTCGGCGGCCGTGCTCTCGCTGCCCGGCACGCGGACCTTCCGCTCCTTGATGCGGGTGGCCTTGCCGGTGAGGTGGCGCAGGTAATAGAGCTTGGCGCGACGGACGCGGCCGCGGCGCACCACGGCGATCTCGGCGAGCATCGGGCTGTGCAGCGGGAAGATGCGCTCCACGCCGACGCCATTCGAGATCTTGCGAACGGTGAAGGACTGGCTCACACCACTGCCGCGGCGGGCGATGCACACGCCTTCAAAGGCCTGCGTGCGCTCCTTGTCGCCTTCACGCACGCGCACGTTCACACGGAGCGTGTCGCCAGCGCGGAAGGGGGGAACGTCGCGGAGCCACTCTTTCTGGGTTTCGATGAAGGCATGCATATGAAGCTCGGGGCAAAGGGCCCGGGGTGAGGCGGGTTCTGGTGGAGACCTGAGAAAGTAAGCGCCGGGAGCCCCGAAGTCTAGCATCCCGAAGGACTTTGGCGATCAAAGGGTCAGAGCATCTTGATCCGCCAGGATCAAGTGCTCTGACCCTTTGATCGTTCAAGGGGACGGAGCACTTGAACGACAGTTCAAGTGCTCCGTCCCCTTGAAATCTTCTGTTGCGTTTCTACAGGAGCCGTATATCTTCTGTCGCATTCCTACAGAAAACAAACCCCATGCCCGACCAATCGGACGTCCTCCGCGGCACGCTCGACCTGCTGATCCTCAAGACCCTGACCCTCGAGCCGATGCACGGCTGGGGCATCAGTTCGCGGATCCAGCAGTTCTCCAGCGGCGTGCTCGACGTGAACCAGGGCTCGCTCTACCCCGCTCTCCAGCGGCTCGAGCAGCGCGGCTGGATTCAGAGCGATTGGCGAACGACTGAGAACAACCGTCGCGCCAAGTACTACACGCTCACGGCGGCCGGCCGACGTGCCGTGGGCGACGAAACAGCGAACTGGCGCCTCTACGTCGGAGCCGTCGAAGCGATCCTCGGCGTTTCCTGAGCTCACCAACCGCACTCGACCGGACTCCTATGAGCCTCTCGTCCTCCGTCAAAGCCCGAATCCGCGCGCTGTTCCAACGGAGCTCGGCCGACGCCGAGCTCGCCGAGGAAATTCGCTTCCACATCGATACGGAGACAGCCAAGAACGTCCGTGCCGGGATGCCGCACGACGAAGCGCGCCGAGTGGCGATCGCGCATTTTGGCGGCGTGCAGCGCGTGCGCGAGGAACACCGCGACGTCCGGCGCGCGCAGTGGATCGAGGATTTCTTTGCCGACGTGCGCTTCGCGCTCCGGTCGCTGCGGCGGACGCCCGCGCTCGCGACCGCCGCGATCGTCACGCTGGCGCTCGGCATCGGCGCGAACGTCGCGATTTTTTCCGCCGTGAATGCCGTCGTGCTTCAGCCCTTGCCCTTTCCGCGGTCCGATCGGCTGATGACCATCGGCGAAAACAACCCCGAGAAGCACTGGCACATGCAGTTCGCGGCGCCGGCGAACATGTTCGACTGGCGCGCGGGTGTGGCGGATTTCCAGGACGTGGC
>Ga0068855_100005290_pt1 | contig 15759 bp, 16 predicted proteins | sample KBSCornC52_FD_66592 | JGI IMG/M metagenome (GOLD analysis project Ga0068855, IMG submission 66592) | Corn rhizosphere microbial communities from Kellogg Biological Station, Michigan, USA - KBS Corn C5-2 | ecosystem: Host-associated > Plants > Roots > Rhizosphere > Soil ...
TTCTCGTGACCAGAGTCAGAGCACAGGGCGTCGCGCGCGAGAGCGTGTGACTGGGTCACCGCTCTCGTTCTTCTGCCCAGTGCCGCCGAAGGCTGAGACGGCCACTGACGTGGCGCGTGACCATCAATCAAACAAACAGCCACGGTGTTCGTTCACGATATCGGCGGCGGGCTCGGCGCGCTCGCACTCTTGGAAAACAACGCCGCCGTGCACAAGATGCGGTGGCAACAAGCGGAACCGGCCGACGACTTTCCGGCGCGCGCTCCGGGCTCGTCAAGGCGTTCTGCGAGTGTTCACCAGTCGACGATGATGGGAAGGCGCAATCTGAGCGAGTCAGTCAGAGCCTCACGCAAAGTATCCGCTGCGGAGGCTGCTTCGGGTGGGCACGCCGAGGAGGCAAGCTCCCGAAGTGCTTGCGCCGCGGCGCCCGCGGTTCGCTCGAACGGCGAAACCAGGGCGACCGGCTGCGCAAAGTCGCACGGAAGTAGGAGCGACGACGCGCAGTGCGACACTCTGGTGCCGGGCTTCAACCCGAAAAAGGACCGCTGGGCTCTCGGGGCAAAGTGCGCGAGCAAGGCCTCGTATGACGGCGCATCCACACGGTGAAAGCAAGGCTCTGCGTCGGAACGCTCGTCCCAGAGCTGGCTCGCAATCTCAGCGGGCAGTGCGCGGAGATCGTCCAGGACCATCTCGACAATCTGGTTCCGTCTTACTGAAGCATCAGCCCCGCCGAAAGGCAGCCCGGGCGGCAATTCTCGCCTGCCGTCGGGACCGATCACGGCGTAGGGGACGCCGTTCGACCAGGCGAGACGCATCGCGAGTGTGACGAAGTCGCCGCTGATGTAGCGACTCATCGGCATGACCATGAAGTCGATTGCCATCGGAATTGAGCTCCTCAAAAGCGAGCGAGACGTTCCAAAATAGGGCCCGTGCCAGCGGGCAGGATCGCCGCGCTGGAGCTAACGGGTCGCGCGCGCCGGGTTCGTCAAGGAGCGCCGGCGCGAGCGAACGTGTCATCCGCAGCAAAGCGGCCCGACCAAGATTTCCAGCAAACTGCAGCAAAAAACCGCTCGCGCGCCCTTATACCATTGTCCCGCAGCAGAACCCGGAGTCGAAATGCCGAAGCGCGCCGTTCTTTTCTCGTTCGTCCTGATTTCCGTGGGCTGCGCGAGTAATGGCGGGCCTGAGAGTGGCAATGCTGGCAGCTCGGGCAAGGGAGGCGCACTCGGTGCGGCCGGCGCGGGTGGCAGGAGCGGCAGTGGCGCGGGGATGGCAGGCGAAGTCAGTGGCCGTGGCGGAGTGGCCGGAGCGGGCGATGTCGGCGGTTCGTCCGGAATCGGCGGAGCGGCGGGATTTGGGGGCGCTGTGGGCCCCGGTGGCGCGAGTAGCGCGGGCGGAGCCGCGGGCAGCGGGCAGGCTGGAGCCGCAGGCGCTGGCGGTTCAACGATCGGTCACGGGAGCGCGGCCAAGTTCGTCTGTGCTCCGGGCGCGACCTACGGCAATCCTCTGACTGGCATGGGCGCGGTCGCCACGATCGCCGCGCCAGCGGCGGACCATTTTGCATTCACCGAGGGCTCCATCTGGATCGCGGATCTTGCCACGTTGTTCTTCTCTGACAATGCCTCGACTCCGACCGAGCGGATCTTCAAATTGACGCCGCCATCGAGCACGCCCGCTTTGTTCATCGGCAATAGCGGGAGCAACGGGCTCGCGGTCGACAATCGCGATCGGCTGATTGCCGCCGACCAGCGCAATCAGCAGATTGTGCGGTTCGATCCCGTGTCGGGGCAAATCGTGGATACGCCCATCTCGACCGGCAGCGCCAAGCCCAATGACTTGATCGTTCGCAGCGACGAGAACGTGTATTTTACCGATCCGGACAGCGGGTTTTACCGGATCTCTCCCGCCGGAACCGTGGGCGCGGCGATGAAACTGACCGCTTCGAACCGCCCCAACGGCATCGAGCTGTCGTTGGACGAAAGCACGCTGTACGTCGGCGATGTCGGCAATCGCACGATCGCCAAGTACGCGCTCGCCGCGGATGGTTCGGTGATGACGGCATCCGGCGTCAACCTGGTCGCCCAAACGATGCACGACACGGTGGACGGCATGTGCATCGATTGCGCAGGAAACATTTACGCGGGCACGTCCGGCGGCATCGAAGTTTACTCGTCCGACGGAAAGTACGTCGGAACAGTGCCCACCGGCAGTTCGTCCAACTGCACGTTTGGCGGCGCGGATCGCAAGACTCTGTACGTCACTGCCCGCTCGGTCCTCAAGTTCGTCACGCTCGGCGTGCCCGGACTGCCCGACTGAGCGCGTCGCGCTGAACGGTTCAGGCTATTGTTCCTCGCTCTCTGCGGCTTCCGCCAACCATGCCTCGATTTTGTGCTCATGCGCGACGAATTCGGCGCGTTCGGCCTCCAACGCCGCGGGTTCGCCGCGGAGCGAGGCAAGCTTGGCTTGTGCATAGGACTCCGCGAGCGCGTCCAGCATCGCCGCGTAGTCCATGAGCAGGTTCGAGTTGACGCCCCAATGGTCGATGTCTTCGATGCGCCGCCGCGCGTTGTCTGCCAGCGCGCGCATGCTGGCTCGTGTCGAGAGCACTTCGCGTTCGCTCGGCGCGCGGTCGTAGCGCGCTCGCGCGCCGCGCAATAGCGCGAGCAGTGCTCGGTGTTGCTCGAGCTTTCGCCGATCGTAGCCGAGCTTTCGCTCCCGTTCCTCTTCTTCGAGGTGCTCGTGCCACTGTGCCGTGGATTTTTGGCCGGCCAACGGATCCTCAGGCAAACGAGCGTCTACCGCGGCCGCGCTTGGGCTCGCTTGCACTGCGCGGGCCGTCGCTGTGTTCCGCTTCGCGTCAGATTCGGCGACCGTTCGGCAGCCAGAGCTCTGTAACCAAGCGACGCTGAGCAAGGCGAACGCTCCGAGTCGCTTCAAAACGCACTCCCCAAGCCAGCTAGTGCCACGACCCCGAGCTCCGGGCGCGCTTCGAAGTGACGCACCACCGAGCTGCCCACATGCCCGAGCAAGGCGATCGGGCCGACGCTGAGCACTGCCACGGGTCCCAAATCGAGATCATAGGTCGCTTCACGAGCGGTGTTGAGCTTCATCGCCGTGGACCCGAGATCACAGCGCAGCCGCCCATCCGCACCGAGCTGGAGGCCACCGGACACGAACACCAACACGGCCGCGCGCAGTTCGCCATCGCGCTCATTGCCCTCAGCGTCCTGGCCGTAAGCGAGATTGCCGAGCAACTGAGTTCGCTCCACGCGGCCGCCTAGCGCAACGACCGTCTCGATTTCGCCCTCGGGTTCGCTGAAGCCTTCCGATCGGTAGAAGATCGCGATCGAGCCGTCGAGCCCCTGTCGTTCACGCGAGAGCAGCTGCAGCCGTCCGCCGAGCGAGGGCCGCAGCTCATTGCGTGCGTCAGCGAGCTCTGTTCCGGCGCGCAGCGAAAGCGGACCCCACACGCGCGCCTCGGCGAAGGATTCGAAGCGCGCCGAACCGCGTGCGGCGTCATAACCGCCGAATCCGGCAGCTTGCACGCTATTTTCGCCGACGCGCGCCGAGAGCGTCCAGGGCAGAAAAGCACCTGCTCTAGCCGCGGTCGAGACCGCGTGAGACCAAGACGGCGCGTCCTCCACGGTGCGCCCTTGGTCCACCTGATCCGCGCGCGCAGCAGCGGTGAGACTCAATGCCGCCGCGAACACGAGCAGCGAGCAGCGCATGCCGTGCGGCCCCGCCATCACGGCCCGGCCGCGCCAGGAGCGCGCGCGAAATAGATGTCCCCGTTGCCGCGGCGGGTGTCCTCCCACACGACCAACACGTCGGAATCTTGGACCACGATGCCTTTGTAGTCGCCCAGGAAGTCGAGCGCGGCCGTGCCGTGGGCGTCGGTGACCTGAAGATTCGGCTCGAAGCCCTTCGTCGGATCATTTGAGCGCGCGTACCAGGTTTCGTTTTGTCCGCCGTCGCGCAGGTCCGTCCAGGCTACGTGCACACGACCGTAATTGTCCACTGCCACCCAGGGCTGAAATTGTCGAGAAGCGGCGCTGTTGTCATTGACGCGAATCGGCTTGGTCCAAGTGTCCCCGCCGTCCTTGGAGTACAGGAGCCACACGTCGTCGTCGCCCTGGCCGCCGGGCATCTTGCTCGACCAAGTGATGGCCACCGTTTTCCCACTCGGATCGCTGGCCGCGCCGACGATGGGATGCTGGCGCGGCGCACAATCGAAGCAGAACGTGCCCATGTCCGCGATCAGGTCCCGCGCTGGCTCGTAAGTTTGGCCGCCGTCTTTGCTCCGCAAATACCGGAGCTGGTTCCGGTCCGAGTCGAGGTTGTACGGTACGTGGACGAGGCCGCTCGTGGACGGGACGATCGCGGTGCCGTGAATGATGTTGCCGAGCGACTGCGTGCCGCCCCAAGTCAGCCCGTGATCGAGCGAGCGCTTGATGCCGGCGCTCGTGCCGAGCCACGAAACGAACACCGTGCCGTCGCTAGTGCCGCCGCCGATCCAGGGCTTGTCGGGCGCGCTCTGAATCTGGCGCGCTTGCGACCACGTTGCGCCGGAGTCAGTCGAGGTCATCATTTTGATTTGGTTGATGCCGTAGTCCATGCACACGGCATAAAGCGTCCCGCCCGCGTCGATGCTCACGCTCGGATCGCCCACGAAGCCGCCGCTGGTCTTGGCGATCGAAACGTTTTTGCTCCAGGTCACGCCGCCGTCGGTCGATACCGAGAACGCGCACACTCGATCGCTGCGCTCGTCCATCCAGCCCGAGATCACGAGTCCGCGGGGACCGGCGGCGAGCGCCACCTCGTGCTGGACCCCCGAGCCGGTGTCGTCGTTCAAGCGAACATTTTTGCTGAACACGACCGACGGGCTTCCGACGCCTCCCGCACCGCCGCCGCCGGCTCCCGCTCGCCCCGAGCCGGCCGCGCCGCCTTCGCCCGATGTGCCGGCCATCGCCGGTACTCCGCCTTGACCTGCCTGATTGCCGGCCCCGCCCGCATTCCCACCGGCGCTCCCCCCGGCTCCAAAGCCGACACCGGCGCTCCCGTTTCCGCTGCCAGACGCGCCAGCCAACGCTACCGAGCCGGCGAGCCCGCCGCTCCCCGCGTCGCCCGCCTTCATTCCGCCGGTTCCGCCAGTTCCGCCGCCTTCGACGCTGGTCGAGCAGGCCCAGGCGGCAACCGACGCCGCCGACACGAGCAGCGCAACCGCCGAGCGGCTTGCAAGACTGAGTCCGTACATGATGAGGGAAGAGAGCGCGCGCGCCCGAATCGGCTCACCAAATCCGGGACCATGGAAATCACTCCGAGCGCCGCCAATCAACGACAAACGGAGAACTGGCGAACCAAGGCGGCGTAAAATTTCAGCCTGCGCTTCCGGGTCCTCCCCCGGAGGCCGCTTTTGTTGAGCCGGTCGGGATAGGATTGGACTCTGAAGCTTCGTATGGATCCTCGCCCAAGGCCGCGGCTCGTGCGCATCAGCCCGCCCGCAGCGGAAGGCGAGCTGTCGCGAGCCGAGCTGCTGCGGCTCGAGCCGGCTGGCGGGCGGCTCACGCTCGAAGAAGCGTTTCGACGGCACTCGGCTGCGGTCGCGAGCGTCGGCTTTCGCATCCTCGGCTCGCGCGCGGAAGCCGAGGACCTGGTGCAGGACGTATTTTTGCGCGCGCGACGCTGGCTCGATCGCATCGCTGAGCCGGCGGCATTGCGCGGCTGGCTGACCGTCGTCGCCGTGCGCGAGGCGCGTCATCGCTTGCGGGTGCGTCGCTTGCGCGCCGTGTTCGGCATCGACGATGCTCCGCGCTACGCCGCCGTGGCGGATTCGAGCGCGTCGCCGCACGAGCGTGCGCTCCTGGCCGAGGTGTATCGTTTGCTCGACACGGTGACGATCGAAGGGCGCCTGGCTTGGACTCTGCGTTACGTGCAGGGCATGACTTTGCCCGAAGTCGCCGAGCATTGCGGTTGCTCGCTCGCCACCGCGAAGCGGCGCATCGCCAGCGTCCATCAAACCATTGAGGAGACGCTCGGTCGATGACTACGCGCGAAGCAGAGCTGGAACGCGCGCTCGAGAAAGCGAATCCGGAGTGGAGCGCCGTGCACACCGAACGCGGACTCGTGCGCTTGCAACGCACGCTCGCGCGCCGGCGCGCGCTCGCGCTCGGCGCGTTCGCGGCGACGCTCGTCGCGGCCTCCATGCTGTTCGCCTATACCCGGATTCGCGCGCACGAGACGGCACAAAAGACGCCGAATGCCGAGCCGAGCCAAGAGCGCGTGGTGCGTTTTTCGGATGGCTCGACGGTGCATTTGTTGGACGCGGCGGCGGACGTTTCGATCGTGGAAGCGCGCGCCGAACGCATCGTGGCGGCGCTCGATCACGGTCGTGCGACCTTCGAGGTGAGCCATGTGCCGGGTCGCGTGTTCCGCGTGCAGGCGGGTCAAGTGATCGTGGAAGCGCTCGGCACCGTGTTCACGGTCGAGCGCGGCAGCGACCGCGTGCGCGTGAGTGTGGGCCGTGGTCGGGTGCGCGTGGACTACGGGACCGGCAGCAGTGAGCTCGCGGTCGGGCAGAGCGACACATTTCCGCCGCTCGCCCCGAGCGTAGCCGAGAGCGCCGCGAGCCCGAACGCCAGCGCAAGACCCAGCGCGAGCGACGAAGTGATCCGGTCTATGCCTGCCGCTTCAAGCGCCGCAGTAGCACCTGGCGCGAAAGCTCCGAGCTGGCAGGAGCTGGCGCGGACCGGCAAATCGGATAGCGCCTATCGCGCGCTGCAAAGCGCGCCCGCGTCCGAGTTGAATAGTGCCGAAGCGCTCTTGCTCGCGGCCGACACCGCTCGTCTCGCCGGGCACGCGCGCGAAGCCGTGCCGTATCTCGCCCGCGTGCTGCGGGATTTCAAGGCCGATCCGAACGCTTCACTCGCGGCCTTCAGTTTGGGGCGCGTGCTCATGAGCTCGCTCGGGCGGCCCGCTGAAGCCGCGAACTATTTCGAGCGTGCCCGCGCACTCGCGCGCGAGCCGTCGCTCGCGGAAGACGCCCTCGCGCGCGAGGTGGAAGCGCTGGCGCGTGCTGGGCAGGCCGAACGCGCGCATCGCCGCGCGGAAGATTACCTGCGCCTGTATCCGAGCGGGCAACGGACGAGCGCCGTGAAGACTTTCGGCGGCATCGAATGAGGCGACCGCTCGGCCGCTCGCTGCTCGGCTCGTTCTCGTCTCTTGCTCTGCTGTGCGTCGCCGAACGCGCGCACGCGCAGCCTACGCTCTCGGTGCAAGTGGAACTTGCGCCGTGCGTCGCGATCGACGCGCGGGGGATTGAACGCGTCGTTCAGGCCGAGCTCGGGAGCTCGATCGCCGTTAGCACCGACGTGCCAACGAGCGTGTTCGAGGCCCCGAGCACCGAGCTTACCCGAGTGCGCGTTACGTGCTCGGACGAAGTGATCGAGCTTCAAGTACAAGACCCCGTGACCGGCAAGAGACTCTCGCGGCGCCTGCGAATTCCGCCGGAATTGGCTGCGGCGCGCAGCCGAATGCTCGGGCTGTCGATCGCGGAATTGGTGGCGGCCAGTTGGATCGAGCTGCGCGGCACGCGAACTTCGCAGGCCAAAGTCGTCGAAGCCACCGCGGCGCGCGAGACGCGCGCGACTGCGCTCGAGGCGGCCGAGCATGGTCTTGGAACTCGCCGGCTCCACTACGAGCTCTTCGCGCGGGCGAGCGCGCGCCATTGGACACGCGACGATTTCACGAGCTTCGGCGGAGCGCTCGGCTTTTCCTGGCTGCTCGAATCCTGGCTCGCGCTCGTGCTCGATGCGGACGCCGCGACGGGCACACACTCGGTCTCACTGGGCCAGGTGAACGCCTTTCTCGGCTCGCTCGCGCTCGGCCCACGCGTTCGCGGCGCAGCCGGACGTTGGACGTTCGCTGCTGGCGCCGGCATGCGCGTGGGCTTGGTTCACTTCGCGGGTGCGGCCAAGCGCGAGCTCGTGCCGCTGCCCGAGCAGCGCGCGCAGACCTTGCCTTGGGCCGGCCCACTCGTGGCGTTCAGTGCCGGCGCGCGCCTCGCCGGGCCCGTTTCGCTCAGCGCCGCGCTCGAAGTCGGACTCGTGAGCTATCGCGCCGAGGCACGCGTCGCGGGTCGGGGCGAATTCGAAATCGCCGGACCGTGGCTCGGTTTGGGTTTGGGTTTGGGGTTTTCGGGGGTCGACTGAGCATGCAGAAAAGCCGCGCGCTGCTGCGATTTGCGCTTTTACTGAGCGCGCTCGGCGCGCTCGGCTGCGGCAAATCTTCGGCGGACGTGTTGCGCGAGCCGGGGCAAGACAGCAGCGGATCGCCGCCCGACACTGCTTACTTGCAAACCAAGGCCCGTGGCTTCGGCTTCATGCAACTGCAAGTTTCGGCCACGAACCAGATCATCGCGCTGCGCACGATCCTGACCGTGCCCGCGCTGCCCGCGGGTGCAGGCACGCTGTTCCTCTCGCCCGGGCTGCAACCCGGTGGCAGCAACTTCGAACCGATCGACAACGGCGTGCTCGAGCCGGTGCTCACCTGGGGCTCGAGTTGCGCGCCCGGCTCGCCCTCGCCGCCGTCCGGCAACTGGTGGATCTCGGGGCAGTACACCAACACCTATGGCAGCTATCCGGGCTACACCGGCTGCCATGGGGGTGACGTCATGGACGTTGAGGTCGGTGATCCGCTCTCGATTCACTTTTCGCTGAGCGGCACGGTTTGGCAGCAGCGCATCGAAAACCTGCGCGACGGCTCGTCCGTGAGCTACGATTTGGACATGCTCGGGCAAGCGCAAAATTACGCGCATTTTTGGCTAGATCCGCTGACCGCTCAGGCGACCGCCGATGCCGTGTTCAGCTCGACCAGCGTCACCTTCGCGGAGGCAGAAGCGAGCGCGTGCCAGCCGATTGTGCGCGGCGAAAACGATTTTTTCAGCAACCCACAGCCGTCCGCCGACGGCACGGAGTGCTCGATCGGTCGCATCGTGTTGCGCGCGCAGGGCGTGGCCGCGAGCACGCAGAACTGATTCGTAGCGAAATTGCACTGGCTCTGAACCACTTTTGGCGCGAGCGCCCTCTTCTTCTTCGATGCCCGAACTCAATTCTCCTCGCGTGCTCCGTGCCATCACCCTCGCTGGTTCGCTGCTTGCTGCCGCGTGCGGCAGCTCTCCGGGCAGTGATGAGCCGACGGGGAGCGCGGGCGCTCCCGCTGGCGGAGGCAGCTCAGCGTTGGCCGGAATGGCGGGTCAGATCGCAACCCAAGGCGGCGCGGGCGGCGGCCTGGGCGGGCAGGGCGCGCTCAGCGGCGGAGCCGGTGGCCTGGCGAATAGCGGCGGTTCGGTCGCGGCTGGCGGAGCGAACGGCGGGATCGGCGGTTCTGGCGCCGGCGGCGCGAGCGGTAACGGCGGCGCGAGCGGTAACAGCGGCGGTTTCGGCGGAATGGCTGGCAGCGGCGGTTCCGAGCCGAACAACGATTACTTGAAGACGCACAGCAACGGTTACGGCTACGTGCAGCTCGCGGCTTCGAGCGACAACCAAATCCTCTCACTTACGACGACGTTGACCGTGCCCGTCAAACCCAGCACGAAAACCGGCACGTTGTTTCTGTGGCCGGGTCTGCAACCCGGCGGCGCCAACTACCAGCCGATCGACAATGGCGTGCTCCAGCCCGTGCTCACCTGGGGACCCACGTGCGCGCCGAATGCGCCGAATACTCCGTATAGCTCGTGGTGGGTCTCGGGCCAATACGTGAACACGTTCGGCATGTACCCGGGCTACACCGATTGCCACGGCGGAGACGGCATGAACGTGAACGTCGGGGACGAGCTCTTGATGGTGATGAAGCTGAGCGGCACCATCTGGCACCAGGCGGTCACTGATGGCGCGACCCAAAAGACCGTGAGCTACGATCTGGACATGCTGGGTCAAGCCCAGAACTATGCCGAATTCGATATCGAGATCTACAGCGAAAATCCGGCAACTGACGTAATTTTCACGAACACCGAGATCGTGCTCGATCACTCGCAGCCTAAGTTTTGTCAGCCCACCACACGCGGCATCGACGACTTCTTCACCAACCCGCGCATGTCCGCCGACGGTAAGACCTGCACCATCGATCGCATCGTATTGCGCGCGAAGGGCGTGCCGGCAACGTCGCCGAATTGAATCGCCTGCAAGGCCGCCGTGGTCTCGACGCTCACAGTTGCAAGCGGAGGCGCATCTCGCTGAGGTGCGTCACCACCGTGCGTCGCGAGACCCCGAGCGTTTCTGCGACTTCGCGCTGCAGCATGCCTTCCACGTACGTGAGGTAGGCGACGGCGCGTGCGCGCGGCGGCAAACGCGAGAGCAGCCGGCGCGCATCGTTGCGCGCGCTCATGCTCTCCTCGTGATCGAGCGCTCTACTTTGCGCAAGCTCAGGGAAGTGGCGAGTCCGCACTTCACGATTGCGTAACTCGTTCAAACAATGATTGGTGGCCACACGGAACAACCACGGCCGAATTCGTGCCTGTTCGGGCAGCCGCTCTGCGTGCCTGCGCACGCGCAGAAACACATCTTGCGTGGCATCCTCTGCCAGCGATGAATCACGTAATAAACGTGCGCAGTGGGCCAAGATCAGCGGGCGATAGTCCGAATAGAGTCGCTCGAGCTGGCACGCTTTTCGGCCCCGACGCAGGGCACCGTAGCCACGCCGCGGACGGCGCGCGAATGAATGCTTCGAAAGCACTTCGTGTCTTCCTCCGACCCCGATTTGCCTGGGCTCGATCGGTAAGTAACGCGGCCCTCCGAAAGCTTGGCACCTCGCGCCAACAAAGTTTTTTCGACGAGCTTGCACTCGAGACGTGACAATCGACGCTGAGCCGTTTATGTGGCTCGCGCTGGGAGGTTTTCCATGAGCCGTATTCTTGCTGCTTCAGTTGGGCTGTTTTCGGTCCTCGCCCTGCACGCCGTGGGCTGCGGCAATCAGGAGCTCTACACAACGCCCGCCGGCACGACTCCGCCCCTGCCCGATGGCGGCGCCGGAGGCTCGAGCGGCAGTCCAGCGAGTGAGGAAGGCGGCGATCGCTCAATCATGGAGGGCGGCGGGCCGAGCATCGGCCCGGAAACTGGCAGCGGCGGCTCGCCTGCATTCGAGCGGCCGACCGCGCTCGGCGCGCCTTGCAGCACCTTGAGCGATTGCAGCGCCACGCCCGGTCTGACCTGTCTGACCGCCGAGCGCGACCTCGCGCTCGGGCTTGGCGCTCCGCCGAGTGGGCTCTGTTCGGCGCGCTGCACGAGCGACGCAGAATGTCAGCAATACCGACCAGGTTCGGTGTGCGGAACTTTCTCGGAGGTCCCGCTGTCGGGGCCGGTGGAGACGAGTCCGCTGGCGCCACGCTTCTGCTTGGAACCGTGCACGCTGGGTGCTCCAGGTGGTCCATCGAAGTGTCATGGCCGAAGCGGCATGGCCTGCCGCCCGTTCGCTCCTCCCGCTGCCGTTCGTTGCGCGAGCACTGCCCCTTTTTGCGGCGACGGCCAATATTGCTTTCGCGGCTATTGTCGGGAATTTGCCTGTGGAGCGCGCTGTAACGCCGACGCTGATTGCGCGGCGGGCCGTCACTGCGACACGCAGAGCGGCCTATGCGTCGAGCGCGCGCAGCCCCCGGTGCCCATCGGCGCGTCGTGCGATCCGGATGCGACGAGCAACCCGTGCCAGAGCGGCTCGTGCTTGGTCATGCTCGACGAAAATGGCCTGAAAACGGGCGCGTTTTGCACCGTTTCCTGCGAGATCGGCCAGGGTTGTGGTAACGGCCGCGGTGCCTGTTGGCTGCCGCGTTTTGCTGACTACGAGGTCGGCGACATCGGTTATTGCCAGGCCACGTGCAGCTGCGATGGTGATTGTCAGGTGCCGGGTGACGGCTGCGTTCCGTGGAGCTCGTCGGATGCGGAACAGCTCTATGCCAGCAAAGGCGCGTGCGAGAACGTTTCTGGCAGTGGCATCCCAACTCTGAGCTGCGCTGCCGGTGCGGGCGGCAGTGGCAACGAGGCGGGCAGCTCGGGTCTGGGCGGCGCCGCCGGCGCGAACTGATCGTTTGGCGACTCAGTGGCGTTCAACTGCCACGCACCAACCAGCACGGCCGGACGCGATCGTGCGCGCTGGGCGCAGGGCAACGCACGTTGCACTTCACCCGCGTGCTGGCTGCACAATACAAGTTTGGGGTGCAGCACGGATGCCAGGAAAAGTAATACGCATAGTCGACGAACACGTCGACGCACACGTTGCAGCCCCCGTCGGTGCAGCCGTTCCAGCCGTTCGTGTCTTGGGCCGCGCATTGGCTTTTCGTCGGCAGAACCGTGCGGCATTCGAGCTGCGTGTCGTCCACCGAGTTGCCGTCGCAGCCGGCGCTTCCGGCTGTTTCCAGGGAACCCGCGGCCCCTGCCGCTCCGCCGGACGTTTCTTCTCCGCCCGCGGAGCCCCCGCTGCCACTCGAACCCGCCATTATTGCCCCCGCGCTGCCGGCCGCGGCGTCGGCGCGGGGTTCCAAGTCGATTTGGGCCCGATAGCAGGCAAGCAAGCCGAGCGCGCCCAGCAGCGGTGCGCGCTCGATGAGCCGTCGCAGCCAGAGCACGCTCACGGCTCGACTGCTCGCGTCTCGCCCACACCGGCGGCGCGATCGTTCAGCAGTGCCTCCGCCTCCTGCTTGGCGAAGCCCAGCGGATAAACGGTCAAGTAGCGGCGCGCCTCGGCGCGCGCTTCGGGGAGGCGCTCGGCCGCCGCCAAAATGCGGAGCCGGCGCACCATCGCCGATTGCGCGAGCGGGGAGCGCGGGTACTCGCGCAGTAGCCGCTCGAAGCCGCGCAACGCGGCGTCGGTATTGCCGGAATGCGAATCGGTCACCGCGTCACTGAAGAGTCGATTTTCGAGCGCGAGCGTGCTGTCCCCGCTCGCCGTCGCTGATTGCGCTGGCAACGACGGCTTCTGCGGCACGGACTCAGCGAGGGCCGGCTTCTCGGATGCGAACGGCGCGGGACGGTCGCTGGACGTCGCTGGCAAGCGCGCCGCAGCGGGTTCGCGGGCAATCGAGAGCGAAGGGGGCTCGCGGTCGAGCGCTCGCAGCTTCCAGACGGCAAGCGGAATGGCCGCGGCGGCGACGAGCAGCCAGGCGCGCGTGCGCCACAGTCGGCGTCGCTCGAACGCGAGTCGTTCGAGCTGAGCATCGATTCGCGCGGCGAAGCGCGTGTCGCGTTCCGCTCGCTCGCGCGCATCGAACTCGGGCGCCGGCTCTTGACCGAGTTGGCGCAGCAGCCCCAGCACTTCGGAGCTCGAGACGGGCGTGGGTTCGGTCATCGACCGCCCTCCTGTTGGCGCAGCGCGCTGAGCCGCTCGGCGAGATCCTGACGTCCGCGCGCCAAGCGTGATTGTACGGCGGTTGGCGTCGAGCCCGTGAGCTCGGCCACTTCGTTGAGGCTGTAGCCCAAGGCATCGTGGAGCAGCACGGCTTCTGCGCGTCCAGGGCTGATCTGAGCGAGCAAGCCGCGAACGAGCCGCAGCTCGTCGCGCGCCTCGAGCGCACCCAGCGCGTCGCGCTGCGCGCGAGAACCCGACGCGGCCTCCGGGCTCTCCTGGCGATCGAAGATCGCGCGCTCGGTTTTGCGCGAACGAATGGCGTTCAGTCCGACATGACACGCCACACTCGCCGCCCACGAAGTCAGGCTGCAGCGCTGCTGAAACCGCCCGGCGCAGATCGACCGGATGACCTCCTCGAACACCGCCTGCACCCAATCGTCGTGGTCGGGCTGATTGGGGCCGAGTACGCGCACGAGCGTCCGATCGATCACTCGCCCCAGCCGCGCGTATAACGCTGCACCGAGTTTTCGATCCCCGCGCCGGATTCCGTCGATCAAAGCGCGATCCAGCTGCTCGGGACGCGCCTCGTCCGGCGAGGGCGTACTCGGCCAGCCGGCTTGCGAAGGGGCGTCCAGAACCAGCAACGCTTCCACCGCAGAGGTAAGTAACGCGACGGGCTGCGGATCCACCGCTCCCGGGTCTTTTTTCTCCGAGCCGCTGCCGGTAGTCACCAGCGCAGCTCCAGCCCGGCCTGGAGCTCGGTCGTGAGCGAGGCCTGGCGCAGCGCGGGTCCGTCGCTCGAGCGCGATCCGGCGAACGGTAGCCGCAACGCGCCGCCGACCAGCGCGGCGACGCGCGAGCGACTCGGCCAGGCTGCCAGCGCTCGCAGGCGTATCGGTAGCTCATTGTCGCTGGCGTGGGCGCCCGCGAGCTCGGCATCGACGTGACGAAACATGGCTTCGAGCAGGCACGCGACGCGCAGGTCCACCGGCGCGAGCGTGCTCGTCAGGCCTCCGCCGAGGGCCACGCTGCTCCATTTCGAGTGCAATTCCCCGAGCTGTTCGAAGCGCGGGCCATCGCTCAGGGCGTAGCTCGCAAAACCCTCGGCGATGAAGGGATTGCCCGCAAAGCCGAGCAAGCCGCCGGCCCAAAGGCCGCGTGCCAAACCCCCCTCTTGCCAGGCGGAGCCGAGCAGCCCTCCGAGCGAAATCTCGACTCGGAGTGCCGATTCCGACCCCGCTGCCGGCCGCGTCGAGCCGGTCTTGGGAGCGGCGCGCGCCGGCCGTTGGGGCGGTTGAGGCGGAGATTGGTCGGGTTGCGGAAGAGCGATCGGCTGAGCCGGGTCCGAGGGCGGGGGCGACACGGGGTCAGGTGCCACGGCTTGACCCTCACCCACGAGCGTCGCGACCGTGAGCCCGACGGTGGTCCAGCGATCGAGCGGTCGGTCCCGGATCGTGAAAGTCAGATTACGAGTGGTCCACTGACCACCGTGGCGAGCGACTCGGACACTGACTTGCAGAAACTGAGTTCCTTGCCAGAGGACGAGTGCTACGGCCTCGGGAGTTTCGCTCTCCGGCGTCGCCTTGGCGAGCGCGCAGCTACCCGCGGGCAGCGCCTGGCTGCACGCAGCGACCATGGCCGGCGCGTACTCCGCCGGCGCATCGGCCGGCATGACATCGATCGTCACCACCGGAGAGAGCAAGACAGAGCGCCATAACACGCCTTTTGAAATCCGTCATCGGCCTCCACCTCGCGCGCGCTCCGACGCGCACGATTGACCTCTAGTCTGCCGAACGCCGGCACGGCCGAGCTGCGCGTGGGTGGCGACGCTGGTCGCTGCTCGGGAGGGCCGCGTGCTCCAAGAACGGAATTGGGATCTGTGGTGCGAATACGATCGCCCCGCGACGAAGCCGAGCCGGGTTTGGCGCGACGTTACAGCGAGCCCAACACCTGCGCGCGTCGAAAGTGACGCGCCGGCGTGGCCGCAGTTTCGAGCGTGGGCCGAAGTTCGGGACCACACGGGCGCGCTGACCGGCAAGCGCGCCCGTATCAATGGCTTGCGCCCAAAACAAACGCCTTCAAGAGTGCAAGCGAACCGAGTTGCGCGTCCCGAGCTGGGATTGAAGAGACGATTAGCGCGTGGCGGTTGCCGCTCGTGCGCGGGACTTGCAAGGGCAGGGCGGATGGGGAACGGTGCGCGGATGGGGTTCGTTCTTGCGCGATCCTCCACCGTCATCCGCCACGCCCATGTCGGCTTCACCTGACGCGCGGCCGCTGTGCGATGATCCGACGACGGCGTTGAGAGCCGGAAGCACAACGGACCCCACGTATCGGTGCGGCAGCGCTTCGAATACTGCCACGGAAGCGCAAATCCTCGAGCTGCAGGCGTCGACGCCGTATCACGTGGCGATGGCAGCGACGGACACCTAC
>Ga0068855_100005292_pt1 | contig 15757 bp, 8 predicted proteins | sample KBSCornC52_FD_66592 | JGI IMG/M metagenome (GOLD analysis project Ga0068855, IMG submission 66592) | Corn rhizosphere microbial communities from Kellogg Biological Station, Michigan, USA - KBS Corn C5-2 | ecosystem: Host-associated > Plants > Roots > Rhizosphere > Soil ...
CGGCGCCGGCCAGATAGCGCCCCGAAGGGCTCCACGCGACACGCACCGCGCGCGGCAGGGCGTAGACGCCGAGCGGGCAGCCGCTGGCCGTGTCGAGAATCTCGACCAGGCCCCAACCGCGCGAAGCGGTCGCAATGCGGGTGCCGTCGGGAGACCACGCGACGTCAAAAAGGTTGCTATGCGATGAATGGGCAGGCAGGGAGAGGCCGGAGACTGGATCAACGAGAAAGACGCGATCCCGGAAATTGACGACCGCCACCCGCGAGCCGTTCGGGTCCCATTGCGCGGCCGAGATCCAATTGCTCGGCTTGACTTTGATGGCGGTGTCTTCCGTCGAAGACGGCAGCCAGGCGCGCAAAGTGCCGTCCGATCCGCCCGAAAGGAGCACCATCGGGCTCGGGTTTCCGTCCGTGGCCGGCAGCTTGATCCACACCAGCGCATTGACCTCGCCGGAATGGCCATTGAGCACTTCGGACACATTGGAGGAGCTGAGGGTATCGATGCGAATCGTCCCGTCATGGCTGGCGCTGGCGATTTGCGAACCCTCCGGCCGCCACGCAAGGGCGCTGATAAATCCGTGGTGCGTGGTGAAATTGTAAAGCCGGTCTTTCTTGCCGATCTCATAGATCGACACGGTCAGATGCTTGGAGCCGGCCGCAACGTATTTGCCGGTCGGATCGATGGCCACGGCGAAGATGTCGTTTCCTGAACCCGCGGCCATGGAGAACGGATCCTTGTGCGTTTCAAAATTGAAAACTTGGAGCGTGGTATCCGCATCGGTTTCGCCCGCGGCGAGCCGTGAACCATCGGCGGACCAGTTGAGTGAGGCGATGCCGTGCTTGGTCATGGCGAAAGTCTCGGGACGCCCAGCATTGCCATCCCCGAGCGGATGCCAGATGAGCAGTTCCTTCTCGAGACTGCCGATGGCGAGCGTGGGTGTGCCGCCGTCGTTGGGGCGCCACGCGACGGTCCTCACCGGATTGCCGATACCGATCCGCACCTCGGCCACGCTCTTGTGCGCCTCGATGTCCCAGATGCGCACGTAACCGTCCTGCCCGCCCGAGGCGAGGTATTTTCCGTCGCTACTCCAGGAAACGGCGAGCACCCCGCCCGGGTGAGCCTGCACGCGCCACTGCGGCACGAGCCCGCGCGTTTGCCAGAGCGCGATCTCGCCATCCGCGCCGCCGGTGGCCAGGCGCGTCCCGTCAGCACTGGCGCACAGGGCGAAAACGCCGCCGGGATGGGCGTTGATGCGCAGGCGGTCCTGGCTAGCCTGGCCGATGAGGTAATACCACTCCCATTCCCGCAGATCCCGGCCGCTGGGTTCGTGGCGATGCCGTTGCAAAAGCTGGCGTGCGGTTTCCGATCGTCCATCGGAGAGTTGCCGGCCGGCCTGCAGCATGTCCGAGAGATAGAGTTCCGACTCGGCCACATCGCGTTGCTTGTCCGCCAGATCGCGGGCGATGCTCGCCTGGATGGATGCCTTTTCCGCGCGGTCGCGGGCGCGGTAGAGGTAAACAGAGAAGATGACGCCGGCGAGGAGCAGCAGCGCAGCCGCGGAGGAGATCGTGCGATGGCGGCGCAGGAAAAGCCCCAGGATCTTCATTGCGCCGGCATTTTCCGCGCTCGTGGCGAAACCGTTTTGATAGGCCTGGATCTCGGTCTGCAGCGCCTTGACCGTGGGATACCGGTTGCTCTTTTCAAACGACATCGCCTTCAAGGCGACCGCCGCGAGCGATTCGGGCAGACGTCCGCTGGGCCAATGCGCATGGCGCTTTTTCCCGCAAGCCTCGGCAAAAGGCACAATGTTACCGGACCGCACATTCTGGATCACCTCGACGTTGCTGCGCCCGTGAAATGGCGGCCGCAGGGTGATGACGAAATATAGGATCGCGCCCAGCGAATAGATGTCCGTGCGCTCGTCCATGAGCTCGACTTCGCCATTCGCCTGCTCGGGGGGCATGTATTGCGGCGTGCCCATCACCGTGCCGGAAATCGTCGGGCCGATGGTGGTGGCCTCCGCGCCGGAGGGCTGGTGTGTCTCCTCCTGGGGCAATGGTTGGGGTTGGGGCTTGTGCTTGCCGGTACGGTGCTGTTCCCGGCCCAGCAACTTGGCCAGACCCCAGTCCATGACCAGCGCCTCACCGTATTCGCCGAGCATGATATTGGCCGGCTTGAGGTCGCGATGGATGACGCCCTTGGAGTGCGCGAAAGCCAGCGCGTCGCAGATCTTTTGGAAAACGGTGAGCAGCGCGCTCAGGGGCCATTTGCGGATCGTTTCCGCATCGCCGGCGTCGAGCAACTCGAGCACGCGCTTGAGCGAAATGCCCCGCACGAGCTTCATCGTGTAGAAGGGCTTGCCGTCCTGGTTGATCCCGAGCTCGTGCACGGGCACGATGTTCGGGTGCTCGAGTTGCGCGGTGACCTGCGCCTCCTGGCAAAAACGATCGAAAGCCGCTGGCTTCGAATCATCGCGGATGAGTTTCATCGCCACCTCGCGCTGCAAGGTCGACTCGATGGCGCTCTTGATCACTCCCATGCCGCCGTGGGCCACGGTGCGCCCGACGCTGTAATTGCGCCCGTCGCGCATCTCGGCGTTCAAGGTGCGCCGCACTCTTACCTCGCTCGCGTCGGCCGTGCTCGTGTCTCCCATGGAGTCGAGAAGGACGTGCGCCTCGCCGAGCCGGATTTTTTGATCGGGCTGCACAGAGGTCGCTTCCCGGATCTCCTCCTCATCGACGAACGTCCCTTTTCCGCTGCCCAGGTCTTCAATCTCCCAATCCACATCGTCCAGCCTCAACCGCGCATGCTGGTCGGCCACGCCCTCGGCCCGAAAACGGATCTCCGCGTCCGCGCCGCTGCCGAGGATATAAGTGCCTGGTGAAAGAGTCTGCGTGAGAAGCGGCTTGTCGCGCAGGAAAACCGTTACCTTCGTCTGGGGTGCCGACATGGGGGATTGTGGTAGACCGTTCGGGGGCGGGAGTCGAGGAAAGTTGAGAGTTGAAGGTTGAGAGTTGAGAGTTCTCCGCTTTTCCGTCGTAGAGGCCGCTCCGCGGCGGATTTTGTTCAATAGCCGGCGCGGAGCGCCGCCGAAAAGCGGCCAGGCGGTGGACTCTCAACTCCCAACCCTCAACTCTCAGCCGTTAGCTCCGCTGCGATACGCGCTTCATTCTCATCCAAATAACGTGCCGCTCCACCGGTGAAATACAGCTCCACCCGCCGGCACACTTCCTCCGCCGTGATCATATCCATGCAGCGGGGCAAGGGCAGGCTGCGCGGGCCAGGGGCGGTTTCCGGGACAACGTCGACGCACAGGTTTTCGTCCTTTTCGTCGCCATCGCCGAGCGGGATGGTGCGGCTTTTCCAGCACCCGCCGTTGTCGCAACAAAACAGCGCGCCATTCATGTGGATGTATTGATGATGCGGGTAGGCTTCCCACTGCGACGGTTCGCGTCCGCCGGCGACCACCACGCAGGGGCGATTCAGCGGTCGTCCGCCCTTCACCTCCACCGCGGCGGCGAGGTGCATGAGCATGGTCACCGGAGAGATGACGCCTTGGGCGTGATAGACCAGCCGCACGAGCTGGCGGAGATCCGTCTTACCGCGCAGGTCGAGCACCCCTTTCAAGGGCGGGTGCCAGTGCCGCGATTCGCCCACCTGGACGAAAAGGATCTTCCCACGAAAGTGATCCACCACCTGCTGCCAGCGCACGGAATCCCACCATTTGATCGTGTAGTCGCCTTTGCCTCCGGCCACGACGATCCAGAAAGGCACCGCCTCGTGGGTGATTTCCTGGACTTGGGACATCCAGTGTTTCTCCTGCGCGGTGAGAAAGATGCTGCCCCTGAATGGCCCGGGTGAAATCCGCTGGCCGATCTTCGTGCTGATGTCATCGGTGAACCCGTGGATGAAATGATACGGGTACTGGTTGCTCTTGTGGATGAGCGGATAGTGGCAGTCGATGACCTCGACTTCGGGATCATCCTCGCGCAGGGGAGTGAGGTGCGGATTGTTTTCCCATAGCTCTCCGCAAGAGGTGCGCACGTCGGTGATGAATTGCCCGGGGAAAGTCCGGTGCAGATCGCGCACCGCGGCGGTGAGCATGACGATGTCGCCCGGCGACTGGAAATTGCGCAGGATGAGTTTGCGTGGCTGCGGTTGCCCGGAAGGCGCGGAGGAGGCGATAGCGCGGGAAGAGGAAGTGTTTCCCGGGGGAGTGGCTGGAGTCATTGGTCGTCTAGGCGCGATTCACTGCTGCACGCGGAGACAACCCGAGAGTGGCGGACAAACCAGCGCTAAAAGAGGGTCGAGCTGCTGCTCGAGGAAGAGCTCGGGCTCATTGAGCTGCTGCAGGAGGAACTGCTTTCCGAAGAACTGCTGTGGGACGAGCTGCTTTGCGAGGAGCTGCTCATCGAAGAGCTGCTGGGCAAACTGCTCGACGAACTCGGGCTCATCGAACTGCTGCAGGACGAACTGCTTTCCGAAGAACTGCTGTGGGAAGAACTGCTCTGCGACGAGCTACTATGCGACGAACTGCTGTGTGAAGAGCTGCTCTGGGACGAGCTACTATGCGAAGAACTGCTTTCCGAAGAGCTGCTCGAGGGAGTCATCGAACTGCTTGAAGGACTCATCGAACTACTCGACGGTGAACCGCTGTGCGAGGAATGCGAGCTGTCCGAGGAACTGCTATGCGAGGACTCCGACGAACTGCTGTAAGATGAGGATGGATCCATCGAGGAACTCCAACTACCCACACAAACAGGCGTCCCGGATGACCCAGACGTCACTTGATTAACCCATTTTCTCAATGCCTCCAACATGGGCGCGGTTGATAACAGGCCGTGATATTGCGACGCAAGTGGAATCTCAACCGATTCGCTATTCGGACGTCGCAGTGGCCATGGCCGTATTGTAGCGCCGGACCGGGGCCGTCAAATCCGCAAATGACCGATTTAGTTTTCGTCCGAACTCGCCGGCTTCCTTTTCTTCTTCGTCTTTGTGCTGCTGCTCTTCTTTGGGGTAGTCGGCGTGGGTGTCGAGGTCGTCGTCTCCTTCTTCGAAGTATCCGCGGCTGCCGTCTCCGTTAGCAATGGCCCGGGCTCCGCTCCTCGTAAGCCGGGAATATGGGAATACCCTACAAAATCCACCTTGGCTTTTTCGGCGTTCGCGGGATCGGCCTTCGGCATTTTGAAATCGAAAACGCTCACCCCCCAGCGCTGGATGCCATTGTAACTGCGCCCGTCACTCGCGCCAAACACGATGCGCTTGCCGGTGCCTTTTTCGCGCCCAAGATACATCATGACGTGCGAGATCGGAATATCGCGTCCGTTTTCGTAGGTGCCGGTCCAAAACATCAGGTCGCCAGGCAACAGTTCCTTGAACTCCGGGCTGTCGGCGCTCTTGCTCACCACCGGAAAGAAACCGCCGCGCCGCGCCCACAGGTACTGTCCACTCGAGTCGCGCGGCACGTCCGTGAAGCTGTGCGCATGGAGCAGGTAATAAATCGTGCCCGAACAATCCATGCCGCCGTTGTCCGGATCGGAACTGCCGAAAGTGTAGGTGAGATTGAGCCGGGTGAGATCGATGGCATCGCGGATCAGTTGTTGGATGCGCGGCGGTTGCGCGGCGAATTCCGTAATTTGCTCGGGTTCCACCGTGGCATTTGGCGCGTGTTCCGGTTTCGCCCTGGCATCGGTGGGCGAAGTCTTGTCCACGCTTTTGTCCGCCGGGGTGTGCTCCTTCGGCGTCGGCGTCGCTTCGGTGCCATTGGCGCTTTTGTCGGTCGGCGAATCGCCGGTGCCATCTTTTTTGACTTTGGTCGGCAGCGGCAGATTCAAGGGCGCCGCGGTATTGTGCTTCGGCGCGGGAGTCGATGAATCGTCATCCGAAGACTCAGTTGCCGGTTTCTTCTTCTTCGTCGCCGCATGCATGTTCATCGTACCGCCGATCATTAGCGCCGTGCCGGTGAGTCCTATGACGAGGGCGAGCGATCGATTCATTCGCGTCACCATAGCATTGTTTCGCATGAATTCAGCTCGGGATGGCCGCTCTCAAAGAACCTTCCTGCAAGCGCCAGGTTTGCTGGAGGGTCGGCGCTCCGTCGCCGCCCAAATATTAGGGCGCTGACGGAGCAGTGCCCTCCAGCCATCAGTGGCTCAACCGGCGAGTTCTTCGAGCAGCGCGCGGTTGAGGCCGATCCCGCCGAAGAAATTTGCCAGCGGGAAATTCTCGTCGGGCGCATGTGCACGGCAATCCGGCAGCGCGAGACCGAGCAACAGCGTCTCTGCACCGAGCACGCGCTTGAACGTATTCACGATGGGGATGCTGCCGCCCTCGCGGATGAGCGCGAGGTCCTTGCCGGGAAACGCCCGCTGCAAAGCCCGCTGCGCCGCCTGCCCATCGGCGGATTGCGGGTCGGTGAAATACGGTTCGCCCGCATGGCCGCCGCTGATCTCCAACCGCACACCGGGATGACACTTCGCCCGCAAATAGGCCTTCACCTTTTCCATCACGTCGTCAGGTTGCTGATTCGGCACCAGCCGGAAGGTGAGCTTCGCAAACGCCTTCTGCGGCAGCACCGTCTTCGTGCCCACACCCTGGAATCCGCCACCGATGCCATTCACCTCGGCCGTCGGCCGGGCCCAGGTGCGCTCCAGGCTGGTAAAGCCCGCTTCTCCGAAAAGCTCCGGTGAGCCCGTGACCTTCAGCAAATCTTCGTCGCCAAACGGCAGCCGCGCCCAGGCCGCGCGTTCCCAATCCTGCAGCGGTGCCACGTCGTCATAGAACCCCGGCACCGCGACGTGCCCATTTTCATCGTGCAGACTGGCCACAAGCCGCGCCACGGCGGTTGCCGGATTCGCTACTGCGCCGCCATAAATCCCCGAGTGCAGATCGCTCCCCGGCCCGGTTACCTTCAATTCCAGTGCGCCGATCCCACGCAGCCCGTAGGTGAACGTCGGATACCCCTTCGCAATCATCCCCGTGTCCGAAATCGCGATCACGTCGCATTGCAAATCCTCCCGATGCGTGAGCAGAAACTCCTCGAGATGCGCGCTCCCCACTTCCTCTTCGCCCTCGATGAGCAATACGAGATTCACCGGCAATTCCCCCTTCTCCCGCAGCGTCTCTTCCAACCCGAGCACATGGGCAAAAATCTGCCCCTTGTTGTCCGCCGCTCCGCGCGCGAAAACGATGTCATTCTCAATGCGCGGCTCAAACGGCGGCGAAGTCCACAACTCCACCGGATCCACCGGCTGCACATCGTAGTGTCCGTAAATCATCACCGTCCGCCGCCCCGGCTGATGGACATTCTTCGCCAGCACGATCGGATGCCCCGCGGTCGGCACCACCTGCGTCTTGAGCCCCATCCCCGTCAGCTTCCGCTCCAGCCACGTCGCACAAGCCGCCACATCCGCCTTCCGCTCCGGATCAGTCGAAATGCTCGGGAAACGAAGGAACTGGAGGTACTCGGCGAGGCGTGGGTCGGACATGGGCCCACTCTAGGCAGCGGAGCGAACGGCGGCAATGCCGCTTGTTTGTCTCCCCTGGCGATGCCTGACGGTATCGCGCCGCGAAGAATTCATTTTACGATTTTCGGACCGTTCGGACTGTCGTGAGTAAATTCTGAGAATATATTTTGGCTGAGATCGAGCGAATCCACGGCGGAAGAGTTGAGCAACTCGCGTCGGTTGGTCCGAACTGCTTCTGTCGTCGAGCTCAAAGCCAGTTGGCGAGTCGGCGCGTTAATCGGCAATGCGTGAGGATATTCGGAATTCGAAGCATTGACCGCCCCCGATGCGCCGCTCATTGCGGTTTCCCCGACATTGATCACGATTGGGGGAGTGTAGAGGATGATCGTGCGTGTTGCTTGCGGTAGCTTGGGATCTGGTACGACACAAGTCACGCGTAAATAGAGTACCGCACTTGCACCTACGCGGACCTTCACGAGAATACCGTTGTTTTGGATAGTTACGGATTGTCCATCGGCGTCCGCCGTCCCGAGTGCGGGAAGAGTGGCTTGGCCGGCCGATAGGATGACCTCTACCTTCGTCGTCTTTTGCAGATCGCGGCCGAGAATGGCGATGGGCACCAAGGGACTCTTGGTAGAGACATCCAGAAGATTTCCGTATGCCGTACCGGTGTTAGCCACTTGCAGGGTGTCCGTTGCAACACGGGTTCCCAACGTCTTGTAGCTAGCGAGATTGGGTCCGACGCTCTGCAGCGCCTTGAGAAAGTCCGCGCTAAGAGGAGCTGTTAGTTGTAGCGGTGCGGTCAATTTGGTGGCCTGAGTGCTGACACTCTCGGCGGCCGCGAGCACGCCTACTTTGGTCGGCGCGGGGGAGGTTGAGTTAATCAGATTCTTGAGATTGGTGGCTCTTGAGTTGGCGCGAGTATATTGAAGGACGATTTCATCCATGTAGCGCTGCGTCTCGAACAAAGCCTGCCGGGTAGCTTCGATTTGGTCTGCGTTCGGATTGTTCGGAGCAACGATCTGAAAGACAGTTTTCGCCAACGCATTGAGTTTATCGTCGGCCAGTTGAGCATCGACTTTTGGTCGATCGCCGGTCAGCACGGTATTGAAGCTGTTGTAGTGGCTGTTGAAGTCATCGTTGGCGTCAGCAAATGCGGTTTTGGCATTCGCGACCATCTGCGCGCTGGGCGCGTCGGGCGTCGGGAGCAACTTAGTCTGGATGGTCGTGGGGACCACGGCGTCAATAGATGGGTCCGTAGGTGCAGGATCGTCTGGGAGAGGGACCTTGCCATTGCGGACCACTAATTCAGCCGGCAGATACTGATCGCAAATGGCTCCAACATAACGGTCTCTCAGTTCTGCGCCGCGTTCGGCGAGACTATCAAGCATGTCTCGTACGTCGGTCTGGCGGGAGGGGCAATCTTTGCGACTGGGAAGATCATCGTTCGCATCCCAAACCGAATTCTGGAGCCGTAGTGAACGGTCGACCAGTCGGGTTTGCTTTTGCGCTTCTTCCCACCAGATGGGCGGCCAGACGGTCTTGAAGGGATTGAACCAGTCTTTGGGACCTTGGAATTTGTAAGTCAGAGGGCGCCAGTACGTGTGCTGGTTGCTTAAAAGCTTCGGCTCGTAAACCACAAGGCGATGAGCCTTTTTGTCGAATTGGATCATCGGAAGGAGATCGGCTTCATCGACACCAAACACCAGAAGAGCAGGGAACGATTGCCGTTCGAGAACGAAGCCGCTCTTGTTTTTTCGGCTGGAGGGGTCCGCGAGCGCGCGCAGCCGTGGTCCGACCTGAAATCCTACGATGCCACCTGCTCGGCTGTAGGTAGCGACTGTGGCAGAAACACTACGCGTCTGGATATCTTTCTTCTGAGTCTTTACGTACTGTTCAAACACCTTCGCGCTGCCTGAGGCACCCTGTTGGCGTAAAGCCAAGGCCAAAGCCAGGGCAAATTGATCCTGGCGCTGAAATTCGCTCGCCAAGTCCAGAGTGTCGGTTTGGGACAGCGGAGAGATGCCAGAAACTAACGGTGTACTCTTGTCCCGTCGAGTCTCGTTGTAAGCCATGTCGATTGGAATGCGGATCTCCGAGGCTGGGGCGACATCTGTTTCCTTGAGGAAAAGATCATCCTCTAAATTCTCTTCACCCGGGGGTGCGGCCAGTCCTCCCGTGTTGTATTTCTGAAGTTGCGCAGGTATTTCATTTTCGGACTTGGTCTGGATTTGCTTCTCTTTTGCTTGAGCTAATTCTGTCGTGTATTGCTTGAAAAGCAGGGGGGCATTGTCGGCTCGTCGCTGGAGGTTCTCGGCTGTCCGAATGGTATCAGCCATTTGTGTGAGGAGACCACTGGCCTCGATCTGAAGTTGTCTGACATCGGCCGCCGGAGCCGCGTTTTTCTTCAGCTGAGCGACACCCGCGATTTTCGCGTCATGTCGCAATTTGTAGGCGGCGGCCTTTTCCTGCATTGACGCCGCGTCCGCGCGTAGTTGATCCGCTTGTTGGGAGTCGAGTGCGGCGGCGGCTTTTTGGTTTTCGAGCTCCGCCACCTTTTTTTCGGCAGCTTCCTTCGGGCTGTACCAAGGGATATGATAGTCGTATGCCAATCGTTGCCGAAGCGGCTTGGGTAGATGCCAATCGGTAATGAGACGTGAAACCACGGCACGCCGGGCCTCGACGAATTTGTAGCTGTTCTTCATCACTACTTCACCGGCGAATTCTTTGGCGGTCCGCCAGCCGGGTTCAACCGAGACAGTCACCGCAGCCATGAGGACGGTCTTATCGCGAAACTGCATCGCCTCCGTGGGATAATGAAAAAAGTTTTCCAAGCCCTGCAAGGAAGAGGCCGATTCGGCGGACTTCACGGCGTCCACGTCGGGTAGCTTGATGGTGCTGCCGAGAAAATCCTGGCCTGCCTTTCCTACCGCCGTATGGGTGCTGCTAATCGCAGCCAGTGCGAGAAGTGCTGGGTCGACTCGGGGAGCAGCGCCGCTGGCGTCGGTGACAACGGAATTGGTCACAACAGTGCCGGTTTGCGTGGCCGAGCCGGGGGCCACAGGCTGGCCATTCTTATCGACGGCTTGGGTTGTGACCGCGGTAGTGCTGGCCGCGGATGGCGCTTCGAAGGTATTGCTTGAGTCGGTTTTCGGGCGATTCGGATCGGTGGCACCGGATGCCTGTTGAAGAATGGTTTGTTTGGCCGTCAATGCGTCCAACTCGTTCTGGGTTTTTTGCTGATCCGTAGCGTTCGGAGGGAGTTCTTTCTTTTTGGCGTCGTAGGCCAGTTGCGCGCGCTTTTGTTTGAGGTCTTCCAATTCCCGGTTGGCGGCCAGTTGAGGAGCGATCTGCGCGGTAATTGCCTTCGCGATGTTTAATTGATCGACATCCACTGCGGCCTGAACGCCGACTCCCAGACTTTGGGCGATGGCGGTTGCGGCAAGGGCACGGCCAGAGACCTCACTGCGAGCATTGTCGTAATAATCCGACGCTTCCTTGTTGAGGTTGAACCACATCTTCTTGGCTGGCAAGCTTAGCAGCGGCGATGAGATGCTCACAGTTCCGTATTCTTCGACGTCGGCGGCAATTTTGTCCAAAGCCTTGCCCAGATTCATGAGGCTCTTTCGAGCTTGTTCTTTGTCCTTTTCAATCTGCTCCTTGCTAGCCGTGCTCGAGCAACTCGACTCTTTGACATTGGAGCCCGACGATTTGCGGTTGTTGTAGTAGGTAGTTGCCGCATCTCCCGCTGAAATTCGCAGGGGAATCGCCAGCGACAGCGTTAAGCAAAGGACAGTGAGTTTCCGTTTCATAAGTGGTCAGCGTTCAGTTTTAAGAGCGGGTCATCTGGATCTCCACGAAAGGCACTTCATACCGAATTGCTGAGTGGCGCTCTTCAGCCGCCAATCCTAGGCGTCATATAGACCGGCTTGCTATCCGGTGACGGCTTTCATTATCCGTCAGGCAAAACCGCCGTCAGATACCTGACGGCGATGTAAGGATTTCTACGGTCTCGGCTTGACTTACCTTAGAGAGGTTTCCTACAAACACCGCCGTTCGGAGGTGAAACGTATGGTCAACCCCAGGAAATGTCTTGTGCTTGTTGTAGATGCGGAACCGGTGTCGCGGTGCGGCTTGGTTCATTTGTTCGACTCCCATGAGCGATTGCGCGTCGTTGCAGAGGCGGCAGCATTGCCGGCGGCCCGGGAACTTTGTCTCCGACATCAACCTGACTTGGTAATTCTGGACATCGCGTTGGGAGATGGCGCTGGGTTTATCCGCGAGGTGAAGCAGCTTTCGCCGCAAGCCCGTGTGGTCGTTTTCACTTCACAAGCGGATCCGCTAAGCGTGACGCGCGCTTTCAAAGCGGGCGCCGCGGGTTACGTGACGCGACGCGACTCGGTGGTGGCGCTGATGAGCGCCGTGCTCGGTGCGCTCGATGGGGAGCGGCAATTCGCCCCGTGCGTGCAGCGGGTGTTGATGGATCAGTTTGCCTGCGGCGGCGTCGAGGTGCGAGGGCGCGCGGAAGCGGCGCTCTCAGACCGAGAGTTGCAGGTATTCCGGCTCCTTGGCCAGGGCTTGAAGCCGCGCGGCGTGGCGGAGGAATTACGGGTGAGCGTGAAGACGGTCGAAACGCACGTGCAGCGCATCAAGACGAAACTTGGCGTGGCCACGGGGGGAGAACTGCAGCGACGGGCCATCCTCTTTCAACGGGCGGAAGAAGCGCCCGAGTGAAAGCGGATCTTTCCACTTTCACTTTCACTCTCCACTTTCCGGCGGCTTTTACCGGCGGTAGGTTTTCGTCTCGTCGGGCATGCCGCCACCCCAGTGACGGGTGAGGGAGAGCATCCGGCCATCAGCGCTGAATTCGCCGGAGAAAGAGGTACGGCTGAGCGGATCGTCGGAATCGATGCGCCCGGCATTGACCCACATGCTGAAGCGGCCGGTCTCGGGTTGCACCTCGGAGGCGGTGTAAGTGCCGGCGTCGGAGAAAATGCCGATCACGCGACCGGTGGCCTGTCCAGCGGTATCGGGGACGAAGGTAATCTGGTTGCCGTCGCCGTTGACCGGACTCCAGTTGCCGGAAAGCACGTAGAGCTTGGCGGCTTGCTTCGCATTGAGCGGGCGCTGACCGCGCTGGCCATGCTTCGACGGTGGCGTAGTCTCGCACGCTACAGAAAGGAGGCAGCTGGCGACGAGGAGGGCGAGGGGGGCGCGGGTGAGCAAAGTGTTCTTCATGGGTCCGGGATTGGCGAAAAGCGGGGGGAGCTAAACAAAGTGTTTGGCGGATTCCAAGCACGATTGTCGGCCTTCGTCAGCTTGAGGGGAGGGCGAAAAATTCCTTGTTGACGGGTCGGGCGTTTTCCCGCAGTTTCAACGGCATCAGTTCGCGCTCCCGGCATTCCTGACCAGCTCTGGCAGGAATTTCTCCCTCACAAGAAAGTTCGCAGGAGCGCACCCGAACTGACCTATTTCCAACACACCCTGATCCATGGCGGGTCATAGCAAGTGGTCCAAAGTTAAACACATTAAGGGTCCCCTCGACCAGAAACGGGGGCAGCTTTTCTCCAAGCTCGCGAAGGAAATCACCGTCGCAGCCAAGATGGGCGGCGGCGATCCCGGCGGTAATCCCCGGTTGCGTTCGGCCATCCTCGCGGCGCGGGCGCAATCCATGCCGAACGATAACATCGAACGGGCCATCAAACGTGGCACGGGCGAGGGGACGGAGGCTTCGAATATCGAGGAATCCGTCTACGAGGCCTATGCCCCGGGCGGCGTGGCCTTGATCGTGGAAGTGGCGACTGACAACCGCAATCGCACTGCCGCGGACTTGCGGTTGATTCTCACCAAGAACCATGGTAACCTCGCTTCGCCCGGTGCGGTTTCCTACATGTTTCATCGGAAGGGACGCGTGACCGTTCCCACTACGACGATACAAGAGGAGCGCTTGTTCGACTTGGTGATTGAAGCCGGCGGCGAAGAGATGGCGCGCGAAGATGAGCATTACGTCATCACGACTGCGCCCGACCAACTCTATGCCGTGGCCGAAACGCTGAAAGACAAAGGCGTGCAGGCGGACTCCCAGAAATTGACTTTTGTGCCCGAAACGCCAGCGACGGTGACCGATCCCACGGTTGCCACGCAAGTGGTGCGGCTCATCGAGGCGCTGGATGACAGCGACGATGTGCAGCACGTGCATACCAATTTCGCACCGACCGAAGAGGCCCTGGCCCAATTGTCCGCGTAGCGAATTTCCTCTAACAACCCTCTCATTTTTCCTGGCGCCGCGCTGAGCGCGAGTGGCCGAATTTCACCCGTATCTTTTGTTTATGACAGAGCCAGCAGAACAGTCTTTGCTCGAAGAGCAGAGCGCCGCGACCAAGAAACCCGCCAAGAAGCGGACGACGACCAAGAAGACCAGCGCCAGCACGACCAAGGCGGTCAAGACCAAGGAGCCGAAGGCGAAAAAGGCGACCAAGTCGAAAGCGGCGTCGGCAGATGTCATCGCTCCGGAGCTTCCGTTGGAAGCAGTTCCCGCTCCGGCGGCTCGGAAGACAGCGCCCGCGCCCGTGCCGGTGGCCGCCCCGTTGCCGGCTGGCGTGGAAGAATGGCGTCCCTCTGGTGGAACCGCACCGGCACCCGCGCCCGCTCCGGCGGCAGCGGCTCCTGCTCCTGCTCCGGCACCTGCGGCGGCTGCACCCGCTTCGGCTACGGCCGAAGTTCCGCCGCAACCGCAGTTCCGGCCGCGTCCGGTTTACATTCCGCGTCATGTTGCGAAGCAGATGGAGGAACAGGCTCGCGCCGCTGGTCTCGAAGCCGGTCCCATTCCCGTGGCCGTTTCCGCCGAGGAAGCAGCGCGCCTCGACATCCCGCGCGCGGAGTATCGTCCGCCGGTCGAGCGTCCGCCGCGTCAGGAGCGGCCGGAGCGTCATCATCAGGAACGTCAGCAGTTCGCTCCCCGCGAAGATTATACCCGGCAGGAGTATGCTCAACCGGAGCCCCAGACCGAGCTGCCGCCTCCGCGCGAGGACGAAATCGGCGAGGCCGAGGGCATCGTCGAGGTGTCCGGCAAGGGCTTCGGTTTCCTCCGCGATCCGAAACGCGGTTTTGCCCAGCATCCCGCGGATGTCTTCGTCACGCCCGAACTCTGCCGCGCCTATAATCTGCGCGACGGCCAGTGGGTGAAAGGCCAGACCCGCAAGGGCAACCGTGGCCCGCAGCTTTTCAAGATCCAGACGATCAATGGCGACGACGCCGACAAGTCGACGCATCTCCCGGCGTTCGACGAACTCACCGTCATCAGTCCGGAAAAATTCATTCGCCTCGAGACCGTGCCGGAGCGTTTCACCACGCGCGTGGTCGATCTCATGTGCCCCATCGGCCGCGGCCAGCGCGGTCTCATCGTCGCGCCGCCGCGTACCGGCAAGACCACGCTGCTCCAGCACATCGCCGAGGCCGTGGTGAAGAATCACCCCGACATCAAGCTCATCGTCCTGCTCGTTGACGAACGTCCCGAGGAAGTGACCGAGATGAAGCGCACGCTGCCGACGGCCGAGGTCATGGCCAGCTCGAACGACAGCGACGTCAAGAGCCACACGCGCATCGCCCAGCTCGCCATCGAGCGCGCCAAGCGGCTCGTCGAATCCGGCAAGGACGTGTTCATTTTGCTGGATTCCATCACCCGCGTCGGCCGCGCCTTCAACAACGCCACCGGCGGTGGCGGACGCACCGGCTCCGGCGGTCTCGACAACCGGGCGCTGGAAATTCCGCGCCGTATTTTTGCCGCTGCGCGCAATACCGAAGAAGCGGGCTCGCTCACCATCATCGCCACCGCGCTCATCGAGACCGGCAGCTTGATGGACGACCGTATCTTCCAGGAGTTCAAAGGCACCGGCAACATGGAGCTCGTCCTCGATCGCAAGATCAGCGACCAACGCATCTACCCGGCAGTCGATATCTTCCAGAGCGGCACGCGCCGTGAGGAATTGCTCCTCTCGGAGAGCGATCTGCACAAGATCGCCGTCATCCGCCGCGGTCTCGCCGGCCACAAGCCGATCGAAGCCATCGAGCGCCTGTTGTTCTTCGTGAAGAAATTCCCGACGAACGCGCAGATGCTCGCGGGCATTCCCGGCTGAGCCGGAGCGAGGAGTGAAAGTGAATGCGTCGCCGCGGATGCACTTTCCACTTTCGCTTTCACTTTCCACTGACACGTTAGTGAGCGCGCGCGCTCCGTACGGGACGCGCTTTCCACTCTCATGAAGACACAGGAAGTCGAATTTGAAGTCCTC
>Ga0068855_100005296_pt1 | contig 15752 bp, 17 predicted proteins | sample KBSCornC52_FD_66592 | JGI IMG/M metagenome (GOLD analysis project Ga0068855, IMG submission 66592) | Corn rhizosphere microbial communities from Kellogg Biological Station, Michigan, USA - KBS Corn C5-2 | ecosystem: Host-associated > Plants > Roots > Rhizosphere > Soil ...
GCCGTGTTCTTGAGCGCCGGCTTGACTGCGTTCCTCGGCGCTTTCGCGATCGCAGCGTTCTCGTCCAAATCGATTGTGAAGCCGCTGGCCGCTGTCGTCACTCGTTTGCGGGAAAGCGGCAAAACCGGAGTTCTGCCCGAGTTTCCCTCCAACCAGCGGGGCGTCCGCGAGATTCTGGAATTAACAGAAAGTTTCAACCACGCCGCCGCGTCCATTCAGGAAGGCCGCGACCAGTTGGTGCGAGCCTATGTGGAATTCGTCAGCTCCTTAGCCAGTGCTCTGGATGCCCGCGATCCCTACACGGCCGGTCACAGCTTGCGAGTGAGCGAGTATTCCTGCGCCATCGCTAGAGCCATGGCGATCCCCGCCGATGAGCTCGAGATTATCCGCGTAGGCGCACTGCTGCACGACATCGGCAAGATCGGGATCTCCGATGCCATCCTGCAAAAGCCCGGCAAGCTGACCGCGGAGGAGGAAGCTCTGATCCAGCAGCATCCTGTCATCGGCCGGAAGATTCTCGAATGCGTGCAAGGTTTCGATGCCTATCTGCAAGTGGTGGAGCTCCACCATGAGAATTGGGACGGCGGCGGCTATCCGCGAGGATTGACCGGCGACGAGACGCCACGATCGGCGCGCATCGTCAAAGTGGCCGACGCTTATGACGCCATGACTTCTGATCGTCCGTACCGCCGTGGGATGCAGCACGAAGAAGCGGTCCGCATTCTGGAAAAGTGCGCCGGAACGCAGCTCGATCCTGCCGCGGTGCAGGCATTTGTCAGGTTGGGCAACATTGCCAGGCCCCAGGCGAGCGGCGAAGATCCGATCCTCCATTCGCTGCATCACTTGTCGGCCGCCGTACGGTCCACAGCCGTCCAGGAGACCCGCGTATGATTTCCAGAATTGTTTTTCTCGCGGCAATAGCCGCGTGTGCCTTCGCTCAGGAAGCCGAATCCGGGTTCGAACTGCGGTCCACCGTCAGCGCCCAATCGATGTACTCTCACGAGCTCACAGAAGAACCTCGCGAGGGCGAACCGGTGACGGGAGGGTTCCAGGCGATGTTGTATCCGGCTTGGAAACTAAATTCCCATTGGACGATCTCCGGCGCAATTCAGGTTCACTCACGGCCCTACTTCCCGGAGGAATTCTATACGCAGGGTTACGGCGTCAAGACGAATATTCTGAACGCGAGTATCAGTTACTCCCAGTTCTGGAAAAAGGCGTCTTTGGTGGTGCGTGCCGGCCAGCTTACGTCCGCGTTCGGTTCATTCCTGCTGCGCTACGATCCGGCGGTGAACCCTCTGCCTGGCGTGCCTGGTTCCTACGGCTACTACTCCGGCGGCGTGCAGATTCAAGGCTTGACAGGCGCGCAAGTGGACGCTACCGTGGGACCGTTCGATATGCGGGCGCAGTTCACGAATTCTTCTCCGGCGAATCCGCGCAGCATCTTCGATCGCGATCAGTATGGCGATTGGACCATAGGCGCAGGCTATACCATCGTGCAAGGATTTCGAGTGGGCGTATCGGCGTACCGCGGTCCGTATCTGGACCGGCACTATCCCTACTATTTCCCTGGTGAAGCTCCGCCTCATAGCCTGCCGGCAAATGGCTACGGTGTGGATGTTCAATGGGGACGTGGACCCTGGAATGTCTATGGAGAGCTACAGGGCTTTCAGATGACCTACCGGAAGATCGCCAACTACAATCTGCACACGGGCTATGCCGAAGTGCGCCGCGTGCTTCATCCCCGCTGGTATGCGGCTGCGCGGATAGGATACAGTCATCCGGTCGCGTTTGCTGGAACCGAGACTTATGAATTCGGCGCCGGGTTCCGCCCCGCCGCGAATCAGGTTGTGAAGTTCGGATATACCGTGAAGCGAGGTCCGCAGATTCACGACGCGGAGGACAACATCGCCGTGATTCAGTTTGTGACCAGCTTCCGTTTGTTCGGAATCGCGGGAAAATAGCCCTTGACAGGCGACAAGATCACCTGTCCCACCAACTCTAGATCCCGCCCTGTTCCTCCAACCTTCGCCATGCCGCTGGCCACGTGAACTGTTCCTCATAGAGCGCGCGTCCCGCATCCCCCAATCGCTTGCGCAGAGCGCCATCGTTCAGTAGACGTAAAACAGCAGCAGCGAAATGCTCCGCATCGTCAGCCAGCAGCAGATGTTCGCCATCGCGTGCGCCCAGGCCTTCCCCTCCCAGTGTGGTCGAGACCACCGCGCGTCCCGCCGCCCAGGCTTCCAGAATCTTAAACCGGGTTCCACTGCCTGAGAGCAACGGCACGATACACACCTGAGCTTCCGCCAGATGCGATACGGCGTCTTCGATGGGACCGATCACGCGGATCCGTGGATCGCCTTCCGTGAACGCCGTAATCGCCGCAGGATTACTGCCTAACAATCGCCATTCGATTCCAGGGGCCTGCTCGCGCACGCGCGGCCATATCTTCCCGCGAAACCATCGAACCGCCTCGACGTTGGGATGGTATTCGAGATTCCCGCTAAAGATAATGGCGTTTGCCTCGCGAACAGCCGGCCGCGGAATTTCAGGCAAAGCGTTGGGGAAAACACGTACATCAGGATGAGACAGCCGGCGACGGTCGTCTTCTGAAGCCGCCACGATTACGTCGTACCGTGGCAGCCATTCCCGCTCCAGACGTTCGTAGGATTCCGCGAATCGTTCCGACGCCCAGGAGGCCGGCCACCGCGCGGCCCGTGCGTGGGACCGCGCAAGCTGGCTCTCGATATTGTGCAGATCCAGCACCAACGTATCGCAGCAGGTTCGCAGAAGACTCGCATACGAGGCGCACCAGAAGTGTTCCACCGCGCCCACCGTATAACGGCCGTCAAGTGCTCCTGCGAGCTGCGTCTCGTATCCCGAGAAACGATCGAACAGTGGCGGGCTTCCCCGGGTGAGCCGCAGTGTATTGCGCCAGATGCGTGCCGCCGGACTTTTCGAATGCGATCGCAGCGAGAACGTCGCCGTCTGGACATCGTACTTGCTCCGCAGGTAGGCCAGCAGCGATGCCGACCGCAATCCGCCGCCCCCTGAACCGATCTTCGGTTCCTCAGGAGTGAGAAAAAAGGCGCGCGGCGGCGTCATACACCTCCCGTGTGCGGCGAGCTGTGTCGCGCCAGGTGAATTCCGAAGCGCGTGCGACCGCACGCTCGCGAAGGTCCGCAAACTTGCCCGATTCGGCAGCCACGGCTCGCATCGCCTTTGCCAGCGCGGACGTGTCGCACGCATCCACGTGCAGCGCGGCTCGATGGCTGACTTCGAGAATGGCGGGATCGCGGGAAGTGATAACCAGCGCACCACACTGCATCGCTTCCAGCACCGGCAGTCCGAAACCTTCATACAAGGACGGATACACGCAGGCCAGTGCGCCGCTGTAGAGGGCCGGCAATGCGGCGTCGGGAACTTCGCCCAAGACGCGCAAGCCGGGTTCATCCGGGATCGCCGGGGAGTCGGCACGGGCGCGGCCTGCCAGCACCAGCTCGATCGGCAGAGTCCGGCGGACCTCCCGCCAGGCGTCGATAAGCCGGGCGATATTCTTGCGCGGCTCGCGTGTTCCGACGAATAGGAAATACGGCGCGCCTGCGGAAGGCTGAACTGAAGCCGGCCGGAAAAGTTGGCTAGCCGCGAGCGGAACCGACACGACTCGATCCGGCTGGAGTTTGAAACGCTCGATGGCGGCTCGGCGCACGGCTTCCGTCGGAGTGATGACCATGGTCGCCAGGCCCATTCGCAGCAGGCGCGGAGTGCGACGACGGACTCGGGCAGCATCAGGCTGCCATGTAGGATCCATCCACGGACTAAGATCATGCAGCGTCATTACGCTGGGCCGAAGGGGAACGTACGGCACCGAATAATCCGTCCCATGAAATAACGAAACGCCTCGACGCCGCATCTCCCTCTCAAGACCCCAGAGCCACCACTTCCGCTCCGCTTGGTTCCGGGGACCATCACCTGTATGCAGGTTAGGAGGCGGGGCATGGGGGGCGGTAAATGGCTGATCGGAAAGCAGCCAGTACTGGTCGTTCGGGTACTCGGCCGCCAGCGCCAAGGCCAGCTCAAGGGTGTAGCGGCCGACCCCTCCCGTCGATACGGTAAGAGGAGAAGCGTCGAGGGCGATAGTCACGGCGCTAGTGTAGGATAGCATCGTGGGATCTGAAAACCTCAAGCCGATCGAGGAGATCAAGGCGCTTAGCCAGCAAGTCGACCTGGCGCTGGATCTAGCCGAACTAGAACCCATCCGCCAACGCGTCGAGCAGCTTTATCGCGAGAATCCCGGCGATCCCGAAGTCCATAAGGCTGCGGAGGATGTGAAACGGCTGCTCCAGAGCCGTGCGGCCCGGCTTACCCCTTCTACTCGCTCCCGTAACGTCGATTTGCCGACCGCTTCGTTTGACTTACCGGGCGGCCCTCCTACTCTGGACGGCTCGTCCACTACGATTCCCGACGACGTGCTTCCCACCCTGCCATCTGCGTCTGGTCCCGTGGACCCGCACGCTCCAGAGGCCCAGGGCATAGAATGGCAGCGCGCTCTGTGGATGGGCGTGGCCGTAGGCGTGGTGCTTTCGCTCATCCTGATCGTGGTGCTGGTGAATGTCGCCCGCCGCCGCAACGTGAGTTTGGCGGATCTGACCGCCAATGATGTCTCCGTTCAGTTCGCCACGACGCCGCCAGGGGCATCCATCCGCGTAAATGGCGAAGCGAAATGCACTTCCGACTGCAAGATCGATCTTGCGCCCGGAGCGTACCAGATCACCGCGTTCCTGGATGGCTACGAGCCCGCAGCCAGCGGCGTCAACCTGGTTCTGGGAAAGCCCGAAACCGTGAAATTGACGCTGGAAGCGCGAAAGCAAACCGTCAGAATTTTATCCGACCTGGCGCAGGGCAGGGTAGTCTTGGACGCGCAACCGCCGGTGGACTTGCAGGACGGCCAGTACGTATTTGAAAAAGTTCCGCCCGGGCCTCACAGTGTAACGGTGACCGGAGCGGGAGCAGACGCTTCCTTCAGCTTCGATCTGGCTCCCGCGGCACTGCCAGCCGTAAGTGGAACTGTGACCGCGCGAAACATGCTGGCAATGCTGGTTTCGAGCTTGGCCGGCCGTGCCCGCCTGGTGACCAGTTCGGGCCCTTGGAAGCTGGCTGTAAACGGTCAAGCTGAGGACAGCACTGGCCCAGCAGGTGTGAATCTCAAGAATTTTCAGCCGGGATTGGACGAGCTGACCATTAGCCAAGGCTCCGACCAGCGCACCTTCAAGGAGGATTTTGGCCCCGGACCCATCCTGACGGCGTTCTTGAAGACCGACCGCAATGTGGGCACGCTAATCGTTTCAACTGTCGAAAACAACGCACGTGTTTTCGTGAACAACAAGGAATACCCGCGGCGCACCCAGAATGGGCAGTTGCGGATCCAAACCATCGGCAAGGTGGATGTCCGCGTCGTGAAGTCCGGATTTGAGGATTCACCGGTTCAAACCGCCGAAGTCAATAAGGGTAGTGAAGTGCGGCTGGAGTTCAAGATGAAGCCGCAGGCCACTACCGCCTCGTTACAAATCGACGGGGCCACTCCGGGCGCCGAGGTTCTGATCGATCAGCGCAGCGTGGGCACGGTGGCAGACAACGGAAGTTTTCGCAGCCCGTCTGTGAATCCGGGAGCCCACGTCATCGGTCTCCGGCATGACAAGTTCGTTCCTAAACAGTTTTCCCGTACATTTACGGCCGGACAAACTGTGACGATCAGCGGCAGCGATGCGGTGCTGGTAGCCGAGCGCGCACCTGCTCCACCTCCTCCGCCTCCTGCCCCGGAACCCAAACCCGAGCCGCCCGCTCCCAAAGTCGTCCGGGCGAGGACGTCGTCGATGGAAGGCTTCGAGAGTCAGGAAGGCTGGGACAAGCAGGATAACGGTGTCTGGCGCAGGCGGGGCGGGGGATTCCTTACCTATAAGTCCCCTTCAGCCGGCACCTATACATTCGCGGTGTATTTGATCAAGGGTGGCAATGTCTTCAAAGGCGGCCGCGTCCGCTGGGTGACCGATTACAAGGACGCCAAGAACTACGTCTTGTCCGAACTGGATGAGAGTAATCTGACGATCCGCGATGTGGTCAACGGTAAGACCAGCGACCACGCCAAGGTGAAGCACAACGTCGAGAGCAAGGAAAAGGCGTGGGCTATCTCCATTGAAATCTCGCCCGACCACCTGATACAACGCATCCAGAAGAACCAGCAGTGGATCACGCTGGACGACTGGGCCAAGCCGGATCACGACTTTGCCGATGGCAAATTCGGATTCCTGGTGCAGGGCAACGACGAGATCGGCATTTCGGATTTCAAGTTCACGCCATAGGCGCCGGGCGAGGCGTGCCTCGCCCCTACTATCATGTACAACATGGATAGTGGGTTGCTCGGCGTAGCCACGGGCGTGGCCGCCGCGGCGGGATTCATGGGCTACGCCGTGCGTGGACGCTCCTCCAGCGTCTTCGGTGAGTCTTTTTACCATGGCGATCGCAGCCGTCCGGTGCTGGCCCTTACATTCGATGACGGCCCCAGCGAATCGACACCCAAACTGCTCGACGCCCTCGACAAATATCATGTTCCCGCCACATTTTTCATGTGCGGAGAAAACGTACGCCGTTGTCCGGATGTCGCCCGCGAGATAGCCGCGCGCGGCCATGAGTTGGGCAATCATACCGACTCGCATACCCGCCTGGATTTCAAATCCCCGCGGTTTATCTATCGCGAAATGGCACAGGCGCAAACGACCATTCAGGAAATCACCGGCGTCGCGCCGCGTTGGTTCCGTGCGCCTTACGGCGTCCGCTGGTTCGGAGTAGCCCAGGCTCAGCAGCTCCTGGGGTTGCGCGGCGTGATGTGGACCGTGATGGGCCGCGACTGGAAATGGCCGTCCCAGCGAGTTTCCGCCCTCATGGTCAACACGGCTGCGAATGGAAGCATTATTTGCTTGCACGACGGCCGGGGCGTGCGGCCCTCACCCGATATCGACGCGACCATCCGGGCGGTAGAACACGCGCTGCCTCTGCTTCAGGAACGCGGATTCCGATTCCTCACTCTCAGCCAGACACTATGTCCGACGAACTGATCTCTCGCGTAACCGGCGTGATCGCCAAGACTCAGAAGATTCCTCCGGAGACCGTCACTATAGATAAGAGTTTCGAAGAGCTGAAGATCGATTCTCTGGATGGAATCAACATTCTGTTCGCGCTGGAAGGCGAATTCGATCTGGACATTCCCGATGATGCTGCCCGCGGCATCCGTACGGTGCGAGACATGGTCGAGGGAATCGAAAAACTCCTGGCCGCCAAGTCGGAAGCTGCGAAATCGAAAGAATGAATCACCGGGTCGCGGTCACCGGCATCGGCGCGATATCCGCATTAGGTCAGACGTTCCCGGACATGTGGGCGGGCTTGGCGGCGGGCTGCAGTGCGATTCGACCTCTCACGCTGGTTCCGCCCGGATCTCTTCGATTCCTCAATGCAGCCGAGGTGCCGGACTACAATCCTCTGGATCATTTCAACGAAAAAGACGCGCAGATGCTGGACCGGTTCGCACAGTTTGCTGCGGTGGCGGCGCGCGAGGCGATCGGAGTCTCTGGAATCGAGTTCTCCCCCGAACTTCAGGAGCGAACCGCTATTGTGCTGGGCAACTCGGGCGGCGGCAAGACTACCGAAGACGAAGGTTTTTATAGTCTGTACGCGTTGCAGCAGCCGCGCGTTTCACCCCTTACGATCGCTCGCGCAATGAGCAACGCTGGAGCCAGCCGCGTTTCGCTCGAGTACGGCATCACGGGTCCGGTGTATACCATTTCGACAGCATGCTCATCCGCCAATCACGCCATCGGGCAGGCGTTTCGGATGGTCCGCTCGGGCGAGGCGGAAGTCGCCATCGCAGGTGGCAGCGAAGCACCACTGTCGATGGGCTTTCTAAAAGCCTGGGAAGCCATGCGCGTGGTTGCGCCGGATACCTGCCGTCCATTTTCCCTGGACCGCCGCGGCCTGATTCTGGGCGAAGGCGCCGCGATCCTGGTTCTGGAACCGGAAGAGCGGGCCCGTGCGCGGGGCGCACAAATCCTCGGCGAGATTGCCGGATTCGGAATGTCTTCCGACGCTCACCACATTACGCAGCCTTCGGCCTTGGGCGCTGCCCGTGCCATGCGGAGCGCGCTGAACGACGCCGGGCTTGCCCCACAAGCGATCGGCTATGTGAACGCCCATGGTACGGGAACGACGGCTAACGATGCCACCGAGACCGAGGCGATCCGGTCGGTTTTCGGCGAGCATGCCGGTAAGCTGCTGGTCAGCTCCACGAAATCCATGCACGGCCATGCCCTGGGTGCGGCTGGAGCGATCGAAGCGGCTGCAACCCTAGGCGCCCTTCACTACGGCTTGATTCCACCCACTGCGAATTACACGGCGCCGGATCCCGCCTGCGACCTGGATGTGGTTCCGAATACGGCCCGGGCGGTCCAGGTGGAAGGCGCCATTTCCAATTCCTTCGCCTTCGGAGGCCTGAATGCAGTGCTGGTTTTCCGAAAGTTAGCTTGAATTCGCCCATCGGCGTCAGGTAATCCACCTAGAAGGACATAATAAGGAACTTTTTAGTTGGATTAACGTCGCGATTTCTGGCATTCTAAAAATACGGCGATATAGCGCCAGCGCGTGGGTGGGGGCTGCACTCTTCGGAGGTCGGCCTCCGGACGCGCAAATGTGCGCCTTAAGCTACGGCCGCTTTAGCTTCTTCCAGGACCGTTTCCACTTCCCGCTGATATTGTTTCAGCCACTCCTGGCTCTCGGCCTCAAACCGCATCACCAGTACGGGCTGCGTATTGGACGCTCGCAGCAGTCCCCAGCCATGTTCGAATAACACACGCACGCCGTCGATGTCGATTACCTTGTGGGTCTTCTTGAAACTGGCCGCCACGTGCTGCACCACTTGGAATTTCACTTCATCCGGGCAATCCACCCGGATTTCCGGTGTAGAGACTAATTTGGGCAGTCCAGCGAACTGCGCAGAAAGCGGTTTGCCACTGCGGGCCACGATTTCTATCAGCCGGCACGCGGCATAAATGGCGTCGTCATATCCGAAATACCGGTCGGCGAAGAACATGTGGCCGGACATTTCGCCCGCCAGCTCCGCGTGCTCTTCTTTCATTTTCGCTTTGATGAGCGAATGGCCCGTCTTATACATCACCGGATTCCCGCCCAGCCTTTTCAGCTCGTCATACAGAAGCTGCGAGCACTTGACCTCGCCGATAAACGTAGCGCCCGGTTTTCGCGTGAGAATCTCCCGGCCGAAAATCAGCAGGAGCATGTCGCCATAGATCACTTCGCCGTTTTCATCCACTGCGCCGATGCGGTCGGAGTCGCCGTCGAACGCGATGCCGAGCTCGGCCTTCTGGGCGCGGACGGCGTCCTGGAGATGCTTCAGATTGGCTGGGACGGTGGGATCCGGATGGTGATTCGGAAAATGCCCATCCATGGGGAAGAACAGCTCGGTCACTTCGCAGTTCAGACGCTCGAACAGACGATGCACCACCGGTCCGGCGGTTCCGTTGCCGCCGTCAAGGACCACTTTCACCCGCCGCGAAAATTCGAACTGCGGAGCAACCTGATCGAGATACGCCGGGATGACGTCCATGTCGTCATGGCTGCCATGGCCGTGCAGAAAGTCGCGTTTTTCGATGATCCGGCGGACCTCCTGGATGCTTTCGCCGTGCAGTGTGCCGGCGCCGCAGACGGTTTTGAATCCATTGAACTCGCTGGGATTGTGACTGCCGGTGATCATCACACCGCCATCAGCTTCCAGGTGGACGGCCGAAAAATACAGCAGGGGCGTAGGTACCACGCCGATATCGGTCACCTCGCAGCCGGAATCGACCAGGCCTTCGAGCAGCGCGTCGCGCAGACGCGGCGAGCTCAACCGGCAATCGCGGCCGAGCGTGATGGAGCGGCCGCTTTTACGTTGCAGCAGTGTTCCCAGGCCGCGTCCCAGATCGACGACGTCCGCACTCAGAAGCTCAGTATCGGCGACACCGCGGATATCGTATTCGCGGAAAATGGTCGGTTTCAGCATACACCTTGAACGTAGCACTATCGGCTAACGAATCGATTCCCTTCGATGAAGAAACGCAGTGGTAAATCGGCGCAATGTTTGATACCGATGCGCGGGGAAACGCCGATGCGAATATCTTCGGGTCGCTCTGGTGGACGAATCGTCAGGCGACCACGCGTCAGATCCGCGCCGTTGTGGCGGCGCGTAATTCCCATGGCCAGCGTCAGCTTTCCTGGACCATTGGCCAGTCTCTCCACACCCGGCACGCCGCCTCGCCTGCTGCGCATCCGCGGGATTCCTGCCACAGGCTCCAGGGCCCGGATCAGAACGCATCCCGCGCTACCCTTCGGTTCGGCGACTACGTTCAGGCATTCGTACACGCCGTAGATGAGGTACACGTAGGCGTAGCCGGGCGGGCCGAAGATCACGCGAGTGCGTGGTGTGACGCCCCGCCAGGAATGCGCTGCGCGGTCTTCAAGGCCGCTCTGCGGCCCAAGATATGCCTCGGTCTCGACGATGCGGCCTGAAGCGGTCCCGTGCACCAGGACCGTTCCCAGCAGCGCTCGTGCGACTTCAGTAGCAGGACGGTTGTAGAACGCGCGAGGCAGCGGCTCGGGCAAACTACATTTCGACTTTGCCGTTGAACACCATGTCCTTCAGCTTGAACTTTTTCTTCACCGCGGTCTTGTCGAACTTGCTGGAGAATTCCAACTCTTTGTCCTCGGCTGTGAACGTGGTGGTTTTGGGGAATAGAAAACTCACATTCCCATTGCGGCCTGCGTTGGTCACCTGGACGTCCATCGCTTTGAGCGGCGGCTTGCCGGGGACGGTCAGCGTAGTGGTGTCGAGCAACGACGCCTTCTTATCGCCTTGCGCCGCTGCCAGCGTGAATCCGGGCATCCCGGCCAGCGTCAGAACGTACACCTGTTCCTGGCGGTCGAGTTTGGCTTTGGCTTCAGGCGAGGTCCCTGCCTCGGCTCCGTATTGCCGCTTGATCAGGGCCTGCTTGATTGGAAGAGCGGTTTGCCACAGCAGCATCACATTTATGCCGCTGGGACCGCTGAAATCGCCGCCTCCGCCGCCCGGGCCGCCTCCGCCATCCACTCCGGGATCGCTATTGGCCCCATCGCCTTGCGGTCCGCTGCGCCCGCCACCGCCTCCACGCCCGCCACCGCCGCCTTTTCCTCCACCGGTGGGACCTGCGAACGCCGCAGTGCTTCCGATAATTGTGATCTTGGCGGTCCAGGGTGAGTCCGAGAGTACTTTCTGGATGTCTTTTTCATTCCAGTCGGTGAACGGCTTGGCCGTCCAGACATCAGCCGCCCATACGCACAAGGCGCATAGAAACACGAGCGTAGAGACTTTCTTGAGCATGTGGAAACCTCGGATTAATCAGTGTACACCAACGGCTTGTATTTTGGGCGCGATTTCAGACTCCTTCGCTACCCGCAAAACACCTTTTCCCCAGGCCGTCTGGCGGCCCACTCCGGTCCAGCCGGCAGCGTGCAGGTAAGGGACAAATTCTGTCAGGTCGCCCTCATACTCAGCCTCGCCGACGAAGCCGCCCAGGGGATGAATCTGCCCGGTCTGGCTGCTGCGCCGCGAAGTATTCATATGCCGGATATCGCAGCGGGTCATGCGAACCTGCGCGGCGCGTTCGCCGAACTCGCGAAAATCCAGCTTCAGAGGACCCTCGTCGTACAGCGCGCGCAGGATGCTGATCCGGTCGCGAATGCGAGCCGCCAGAATCGCAAACTCGGGCTGTGCGACGGAGTGGCCGTCCGCCTTCAATTCGGTAGGTGTCTCGAAGCGAACGGTGACGCGATCCACCTGCTGGCCCCCCGGATCTAACGAAACACTCAGCGGCGCATGATCTCCGGTTACTTCCACCAAATCGGCCGCACCTCGCTCCGGTCCCAACCCCTCATGAGCAAGTTCCGCGAACGCGCGAATCGCCAGCTTCACCGAGGGCCGGCGCAGATCGAACCAGTGGAAATTGAAATGAAAGGTTTCGCCCGGAGTTACGGTACGCCCATCCAAATGATTGGCTCGGAAGACGAACGGACGCGGCCGGTCAGCCAGGCCGCTGGGGCCCGCCGCAGCCGCGGGAGCGAACATCCGCGCGTACTCGCAGGATTCACGCCGATCGCAATCGTGCGCGTCGGTACATTCCGGGACGCAGGCTAGCTTATGAAGTATGGATCCGAACGCGCCCCGTAACTGGTTGCCGGCTCCGCGAGAAAAGGAAATGGCTCCGCGCGCTAGGAAGGAAAGGCGCAAAGGATAGAGCCGGAAATACACGATCAGTCCCGCAGCGCTCGCTTGGCAGCGACGGATTTGCCGATCATCGCCTCCAACACTTTTTGGTCCACATCCGCGAGCTTCTTGATGTAGAGGCAGCTCTTGCCTCCGGTATGCTTGCCGAGCTTCGCGAGCAGCGCCGCAGAATCTTTGGACGAGGTCACGCCATACAGAACCGTTGCGGGTTTCCGCGGCGAGAAACCGATGATCGGCATATCGCCCTCGCGTCCGCTGTCGTACTTATAGTGCTGGCTGCCGAAGCCGATGATGGACGGGCCCCACATCTTTGGCTTTTCACCCGTCGCGCTCTGCATCATCTTGACAATCGTCTTGGCATCCGCGCGTTTGACGGGGTCCGTAACGGCGCCGATGAAAGCCGTCACACTCACCTTGGTTGGCTTGGTCTTGTTTCCCGCCATTCTTCCAGCCCTATTTTGCGGCGACGATCGAGGCCACCTGGATGGTCTTGGTCTTGGCGTCCAGCGAGCCGGTGACCGTCACTCTTTTTCCGGCAAACTTCTCCGGTGTCTGCTGATCACTGAGCGTATAGACTTCCTTGCCGTCGTAGAGAACGTACAAGGCGCCGTGCGCCAGAACGCAGGCGATGGTACATTCGCCATCCGTGGGTCCCATTCGCATATGCGCGTGATCATTTGTCGCGCACATGCTGTCGGTGACGACGCCGGTGAACTTGCGCTGGCCCTTCGCACTGCTCGGGGCCTTGCTCTGCGATAAGGCCAGCGCTGACACGATGAGCAGACTGAAGACCAGTCGCTTCATAATGGGACCTCTCGCGCAAAACGGAGTGCGACGCGATCAGTCCAAACTAGTCGAAGTGCGCGCCGCACCCTTTGCGCTCGCCGCCCTTGCGCCAACATCTCATGGACTATTCGCCAGGAGTCATCAGGTGGGCGGTGGTGGTGCCCGCGTTCATGATCCACACGCCACCCTGTTGGCCGTTTTCCGGCAGGCCGAGGGTCTTGGTGGTTGCGCCCGGAACGGCGATGGTCATGTGCGAGCGAAGGTGCTGGGCGTCAGGACCCATCTGGTGATACCAGACCGATCCGAACTCGGGTTTTACGCGCGTCCCATCTTTTTCAGCTGCATCGAACGCGGCTTGACTCGCCTTCTTGTCGGGAATCGCCTCGATCTTCAGGTTCTGAGCAACCCGATCCAGATTGGCGATGCTGGTGCACTCCACAAAAAACGGCTGCGCGGTAGGCATCCCGGACTTGTCATAGCAGACCAGCCGGTTGGTGCCTTTCTTCAAGGTGTCATATGTGAAATCGGCCTTCCACTTGATGACCGTAGCGCCTGCTTTCAACTGAGCCGGTGCGGCGAGCAGCGCCTTGTCGATGGCGGCCTGATCGGGCGCTTGCGCGAACGCGGCGGCGGAAACTGCAAACATGCCGAGAATGACGGGTAATATGCGTTTCATTTGGTGACCTCCATGACAGTATATCGCGACCGATCCGGATCGATGTATTACTTGTTCCTTACGGTAAGATCTCGGCATTATCCGATCCCTAGATGCATTTTCCCTGTCTAATCGTCCAGGGGCGCAATTCTACATGCCCCGTAACGAGAGGAACCATAAAAATGAAGTTGTTCAGACTCTTAGTAACGGCGAGCGCGATTGCGGTGGCAGCCCAAGCTGCAGATCGCCGGATAACACTCTTGGATCCATACGTCATCGCCGGAACGAAACTGAACCCTGGCGAATACAAGGTTCAGGTCAACGGAGACAAGGTCAAGATCTATTCACCCAAGCAAAGTGTCGAGGCGACTGCGAAAGTGGAGACCGGCGAAGAAAAGTACAGCACCAACTCCCTCAAGTACGAGCAAGGAGACCTCCCGCACCGTATTACGGAGATTCGTCTCGGCGGAACGAATACCAAAATCGTTTTCAGTAACTAACGGCCGCTTCGCGGTCACCACCACCAAGTTGCCACTTGGCTCATTCCACCTACGTTGGTGGTTTTCAGCCAGAGGATCCCGTGCACCGGCCCGGCTAACACGCTGTTCTTCATGGGTCTGTCGAATGGGCCTTCGGTTGCACTAGTGCGGACGCGCGTCCTGAGAACCCCCTCGCGGGCTGGGAGGATATACATGCGACGCATTTTGTTAGTGCTGCTGGTGGCCGTCTTGCCGCTTTCGGCGCAATGGCGCCGTTTCGGCGGATACTATACGCGGCCGACCGCCAGTATTGGTGTGGGAGTCTCGACACCCGTCAATCCTTTGGCCACCCGTCTCGATGCCGGTTGGAACCTGTCTGGCGGAGCCGGCATCCAGAACGGATCTGTCGGCGTTAACGTCGATTTCCTGGCCGCCGGATTCGGGATTAACAACGCCACTCTGGTGCGCCAAGGCGCCCAGCATGGCACACAAAGATATTGGGCACTCACGCTGGACCCAATCGTCCATATCAACGAACGGGGACCCACGGATTTCTACCTTACCGGCGGCGCCGGCATTTACGGCCAGCTCACAAAGCTCCGCGCTCCCGCCGGGCCAACCAGCCAGTTTGATCTGACCCGTACCGAAAACCTGTACAGGTTCGGCGTCAATGGCGGTGCGGGATTCGCCTTCAACCTGGGCGACCCGCGCATCAAACTTTTTCTAGAGGCGCGCTACCACCACGTCTTCACGCCCGGTTCCGGCGCCAGCTTGATCCCCATCACTGTTGGCGTCCGATTCTAACGCGCAGTCAGACAAGCAAGGCTTCGCTACACTGGTGGGTCTTGCGATTATTCACGGCCATCGATATCCCAGCGGACGTCAAGACTGCTCTGGCGGCTTTGGTCGATCGGCTGCGTCCCCTTGCGAAGCTGCACTGGATTCCTGTCGAGAAGCTGCACATCACCACCAAGTTCATCGGAGAGTGGCCCGAAGATCGCCTGGAAGAATTGAAGCGGGCGCTCCGCACCGTTGCAGCTCCTGCGCCGGTGGACGTCTCGATCCGCCGCATCGGCTGGCTGCCGAATCCCCGCAGCGCGCGAGTCTTATACGCTGGGGTGGAAGCGAGTGAAACGCTCACTGCACTGGCGGCGCTAACCGAACGGATCACCGTGGCAGCGGGTGTCGCGGCCGAACCCAGGATCTATCGCCCGCATGTGACGCTTGCCAGGTCGCGGAAGACCGTTCCATTGAACGCACTGAAACGTACGCTGGCGGAAATTGAGCTTTCCGACATCGGACGCTACACTGCCTCCTCCTTTTCGCTATATTTGTCCGCTAGCGGAACCTACACTAAGCTGGAGGAATTCAGCCTTCACTCATGACCGGATTACTTGCAATCCTGATCGCCTACCTGCTGGGCGCCATTCCCTTCGGATATCTCTTGACCCGTTTGACAACCGGCAAAGACGTC
>Ga0068855_100005299_pt1 | contig 15748 bp, 12 predicted proteins | sample KBSCornC52_FD_66592 | JGI IMG/M metagenome (GOLD analysis project Ga0068855, IMG submission 66592) | Corn rhizosphere microbial communities from Kellogg Biological Station, Michigan, USA - KBS Corn C5-2 | ecosystem: Host-associated > Plants > Roots > Rhizosphere > Soil ...
GGCCGTCGTGGCCGACGACTTCGAGCATGTTTTTGTCGGCGCCGGTGATGTTCTCGTATTCGACGTAGAGGACGGGGTTGATCCAGTGCTCGCGCATCAGGGGACGGAAACGGTTTTCGAGGCGGAAGCCGGTGAACAGGGTGGATTCCTGACCGGTGGTCTGACCGTCGAGGTAGAGCTCGGAGGTCCACCAGCCGGTGACGCCGTATTCGAGCTCGGTAGCGAGGGCGCCGTAGCGGTGGCTCTGGGGCGGCTGGCCGAGAGCGGTTTTGGATTCGATTTCGAGGTTCCCAAGCTCCTCGAGGTCGTGGGAGTAGGTGACGAAGTACGGCTTTTCCTGGGCGTGGAGGGCAGGCGGGAGAGCTGGAAGCAAGGCGGATAAAAGCAGCAGGCCGGGCAGAATGCGGCTGAACTTCTGGCCGGGGTAGCGGGACGGTCGGAGCACGTGCAACCTCGCATCTATAAATACGACCAAATCTGTCGCATATCAAATATAAATTCAGACTAATTCGGTCCGCAATGGTAGACAAGGTCGTTTGTCACACATGGCGGGACGGGGAGGGGAGGGCAGCGAACGGAAGAGGGAAGCGGGGAGGAAACCGGAGAGCAGTTTCACAGAAATATTGTCAACAAAAGTTGACACTAATCCACTCATAGTGGCATCTTATCTAGTGACATCGAAATTCTTTGTACCCTGAGGCAGGAAAACACACATGGCAAAAATTATTGGAATCGACCTGGGCACGACGAACTCTTGCGTGGCCGTACTTGAGGGTGGTGAGCCCAAAGTCATCCCGAATGAAGAAGGGGCGCGGACTACCCCGTCGGTCGTCGGCTTCTCGAAGAGCGGGGAACGGCTGGTGGGCCAAGTGGCCAAACGCCAGGCGATTACGAACCCGGAAAACACCATTTACTCGATCAAGCGCTTCATGGGACGGCGCTACAACGAGGTCTCTGACGAGATGAAGATGGTGCCCTACAAGGTTGTTCAGCAAGGCGATCATCTGGCGATTTTGGCGCAGGGGAAGGAATATACCCCCCCTGAGATTTCGGCAATGATTCTGCAGAAGCTGAAGAAGAGCGCCGAGGCCTATCTGGGCGAGACGGTGACGCAGGCTGTGATTACGGTGCCGGCCTACTTCAACGACGCGCAGCGCCAGGCGACTAAGGACGCGGGCAAGATTGCCGGCCTGGACGTGAAGCGCATCGTCAACGAGCCGACGGCGGCAGCGCTGGCGTATGGGCTGGACAAGAAGAAGGACGAGACGATCGCGGTCTATGACTTCGGCGGCGGCACCTTTGATATTTCCATTCTGGAAGTGGGCGAAGGCGTTATCGAGGTGAAGTCGACCAATGGCGACACGCACCTTGGCGGCGACAATCTCGACCAGCGGATCGTGGACTGGCTCATCGCCGAGTTCAAGCAGGAAGAGGGGCTCGACCTGAGCTCCAAGGGCAACGAGATGGCTCTGCAGCGACTGAAGGACGCGGCGGAGAAGGCCAAGATTGAGTTGTCGACGACGGTGGAAACCGAGATCAATCTGCCGTTCATCACGGCGGATGCTACGGGTCCGAAGCACCTGGTGCGGAGGCTGACGCGGGCGAAGCTGGAGCAGATGGTTTCTGATCTGCTGGAGCGGTCGCTGGAGCCCTGCCGGAAGGCAATGGCGGATGCTGGTGTTACGCCGAAGGAGATTGACGAGGTGGTGCTCGTCGGCGGCCAGACGCGCATGCCGAAGATCCAGGAACTGGTGAAGAGCCTGTTCGGCAAGGAACCGCATCGCGGCGTGAACCCGGACGAAGTGGTTGCGGTGGGCGCGGCAGTGCAGGCGGGCGTGCTGGCAGGCGAAGTGAAGGATCTGCTGCTGCTCGACGTGACTCCGCTGACGCTGGCGATTGAAACGCTGGGCGGCGTGGCAACTCCGATGATTCCGAGGAACACGACGATTCCGACGAAGAAGACGGAGACGTTCTCTACGGCAGCGGATAGCCAGACGGAAGTTGAAGTTCACGTGCTGCAGGGCGAGCGTCCGATGGCAGGACAGAACCGCACGCTGGGCAAGTTCAAGCTGGGCGGCATTCCGCCGGCGCCGCGTGGGATTCCGCAGATCGAGGTCACATTTGACATCGATGCGAACGGCATTCTGAACGTGACGGCAAAGGATAATGCAACCGGCAAGGACACGCGCATTACGATTACGTCGAGCTCCGGCCTGAGCAAGGATGAGGTGGAGCGGATGGCGAAGGACGCCGAGTCGCACGCGGCCGAGGACAAGGAGAAGCGCGAGGAGATTGAAGCGCGCAACTCGCTGGACGGGCTGGTCTACAACATCGACAAGATGTTGAAGGAGAGCGGCGAAAAGGTGCAGGCTGCCGACAAGACAGAAGTGGAAGCGGCACTGGCCGATGCCAGGAAGGCGCTGGAAGGCACCAATGCGGCGGAGATGCGCACAGCGCACGAGACGCTGACCAAGGCGAGCCACAAGCTGGCGGAGGCGCTGTACAAGGCCAATGCGGCTGGTGCGGCAGCAGGCCAGGGTGCTCCATCGGCGCAGGCTGATGGAACGCCGGGCGACGGGCAGAAGAAGGACGAAGGCGTGATCGATGCCGAGTACGTCGATGTTGACGACAAGAAGTAGGCAGCTAGCGGAGTTAGCCTCGCTTCGCGAGTGTTAGCGGTGTAAGAAAGCGGGGTGGGCGTTTTGCCCACCCCGAGTTGTATGGAGCGGTAACAGTCGATAGAGACAGAGCGGCTGGATCAGCACCTGTGTACGCTATTTTGAGATAAGAAGAGAACAATGGCCACGACAGCGAACAAGGATTATTACGCATTATTAGGCGTGAAGAAGACGGCCACGCCGGAGGAGATCCGGAAGGCTTTCCGCAAATCTGCGCGTAAATTTCATCCTGACGTGAATCCCGGCGATAAGAAGGCTGAGGAGAAGTTCAAGGAGATTTCTGAAGCCAACGATGTGCTGAGCGACGAGAAGAAGCGCAAGGTGTATGACCAGCTTGGCTTCTACTCCGACCAGATCGATCCGGCGCAGGCAGAGGCGTATGCGCGTCAGCAGCGAGAGGGCGGCGGCGGGGTTCCGGTGGACTTTGGCGGATTTGATTTTTCCGGATTCCAGGGCGGCGGAGGCGGCCACGGCGCAGGGGCGGGCTCGTCGAACTGGGGCAGCTTCAAGGATATTTTCTCCGGAATTTTTTCAGGCCAGCAGCAACAGCAGCAGCGGCCGCGGGGGCCGCAACCGGGCACCGACCTGGAGTACCAGGCGACGATTGATTTCTGGGCTGCGATTCGCGGCGGGAATGCGCGAATTCAGGTGAACCGGCAGGAGACTTGTCCTACATGTCACGGGCAGGCGCACACGGGCGGAGCGATCACATGTCCTGAATGCAATGGGACGGGGCAGGTGACGCAGATGGGCGGGCGGATGAAGTTCAATATCCCGTGCCCGCGCTGCGGCGGATCAGGACGCGTGACGAGCGATTGTCCAACATGCCATGGGCAGGGAACGGTGACCCGGACGGAGACGGTGGAGTTTCGCATCAAGGCCGGTACGCGGGATGGACAACGGATTCGGCTGGCGGGCAAAGGGAACGCGGGAGTGGGCGGTGGTCCGGCGGGCGATTTGTACGTGATTGTTCGGACAGGAACGCATCCTGTGTTCACGCGCGTGGGGGATGATATTCACGTGACTGTGCCGGTGACGGTGCCCGAGGCGTCAATGGGGGCGAAGGTGGATGTGCCGACGATTGACGGACGCGCGCAGTTGAAGATTCCGCCAGGAACGCAGAACGGGCAGAAGCTGCGGCTCAGGGAGCGCGGGGTTGAAAGCGCTTCGCATGTGGGGCAGAGGGGCGATCAGATCGTGACGGTGGAGGTTGCGATTCCGACACTGAACGATGAGCGCAGCAGGGAGATTATGCGCGAGTTGGCGAAGCTGAACCCGCAGGATCCGAGGGCGGCCTTATTCGACAAAGCAGGAAATCGGGAATAGGGGACGAGGGACCAGGGAGTAGCGCGTAGGGAGTAGGGAGTAGGGAGTAGGGAGTAGGATTGGGGACCTCAGTGGAGCGCGGGTATGACGGCTAAACGCAAATCGAAGGGCGCGTACATGATTTCGGCGGTGGCCGAGATGTATGAGATACATCCGCAAACTCTGCGGCTCTATGAGCGGGAGGGGCTGCTGAAACCTTCGCGCACGGAAGGCAATACGCGGCTCTATACCGACGAGGACCTGGAGCGGCTGGAGTTCATTTTGAACCTGGCGCGCGATCTCGGCGTGAACATTGCGGGGATTGCGATCATTCTGCAGATGCGGGAGCGGATGGAAGAGATGAACCGGCAGATGCAGAGCTTCGTGGAGTATGTGCGGTCGGAAATGCTGACGCGATTTCAGCAGGCGGCGTCGGGTTCGACGGGAGCGATTGTGCCGCTGCGCAAGCCTGCGGTGGTGCCGCGGGCGAACGGGAGCAAGCGAGAGTCGTAGGGCGGAGCTTCCCAATTCACGCAGCGATTTTTTTCATTCTTCTCATTGTTTTTGTGGCGACCCTGGTTCGCTCCGCGTTTGGTTTTGGCGAGGCGCTGATCGCGGTTCCGATGCTGGCGTTCTTCATTCCTTTGCGGGTTGCGGCGCCGCTAACGGTACTGGTGTCCATCACGATCGCAATGGTTGTTGTGGTGCAGGACTGGCGGCACATCCATTTGCGTAGCGCGGGCTGGCTGGTCTTCTCGACGCTGTTTGGAATTCCTCTGGGGCTGCTGCTGCTTACACGGAGTCCGGAGGATCTGATCAAGGCCGGGCTGGGCGGCCTGATCCTGTTGTTTGCTCTTTTCTGCCTGGCGGCGAACATGCGGTTCCGGCTGCACCGCGACAGCTGGCCCTGGCTGCTGACGTGTGGGTTCATCGCCGGCATTCTGGGTGGGGCTTACGGGATGAACGGACCTCCGCTGGTCATCTACGGCTCGCTGCGGAACTGGACGGCGCAGCATTTTCGGGCAACGCTGCAGGCTTATTTTCTTCCGGCCAGCGTGCTGGGGATGTGCGGCTACCTGAGCGCCGGCTTGTGGACGCCGGATGTGACGCGTTATTACCTGCTCTGCCTGCCCGCGATGCTGCCTGCGGTTTTCCTGGGCAGGGCGATCAATTATCGGCTCTCGGCGGCGGCATTTTCGCGCTACGTCTACCTGGGACTGGCGGCGATCGGAGCAGGGCTGCTGATGCAGTCGATCGTGCATCATTGATTTGAACGCGCTGAGCCTTCGCACGGTTATTCTTAGGTCTGCATGTGGTACGTCCTGCTAGCGACCGCGGTGTTCGGGCTCATAACTTCCAGCGTCTTTGCGGGTATGGTGCTGGCCGCGGTGCCGCGATATTTGCGGGAGCGGCGGGATGCGGAGGCGGAGTTGAAGACTCGGCCGGGTTTTACGCCGGCGTTGACGCTGCTGAAGCCGCTGGCGGGCGCGGAACCGGATCTTGAAAAGCACCTGGCGAGTTTTTTCGAGCAGGACTATCCCGAGTTTGAAATTTTGTTTTGCGCGCGGCAGCCGGACGATGCGGGGCTGGAGATTGCACGGCGAGTGGCAGGGCGGTACCCGCAGATTTCCGCAAAGTTTTTCTCTACGGGAGACCCGCCCTATATCAATGCAAAAGTGGCTTCGATGGAGCTGATGGAGAAGTCGGCTGCCTTCGACATTCTTGTTATCAGCGACAGCGATGTGCGGGTGACGCCGGATTATCTTCGCGCTGTGGCGCTGCCGTTTTCCGATGCGCAGGTAGGTGGGATGTGCTGCGTGTATCGCGGGATTGCTGCTGGCGGCGGACTGTGGGCGCGGCTCGAGGCTGTGGGCATGAGCGTGGAGATGACGGCGGGCGTGCTGGTGGCGCGGATGATGGAGGGAATGCAGTTTGTGCTGGGGCCGACGATGGCTTTTCGGCGCGAGGCGATTCGGCAGATGGGCGGGTTCAAGGTCACGGCGGATTATTGCGCGGATGATTTTGTGCTGGGAAACGAGACGTACAAACTGGGACAGACGGTGGTGCTGAGTCATCATGCGATCGATCACATTGTGATCAACCTAAGCTTGATGGCTTCGTTGAAGCACCAGGTGCGGTGGATGAAGTCGACGCGTTTCTCGAGGCCGAAGGGACATTTCGGCACGGCGCTGACGTTCAGCATGCCGTTCGGGTTGCTGGGGCTGGCGACGGGAGTGCTGTTTGGTCACGCATGGTGGGGAGTGGCGCTGCTGGTGTGGGCGGTGGCTTCGCGCGAGGCCCTTTCGATTGCGGTGGGGCGGATGGTGGTGCGCGATCCGAGCTGGTTCAACTTGCTGGTGCTGTATCCGGTGCGGGATCTGATGGGGTTTTTCTTCTGGGCGGCGAGTTATATGGGGAGCCGGATCTTGTGGCGAGGGCGGGTGTTTCAGTTGCTGCCGGGGGGGAAGATGCGGGCTGCGGGGTAGGGGTTAGCGCGTAAGTTCCTAGTTGGGATGATACAGACAGCGGACCATTGAGAAGTGTTACAGGTCCAGAAGTGACCGTATGCTGCGAACCAAAATATGGAGCAATTCGGACGTATAGTTGCGCTCTTCTACGTTCTCGATGATTCCGCTGCAAGTGAAGAATGCCGTTCAGTTGTGAACTCAAACCCCTGATTGAGCGAGCTTGTTCCGCACTCATTAATGCTCGGCAGAGCCTCCTCCCATATGCGACAAAACGGAGGCTCTGAAATCCCGAGCCTATCACCCCGCATTCGGAATTTACGCGAAAGCATCCCTCAGGGGCTGAAGCCCGTTTCATTTTTGGGCGTCTTTGCGGCACGGCTTAAGCCGTGCCCTTTCAAAGCACATCCACGCGGGACGATAACCGTGTACATGTATGTAACCGGTCTTAAGGAATGATTGGAGACGACACGCCCAGAACGGAGTTCTACACTCACCGCAAGCTCTAACTCCAAACAATGTCTAGCACTGAGGCCGATACATGCATCAGCTTCTCTAATTCAGTGAGCATGGCGTTGCGGACCGTCGCGTCTGGCTCGTTTTCAGCTGCAACCTGTAGGGCGGGTATTGCGGAAGCATCCCCGAGACTGCCCAGCGTGGTAGCGGTTGTTATCCGTACCTCTCCATCGGGATCATGCAGGTCTCTCAGTGTCAGATCCATAACCAATTGATATTCTCGACGATCGGAATGGTGGATAAAGCTCGGCACGAGATTTAATGCGTATACCTTGGCGAGGGTATCTTGCGGGTCGCTGTCCGCGCGCAAGACCTCGAGAACTGCATCATCGCAGGAATCATCATGAAGGTGGATCAGGCTTTCAGCGGCGACGATGCGGGTAGAGCCCCGATTCTCATGGTTGTGACACTCAGTTTTCAGCGTATGACGCCCAGCATCATTTCCGAGTTCAGCGAGATCGCCTGCAAGATAGACCCGGACCAACGCATCGTTTTCTCGCAGCATTGCCTCTTGGATGGGTGACACGGACTGGCTAGGCCAGCGATTTGATAAGACGTGTGAAGCGGCCTGTCGTACGCCTGCATCGTGATCGCGTAGAGCGCCCGTTACAGCTCCATTTGTGATTGCGATGTGGTGCTCTTGAAGAAACTGTTCCTCGTAGTCGCGGTTGGGTTGCTCCGCAAGAGCGAAGGCACAACACGACAATAACAGCATGCCCAAAAAAGCTCTCATTGATCGCCCTCCGCTCTCATCCGCTTCAATTGTCCATTAGCGAAACCGAGTTGCTCAACAGCATAGACCATGATGCTCGAGAATCGTTATCTGATGAAGGGCTCCAACCGTTCTCGGCGTATATCGCGAACTCGGGAACCACAACCCTCATTGGCTGGAGGGCGAGCGTTTAAGCGGGGCTGCGGCACGGCTGAACTGCTTTTCGAAAAAAGCCGATTCGTGAGGAAGTTACAGAACCATCCCTCGGCGGCTAAAGCCCGCTCATTCTTAGCGACTTGGCGGCACGACTGAAGTCCTGCCCTTTCAAAGCCATCGCAGAGACGCGAGTTTTCAGCAAGTTTAAGGTCGTGCCCTTTCAAAGCAGCGCAGAAACGCGATTTTTTCAGCAAGCTCTGAAGTCGTGCTCTTGCACCAAACCGCTCGATGAACAGTTTTACTGGCTAACGGAAACTCAGCGAGCAGTTCTATTCTAGCGGGCGGTCGGTCCAGAGGGCTTTGTCGGCGATGGTTTGGACGGGGTAGAGGCGGCCGGCGAGGAGTTGCTGCGCTTTCGACTGTTTTTCATCCTGGGCGAAGAGCCATTTGCGTTCGCCGGTGCCCCATAGCTTTGAAAGCTGGTCGTCGCTGAGGAAAATGTGCGGGGCGTCGGGATAGCAGGAGCCCCAGACGAGCGATGACCCGTTACCGTGCGGGGAGCAGGGTTCAAGGACGATATAGGCGGGCTTGCGCAGGAAGTTGTGCGTGTAGAAGACGACGGAGGATGCGTCGGATTGGTCGCCATAGATGATGAAGGAATCGGATGGCGAGCCCTTGGCGAGGATGGTGTCGGCCAGCTGTTTTGAACTGAGCATGGGGTCGAAGCGAGCGAAGGCGATGTGCGCGGCGACGAGAAACGCAGCGAGCGTGATGGCGATGCTGATGGTGGCCTGCATGTGTTTGCCGCGGGCGCGGAGAATCCAGCCAAGGACGGGACCGATGAGCAGGGCGATTGCAGCGATGATGGCGGGCAGGCGCAGGGCTGCGAAGGAGGGGCCGGTGAGGTCGAAGAAGTGCGACATGGAGAGGGTGTATCCGCCGACGTCGCGATGGGCGAGGAGCGTGCCGATGTCGGCGACGTAGGGGAGATTGCGTGACTCCCAGAGGCAGTAGCCAAGGAGTGCGGCGATCAAGATTCCGATGATGGAGAAAAATGCCTGTGCGCCGCTGAGCCATTTCTGGGAGAGGAGCGGCTGTTGGCCTTCAGGGCCGCGGCGTTCTTCGATGCCGGCAAGCGTGGCCGCGAGGAGCATGAGGAGCGGCGTCCATGCAGGGAATGTGTAGTACTCCTGATTGGTGGAGATGGAGAAGAAGAGGAGCGTGAATCCGGCGAAGAGGGAGAGCAGCCACGCGGAGCGGACGCGGAATTTGACGCGCGCGACGTAGGTGGCGACGTCTTCACGAACCGCGTGCTCGAGGTAGAAGTCGACGGTCTGGCCGGAGTCGCGGCGGAGGTGCTGCAGCCAAATGTGACGCGTGCGCCAGGCGACGACGAGAAGCGCGGGGACGAAGAGGCTCCAGGGAAAGAGCCAGACGAGGTGCGCGAGCCAGTACACCGCGAAGGGCATTTTGTTGTAGTCGTTGGGGAAGCGGCCGCCGATGAAGCGCATGACGTGTTCGTTGATGAAGTAGAAGTACCAGAAGCCGTGGACATTGTCGGGTGTGGGGTGATTGCCGATGGGATGACCCTGGTCTGGATTGTGGAGGCCGCAGAGGATGTGCCAGGGAGCGGCAATGGCAAGGAATAGCAGGATGCCGGTAAAGGGTTTCGTTTCGCGCCAGCGACGCCAGTGTCCGCTGAGCAGGAGGAGAGGGACCGCGGCACCGATGAAGAAGACGGGTGCGATGAGGCCCTTGGTCAATGTGGCGAGTGCGAGCGCGGCCCACATCAGATAGAAGCGGCCGGGCCGGCGGCTTTCGAGACCGGTGAGGAAGGACCACAAGGCGAGGAGCAGAAGGAAGCTCAGCAGGGCTTCGGGAATCGCAAAACGTGTGAAGAGGAATGGTCCGACAGAGGTGAGGACGGCGAGGCCCGCGTAGAGGCCGGCGCGAGAGCCCCACGCACGGGAGGTCCAAAGCCAGGCGAGCCATGCGAGACCAAGCAGGGCAAGCGCATTGGGCAGGTGAGTGGAGAAGGCATTCTCCCCGAAGATTTTGTAGAGACCGGCTGCAAGCCAGTAGGGCAGCGGCGGTTTTTCGAGGTAGCGAATGCCGTTGAGTTTCATTGTGACCCAGTCGCCGGATTCAGCCATGTGCTGGGCGACCTGGGCGTGGGACGCATCCACGTCATCGAGGAGCGGCGGGGTGAAGAGCGAGGCGAATTGAACGGCGAGAAAGATTGCGCTGAGGAGGATCCACGTGGCCCAGATGGAAATGGGTCGTTGGGTCTTCTCCGGGGCAATGCGAGGAGTCGCTGTCATGTAAGCCTCTGAAAATCAAGGATAACAAGAACGGGGACTGCGAATCTCACCGATCGAAACAGCTCGGCAGGAGCGGCGGAGATGGTGGTGAGAGATAGAATTGGCGCAGGTTAAGGTCTGATGAATTCTACGGGGCAGGCTGGCGGGCGGGCATCGCAGTCGCTGCGCGATCGAGTGAGCGTGTGGCGAAAGCTGGTTGAGCGGTGCGGTAAGAAGCCGACGCGAAAGCGGGTGCATGCACTGCGCGTGATTACGCTGCGCATCCAGGCCGAGGTGGAGCATGAGGTTAGCGAGCTGCCACATGCGAGTCACCAGGCCCAGGCGATGTCGCGCTTTGGCAAGCAGGCGGAGAAATTGCGGGCGGCGCTGGGGTCCGTCCGAGAACTGGATGTGTGGATTGGCAAGCTTCAGGTTTTGCGCGAGTCGTTGAGTAAAACAACTGAGTATGTGCCACGGTCGACGCGCGATACGGTTCGGCAAATTGAGCGATTGGAAGACCGGCTGACGCGAAGGCGACGGACGGCGGGGCAGAAGCTCCTCGCGGAGATTGAAAAGCGTCGGCAAGTTCTGATGGATACGGCGGACGATCTCGATCAGGCTGCGAGTGATGGCGATGACGCAATGCACGGGAATGAAGCCGCGACAATTTTGAAGGAGTTTGCTGCCGTGGCGGCGGACTTTCCGACGTTCGATGAGGAGAACCTGCACGATTTTCGCAAGCGGATCAAGAAGGTTCGGTACGTGGCGGAGATCTGTGGAGGGGATCCGGAGTGCGCACGAATTGCGGCGCAAATGAAAAAGCTGCAGAGTGCGATTGGCGATTGGCACGACTGGCAGGTGCTGGCGCGAACGGCTCTGCGCGGGAAGCATGCCAATGATGTGGAACTGAAAGAGCTGCTCGACAGCCTTGCGGCGGAAGCCTTTGAAGCAGCGCTCGCGGCGTGCCATGGTGCGATCGCACGGATGGGTGCTTTCGGAACGGAGTCAGTGCGCAAGCCGGCTGCGCGGAGCGAGAGCTATCAACCGCTGCATGTGAAGAAGCTTGCATGAGGATTGTGGATTCCCTGGTTGCGTTGGAGACGAGGGTGGGTCGTGTATCTTGACGGCAGAACCTGAATTCGAGCCAGTGGAGTGAGCTTCGTCCCCGATGCCAACGTTTGCCGCCATTGATATCGGTTCCAATTCCTGCCGTCTCAAGATCGCCAAGGTTGTTGCACACCAACTTCGCACGCTGCATGAAGATCGCGAGGTGACGCGGCTGGGTGCGAGTGTTTTTGCGTCGGGGCTGGTTTCGCCGGAGGCGATGGCTGCGACGCTGCGGGCTCTGAAACGATTTCAGAGGGCAGTGCAGTTGCATGGGGCGGACCAGGTCCGTGTGGTTGCGACGTCGGCGATGCGGGATGCGAGAAATGCGGAAGCATTCCGGGCGTGGGTGAAGGCCGAGACCGGCTGGAATATGGAGACGATCTCGGGGCTAGAAGAGGGGCGGCTGATTCATCACGGGCTGATGAGCGAGCCGGGCACCGGCGGCAAATTGCTGCTGATCGATCTTGGGGGCGGAAGCTGCGAGATCACTTTGTCAGAACACAAGCGGATCAAGGAGACGGTGAGTTTGCCGCTTGGAGCGGTGCGGCTGACGGAGGAATTTCTGGGGGTTGATCCAGCAGCGCCTGAGGACCTGGCGCGGATGCGGCGGTTGATTGCGCGGGAATTGCGGCGGGCACACAGGCGAATTCAGCCGGGCAAGGTGCAGACGGTGATTGCAACGTCAGGAACGGCGGCGGCGCTGGCGGAGGCGTGCGCGGCGATTCTGGCGAAGTCGGGGAAGGAGATGAAATCAGCGCGCCGATCTGCGAGAAGTGGCGGTCTGGAGGGGTTTGCGCCGACAGCGCTGGTACGGAAGCTTGCGGCGAAGATGTCGCGGATGAGTTTGCCGGAGAGGGAGGCTGTGGCGGGGATCGGGCCGCGGCGCGCGGAGATTATCACGGCAGGCGCGCAGGTGTTTGCGGAGTTGCTGGAGAGCTATAACCTGCCGGGGTTTCGGTATTCGCCGCTGGGACTGCGGGACGGCATGCTGGCGCAGATGCTGGCGGCGCAGGACGAGCGCGCGGCTGTGCATCGGCAGTTCGAGATGGAGCGATGGGAATCCGTAGTGGCGACGGCGCAGCGCTATGGAGTGGATATGCGGCATGCTGAGCCGGTGCGGGCTCATTCAGTCCAGCTCTATCGGGATCTGAGCTCATTGCATCGTTTGCCGGCGGAGTACGAGGCATACCTGGCGGCCGCAGCAGTGCTTCGCGATACGGGGAAATTCATCAATCACCAGGGGCATCACCGGCATACGCAGTACATCGTGTCGATGTCGGAGATGTACGGATATACGCAGGTGCAGCGAACGATTGTGTCGGCGATTGCGCGCTACCTGGGAAAGAGCCGTCCGCAGCCAGACGACCGGGCGCTGCGTAATATTCCCAGCGAAGAGCACAAGAACGTGCAGCGCGCGGTGGTGTTGCTGCGGCTGGCAGTGGCGTTGAACCAGGACCGCGCCAGCGACGTGCTGAAGGTTGCGGCAAAGGTCTATCCGAAGCGCGTGTACCTCGAGGTTGAACCGGGACGGACTGGCGCGGAACTAGAACTGTGGTCGCTGCGGAAAGAAGCAGATTATTTTCGCGAGGTTTTCGACCGCGAGCTTTTTGCGACGCTTGCGTAGATCCAGCGGGCCATGCGGGGATCGATGAGCCACTGCAGGAGTGGCGGGTGCTTATCCATATCAATGCGTGCGACCGAGGCCTTGCGCATGCGGACGCCGGCTCCGCCGTTGCCGGTGATGACGCGGCCGAGGAACTGGAAGAGATTCGGGTTGTGTCCGACGAAGAAGACGTCCTGGCGATCGGCGCATTTGTTAATGAGCTTCTGGAAGTCGGCATAGCTGGCGCCGAGGTCGAGAGCGGAGCTGATTTCGACTTTGCCGTCGTAGCCGAGTTCATTGCCAACGAACTGGGCAGTTTGAAGGGCGCGCTTTAGCGGGCTGGAGACGATGATGTCGGGCTGGACTTTGAGGGCGCCGAGGAGCCGGCCCATGAGCATGCACTGCTCTTTGCCTTCGGCAATGAGGCCGCGCTTGGCGTCGAGCTTCACGCTTTCACGAGGGACTCCGGCGTTCGCATGACGCATGAGATAGAGGTTCATGGTGGGGGATCGGCTTCGCAGGGCAGGATGAATCTTGTGAAGCGGAGTGTTCCGGCCTCGATTGCCACTTCCTTTTGGAACGATTTTAACACAGCTTTAACAATGTCCTGGAGCTGGGATTCTTGATCATGCTATTTAAAAGAAATAAGTTACGCCGGGATTGGTGGTCGTTTCGGGGTCGCGGATTAGAGTGCCGGTGAGCTGGGAATTCGAAAATCAAAGTGTGCAAATTTTCGCCTTATATTCGCCTTATACTTGTCGGCATGAGTGGCGAGCGCGCATCAACAACGCGAATGCGAATGTCGGGCAAGATTTGCGCCCGGTGCGGGAATCGGCTACATGACGCGCCTGCGACGGCTGGCGAGCGGCTGTGCTCGAAGTGCAAAACGCCGGGGACGCACCGGATCTATATGTATTACATGTTGCGAGAAGGCTGGATGTGCCAGTTTCTCGAAGAGGATCTGAAAACGCCTTTGCCGCGGCGACTGCAGTTCAAAAATCCTGAGAAGATTCGCGCGATTGTGGATAAGGTTGGGAACTTTGCTGACCTGCAGGACAGGCAGGCACTGGATTATGGACTGGAGATCGGGCGCGGTGGCGTGTGGCTGGTGCTCACCGAGAAGCAGTACATGCGGCTGAAGTCACCGGGGGGATCCTCGGGCGGGGAATTGGAAGGCTGATCGGCAGAAAAGATCCGGCGGCGAGAGTGTGGCCGCCGACATTGGGAAGGTGAGTCTCGAAATTGCTTAGAACGCGGGAGGCCCGCCGGCGACTGGGAGGGAGACACTGCTCTGATTCATGAGGACAGTCTCAAAGGAATAGCCTGGTCCGGTGGTGGAAGTGAGGAACGGCGTGAGGGCGGGGACGGCAGATTTGCGTCCGTTGTATACGGCGTTCAGCCCATCGGTGCTTTCGTAATTGAGATTGTTTGCGGGGTTGGAGTTGCTGATGACTCGGCCGAGAACGCGATGTTCAGACTCAATGCCCATGATGGTGGCTGCCACTTTGGCGAAGTAGTCGAGTTGCTCCGCGGTGTAAGCCTTGTCGGCCGGTTAGCGCCATGCGCGATCGCCGGCATGCTTATTTGGCGGACTTGGCCGCGAATTCCTGGATGGCGTTGAGGTATGCAGCGATGAACGCATTTTCCAAGGCGTCGAGCAATCCAGTGAATGCTGCAAGAGTGTCGAAGGTTCCAGCAGGGAAATAGAAGGTCTGCACGGGGTCGTGGGCTGCGGAGGAGATGCCGAGCAGCGAACGGAAGAGGGAAGCGTGCTGGAGTTCCTGCGTGAGCGCAGCCTGGAGATAGTTCACATTGCCGGCGTTTCCGGAGCTGGAGACATTGGTTGCGGAACCTCCGGGGCCGGCGAGATTGGGATCCTGAATTACCGGGCCGATGAGGCCGTTGTAATAGAAGGTTGAGGCAAGGTCTTCAGCGATGAGGGCGGCGGTGAAGATCTCCTTCACTGTATCTTTGGCCTGTGCTGCTTCCTGAGCGGTTTCAGCTACTGATTCGCGTTCAGCCTGAGCACGCTGGCCACCGAGGGTGAATGTTGCGGCGGTGCCAAGGCCGAAGAGTCCTGCCTGGGTGAGAAACCTGCGACGCGCGAGCCTTTCTTGCGCGATGGATTCGAATTGAAGATTTTTCATGTGACCTCTCATGGTTCAGCTTCTGGGGAACGGGAACGGGCGCACCCATGTGTTCGTGCATAGACGTGTCCTGCAACAGGAACGAGCGGAGTCTTGATTTGGATTTAGGTTTGCGGAAATTATCTGACGGGGCGGGAGTCTGGGTTGCTCAGGATTGGAGATCGTGTTGCCATAACTCGCTGATGAGCAGACCGCCGAGCCGTTTTTGTTGATGGACGAGTGACCAGCCGGCTTGAGCGAGAGCAACGTGGTGATTTGGAAGCGCACGTATGCGGAGTCTTGTGAGAAGCCGGAAGGCAAGGTAGAGGGCAGAGATCAGAGGACGGGCAATGGCGCGGCCATAGAAGTTTGCGGGAATTGCGAATTCAGAGACCACCCATAGTGCGTTCGGCGCGGCATGACGGCGCAGGCGGGAGGCGAGGAGTTTGACTTCAGAAGTGGTGAGGCAGTCCAGGAAGAAGTGCGTGGCGATCAAGTCGTACCGGTGATGCGGCGGCTGAAACGTGCGTGCGTCTGCGAAGTGGGTGTGCACGCGGCGGTTATTGGAAGATGCACGCGTTGCGAGCTGAGAGAGCATGGATTCACTTGCGTCGACGGCATCGACGAGGATGTGGGCATTCGTTCGAAGAAGGCGGGATGTGAAACGGCCGTCTCCATCCCCGAGAACGAGGCCGCGGCGGCGTTGCTGGAGGTTGGAGAGAAATGTAGTGCGGCACCGCTGAAGGAAGGGGCCGAATGTGAGCCACTCCATCCAGCGGT
>Ga0068855_100005301_pt1 | contig 15748 bp, 15 predicted proteins | sample KBSCornC52_FD_66592 | JGI IMG/M metagenome (GOLD analysis project Ga0068855, IMG submission 66592) | Corn rhizosphere microbial communities from Kellogg Biological Station, Michigan, USA - KBS Corn C5-2 | ecosystem: Host-associated > Plants > Roots > Rhizosphere > Soil ...
AACCCATAAGCGCATGAAAGCTTTGAACATCCTCCTCGTCTCCGCATTTGTCCTTTCCACTGCCAGCGCCTTTGCTCGGATAGGCGAAACGCGCGAGCAAATCGACAAACGCTACGGTCAGGGAAATCCCTCGGATTACCAGCGGCTCAATGGTGCGGAAACCATCAAATATCATTTCAATAACTTTCAGGTCGAAGTTGTTTTTCATGAGGGCAAATCAATTTGGGAAATTTACCAGCGGCAAGGTCGGTTGATCGATCCCCGCGACATCAGGATGTTGATGAAAGCCAATGCCACAGACGGGCACACATGGCACTACGATGGCATGCGCCGTCAATGGGAACGTTCCGGAAGCCCGCAATTCATCGGCTGGTTTTGGCCCGGCCACGAAGACTTTTTCTGCATCCAGGATGTGAAAGCGATCGAAAGCGTTCAGAACAGCGAGGCTGGCGATCTGGACGGGTTTTGAGAGGCGGTCGGGACTCAGTGACTGCCGACCATTTGGCAAATAGAAAAACTGCGGGCGCAGCTTGAACAGGAGGCGGATTGCGGATTCACCGCGTGCGCGAGGCAGAGGGCGGCCACGAAAAATAGTATTACTGTGAATTTCTGGCGACTGTTCATTGCGGCACGGATTTCGGTTGCGGGTCCAATTTGCTTTGGGGTAGGAATGGTTTGCGGAAAGCTTCGTCGAAATCGTAGGCGTTTTGAAAATCGGCGCGGCTGTCGGTGTCGGTTTTGGAAAAGAGGCCGGCTTCGACGATGCTGAACACAATCTCGCCGAAATCCTCGCAGCGAGTCACACCCCAATCTTCAAGGACGGTGATGGCCATGGGACCGAATTGCGCGAGCGCATATTCGCGGATGCCGGCGAGCAGTTCCTGGCCGGTCACGTGCTCGTTGTCGGTCATCGGAATGCCCTCGCGGCGGCTCATGCCTTTCTTGGTGTGATCCAATGCATCGCGCACGAATACATACGCGTCGCGGCGGTAGCGCGGATCCTTGAGCAGGATCAGTTCAATGCCCTCGTCAAAATTGGCTTCGTGCATTTTATCGGTTCGGCAACGGCCGTGTCAGATATGCCTTAACTCTCCCGCAGGCCAAAAGCAAACCAGAACAAACTGAATAGCATGAATTGTTCCGGATTTCACTGGCACAAACAACGCTATTTCAGTGTAGTCCTTTGCATTTGACGCAAAATCGAAGGGGCGCCGCGTTTACGCGCCCGTATCGATTAACGGTTTCAGGTTTTCCGAAGTCTCCCTTATCAGTCGGATTGAAGCGGGATGAATCACGCGCTCCTCAACGCCGATTTTAAGTTCTCGGTCCTTTGGGTTTGACTCGCTTCGACATCATCGTAGCTTCGCGGGCGTGGATACGATCCAGATCAACCCGTGGATGATGCTGCCATTTGGCGCGCTGCTGGGTGCCATTGCGTTGGGACCGCTCCTTTTCGCGAAATGGTGGGGCCGGCATTTTGCTAAAGTCGCGTTCGGATTGGCGGGGGTCACTTTGGTTTATTATTTCGCTGGGCTGAAGGAGCCGCGGCGGGTTTTCGAAGTCGGGCACGAGTATCTCAGTTTTATCGCGTTGATCGGTTCGTTGTTTGTCGTTTCGGGCGGCATCCACATCAATGTAAAGGGCGAGGCGACGCCGACGGTCAACGTGGTGTTCCTGCTGATCGGCGCGGTGGTGGCCAACGTGCTTGGGACGACGGGCGCTTCGATGTTGTTGATTCGGCCGTGGATTCGAATGAACAAATATCGCATCACGGCGTATCACGTGGTCTTTTTTATTTTTATTGTTTCTAACGTCGGCGGCTGCCTGACGCCGATTGGCGATCCGCCGTTGTTCCTCGGTTACATTTACGGGATTCCGTTCTGGTGGGTGGCGGAGCATTGCCTGCCGATGTGGGCGATGGGCATCGGCATGTTGCTGGCGATGTTTTATGTCGTGGACCGGCTGAATTTTAATCGGGCGCCGCGAGGCGTGCGCGAAAGGGAAACGGCGCACGAGGAATGGCGCTTTGATGGCCTGCGTAACATTTTATTTCTTGCGATTATTTTGATTGCGGTATTCGTGAACAGGCCGCCGTTTTTGCGGGAGGCATTGATGGTCGGCGCGGCAGCGGGGTCGTATTTCACGACGAAAAAATCCGTTCACGAATCCAACTGTTTTAATCTTCATCCCATCAAGGAAGTGGCGATTTTGTTTGTGGGGATTTTTGCGACGATGATGCCGGCGCTGGATTGGCTGGCGGCCAACGCGCGGGAACTGCTGGGGCCGGGGCCGACGGTCGGGGTTTTTTATTGGGGCACGGGTTCGTTATCGAGTGTGCTGGATAATGCGCCCACCTACCTGAGTTTTCTCAGCGCAACCTTCGGCTCGTTTGTGAATCACGATATCGTTGCGCAAGTGCAGGCGCATATCGCATCGGGCGCGATCGATTTCAGCAATCTCACCGGGCCGTACGCGGAGCAAGTGCGGCAGACGCTCGAGGCGTTGCAGAAATATCATGGTGATCATGTGCTGGCCAGAGGTGTGACCAAGGAAGAGATTGAAGTATGTTTCCTGCTCGGCAACGCCACGTTCAGCAACTACATCGTCGCGATCAGCATCGGCGCGGTTTTCTTTGGCGCATGCACCTATATTGGCAATGGGCCGAACTTCATGGTGAAGTCAATTGCCGAGCATGCGAAGGTGCGAGCGCCGACTTTTGTTGAATATATCTGGAAGTATACGCTTCCGATCATGCTGCCGGTGCTGGTGACTGTCTGGCTGATGTTCTTTTTGCATTAGCATTTCTTCCGCAAGTTCCAGAGGAAAATCTTCCTAAATAACTAATAATTTACTTGGCACCGAGTGTTACTTTTGGGGAAAATCTGTGAAACGGATTGGGGATTCGGAGTGCGTACCCTTTACAATATTTTCTTTAGAGTGTTTTTTCTGCTGGCTTCGCCGTATTACTTTATGCGGATGCGACGCAGGGGAAATTGGCGGGCCGGCTTCGCGGAGCGTTTCGGCAAGTTCAATGTCATACTCAAGCAATCCATCACCAATCGCCAGGTGCTTTGGCTGCACGCTGTTAGTGTGGGCGAAGTCAATTTGTGCACGCAGTTGATCCGCGCGCTGGAACCGCGGATGCCGAACCTCAAGATCGTGGTTTCCACGACCACGACCACCGGCATGGGCGAGCTGAAGAAAAAATTGCCGAGTCACGTCGGGAGAATTTATTACCCCCTGGATCTGCGCAAATATGTCAGCCGCGCGCTTTCGGCGCTCTACCCGGAGGCAATCATTTTGGTGGAGGCGGAAATCTGGCCTAACTTCATCTGGCGCGCGACCGACATGGGCATTCCGATTTTTCTCGTGAATGCGCGGCTATCGGACCGCTCATTTCGCGGTTACAAGCGGTTTGGATTTTTATTCCGGCCGCTGTTCGCGTCGTTCGCCGGTGTGGGCGCGCAAACGCAGGCCGATGCCCAACGATTGATTGATCTGGGTTGCCGGCCGGAGGTGGTTCGCGTCGTGGGGAGCCTGAAATTCGACGCGGCGAAACTCGAAACGCAGTTGCATCTCAACGTGGACAGAATGCTGCGGCAGGTTGGCGTGCCGAAGGAGGCCCGAATTCTTTTGGGCGCGAGCACGCATGACGGCGAGGAGGCTATTCTTGGCGAGATTTTCCTGCGATTGCGCAAACAATTTCCCGACTTGTTTTTGGTGGTGGTGCCGCGCCATTTCGAGCGCAGCCGCGATGCGGCGCGGGATTTGAAAGAGCGCGGCGTGAAATTCATTTACCGCAGTGACGTCGGCTCCAATACGCAACTGAAGCCCGGCGAAGTGGATTGTTTGCTAGTGAATTCAACCGGTGAACTGAAGTTTTTTTATGAGCCGGCGACGGTGGTTTTTGTGGGCAAAAGTTTGACGGCGGAGGGCGGGCAAAATCCGATTGAGCCGGCGGCCGCGCGCAAGCCGGTTGTGTTCGGCCCGAACATGCAGAATTTTGCCGACGTGGTGCGTGATTTTATCGCTCAGGACGGCGCGGTGCAGGTGCAAAACGCGGCGGAACTGGAAAAAAAACTTGGCGAGTTGCTCGGCAACGAAGCGCGCCGCGCTGAGCTGGGCGAGCGGGGCGCGAAAGTTGTGCGCGAAAAGCTGGGAGCGATCAATCGGACGGTCGATATGATTGTCGACCGGCTCGATAACGGGGAGATTTATATCAAAAAATAGTGGCACGGGCATCCTGCCCGTGAGTTTCTTCGGCGCAACATGACACCTGCACAATGCGACGGGCGCGGCGTTCACGCCGCTTCAGCTTTCGCATCAACCCGACCTTGGAATTGTCCGCAGTTCTGTTGGGTGGTCACATTGAAGCGGGATAAATCCCGCGCTTCAAGGGCGCGCGTGTTCCACCCGTTTATTGATTCGCACAGGCGAGACGCCCGTGCCACTACTATCCGCCCAAAATGCGTTTGCCTTCGTCGAGGAAGATGCCTTTGAAATTCATTTCGAGCGCCTGCGGGTTGCTCGCTTTTGACAGCGCTTCTTTCTGCGACACTTTGCCTTCTTTCACGAGGTTGAACAGCGATTGATTGAAAGACAGGCTGCCGTCGTCGCCGCCGGTTTCGATGGCGGCGGGAAGTTTGTCGAGGCGGTTTTCTTCAATCAACTTTTTGACCGTGGGCGAATTGACCATGATTTCCAGCGCAGGTGTCAGTGAGCCGGTGACGGTGTTGATCATGCGCTGGCAGACGACGCCCTGCAAACAGCCGGCAAGCTGGCGGCGGATTTGCTCGCGTTCGTCGGCCCGGAAGAAATCCAGGACGCGCGTGACGGAGAGCGCGGCATTGGTGGTGTGCAGCGTGGAGAGCACAAGGTGGCCCGTATCCGCGGCGCTCATGGCAGCGGTGAAGCTCAGAGAGTCGCGCATTTCACCGATCATGATGATGTCCGGGTCTTGGCGGAGGACGTTTTTCAGCGCCTGATGAAATGAAAGTGTGTCGAGCCCGACTTCGCGTTGTTCAATTACGGATTGATTGTCTTCGAATACGAATTCGATCGGGTCTTCGAGCGTGATGACGTGTTTTTTGAAATTCGCATTGATGTGCTCCATCATCGCGGCGAGCGTGGTGGATTTTCCGGAACCGGTGGCGCCGGCCACAAGCAGGATGCCGCGCGGCGCCTCAGCGAGCGTCCGAATCTGCGGCAGCAAACCGAGTTCCTCGAAGCTCGGCACCTGCGTTTTGACGTAGCGCATGGCGAGAGCCCATTGGCCGCGCTGTTGAAAAAGATTCGTGCGGAAGCGGCCAATGCCCGGTTCGAAATAGGAAAAATCGATTTCGCGCTCCTCATTCAGTTTTTTCTTCAGGTGCTCCGGCGTGATGGTCTGGACAATCTTGTTGGCCCAATCCGCTGTGGGGTAGGGGCACTCGATGGCGACCAGGTGGCGGTTGATCCGAAAAACGACCGGCGTGCCGATCTTCAGATGAACGTCCGAAGCCCCGCCTTCGACAGCGGTCTTGAGGATGCGATGAAACAGTTCCATGAAGGAAAATTAGCAGAGGGCAAGCTTGTGCCAACAGGAAAAGTTACCCAGAGACGAGCGGGTATTAAATTTTCTTTGCTAACAGGGACGCGTGAAACGTGAAACGTGACGTCTGATGTTTCAGGAGCGTTGTTACGTATTCACGCAGCACGGAACACGCAATACGCAGAGCAGCAAATGCCTTTGAAAGAAACGAAAATTAGAAAAGGTTGAAAACTGAACGGCCCCATTTAGGTTTGCATCATCGTGCTCAACCGGGCCTGCGCCTGTTTGGTCATGCTGGTGAAGACCATGGAGACGTGATAGCCACTGTGCTTGTTGCCGGTGCAGGCGATGACGACGCCATTGCAATTGACGCGGCCATTGTCGGCCGGTGATTGCAGCGTGACGGTCATTTCCGTCCACGCCGAAAATGCCGTGGCGCTGCGGAATTCAATGCCGTTCTTGTGGATGATGACCGAGCCGGGGGAGAGAACCAATCGGCTTTGGCGTGCTTCGACCGTGACGTGTTGCTGGAGGGAACCAGATTCAATTTTTCTCGCGCTCATACAGGCTGAGTAAAAATATCATAAAACTCAGGCCGGTCAAATGGGCTTTTACGCGAGAAATCGGGCTTTTTACGGATAATTTTGGAATCTTTTTCGAACACGGAGTCAACCCTGGGGGGTTCTTTTCCAAAGGACGCGACCTGACGCGGCAACTTCCTGAGCCGACCAATTTGGCAACGAGGAAATGGCTGATTCGTACACCCATCCCGGTTGAGCGATGATGCTGATCCACATTTTTTGATTGCTCGCTCTCGCTGAAACTGCGGCCATGATGGCCCAAAATAGTTCTTCAGTCGTTTTGGCAGTTTCGATTTGAGGCGAATTTGAAAGCGCCAGCGGTTCCCAAATTCCGGTCGCCACTCTATGATGCGGTTTGGAGGTGTCTCGGTTCAAAACCAGCGGCTTGAATTCGCGTTCAAGCATGGCCGCAATCGGAGACCACAATTTGACCAGCATGCACGGCGTTTGCGGTTGAAAACCTTTTGCAAAAAAGCGGCTGTAGAATGATTGCTCGCGCTCCTTCAACGCCCCGCCGCTCGGCGCCTGCTCCTCGATTCCATAAAGCCAGGAGAGAATTTGTTTTGCCGGCAAAATGTCCGAGATTTTGTGCGAAGGTGAATCTACCAAACTAACCAGGTAACCCAATGAGTCCCGGCCCATGGCCGCTGCTTTCTCATCTAAAGCATCGAAGGTGTAATCCGTTTTGTTTGGTTCCATATCGTGTGTGCGCGAGCCTTTTTGGAATCACCACTCGATCACCGCCGCGCCCCACGTCAATCCAGCGCCAAAGACGACGAGCAAAATCAAATCGCCGCGCTGCACTTTGCCGCTGGCAACGGCTTCATCGAGCGCGATGCCGACTGAGGCGGCGGAGGTGTTGCCGAATTTGTCGACGTTCACGAAAAGCTGCTCGGGCTTTGCGCCAAGACGATCGCCCACGGCGTCGATGATGCGGCGATTGGCCTGATGCGGGATGATGAGTTTGATTTGAGAGACGTTGAGCTCGCAGCGCCGGAGCGCTTCTTCCGCGGCGGTTTGCATGGCCTGGACGGCGTTTTTAAACGTCTCCTTGCCTTCCATGCGCAAATAATGCTGGCGCGCTTTCAGTGAATCGACCGTGGCCGGGCAACGGCTGCCGCCGCCGGGCATGAAGAGCAAATCGGATTTGGCGCCATCCGCACCCATCACAGCCGTGAGCAAGCCGTGCGTGCCTTCGCGGTTCTGTAAAATCGCCGCGCCCGCGCCGTCGCCGAACAACACGCACGTGTTGCGATCGGTCCAATCGGTGATGGCGGAAAGTTTTTCGGCGCCGATGACGAGCACGGTTTCATACGTACGCGACATGATGAATTGCTGGCCGATTTCGAGCGCGTAAATGAACCCGGAACACGCCGCTTCCAAATCAAACGCCGCCGCGCGCTTGGCGCCCAGCTTGTGCTGCACCAGACAGGCCGTGGAGGGAAACGGCATGTCGGGCGTGATGGTAGCGACGATGATTAAATCGATCTGCTCCGCGGTGACGCCAGCCATGGCTATGGCGCGACGCGCCGCTTCCGCGCCGAGGTCGGACGTGTATTCGCTTTCGGCGGCGATGTGGCGTTCCTTGATGCCGGTGCGGGTGGTGATCCACTCGTCGGTGGTCTCGACCATTTTTTCGAGGTCGGCGTTGGTGAGAATCTTCGTGGGAACATACGCGCCTACGCCGCTGATGGAGCAGGTGCGCCCTTTGAAATCGAATTTAGCTCGGGGATTTTTGAACTTCTTGGTTTGTGGGCTCATGCAGTCGATGAAACTAAGTTTCAGAGGCTGTCAGTCGATCATTTGCTCGCGCGATTTGTTCGGAGACCAATCGATTCACGCCATGGCTGATTTCTTCAGTGGCCACGCGAATGGCGTTGGCAATGGCGCGCTGGCGGGAGGAGCCGTGGGTTTTGATGACGGTGCCATTCAGGCCAAGAACGACCGCGCCGCCATACACTTCGGGATCCATGCGCTTTTTCATTTTCATCAACCCGCCTTTGGCGAGCATAGCGCCTAGCTGGCGGATTGGGGAGGCTTTTAATTCCGCCTTGAGAATGCTGCCGATGGCGTAGCCGAGACTCTCGACGGTCTTGAGAACCACGTTGCCGGTGAAGCCATCGGTGACGACGACGTCCACAGCGTCATTGAACAAATCAAAACCTTCGGTGTAGCCGATGAAATTCAAATCGAGTTGGCGGCACAATTTCGCGGCGCCGCGGGTCAGGTCGTTGCCTTTGGTTTCTTCGGAGCCGTTGCTCAAGATACCGACGCGCGGTTTGGAAACGCCGAGCAGTGTCTTGGCGTAGACATTGCCCATCACGGCGAATTGCGCGAGATGGAGCGGTTCGCAAACCTCGTTCGCGCCGGCATCGATCAGGACAAAATCCTGCGTGCGCGAAGGCATGCGCGCGGCGATGGCCGGGCGTTTGACGCCGTCGAGTCGGCCCAATTTCATGGAACCAGCCACGAGCGCGCCTGTGTTGCCGGGGGAAATGACGGCATCGGCCTTCGTGTCCGAGACCAGCTCGATGGCCCGCATCAGGGAGGAATCTTTTTTCCTGCGGACCTTGAGTGGGTCCTCATCCATGGTCAGCACTTCGCTGGCATGGATGATCTGGATGCGTTTGTCGTGGAGCTGCGACGCCTTGCAGGCGTTGTTGATTGCGGTCTCATTGCCGACGAGAAAAAGCGCGGCGATGGGCCTGTCAGAGTCGAGTGCTTGTTTGACGCCTTCGATGACAACCGAACAACCGTGGTCGCCACTCATGACATCCACTGCGATTCGCATAAATAAAAAGAACGCGGGGAGAGATTCCGCGCGTTCCTTTACAGGACGATCAGGCTCCGGCGGTGACGGTGAGAACCTGGCGACCTTTATAGAAACCGCAGGCCGGGCAAACCCGGTGGGGCACGTAAGGAGCCGCGCATTGCGGGCACGTGCTCAATTGGGGCAGTTTCATCACGCTGTTGTAAGCGCGACGCATGCGCTGCCGGCTCTTCGATGGTTTTCTTTTGGGTACGCCCATAAATCACTCAATTTCTATGCTAAAACTTCAATTTATCCAACTCAGCCCATGCAGACGGTTTCTGCGTGGATTCACCGGGTTGGGTGGCTTTCTTCGCCTTGCCCTCTTTTTCTGGCAAGCCGCGACAATCCGTCTCACACAACGGATGTTGCGGAAACTCAAGGAGAATATCTTCGCGCGCGTAGGGCGTCAAGTCCACGCAATCATTGTCTACCGGCGTCTTTTCCTCGCCTTCCAGGGGCAAAAGTCGGGTCCATTGAGGCAATTCCAGCTTGTATTCAAAGGATTTCAGGCAGCGCACGCATTCACATTTGAGGGGCAAGATCAGTTTTCCCTGCACCAAAAGCTCTTTTTCCATCTCCTGGACCACGATGTCGTAGCGCAAAGGCTTTTCAGCGCGGCACATCTCGTCTTTCAAATCGAGCTCGAGTTCAGCGACAGGCAAATCGCCCTCCAGCCGGAGTTCGTGCTCTTCCAAATGACGCAGGTTCACTCGTATTGGCATAACGTGGGTAATGTAATGGTATTTGACGGATTTAACCAGTGCGGGGGTTAAATCGGTTAAATGAGTTAAATCGGTGATTGATTAAATGCAGTCCAAAATCTAGCGGAGTATCTTGCGTCCCCTGACTCGCGATAGCGTCTTGGAGTGCGCCAGCCCTCTGGCGCTTTCAGGGTCATACCCTTTTTGCGATATCTTCGCCTTCACCACAAACCTCGGAACACGTTGGGCAGAGCCCTCGTTTGTCCAAACGCAACTCTTCATATTTGCGTGACAATCGTTGGCGGGTTCCATAGTCGCCGAGTTTCGTATCAAGGACGACTTTGCCATTGGCGGTGTCTCTTATCAAAAGCAGAGGCGAAACGGCGCGACCGGACTTTATTTTCTTCTGATCCGTTTTCACATGGGAATTGCTGATGCTGAGCAGTGACAGGCCAGAAGCCCGGAAAATGTCCTTGGCTTTAAATTCCGACATCGCTGATCGTTGCAATTTTTTCACGAGGGGCGGCGGTTTTTTCGCCGTAAATCAGCGATAGATAGGATAGGGCGGCTGGATAGTCGTGGTCTTCCGGCTTGCTTAACCAGCCAATCTTGGTTTTTGAGGACATATTACCGATTGCAGTTCATTGAGCAGTCTTCAATTTTTCCAGTAGTATCGTGCGCACTTGCGGCGGCGCGAAGGTGGTGATGTCGCCGCCGGCGAAGGCTCAAAGTTCGCGTCTCCCGCAAGAGTTGGCCGATGACGACGCCCATTGTGTAAGCAGCTATTCCAAAGAGGGCAAGGCCCCAAAAGAACATTATGGTCCAGTTGTGGGCTTCACCACCATCTGAGAAAAGATTGGCGGGACCGCTTGTGATGAACGCCACTTAAAGTGGAACGATGACGAACCCCCATGCCGCCCAACGGACGTTTCTTAATTGCGATCTCGCGAGGAACCCGAGAATAAACTCAATCAGAAGTGGAATTATGAAGATCATGGCAAGAGCGCTTTTTGCGCATCGTTTTCCTGAGCATCTAATAATTTCAGTAAGAGCATCCTATTTACATCTCCGTGCCAGTTTTGGTTAACCATGGCGAGACACCAGACGCCAAAGATAAAATAGAAACAGCACTTGGTCCAAATGAGCAACATGAAGAAGACCATAGTGGTGTTAAACTGCCCATGGTCTGAGACGTCAATCAGCGAATGCAGGAGGAAACCGAACATCGCGCAGAGCCCGATACAGAAAATTCCTGTCACAAGGAGAAGCCACCGTACCCAGCGCCACTGACGCTCTCGCTTTCGAAGTCGCTGGAGCAGCTTCATCTCTTGTGCCGTGAAGTTCATGGTTCGGCTGCTTTCAACTTCTCCAACAACACCGTGCGCACTTGCGGCGGCACGAAAGCGGCGATGTCGCCGCCGAGGCGGGCGATTTCTTTGATGATGCGCGAACTCAGGAACGTGTAGGTGTCTTTGGGCATCATAAAAATCGTTTCCACTTTTTCGTTCAGCTTGCGGTTCATGAGCGCGAGCTGGAATTCGAATTCGAAATCCGAGATGGCCCGCAGGCCCCGGACGATCGCCTGGGCGTGGCGCTGGTTGGCGTATTCGACGAGCAGGCCGTCAAAGGAATCCACTTCGGCGTTGGGGATGTGTTTAATGCAACGGCGAACCAGTTCCACGCGTTCTTCCAGTGGGAAGAGCGGCTGTTTGCTCTCGTTTTTGGCGACCGCCACGATGACATGATCAAACAGTTTTACGGCGCGTTCGATGACGTCCAAATGGCCGTTAGTCAGCGGGTCAAAACTGCCGGGATAGATGGCGGTTCGCATGGGCGCGACTCTAGCAGTCCAAAGTCCAAAGTCCAAGGGCCAAAGCGGAGCGCCGAGCACCTGCTCGGCCTGTTCCAAGAAAAATCCGACTTGCCGAGCGGGTGCTCGGCGCTCCGGCGCAGCGAACGCATCCAAACGTTGATTTGTAAACGCGAAAACGCTAAGAATCCCGTCATGACCTTCCGCCGAGGTTTCACGCTGATTGAATTGCTCGTGACGATCGCGATCATTGGCATCCTGGCGGCGTTGCTGTTGACGGTTTTGCAGCGAGCGAAATTGAAAGCGCATCAGGTCAGCTGCTTGAACAATGTGCGGCAGTTGTCGCTTGGGAGTTTCATGTATGCCCAGGAAAACAGCCGGCATGCGGGCATTGAAACGTCCGCGTTTCCGGGCGGCAACTGGATGGGAACATTGAATGAATACGCGTCGAAACGCGGCATTTTGATTTGTCCGTCCGCGCCGCTGCATGAACCCGCACCGAAGAAGGGCAATGCGCAGGGTTATGCCGATCGTGCGTGGGTGCGGTGGACGTCGGACAAAAAGACGATGTTCTATGGCAGCTACGGTTACAACGGCTGGTTGTATTCAGACATCAAATTTTCCGAGGCAGGCGATCCCAAACAGAAGCAGGTTTTCACAAGTGAAGCGTCGGTTCCCAAGCCGGCGTTGACGCCGGTTTTTTTCGACGAAAACTGGGTGGACGCGTGGCCGGAAGAAAATGATCGGCCTTTTACGAATCTTTATACCGGCCAGCCGTTTGCGGTATCGCCGGATCAGATGGGCCGCCTCACCATCGCCCGGCATGGCACGCGCAACGCCTCCAGCGCGCCGCGAAAGTTTTCCATAACGGGTAAGTTGCCCGGCGCGATCAACATGGGATTCGCCGATGGGCACACGGAATTGGCGAAGCTTGAAAGTTTGTGGAGTTTTTACTGGCATCTGGATTGGCAATTAGCTGCCAACGGAAAAAACTAGAGTGATTGCCGAATTGGATTTCGTTGGATTTTGGCGAGAAACGTAGGACAGGCGTCTCGCCTGTCTCCATCTTACATCTCTTTACAGAAAATTAGAAACGGCCGAGACGGCCATCCTACATATTCTCGCGCTTGATGAAGTTGGTGCTTTGGGTGGTATCGCCGAAGATGCGGGTGGCGAATTCTTCGTCGAACGGTTCACCGGGTTTGCGCCAGGGGACCTCGTAGACTTTCACGGCGGCGCCGAATCCTTTGAGTTTTTGCAGGTCGGGCAGGGCGCTGCACGTTTTGGCCAGCTCAGGATCATCGCGGCGGAGATGATTGTAAGTGGTTTCGCTGATTAATATGCGGCCACGGCCGGAGAGGCTCTCGAGGCGGCTGGCCAGATTCACTTCGCGGCCGAAGACGGTGTAGTTGACCTGGTCCTTTTGGGAACCCATCAGGCCGGCGGTGGCCAGACCGGTGTTGATGCCGGTGCCGAGTAGCAGGAGCGGCAGAAGCGGTCGAGGCGTCTGGCCGGAGACACGGGCGAGGTTCTCGATCTCGCGTTTTTCATTTTCTTTGAGGCGCTCTTTGTTCAATTCGAAAACGGCGCGTTGGGCATCGATGGCGGCGCGGACGCAGCAGAGCGCCTGCTTTTCAATTGCGACGGGCGCGCCCCAAAACGCCATCACGCAATCGCCGATGTATTTGTCGAGGGTGCCGTCGTGTTTTTTGATCTGGTCGGCGACGAGCGCCAGATAGGAGTTAACGGTGTGCAGGGTGTCGCGGGCTTGTTCATCGAAATAGGCTTCAGCGGCTTCCGGCGTGAGATTATTTTCCGCGATGTAGGCGATGGCTTTGTCCTGGCTTTTGTCGGTGAACTCGGTGAAGCCGCGCACGTCGGCGAAGAGGACGGTGACTTCACGGCGCGCGCCGCCAAGCGCAAGATTTTTAGTGTCGAGCACTTCCTGCATGATGTTGGGCGAGACCAAGCGCGAGAAAACGGATTTCACGCGGCGTTGCTCGGCTTGTTCGAAAACGGCGCGGTAAAATGTCAGGCCGGCGAAGACGACGAAGATGTTGACGGCGGGCAGGGCGATGGGAAGCCAATAACGCGATTCAACGTAAAGGATGGTCGCCAACACCACGTAAGCAGCGGCAAGGAGAAGCACAATGCCTGCGCCGAGCAGAAACACCCAGGCTACGCCGAGACGCATAGGTAAATTCCAGGCGAGCGAGGCAATGATGATTCCGGTGAGAATCAGAACCAGCAGGTCGATACCGAGCGAAGTGCGGCGGATGAATTTATTTTCGATGACGGAATTCGCGACGTTCCAATGCTCGCTGACGAGAAACGTGGATGAATCCAACGGCGTGGCTCCTTCGTCGCGCAGGTCGTTGCCGGTGGCGATGGACCCGACCATGACGAGTTTGCCGGCGAAAAGATTTTCGAGTCCGTTGGTTTCGCCGCGAATACGCTTTGCGTCCTGCAACAGCAATTGTTCGATATGCGCCTGGGTGAGATGCGGATCGTTGACGCGCAGACGCCAGTCGATGTAAAAGTAGCCGTTTTCGTCCACGGGAATAATTCGTTGAATACCGTTGGGAGCGGTGAGGGTGATGCGCTCATGCGCCAGATCGATGTTGGGATGGTCGAGGTCGAGATTCAATTCGTGCGCGGCGAGGACGATACCCATGTGCCAGATGCGTTCGTCGGTGAATGGTTTGGCTTTCGGCGCGACGCCACGAGGCAGTTTGTCGCCGAAAAACGCCGAGAGTGCGAATTCTCCGTTCTCGTCCAATGGAATCTTGATGTCATCGGCGCCTGAACGCTTGAGAATAATTTGCCTTGGTTCAATTTTTACGTTGTTCAAGTCGACGCCGTATTCCGGGTCAGCGGCGACTTTCTCAAAGGCAAAATGCCATTTGCGATACGTCTCGAAGGCTTTGGCGCGGCGCAGAATGCCATCGGGATCCTTGTCCGAGTTGGCGTTGCCGGTGTTGATATGGCCGAGGGCCATCGCGTTGGTGGAAAAAACGTTTGGTGGAACAATGTCCGTGGTGGCGGCGATGACAACATTGCTGGCGCGCTGCAGTTGCAGGCCGAAGAAATCGTCGGATTCCATTTGGGTGCCGTCAGCCATCGTCACAAAGCCGAGATCATGGCGGAGGTCGGCGAAAATGATGTCCATTCCGACGACCCGGGCGCGCTCGGCGGAGAGTTCTTCAACTAGGCGACCGTAAACTGCGCGCGGCCAATACAGGCCGTACCTATAACCAAGTTCGGCGATGTCTTTATTACCGGGCAGATGGTTCGTGCGAACGTAGTCGATGCTCGCGTCATCGATATAAACGACCGCGAGGTTGGTGGCGGTGGCGGTGGGAAAACGCAACGCCTCGCGGACGCGCCAGTCGTACGTCATCTTCTCCATCCGCTCGAAGAGTTCGAGATGGAAAATGCGCAGCAGGCAAAAGAGCGCGATGACGCCGACTGCTATCAGGGCGGGAGCCAGCTTGACGGGCTTGAACTTCACCGCAGCGAACTAAACAAAAAAACCAGAGCAACACAAGGCTGCTCTGGTTTTGAAAAGAATTAACGGGCTTATTTCGCCGCAGTTTCCGGGAAAATAACTTCGCCAGCGGAGCCTCCCACCGGCGAGACGAAGAAAATGCGGTGGTCAGGAGCGATGAACGTGATCGGCGTCGGGGTAAAGGTGGTGAATTCGAGCGCCATGCGGAGCAATTCGAGACGCACGTTCACATCGATGGGCGTCACCAAACCGGTGTTGATGTCAAATTGTTCGCCGAAATTGACGACCTGAGTGATGACATTGCCACCGGAGCCGACATAGGCCATGACCACCGAGCCATCCAACACGCGCAGGATGCCGCTGGCGCTGAGCCAGAAGATCGTGCCGCGGATGCCGGCGACGCCGTTCGGGATCTTGACTTCGTATTTGGAATTCGGGGTGAGTTTCTTGACCGTGCCAAGAATGCTGCCGGCCTTGAGGTCCATTTCGGTGTCGGTCACGACATCGGCGCCGGTCTGAGTGGTGCTCAATTTGTCAACGACGAGCACGGTGTTCTCATTGATGCGCACGCCGTCCTGTTCAGCCTTGGGCTGCCAGTGGGCGACTTGCGACGGGCTCGGAGAGGGCGGAGCAACGGCCGAGGCGTTGTTGAGGACGACATCGACCCAATTACCCTCGCCTGAGGCCGTTTGAATTGTGACGCCCGGCCTGAGAATCATGCCGACTTTCACATCGTGCGGCGTGGAATCTCCGGGAACAAAGTAGCGAGCGTCTCCGCTCTTGGCCACGACCTTGGCAATACCGTC
>Ga0068855_100005304_pt1 | contig 15746 bp, 11 predicted proteins | sample KBSCornC52_FD_66592 | JGI IMG/M metagenome (GOLD analysis project Ga0068855, IMG submission 66592) | Corn rhizosphere microbial communities from Kellogg Biological Station, Michigan, USA - KBS Corn C5-2 | ecosystem: Host-associated > Plants > Roots > Rhizosphere > Soil ...
TCGACGACAACACAATGTTGTTGCCGACAGGCGTGGGCGGCTATGGCACCTCGCCCTTCGACGGAGAAGGCCTTCCCTCTCGACGCACCGCGGTCCTCGAAAACGGAATCCTTCGCAACTACATGCTCAACACCTACGCCGCCCGCAAACTCGGCATGAAGTCCACTCACAACGCCTCCCGCGGACTCGCAGGCGCACCCGGCATCGGCCCTGGCAACCTCTATCTCGAACCCGGAACCCAGAAGCCCGAGCAGATCATCAGTGAAATCAAATCCGGACTCTACGTCACCGGCCTCATGGGCTTCGGCACGAACATCGTGACCGGCGACTACTCGCGTGGCGCCGCCGGTCTTTGGATTGAAAACGGCCAACTGACCCATGCGGTCGAGGAGATCACCATCGCCGGAAACCTCGGCGAAATGCTTCAAAACGTCACCGCGATCGGGAACGACCTTGTATTTCGCGGATCGGTGGCATCCCCTACCATTCGGATCGACGGAATGACAATCGCGGGAGCTTAGCGGAGCGGCGCGTGAACGTCGAAATGCAATCCGTTCCCTTCGGTCCAGCTGACGCGAAGGCGGCACTAAGCAAGCTGCCAACGATGCCGGCCGTCTTCGCCCTTTACGGCGCCGAAGACAAAGACGAACCCTACATCGGCCGCACCCCCAACCTCCGCGGCCGCCTCGAACGCCTCCTCCAGCCCTCGCCAAAACATCCGAAGCGTCTCCAGCTAGCCGGCCGCGTCCGCCGAATCGCTTACCGCCTCACCGGCTCCGACTTCGAATCCCTCCTCACCCAGTCCGAAATGCTCGAAGATGTGTACGGAAGAAAAGCCCTCGAGCGGATGCACCTCCGCGCACCGGCCTTCGTCCGCTTCCTCGGCAGCAACCCCTACCCACGCGTCACGGTCACCCACAAACCTAGCCAGCGCGAAGCCGACTGGGCTTACGGCCCTTTCGCATCGCGCGCCGCCGCCGAGCGCTTCGCCGACGAGATGCTCAAGCTCTTCCTCCTCCGCCGTTGCACAGACGATCTCAATCCCGACCCCAGTCACCCCGGCTGCGTCTACAGCGAAATGAAAATGTGCCTCGCGCCCTGCTATCAGGGCTGCACTGACCAGCGCTACTCCGAAGAATCCTCCGCCGTGCAGGATTTCCTCGCCTCGCGTGGCGAAAGCAAACTCGTCGTCCTCCGCACGCAACGCGACAAAGCCTCAGAAAACCTCGCCTTCGAAGACGCCGCCACCCTCCACACCCAGGTGCAGAAAATCGAAGCCGTCCGCGCGCTTGCTCCCGAACTCGTTCAGCCCATGAGCAAGCTCCGGGCCGCCATCCTCCAGCCCTCAGCCCATCCCGACGAAGTAGCCGTCTTCCTCTACGAAGCCGGTCGCCTCCGCGGACCAGTCGCGTTCTCGACCATTGGCATGCGCATACAGAACGAGCAGTCCGGCTCCAGTTCCCTCTTCGCCCAGCCCATGGCGATCGAACCCGTACCCGAAGAGCCCGCCGCCCCTCCTCAATCCGCAGACCAGAACTTGGCCACTCCAGCCAAAGTCCCCCGCACCATGCTCGAGTCCCGCATGGAAGAAGTCCTCCAGCAGCTATCAGCCCCAACGCCCGCGCCCAGCACCACGGTCCGCCAAGCGCACCTCGCTCTCCTCAAGCGCTGGTACTACCGTCCCGAGGTCAAGCGAGAAGGTGAAGTGGTCTTCCCCGATTCCGGAGGCCACTGGCCAATTCGAGCCCTCCTCCGTGCAGTTGGCCGCGTCGCTGCAAAGAAGCTGGTCCCCGCCAAGGCTCAGTGAGAAAATGGCCGCGAACTCATGCCGGCCACCGAAACAATCCGCCAGATGCTAGCCCCCGGCCGCCCCTTCGATCCCGGCCGCGTCTGGGAAGTCGTCGAACTTATCGAAGGACAACCCCGAAAGCTCGCACACCTCATCAAATGTCTCTTCGATGAGAACCCCGCCATTGCCAGCCGCGCTGCCGACGCGCTCGAGCGTGTCACCCGCGACCGCCCCCACCAGGCACAGCGTTGGAAAGAACCCCTCCTCGGCCTCCTCGCCGAAACCACCGAAAAGAAAGTCCGCTGGAACCTCGCCCTCACAATACCCCGCCTCAAGCTCACTATCCTCGAGTGCCGCCGCATCGCCGTCGTCCTCAACACCTGGTCCTCCGACCGGAGCTCCATCGTCAAAACCGCTGCCCTCCACGCGATGGCCGATCTCACTCGCCAGGACCCTGACTCACTCCCCGCCGTCCTCGACATCCTCCGCGTTGCCGGCCGCTCCGGAACTCCCGCCATGCGCGCCCGCAGTCGCATCCTCCTCAAGGCATTCGAATGCCAGAAGCAGAAGCACCAGAACCGGAGTTCGGTTCACATGTTCGACTGATACACTTGCGGGGGACACACCCGCCAAAAAGGACAGCATCCTAGGCGCATGGTTCAGCTTCTTCCATCCATCTTGTCCGCCGACTTCGCCCGCCTCGCAGACGAAGTAGCCGCGGCCGAGCGCGGCGGCGGCACCGTCATCCATGTGGACATCATGGACGGACATTTTGTCCCGAACATCACCATCGGCCCACCCGTTGTCAAAAGCCTCCGCAAAGCCACGAAGCTACCCCTCGATTGCCACCTGATGATTGAGAACCCCGACGAGTTCATCCCCGCCTTTGCGGAAGCCGGAGCCAACTGGGTCAGCGTTCACTACGAGGCCTGCCGGCACCTGCACCGGACACTTCAGCTCATCGCCCATCACGGCATGAAGCCAGCGGTCGTGCTCAATCCCGCAACCCGAGTCGAACTCATCCGCGACGTCCTGCCCATGGTTCACCACGTCCTCATCATGAGCGTGAACCCCGGCTTCGGCGGGCAGGAGTTCATTCCCTTCTCTCTCGACAAGATCCGCACTCTCGTCCAGCTTCGGCAGGAAATGGCGCTGGCATTTAAAATCGAAGTGGACGGCGGGGTGGCTCACGACACGGTTGCCCAGGTCGTCCAAGCAGGTGCGGAGCTGTTGGTAGCCGGGAACGCCGTTTTTGGCGCTGGAGACCCTGAACGCGATGCCCGCGCACTGCTGGCTGCGGCTCGCAAAGCTGCTGGTGAGTAAACAAATTTACGATTCTGTAAACGGCGGCAGCTTCCCTCTGTCGCATTTTGAGGTGGTATGAACCGGTTGTCGAAAAGTATTGCTGCGTTGGCGCTGGCATCGTTGGTGCTATCGGGAGTTACGGCCGAGGCGAAGAGACAAAAAGAGCCCAAGCACAAGAAAAATCAGGATTTAAGCGCAAATCCTCTGGCCAACGTTAAGTCAAAGCAGCCCGACAAGGAACTGTTTGACAAGGCGATGATTGCACTGAAAAAGGGGCACTTCGACGTGGCTCGACTCGACCTCCAGACCATGCTCAACACCTATCCCGATTCCGAGTACCGGATGCGTGCCAAGCTCGCCGTCGGCGATAGCTGGTTCAAGGAAGGCGGCACCGCTGCCCTCACCCAGGCCGAAGCGGAGTACAAGGACTTCATCACCTTTTTCCCCAATGCACCGGAGGCAGCCGAGGCGCAGATGAAGGTGGGCGACATCTACTACCAGCAGATGGAGAAGCCCGACCGCGATTTCAACAACGCGGAGAATGCAGAACGTGAGTACCGGAGCATGATCAACATGTTCCCCGATTCGCCGCTCATTCCGCGCGCAAAACAGAAACTGCGCGACGTACAGGAAGTGATGGCCGAACGGGAAACGCAGATCGGAATCTATTACGAAGCGAAGGATAATTTCCCCGCCGCGATAGCCCGTCTGCAGACCGTGATAGACACCTACCCTCTGTATTCAAAGAGCGACCAGGCGCTGCTTGCTATCGGCGATGCATACGCTGGTGAAGCTCACTCGGTGCAAATGGCGACCGGGTTGAAAGGCGCAGTTCGCGAGCGCCTCCACACGCTGTTTGAAGACAAGGCAGCCGCTGCATACGCCAAGGTGATTACGCGTTACCCGATGGCGCCTCACGTTGAGGATGCCCGCGACCGGCTCGTGGCGATGAACCGTCCGGTGCCCGAGCCGACTGATGCGGCCGTGGCAGAGAGCGATGCGGAGCAGAAGAGCCAGCGCCCACTTCGCTTCACTGACAACATTTTGGGAATCGTCAAGCATGGCCCTACAGTCGTACAGTCCGCGCACGTGGGTGAGCCTTCGCTTGATGATCCGAAGCGAACCATCGCACCGGATGTGAATCACGAGAACGGCCGCCTCTTCGAGGAAGCTGCCAAAGCCAATGGAGTCGCCGAACCGGCAGCGGTCAAGCCGACTGGCCCAAATGAGCCACCGCGCAGCGATCAGCCATCGACTGCACCACTGCAATTGACGGCTCCCGCGGGCGGAACCGGTGTGGGTGTCTCCATTGTGAGCGCGCCCAATGGCGAAGCGGCCACAACTCCAGCCGGAGCAGGCGGAACCGAAGCTCCTGCAGCCGGCACAGGCAATGGAGGCCCATTGGTCAAGTCCGTTGGACCAACGGATACCACACTGCCTGCGGCCGAAAAGCCTGCTGAAGCTCCGGATCAGGTCAACGACATCAAGTCGGGTACAGCTCAGCAACAGACCGCAGCCACCGCTAAGGAGAAGAAGCCGAAGGCTAACCTGGACGAGGAGTCTTCAAGCAAGAAGAAAAAGAAGAAGGGTTTGGGCAAACTCAACCCGTTCTAGGCGACAGCAGTTTCCAATTTCGGAGGGGCCGCATCCGTATGGGTGCGGCCCTCGCTTTTGCATGTGCAAGCGCGGCGCACCTCATCGGGAGAGCGCCTGCGAATCTGCTAAAGTGGAAAGGAGTCCCTTGCCTGAAATCCTTGTCTGATCAGGGTTTCCGAGCATTTCGCCGGGACCACACTGACGACCCGCATGCCTCACGATCTGCCCAAAGCATACGACCCGACGGCCATTGAAGATCACTGGGCCGAATACTGGGTGCGAGAGAAGCTCTTCGCGCAGCCAACCCCCAAGTCGGGGCCAGAAGGCCCGTCCTCGTTCGACATCCTTCTGCCACCGCCGAACGTGACGGGCAATCTTCACATGGGGCACATGTTCGAGCACACGGAAAGCGACATCCTCATGCGTTGGCATCGCATGCGCGGCGAACGGGTCCTTTGGATTCCGGGCACCGACCATGCAGGCATCGCCACGCAGATGCTTGTGGAGCGCCAGGTGGTCAGCGAGGGCAGCACTCGGCAGAAGATGGGACGCGACGCTTTCATCGAGCGCGTCTGGGACTGGCGGCGGCACTACGGCGGCAACATTCTCAACCAGATGAAACGGCTGGGCGCTTCCGTTGACTGGGATCGCGAATACTTCACCATGGACGAGCGGCTCTCCGTCGCCGTCCGCGAAGCCTTCGTCAAACTCCACGAACAGGGCCTGATCTATCGCGGCGCCTACATCGTGAACTGGTGCCCGCGCTGTCAGACCGCCATCAGCGACCTTGAAGTCGTCTATGACGAGCACAAGGGCCACCTCTGGGAGATTCGCTACCCCGTCATCGGCGACGACGGCAAAGACACCGGTGAGTTCCTGACCGTGGCAACCACCCGTCCCGAGACCATGCTGGGCGACGTGGCCGTAGCCATTCACCCGGACGATGAGCGCTACACCCACCTCCACGGCAAAAAGCTGCGCCTGCCCTTGATGAATCGCGAAATCCCGGTCATCACAGACGACTGGGTGAGCCGGGAATTCGGCACGGGCGCCGTAAAAGTCACACCCGCACACGACCCCAACGACTTCGCGCTCGGCCAGCGCCATGATCTGCCCTCGATCAACGTGATGAACGATTCTGCCGAGATCAACGCCGAGGGTGGTAAATACGCCGGCCCCGACCGGTTCGTCGCGCGCAAAGAAGTTCTCGCGGATCTCGAAGCGCAAGGACTCCTCGCAGGCGTCAAGGATCACGTCAACAACATTGGCCATTGCGACCGCTGCAAGACAATCGTGGAACCTCGTCTCTCGCTTCAGTGGTTCGTCAAAATCCAGCCGCTAGCGGACAAGGCCATTGCCGCTGTCAAAGACGGCCACATCAAGTTCACCCCTGAGATGTACGCGAAGACTTACCTGAACTGGATGGAGAACATCCACGACTGGTGCATCTCGCGTCAGCTCTGGTGGGGACACCGCATTCCCGCCTGGCACTGCTCCGCCTGCCACAAGACCACCGTCAGCCGCGAAGATCCGGCCCAGTGCGCACATTGCGGGTCCGAAAAAATCGAACAGTCGACAGATGTGCTGGACACATGGTTTTCCTCCGGCCTTCTCCCCGTCTCCGTTTTCGGCTGGCCGAACATCACCGCTGAAAACCGCGCGGATTTCGACACCTTCTATCCCACCAGCCTTCTCGTAACCGGCTTCGACATCCTCTTCTTCTGGGTAGCCCGCATGATCATGATGGGCTGCTGGTTCTCCCTCGACGTCCCCATGCCCGATGGCTCTCCGCGTTCCCTTGCCGACTCCGTCCCCTTCCGAGAGGTCTACATCCACGCCCTCGTCCGTGACGCGAACCGGGAAAAAATGTCCAAGACCAAGGGGAACGTCGTCGATCCAATCGAGATTGTGAAGCAGTACGGCACCGACGCCGTCCGCTTCACACTGGCGTCAATGGCCTCGCCGGGCACCGACATAGCCTTCAACGTCGCCCGAACCGAGGGCTACCGAGCCTTCGCCAACAAAATCTGGAACGCCGCACGGTTCCTGTTCATGAACATTGATCGCGCAGCCGAGGTCGGCATCACAGTCGACACGGCCGCACTCGGTTCAATGCCGGCAGCCGAACCCGGCGCGCCGCTTGAGACCCGCTGGATCGTTGCCGAGCTTCACGCCACAGCCGAAAAGGTTAATCAGGCGCTCGCGAACTACCGCTTCGACGATGCGGCGAATGCCATATATCAGTTCTTCTGGGGTAGCTTCTGCGATTGGTACCTGGAAATCGTGAAGCTCAGCCTCGATTTCAGCGAAGCTGCGGACAAGGCGCGCGTATCCGCTGCACTCACGACACTCGTCAGCGTCTTCGAAAGTTCTCTGCGGCTGCTGTCTCCGTTCATGCCCTTTCTCACCGAAGAAATCTGGCATGCGGTTTACGATGGGAAGCCGCCCGCGAAGTCGATTGCGCTCACGCGCTTCCCACAAGCAGGGGGTGCACCGGCTGACACCGTTGCGCTGCAGCACATGCGCCTGCTCCAGGAACTCATCGTCGAAATCCGGGCATTGCGCAAAGAGATCGGCGTGGAAGAGAAGGCTCTGGTGCCGGTCGAGTTGCGCATCGACCAGCAATTCAGAACCGTGATCAGCGAAAATCACGCGATCGTCGAACGCCTGGCACGCGTGAGCGAAGTACGATTCATCGACCAGATTTCAACCGGGTTGGCCAAGCACGCAACCCAGCAGTTCGACGCAGCAGTCGTCTACGAACGTAAAATCGACGTCGCCGCAGAATGCGAGAAACTCAACAAGGAAATCGCCAGGCAGGAGAAGAACGTCGCCAACGCCGACCGTCAGCTCGGCAATCCGACCTTCACCGCCAAAGCCCCGCCGCACATCGTCGAAGGACTCAAAAAGCAGCGCGACGAAGCCCAGCACCTGCTCGAGAAGCTCCGCGCCGATCGCGATTCCCTCGGCTGCTGAGTGAACCGGAAGCATGGCCTGCGTCTGCCGAACCTGTCTCCAGCATTTCCCCGTGATCGGCATCGCCGATCCCCCGCGCACCAAGTCCGCGATCCACAAGGCCTATCGCACAGCAGCAAAGCTCTGGCACCCCGACCGATACGAAAATAACCCGCGCAAGCGCCTCGAAGCCGAAGAGCAGTTCAAGCGGGTCCAGGTCGCCTACCGCGAACTCTGCGAGCACTTCGACAACCCGCGGCGCCGCTTCGTTGAACGGAAATACCAGAGCTACGACCTCTACGACGCACAAACGTTCTCCGGTATCAGCGCTCCACCCACCATCTTCTTCGGCGATGCTCATCACTGCTTCTCAATCGCGCACTTTCCGGAAGGAATCGAGAAGCTCATCATCGAATCCGCCCTCGGGGGCGCGGAAACGGCAGTCGGATTCGTCAGCTTGTCGGGAACCATCATGGAAAAGCAGGCTCCCGAGCGCTACATCCTGCTTACCAATCACCGCCTTTTTCTCCGCGATTCAAGCGAGCTTGTGCATGTCCTCTGGTACGCTGACCTCGGCGACATACAATACATCGACCGGCATGCCGAGAAGAAGCAAACCCTTCGGCACCGCCTCTTCGGATGGCTTCTGGACAAGGAGCGGAGATTTACACTCAGAATTCAACGCCGTGATGGAACAGACTTTTATTCTCTTAAAGAGAGCCCGGATGACAGGGTCAAGAAAGTTATTTATAACTTTCTCCAACAAATGAGATTCGAATCGCAAGCCTGAGTCATCGAAAGAAGAACGCATGGACTGGAAGAGTCACCGTATCGAAGCAGTGCTGGAGCAGGCCTTGATCGAAGATCAGGCCGTGAGCGACGCGACGACCAGTGTCACGATCGATCCGAATCTGCGAGCCACTGCTTCCATCATCGCGCGACAGGAACTAGTCGTCGCCGGCCTCGGAGCGGTTCCGCGCTTCCTGGAAATCTTCGCCCGCCTCGATCCCCGGCCGGCAGCGCACACCCGATACGAAGTAGTAAGCCACCCTGAAATCTTCGACGGCGTCCGCGTGCACAAGGGACAGATCCTCGCCGTAATCCGGCACAACGCACGTGTACTGCTGAGTTGCGAGCGCGTAATCCTGAATCTGATGCAACACCTCAGCGGCATCGCGACCCTCACTCGGCAGTACGTGGATGCAATCCAGGGAACAAAAGCGCGCGTCCTCGACACACGCAAGACGGTACCCGGCTTGCGCGCACTGGAGAAATACGCGGTCCTCTGCGGCGGAGGCACCAATCATCGGCTCGATCTAGCATCAGGGGTCCTGATCAAGAACAACCACATCTCACTCGGCGGCGGATTGCGGACCGCGCTCAACAATGCTCTCGAAAAACGCCAGCCCGGTAACCGCGTTCAGGTTGAGGTGCGCACCCAGTCCCAGTTGGACGAAGCGCTCGAAATCGGTGCCGAAGCAATTCTGCTCGACAACATGACGCCTGCGCAGGTGAAGACGGCCGTGGAGCGCATCCGCAAAGAAGATCGCTGGATTCCCATTGAGGCATCGGGAGGCATCGTTCTCGAGAATGCTCGTGCCTACGCCGAGGCCGGTCCAGACTTCATCAGCGTCGGCGCCCTCACTCACTCTGCCAAGGCCGCTGACATCTCAATGTCCATCGTCGCGGAGTCTGCCTGACGTGTACGACCTTTCAGCACTTGAGGCAGCCTTTGCGCGGAGCATCTATTCGGGCAAGTTCCATTACACAGCGGTTACCGCCTCTACGAACACGGATGCACTGGCGGCTGCGCGCGAGGGAGCCCCGCATGGATCCGTGTTTTTTGCCGACGAGCAGACTGCTGGCCGCGGACGCGGCGACCACAACTGGCAATCCGCCGCAGGTCAGGGTCTCTACGTTTCGGTCATTCTGCGCCCCAGCATAGCGGTCGAAAACATGCCGCTGATCCCGCTCGCTGCGGGATTGGCCGCAGCTCAGGCGATTGGAATCGCCACAGCTCTCGAGGTTGATTTGCGATGGCCGAATGATCTGCTCATCGGTGATCGCAAAGTGGGCGGAATCCTGGTTGAGTCGAAAACGGAATCCGGGGTACCTGCCTTCGCCGTCGTCGGCATCGGAATCAACGTTCACCAGCGATCGTTTGATGCGAATTTATCCACGCCGGCGACGTCACTGGAACTTGAGTTGCGGCGTACCCTTAGCCGTCAGGCTCTCCTGATCTCGCTGCTAGAATCGCTGCAGCACGAGACATGGGCACTACAAGAACCCGGGTTACTTGCCGCAATTCCTGCACGTGTGGCATTCATGTCCACCTGGGTCTCCAACCGTCGTGTGGAAGTCCATGGACCGCAATCATGTGTCGGCGTCACCGCTGGGCTCGATCAACACGGCTTTCTGCTGGTGCAAACTGATACAGGAACCGTAACGGTACAAACTGGCGGGATCCGCGCAGCGAACTCAGAATAGAAGGAACGCAATGCTGCTCGCAGTCGATGTAGGCAATACAAACACGGTACTCGGCCTTTACCGACTTGATGCGGACGCCGGTCTTCCGCCGAAGGGTGCACCCGTTCCTGCGAAGGACCGGTCAGATCTGAAAGCGAACTGGCGGATCACAACGCATCGCGCGCAGACGGTGGATGAGTATGGTGTCTTCTTCGTGAATCTTTTTGAGATGCATGGCCTGTCGCCCAGCGAGGTGAGGCATATCATCATCTCGTCGGTGGTGCCGCCGCTTGACTCAACGCTACGCCAGGTCTGCGAAACCTACTTCAATCTCGACCCGCTCTTCATCGAGCCCGGCATCAAGACCGGCATGCCCGCCCTCGTCGACAACCCCACCGAGCTCGGCGCCGACCGCATCTGCGACTGCATTTCCGCCATTGAGCGCTACGGCGGCCCCTGCATCGTCGTCGACTTCGGCACCGCCACCAAATTCGAAGTCATCTCCGAGAAAGGCGAATATCTCGGCGGAGCCATAGCTCCCGGCCTCGGGCTCAGCGCCGAAGCGCTCTTCTCCCGCGCCGCCCGTCTCAGCCGCGTCGACATCAAGCGCCCCGCCAAAGTCATCGGCACCAACACCGTCGGCCATCTGCAAACGGGCCTGTACTACGGCTACACGGGCCTCGTCGATGGCATCATCGAGCGCATCTTCGCCGAACTCGGCCACAAGCCCCGCGTCATTGCCACCGGCGGCCTGGCCCGCATGGTCGCCGAAGACTCGCGCTATATCAGCCAGATCGACGACCTCCTCACCCTCGACGGCCTCCGCATCCTCTTTGAGCGCAACCGGCATGTGCGTCCTCGTGGCCGCACTCACTGATACTGCCGTGCAGAATAATTACTTCAACTACTTCACCGAGATCGAAGAGCGATTTCAGCAGCGCCGCGGCTCCATCCTCCTTCTCTCCACCCTCGACTGGGCTCTCATCGAAACTTGGCGCGACGCTGGCATCCCGCTTGAAGCCGTCCTGCGTGGAATTGACGCCGCATTCGAAAAGTACGAGTCGCGCCAGAAGAGAGGACGCATGCGCCGCATCAACGGCCTCGCGTGGTGCGCTCAGGCAGTGATGGAAGCTTCAGAGGAGCTGCGCGAAGCCAGCGCGGGAACCGCAACGGCATCAGGTTCGCAAGCCGAAACTGGATTCGAGCACGAGAGAGTCGCCTCACACCTGGAAGCCGCTGCGGCAGCACTCGAAACCTCCTCAATCGCCCACGACGCATGCACCGCCACCGCAACCCGTCTCCGCGAACTAGCCGTCGAAGCCCGCGCTGCAAAAAACACCACCACGGCAGCAGCCGAGATGGAATCCTTCGAACGCATCCTCACCGTCCTCGAAGAAAAACTGTTCGCCGCACTCACCGCCGCCGCTCCCGAAGATCTCCTCGTAGCGCTCAAAGAACATGCATTACGCGAACTCGCTGCCTACCGCAGCCGCATGGGCGCCGTGCAACTCCGCCAGGTCGAGCACCAGTTTGTGCAGAAGCAACTTCTGGTGCATTACAGCCTTCCCCGGCTCAGCCTGTTCTACATGAGCCAGCAATGAAGCGCCGCCATCCGCACCAGCCTGCGTCAAAACCGTCCCGCTCCGCGCTCGTTCAGATTGAAAAGCCCATCTATGGCGGTGCCTTCCTCGCGCGACTGGAAGGAAAGGCTACCTTTGTTCCGCTCACATTGCCCGGCGAGCAGGCCCGTGTCCGCATCATCGAAGACAAGCGCAGTTACGCCACCGCCGAACCTGAAGCGATCCTCGCACCCTCGCCCGACCGCATCCAACCCCGCTGTCCACACTTCGGCAGTTGCGGCGGCTGCAGCTACCAGCACACGACGTACGAGACGCAGCTTGCTCTGAAACAGGAGATCCTCCGCGAGACCCTTCAGCGCGCCGGAGTGCAGGCACCGGATCACATCGATCTCCTGGCTGGGGAGCCGTGGGGTTATCGCAATCGAATTCGAGTCGCTTTTGACAGGGCCGGTCGCGTAGGTTACCGCGGACGCCGTTCGCACGAGATCCTCCCGATCCGCGAGTGCCCGATTGCCGCGCCTCTCCTGATACAAGCTGCGCTGCAGGCAGCGGAGATTCTTCGCGATGCAAAGCCGGCCTTCGGCGCAACAGAAATCTCGCTCTTCTGCGATTTCGAAGAAAGCGCTTTGCTGGCCAGCATCTTCGTGAGCGTGCCGACTACGAGGGGCTTCAACGAGTTCGCTGCGGATTGGAAAGAGCGAGTCCCCGAACTAGTGGGTTTGGAGTGTGTTTATCAAACACTCGCACACGAAATCCCGAAGCGGATTGCCCAATGGGGAGAAGAATCGCTCATCTACCGCGTTGCCGGTTTCGACTATCGCGTTGATCACGGCGCCTTTTTCCAGGTAAATCGCTGGCTGATTGACGGACTCGTTCAGAAGGTCGTCGGAGAACGCCGCGGCATGCTGGCATGGGATTTGTTTTCGGGTGTCGGACTGTTTGCGCGACAGCTTACGAACCGATTCAAACAGATGATCGCAGTTGAATCTGCGGCAACTGCGACGCAGGCGCTCACGCGAAATCTCGATGGCACTACGGGCCAAAGCGTAACAGCCGACACACTCTCATTCTTGAGGGACTCGCGGCAGGCTGCGAAACCGGACCTGATTGTTGTCGACCCGCCGCGCGCGGGCCTCGGCTCCGATGCCACTGCAGCGCTCGGAGAAATTGGAGCGGACGAACTTGTGTACGTGTCATGCGATCCTTCCACGCTGGCCCGAGATCTGAAAGCGATCAGCGCATCAGGCTATGCCATTGTTTCGGTTGCTCTTGCCGACCTCTTCCCACAGACCTTCCACCTTGAGACCGTGGTCACATTAAAGAAATCCTGATCCTGCTAACCTTGCGCCCATAGATATCCCTAGACTCACGGGCCGCATGAACGATAAAGAGAGCCACCGCAGGCCAGTTCCACCTCAGGCTGAAAACAGTTCCGTCGGCGTACCCCTCTTCCACGCCGCGTGGCTCTTCGCGCTAGGCATCCTCGCCGCTCACTACGTCTGGCTCCGACCTGCCTGGCTCCTCGTTGCCCTCGCTCCGATCGCAATGTTCAGCGCACTCGCCGCGATTCGTGCGCAGCGCATCATGTGGTTGCCTCTCGGAATTCTTTGGTGCGCGTTAGGAGCGTGGTGCGCGGAGATGCAACCACAACCGTCGCCCGAACCCGAGCTAACCGCTCTTTCTGACGGCCTGATGCGCACCGTCGAAGGAACCATCATTGATGCCGCGCCAGTTCGAGATGAGCCTTCCACAGAAAATGATGGAAAGCCTGAAAATGCTCCATCCCAGCGCATCGACTTGCGTTTAACGACCGTCGAAGTTGTCTCCGATACCGAGGACACACAGAAAGCAACTACAGGAACTGTGCGGATGAACGTACGCTGGCCGGAGGGCCAAATGAGGCCGCCCGGCTTCGGTTGCGGACAGCGGATTCGCGCGGATGCGCGCTTGATGGTCCCCGATGCGTATCGCGATCCGGGTGCGTGGAATTACAGAAACTATCTTCTCGACCAGGGCATTACCTCCACCGCAACGCTAAAGGCGGACCGGATCGATGTAATCGACTCATTTGGCGAGAAGACCTTCCGATGCTGGATCGCGTCACGGCAGCATGCGGCCAGTGCAAAACTCCTGGCATTGCCCGACACGATGCACTGGCTTCCTGGCGCCCTTCGCCTGACCAACGACGACGCAATCATGTTGGCCGCGATGGTTACCGGGGATCGCACATACCTGACACACTCATTGCGCGCGGGCTTTGAACGAACAGGCTCGTTTCACATGCTTGTTGTTTCTGGACTGCACCTGGGCATCGTTACTGCATGTGTCTTCTGGACAATGCGCAAGCTCCGGTTGCCGCAGTTCCCCGCAACGCTGGTTACAATCGGCGCATCATTTGCCTACGCTCTCCTCACCGGCTTTGCTACGCCGGTGCAGCGTTCGCTTTGGATGGTCACGCTGTATCTCGTTGGACGTCTTATCTACAGGCAGCGCAATGTGCTGAACACCATCGGGTTCGCATCCCTTTGCCTCATCGCGGCAAGCCCCCGCAGCCTCTTTGAATCTAGCCTGCAAATGACCGTTCTCGCCGTGGTATCCATTGGCGGCATAGCTGTCCCACTGCTGGAAAAGACCGTCCATCCTTATCTGACTGCCACACGCGACCTGCGGGTTATCGCACTCGATGTGAAGCTGCCCCCACGCGAGGCTCAGTTTCGTGTCGCGCTTCGCATGATCGGTTCGGGGCTGAGCAAGGCGCTCGGCAAATCAATGGGTTTGAAATTCTTTCCCTGGATTGTGCGTACTGGCCTGCGATGCGTCGAGGCTCTCGTTGTTTCCTGCCTCGTTGAGCTGGCAATGGCGTTGCCAATGGCGGTTTACTTCCACCGCATCACGGTCTTTGCATTGCCCGTAAACATCGTGATCCTGCCGTTGCTCCTCGTGCTGGTGCCGAGCGCTTTGCTCACCCTGGCCGTGACGTTCATATCCCCAACAGCAGCTGCCATAGCTGGAGTGCTGACAGCGGTCCTTCTGCACGCCGGAGTGGGGCTCATTCAGCTTTTCGCTTCAATCCGAACGGGCGACTTCCGTATTCCGCAGCCGCTGTCGATGCAGGTAGCAGGTTTCTGCATTTTGGTCGGCACCTCAGTTGTGTTTGCGCGTGCCGGCAATCGTGAGGCTCCGAACTGGCTGAGACGTTCTGCCTGCATCACGATGCTGGTTGCAGCAGTTGTGGTGGTGCTGCCACGGCCGATTGACCATCCTCGTAACGCGCTGCTGGTCGAAGCTATCGACGTAGGGCAAGGGGATTCCCTGCTGCTGATTACGCCGGATGGAAAAACGATGCTCGTCGACGGAGGCGGATTCGGCGGTGGCCCACGCCAGGTCGTTCAGAATTTCGATATTGGTGAGGAGGTGGTTTCGCCCCTGCTTTGGTCCCGCGGCATTCGTCATCTCGACGTCGTTGCTCTGAGCCACGCGCACTCTGACCACATGGGCGGACTCCCCGCAGTTATGCAGAACTTCAGACCGAGTGAGCTATGGGTCGGCAACAATCCAGCCGTGCCTCCCTATGTTGCTTTGCTGGATCAGGCACAAAATTTGGGCGTCCACGTGCGAACGCTTCGAGCTGGAGACGCCGCAACGCTCGGCAGTGCAGATGTGAACGTGCTTGCGCCCTTGCCAGATTATCGGCCAGACCGCGAGCCGAACAATAATGATTCGCTTGTGATGCGTGTGGCTTACCAGTCCACTTCTGCTTTACTCGAGGGTGACGCAGAATCGCCTATCGAGCAGGAGATGCTGGGTGAACAGAACCTGCAGAGCACGTTGCTCAAGGTCGGCCATCATGGCAGCACCACCTCAACACAGCCGGAGTTCCTCGCACGCGTATCGCCGCGATACGCCGTAATCTCGTGCGGGCTGCATAATCACTACGGGCATCCTCGCGAGGAGGTACTTCAATCTCTTCAGTCATCGCATGTAGGCACGCTTTCGACCGATATCAATGGGGCGACGTGCTTCACGCTGGACGGAAAGAACGTGGAAGCCCAGGC
>Ga0068855_100005305_pt1 | contig 15742 bp, 13 predicted proteins | sample KBSCornC52_FD_66592 | JGI IMG/M metagenome (GOLD analysis project Ga0068855, IMG submission 66592) | Corn rhizosphere microbial communities from Kellogg Biological Station, Michigan, USA - KBS Corn C5-2 | ecosystem: Host-associated > Plants > Roots > Rhizosphere > Soil ...
CCACCAGGTGGCGAACGTCGCGGCCGACGTCGAGGCGCGTACCATCGGCGCGCGGCTGCACGTGCCGGCTGTCACCGAGAGCCGCTCGCCTGACACCGTGCCGTACTGGGGCATCGCACCGATCCGGGGTGCGGTGTATCAAGGCTCGGCGATGGTGGTCTGGGACAGCGGCACGCCCCCGGCGCCGCTGACGAACACCGCCCCGATCGGTCCGCAGTACGGCCACGATCCGCACGAGGATCCCCGGAACTCGCCGGTGGCACGGCTTCAGAAGGCCGTGTTCCTCACCACCGGGGTGGTCGTCGACGTCTGCGGCGGCGCGCCGTGTACTGAGCCGCCGGCGTCGTGACAGCTGCCGGCCTCTTTTGCAGGCCTCTGAGAAAGGACATCCCTGTATGAAGCATCGTCTGTGGTCAGGGCGCGCAGCCGTGATCGCCGCGCTGCTCGCTCTGCTGCCCTTGACCAGCGCTTCAGCGGCGGGTTGGACGCGCCTGCCGGGCTACCAGACATGGACGTTGACGACCGCGCTGGAGCGTGGTCAAGGCGTCTCGACCGACGGCACCTACTACTACTTCTCCGGGACCTACTCCCTGGACAAGGCCACGGTCAACGGGATCAGCGACGTCACCACGAACGCCGCGGCGATCCCGTCCCAGTTGTCGTCTCAGTACGGCTCCAACCACATCGGCGACACCGACTACTACGGCGGCTACGTCGTCGCCCCGATCGAGGACGGCAGCAACTACCAGCATCCGCTGCTGGCGCTGTTCAACGCCTCGAACCTGAGCTACACCGGCCGCTACGTGCAGTTGCCGCTGAACCTGATGCCCGGTGGAGTGCCGTGGGTCGCGGTCGATGCCGCGGCCGGCCTGGTCTATACGGCGCCGTGGGATCAGAGCTCTGCGGACGGTGGCAATCATCTGGTCGTCTACAGTCTCAACGATCTGCTCACGCTGCCGTCCGGATCGGCCCTGCCGGTGCTGCGCACCGTCACGCTGCCGCAGCCGCTGAGCCGGATCCAGGGTGCGAAGATGTGGCGCGGGCAGCTGTGGGCTTCGGCCGACATCTCCGGCAACAAGTCGGTCTGGACGGTGGATCCCACCACCGGCGCCACCGCCGAGCAGTTCACCCAGGACGTGCAGCCCAACGACGAGGTCGAGGGCCTGGTGGCGCTGGACCTCGGGTCCGGCGGCGGGCAGTTGCACATTCTGAATGTCGGGTCGGGATGGAAGTCGATCTTCTTGTACTTCCAGCACTACGCGCTGAGTTGAGCTGAGGTGGGGGTGCGGGGTGTGGGAGTTCCCCAGCCCTCGCCGCCGTGTCAGGATTCCGGAACAGGACGCGGCGGCCCGGTGAGTCAGGGCTCGACCGCGGTCGGGATTCTGGCTTGTGGGGGAGACGCATGATGGTTCGCGCACGATGGAAACAGGTGGTCGCAGCCGCCCTCGGGCTGGGGGCGGCGGTCACGCTCAGCGGATGTTCAAGCGGTCTGGACAAGCCGGTGCCGGCGCCTTCGTCACCGCCGTCGCCGCAACCGGCGGTCGTGGTCTCGAGCGGGCAGGTGGTCGTCACGTTCACCCTCGGGTCTGCGAGCCCGGCGCCGGACACTCTGGAGCGTGACCTGTCGATCATCAAGCAGCGCATCGCCGCCGAGAAGCTGGGCGACACCACGGTCAGCGTCAGCCGGGACGGTCGCGGCCTGGTGGTGCAGGGACCGGTAGCCGCCAAGGACCAGCTGGAAATGCTGGGACGCGCCGGAGTGCCGGGCTTTCGGCCGGTGCTGGCAACAGACGGCGCCACGTCGGCGCCGCAAGGAGTCTCGGCGGCGCTGTGGCAGCAGTTCACGGCGCTGGACTGTCACCATGCGCCGGTCAGCGACCCGCAGCCGGCCGCGCAGATCGTCGCCTGCCAGAACGACGGCTCGCAGAAGTACGTGCTGGACGCCACGGCGGTGAGCGGGACCTCGGTCACCTCGGCCGGCGCGGCGACCGGGACGGGTGGGATCTGGCTGGTGAACGTGACGCTCGACAGCCGGGGCGCGGCCGAGTTCGGGCAGGTGACCAGCCGGCTGGCCGGGACCGGCGAGCAGTTCGCGATCACGGTCGACGGGGTCGTCTATTCGGCGCCGACGGTGCAGGAGGCCATCACTGACGGGAAACTGCAGATCACCGGCCAGTTCACCCAGTCGACGGCGCAGAGCTTGGCGGCGCTCTTGCAGAACGGTGCGCTGCCGGTCGCGCTGGACGTGTCCAGCGTCTCCGGCTGACAGTGCTGTCCGGCCGCGCTGAAGGTGTCCAGTGTCGCCAGCTGACAGTGTTGTCTGGCTGCGCTTGACTCGAACCATGACCGAATCGAGCGAGTCGACCGAATCAGAGATCTGGTTCCAGGATCCTTACGCAGCCTTCGCGGCAGGGCGTAGCGAAGGCCCGTCCTTCGTGCCGTCGCTCGGCGCGTGGGTGGTGGCGCGGCACGATGACGTGCTGGACGTGCTGCGGCGCGCCGACGAGTTCTCCTCGGCCAACACCCTGCCGCGCGACGAGATGCTGCCGCCGGCGGCGCGGGCCGCGCTGGCGGGCAGCATCGGCGGGCGGCCGGTCGTGGTGAACTCTGACGGCGCCGCGCATCGGCGGTATCGCGCACCGCTGCTCGCCGGGCTCACGCCGGCGCGCGTGGAGCAGGTCGTGCCGTTCATCGAGGAGCGCGCGGCCGCGCTGGTCGAGGGGTTCGCGAACGACGGCCGGGTCGAGTTCGTCAGCGGCTACACGTCGATCCTGGCCGGCGAGACGATCGGCCGGCTGATCGGCCTGGGACCGGAGGAGGTCGCGGAGGCGGTCTACGGCACCACGCAGGCGCTGGTCATGTACTTCTTCCCGGTCGGCGACGAGCAGAAAGCTGTAGCTGCGCGGAAGTTCGGGGAGATGCGCGCGATGATCGACGAACTGGTTCGCAGCCGACGCGCCGAGCAGCGCGATGATCTGTGCGGCACGCTCGTCGCGGCCCTGGCCCAGGGCGGCAACGAGCTCAGCCTCGACCAGCGGCACGAGATCGCATCGAACGTCCTGAATCTGTTCATCGCCGGCTTCATCACCGCCACGCCGCTGCTCGGCACGATGGTTCTCAATCTGCTGCGACACCGCGAGCAGTGGGAGCTGCTGTGCGCGAAGCCCGAGCTGATCCCGGCGGCGGTGGAGGAGGCCACGCGCTACGACACGTCGATGCAGAGCGTCCGGCGGATCACCACGGCGGCGGTGACGGTGGGCGGCGCGGAGATCCCGGCCGGCGCGACGGTGCTGGTCGCGCTCGCCTCCGCTAACCGGGATCCCGCAGTCCACGACCGGCCCGATGCCTTCGACATCACCAGGCCGGCCGCCCCGGGAGCAGCAACGGCCAAGCACCTCTCGTTCGGCCACGGCCCACACGCCTGCGTCGGCGCCCAGCTGTTCCGCGAGGAAGCACGCGCGACACTGCGGATCCTCACCGAACGCCTGCCGGGACTGCGGCTCGCGCCGCAGGAGGCGGGGACGATGGGTCGCAGTGTCGTGCCGCGCGACGGGGCGCTTCAGGAGCTGAATCTGGTCTGGTAGCCCGCAGCTACAACCCCAGCGACTTCGCCACCACCGACTTCATCACCTCGCTCGTTCCGCCGTAGATCCGGAACACGCGGTTGTCGGTGTACAGCTTCGCGATCGGGAACTCCAGCATGTACCCGTAGCCGCCGTGCAGTTGCAGGCAGCGGTCGATGACTCGGCTCGCCATCTCCGTCGTGAACAGCTTCACCGCGGCGGCGTCGGCGACCGTCAGGTCCCCGGCCTCGTACAGGTCCATGGCCCGGTCGATCATGGCCTGGCCGGCGGTTACCTCGGCGGAGCATTCGGCGAGGGCGAACTTCGTGTTCTGGAAGGAGGCGACTGGGGTGCCGAAGACGTCGCGCTCCTTGGTGTAGGAGATCGCGAACTGGATTCCGGCGTCGGCGGCGGCGACTGCCGAGACCGCGATGCCGAGGCGCTCGGGGATCAGGTTGTGCGTCAGGTAGGAGAACGCCTTGCCTTCCTCGCCGAGCAGGTCCTCGGTCGGTACCTTCACGTCGGTGAAGGACAGCTCGGCGGTGTCGGAGGTGCGCAGGCCGATCTTCTCCAGTTTGCGGCCGACCGCGTAGCCGGGGGACTTGGTGTCCACGACCAGGATCGACAGGCCGGCGCGGCGGTTGTCCGGGTCGTAGGGCGAGGTGCGGGCCACCACCAGGACGCGGTCGGCCAGTACGCCGCCGGTGATGAAGGTCTTGGCGCCGTTGAGGACGTAGTGCGTGCCGTCCTCGGAGAGCTTCGCCGTGGTCTTGATGCCGGCCAGGTCGCTGCCGGTGCCCGGCTCGGTCATGGCGATCGCGGTCATCATCGCGCCGGAGACGAAGTCCGGCATCCAGCGCGCCTTCTGCCCGTCGTTGGCGAACTCCATCAGGTACGGCAGCACCAGGCCGGTGTGCACGGAGGAACCGCCGAAGCTCACTCCGGCGCGCATCAGCTCCTCGGTGGTGACGGCCTGGTACTTGAAGCCGTTGGCCTCGCCGGCGCCGCCGTACTCCTCGGGCACCTCGATGCCGAACAGGCCGAGCTCGCCGAGCCGGTAGTAGAACTCGCGCGGGGCGTGCCCCTGCTTCTCCCATTCGGGGTAGACCGGGACGACCTCCTCGGCGATGAACTCCCTGATCATCGCGCGGAAGGCCTCGTGGTCTTCGGTGTAGACGGAACGGCGCACGGTGCGTGTCTCCTGTCGGTCGGGCTCGGCGGCTCTCCTCAGCTTCGCGGTCAGGATGCCTCAGGGCTAGTCGGGCATGCCGATCGGTTCCGGGCTGGGGTTGGGTTGCCGCGTATTACTCGTCGACGTATATTTGTCAGCGAGTAAACGAGGAACGAGGGAGCCGTGGCCGCCAAACGCAAGGTCGACAACCTGCTCGCGCTGGCGGTGCTGGCCACCGTCAGCCAGCGGCCCATGCACCGCTACGAGATCGCCTCGCTGATCCGCGCCCATGGCAAAGACCAGCAGATGGACGTGAAGTGGGGGTCGCTCTACACGGTCGTGCAGAACCTGGCCAAGCACGGGTTCCTGGAGATCGTCGGAACCAGCCGGCAGGGAGCCCGCCCGGAGCGGACGGTGTACCGCATCACCGACGCCGGGCGTCAGGAGCTGACGGACTGGACCCGCGAGCTGATCGCCACGCCGGAGCCGGAGCACACCCGGTTCGCCGCCGGCCTCTCGGTGCAGATGGTGCTGCCGCCGGAGGAGGTCATCGACCTGCTGCAGAAACGGCTCGCAGCGTTGGAGGAGGGGATCAGCGCGCGCAAGGACGCGCTGGCCAAGACGCTGCAGACGGTGCCGAGGCTGTTCCTCGTCGAGGACGAGTACGCGCTGGCGATGGTCGAGGCCGAGGCGGCGTGGGTGCGCGGGCTGCTGGCCGAGCTGACGTCCGGCACGTTCCCCGATCTGCAGGGATGGCGAGGGTTCCACAACGGTGCCGGGATTCCCCCGGAGATACAGGAACTGTGGGAGAGGGGTGCCGACCCGGACCACCACGACCAGTGAGAAGAGCCCCGGCGGCGATGCGGGAGGGAATCATGACTGCACCACACCACGACGGTGTCGGCACGGCCATCGTCATCGGCGGCGGCATCGCCGGACCCGTGACGGCCGCGGCGCTGCACAAGGCCGGTATCCGGGCCACGGTGTACGAGGCGTACCCGTCGCTCGGGGAGGGGATCGGCGGCGGGCTCGCGCTCGCGCCGAACGGGATGGCGGCGCTGGACATCATCGGCGCGGCCGACGAGGTGCGGGCCCTGGCCACGCCGGTCGCGCGCACGCAGATGTCGATCGACGGCAAGCTCTCGGAGCTGCCGAGCCTGGCCGAGATCGAGCCGCTGCAGATCGTCGGGCGGGGCGACCTGCATCGGGTGCTGCGCGACCGCGCAGCGGAGGCCGGAGTCCGGTTCGAGTACGGCAAGAGGCTGAGTTCGGCCACTGAGACGGCCGACGGGGTCACGGCTGCGTTCGCCGACGGGACCACCGCGACGGCCGACGTGCTGATCGGCGGGGACGGAGTGCGCTCGACGGTACGAACCCTGATAGACCCGGCTGCGCCCGATGCCGGTTACACCGGACTGCTCGGCTTCCAGGGCTACGTGGACGCTGAGCCGGACCTCGATGTCGCGCCGGGGGTGATGACGTTCGCGTTCGGCAAGCGGGCGTACTACCTGTACTGGAAGCAGGCCGACGGCCGGCTGACGTGGGGTGCGAATCTGCCTTCGAAGACGTACATGTCGCTGACGGAGGCGCGCGCCGTCCCCGCCGAGCAGTGGCTGCGCAAACTGCGCGAGACGTACAGCGGCGACAGCCCCGGCCGCCTGCTCGCCGAACGAACCACCGCCGCCGACCTCGACATCACCGGCGCCATCCACATCATGCCGCCGGTCCCGCACTGGCACACCGCTCGCATGGTCCTGGTCGGCGATGCGGTGCACGCTCCGTCGAACAGCACCGGCCAGGGCGCCTCACTCGCGATCGAGAGCGCGCTGCAGGTCGCGCGCTGCCTGCGCGACATCCCCGACCCGGCGCGGGCCTTCGCGGCGTACGAGGCGCTGCGGCGCGAGCGCGTCGAGCGGATCACGAAGCGTGGGGCGAAGACGAACCGGAAGAAGACGCCGGGGCCCATCGGGCGGAAGATGATGCACGCGACGATGCCGCTGTTCTTCAAGCTGATGAACTTCGAGAAGGTGCTGGGGTGGGAGCAGCGGTATCGGATCCAGTGGCAGGCTCCGGTGCGGTGATGCTGGTCTCTACGTCTTGTAGAGGCTGAGGATCCTGACTCAGGATTCTGGTTCGGGACGCGGCTCGCTTCGCTCTGTCGTGGCGAAACGCATCCGGTACTCACTCGGCGTCGTCCCCAAGTGTTTCGCGAACACGCGCCGGAGCGTTTCGTCGCTGCCCAGTCCGCTGGCGCGAGCCGCCGCCGTGACGCTGTGCCCGGTCAGCAGCAGTTGCCGGGCCCGGTCGAGGCGGACGTGCTCCAGCCAGCGGGCCGGCGTGGTGCCGAGCTCGGTGTGGAACAGGCGGGTGAGGTGGCGGGGGCTGACGGCGGCCTGCGCGGCCATCGTGGGCAGCGTGTGGCCGGCGGCGGGGTCGGCCAGGACGGTCGCGATCAGCGCGCGGAGCGGATCGGTGTGCGGCGGCGGGGTGGTGAGGGCCGTCGAGAACTGCGACTGGCCGCCGGGGCGCTGCATGAAGACGACGAGCTCGCGGGCGACGGCCCGGGCCACCTCGGCGCCGTGGTCCTCCTCGACCAGCGCGAGGGTCAGGTCGATGCCGGCGCTGATGCCAGCGGAGGTGAGGTAGCGGCCGTCGCGGACGTGGATCGCGTCGGGCTCGACGTGGACGCGCGGGTAGCGGCGGGCGAGGCGCTCGGCTTGGCGCCAGTGGGTGGTCGCGCGGCGGTCGTCGAGCAGACCGAGGTCGGCCAGGACGAAGGCGCCGGTGCACACCGATGCGACACGCCTGGCTCCGGCCGCAACCTGCGCGACGGTCTCCAGCAGCGCGGGGTCCAGCGGCGGCGCGGCCAGGCGGTCGCCGCCGGCGACGATCACCGTGTCGAGCGGCGGCGCGGCGTCGGCGGGCGTCACGGAGCCGGTCAGCGTCAGGCCGCTCGCGGTGACGACGGGGCCGCCGTGGGGCGAGACCAGGACCAGCTCGTAGGGCTCGGGCGCGGGTTCCGGCTTAGGTCTAGGTCTAGGTCCGGGTCCGAGTCCAGGCTTGAGTGCTGGTTCGGCGTTTCGCTCCGCGACCCGCGTGACCTGGTGCAGCACCTCCGAAGGCCCGCTCACGTCGAGCATCGTCACCCCGTCGAACACGACGATCCCGACCCGGCGCGTCATGTCTGAATCTGTGGGGTGTACGGCTGGAAGGACATGGCATCAGCGTACGCCTGCCAGCGAATGTGGACTCACCGCCAGAAACCCACCTCGAAGGAGACTCCATGTCCGCCACGATTGCCGGCGTCCCGATCCCCGACAGCATCCTCGCCCGTGACGCGACCACCCTTGTCCGCGACGCCGCCTCGCCAGTGCTGTTCCACCACTCCCGCCGCGTCTTCCTGTGGGGCGCGCTCCGCGGCCGGGAACAAGGCATCGCCTTCGATGCCGAACTCCTCTACATCGGCGCCCTCTTCCACGACCTCGGCCTGACCCCCGCCTACCGCCGCACCGACCAGCGCTTCGAGATCGACGGCGCCGACGAGGCCCGCCGCTTCCTCGCCGCTCACGGCATCGAGGGCGAGCCCGCGGACCGCGTCTGGACCGCCATCGCCCTGCACACCACGCGCGAGATCCCGCTCCACATGGCGCCGGAGATCGCCCTGGTCACCCAGGGCGTCCAGCTCGACGTCCTCGGCATCGGCTACCACGCCGTCACGGACGAGGAGCGCACTGCCGTCGTGGCGGCCCACCCTCGTCCGGACTTCAAGAACCAGATCCTCGCCGCCTTCACCGAGGGCATCCGCGACCGCCCCGACACTACGTTCGGCAACGTCAAGGCGGACGTGCTGGAGCACTTCGTGCCGGGCTTCGTGCGCGGCGACTTCGTCGAGGTGATCAAGAACTCTGACTGGTCGGAGTGAGTGGGCGATGGCTAGGTAGAAGCACAGTCAGAACCGCACGACCGTCTTGCCGCGAGCGCCGCCGATGGCATTGCGGGCGAGTGCATCAGGGACCTCATCAAGCGTGATGGTCCGCTCGACAGGCACGATGATCCGGCCGGAGATCACCTCCTCCGTGATGCGGGCAAGCAGTCCGGGCTTGTCCTGCATCATGAAGTTGGTCGCCGTGATCCGTTCGGAGGCCAGGAGTTCCGGCGATGCCGTGAACGTCACGGATATCGCGGAGCCGCCGTCCCGGACGAGGCCCGCGTACGTCGTGAAGCGGGCCTGGTCGCGGGTCAGGTCGAGGAGGGCGTCGACGCCGTCGGGATGTGTCTTGCGAACCAGCTCGCTGACATCTTCGGTGCTGTAGTCAATGGTCTGTGATGCTCCGAGCTCGCGAATCCATGCCTCAGCCTCGGCGCGGGCTGTGGCGATGACCTCGACCCCGCGCGCGGCGGCCAGCTGGACGGCGAAGACCCCGACACCGCCGGTTGCCCCGACGATCAGCATCGTCCGGCCGGGCCGCAGGTCCAGCGACTCCAGGTCCAGCGACTCCAGATCCAGCGACTCCACGACGCCGAGTGCCGTCATGCCCGCGGTGGGGAGTGTGGCGGCGACCTGGGCGGACAGGCCATCCGGCGTGCGCTGCAACGCGCCGTGGCTCGGGGTCGCGCCGACGACCGCGTACTCCGCGAACGTGCCGCGGCCCAGCGGCGCGTCGAAGAACTGGCCGTGCACGAGGTCTCCCGGTGCGAACTCGGTCACCGCCGCGCCGACCTCGACGACGCGCCCCGCGCCGTCGACTCCGAGCACGAGTGGCCGGGTCGTCGGCAACGACAACCGGCCGTGCGCGATGTCCAGATCGACGGGGTTCAGCGACGCTGCGGTCATCCGGATGAGCACCTCGCCCGGGCCGGGAGCCGGCACGGGGAGGTCGACCAGTTCGGGGGTTCCGCCGATATCGGACACTGCGATGGCGCGCATGGGGGATCTCCTGTTGCGTTACGTTTCGGCGTTCTTCGTCGCGCCCGCCCGGGAGCCGGGCGGATCGTCGATCTCACCTCCAGTCAATCCGGGGCGCGGACGCAGCTGAAGGACCGATTCGGTCGCCGTTGATACCCTGGCGGTATGAATGAGCTGGAGACACGTCAGCTCCGCTACTTCGTCGCGGTCGCGGAGGAGCTGAACTTCGGGCGCGCGGCCGAGCGGCTCGGCATGGCGCAGCCGCCGCTGTCGCGGGCGATCCGCGAGCTGGAGCGGCAGCTCGGCGTGTCGTTGCTGGAGCGGACGACGCGGCGCGTGGAGCTGACGCCGTCCGGCGAGGTGCTGCTGCGCGACGCGCGCACCGCGCTGGACGCGGTCACCGCGGCGGCTCGGCGTGCGCAGCACGCGGGGGAGGAGACGCCGCAGCTGCGCGTCGCGCTGAAGGCGGACGTCGACGGCGGCCTGTTGCCGCGCATCCTGGAGGCGTACGCGGCGCTGGACACCGGGCAGCCGGCGACGCTGGTGCTGGGTCGCTATGGCGAACAGGCCGCGGCGCTTCGGGACGGACGCGCCGACGTCGGGCTGTTGCTGGACCCGGTTGACGCGCGCGGCTTGGATTCTGAGCCCCTGCAAAGCGAGCCCTTCCTGCTGGCTGTCGCGGTCACCGACCCGCTGGCGGCGAACTCGGAGGTCTGTCTCGCCGATCTGGCCGGCCGCACGATGCCCGGTGGCGAACCGGCGCATCAGGGCCCTGTGCCGGCGGAGGTATGCAGCTTCGCCAGGGGCGAGGACCAGCGCTGGTCCCAGGGTGGGGCTTTGCGCGGCGATGCCGGATCGACGCGGCGTGCCATGGGCTCGGCGTCCTCTGCTGGGCGTTCGGAGTCTCCTGCCACGCGGTCGGCGTCTCCCGCCTCGGATCTGCCCGAGATCTTCCGCCTCGTCGAACTCGGCCAGACCGTCTGCTTCTTCCCCGCTTCCCTCACCAGCCGCTACCCGCGCCCCGACATCGCCTACCTCCCCGTCAAAGACCTCCCGCCGGCCACTCTCTCCGTCGCCTGGCCGCAAGACTCGCGCTCGACGGCGGTCGCGGCGTTCGTGCGGGCCGCGGTGGACGTCTCCCGCAGTGTGCACGGCAGTGTTTGAGTTCTTCCATCTTGCTGCGTTCGCGCAGATCCGACCTTTCGCCGCGAGCGTGCCTTAGGGTTCTGACATGACCGAACTCGCGGACTTCGCCCGGGTAGCCGCCTCCGACCACGGCCTGTGCGTGGCCTCGGCGGCGCGGGCCGATGGGACGATCCACAGCTCCGTCGTCAACGCGGGTGTGCTGCGGCACCCCACGCGGGGCCATGAGGTTGCCGCGCTCGTGCTTTACGGCCGCGCCAAGAAGCTGGCTCACCTGCGGGCCCGGCCGCATATGACGGTCGTCGCGCGCTCCGGGTGGGCCTGGGCCGCGGTCGAGGGGGACGTCGAGCTCATCGGTCCGGACGACGAGTACCCGGGGATCGACGCCGAGGGGAACCGTCTTCTGCTGCGGGCGATCTTCACCGCGGCCGGCGGCACGCACGACGACTGGGCGACCTACGACCGGGTCATGGCCAAGGAGCGGCGGGTTGCTGTGCTCATCACTCCGACGCGGGTCTACTCGAACTGAGGCCAGGGCAGGGCCGTCAGTTCGTCGCGGTCACCAGGTATCAGGGGTGGTAGATCTCCTGCATGGCAGTGATCTGATGATCCGCATTCTCCTGGTAGTAGAAGTACGGCGTGTTGACCACCTGGTTGCTCACCAGCCAGCTCCCGCTGACGGTCTGCAGGTTGTTGCTCGGCGTCAGCACCTGGACCGGCGCCTTGGTGGTGATCAGCGCCGACGTGGTGCTGACCGGCGTGTACTCCACGTCCTCGTCGTTGACCGGGTCCACCGAGCAGTTCACGATCGTGATGCTCACCTGCGTGCCGCCGCCCTGCGCGGCGGTGGCCGAGTTCAGCTTCAGGAAGCCGTTCATCGTGGCCGGTCGCGAGCACGGCTGGCGTCCGTTGGTCACGGCGGTGGGGCTGTTCGACGACTGCGAGTCCACCGCGCTCGTCGACGGCTGGCTCGCGGCCGTCATCGTCGAGCCGTTCGCCGCCGGAGCCACGGCGGAGGGAGACGAAGACCCGCAAGCCGCCGAAAGCAGGACGACACCGGAACCCAGCAGGACGGCAGCACAGCGACGGCGCTTCATCAAGACTCCCGTGTCAAGGCGCTCAACAGAATCGGGGACGTCAGCGTCTCGCCACGCAGTGCCTCGCCCCCGAAGCGCCGATGCTACCAACCGCTGCTCTGCGTTCCGGGGGTTCGTTGAGGTTGCCGCCGTCCTTCATAAGGACGCTGGGGAACCCCATTGTGTTGCGTCGAATCTCCTCACTCTTCCCGGGATGCCGCCGGGTCCTGCGAAGGATCCATCTCGGCGGTCCGGTGCGGCCTTCCCTTGCGCAGCAGCAGGTTGATCGCCAGCGCGGTCCACCCCGTCTGGTGCGAGGCCCCGATCCCGGCGCCGGTGTCCCCGTGGAAGTACTCGTGGAACGGGATCTGGTCGTGCCACGCGGGGTCCTCCTGGAACAGCTTCACGTCCCCGAACACCGGCCGCCGCCCCGCCGCGTCGTTCAGGAACAGCCCCACCAGCCGGTGCGCCAGGTCGTCGGCGATCGCGCCGTAGGTCGCCTGGTGGTCCGAGCCGGTCGGGTACGGCAGCGTGATGTGGTCGCCGAAGAAGTCCTGGTGCCGGTCCAGGGCGTCGATGAGCAGGTAGTTCATCGGGAACCAGACCGGCCCGCGCCAGTTGCTGTTCCCGCCGAACATCGTGGTGCGCGATTCGCCCGGCTCGTAGCTGACGCTGTAGTCGGTGCCGTTGACGTTGAGCCGGAACGGCTGGTCCTTGTGCACCCGCGACAGCGCGCGCAGGCCGTGGTCCGACAGGAACTCGCCCTCGTCGAGCATCCGCTCCAGCACGCGCGGGCGCTGGTCGTACGTCATCATCGTCAGCAGCCGGTGCGTCTTGTTCATGTCGACGCAGCCCATCAGCAGATCGGCCTTGTCGGTCTGGTTCTCGAAGAACCACTTCACCCGCTTGCGCAGCTCCGGCACCGCGTCCATGGCCTCGGCGCGCACCGAGGTGGTGGCCACCAGCGGCATCAGCCCCACGACCGAGCGCACCTTCATCGGGATGTCCGTGCCGTCGCGGGTGCGCAGCACGTCGTAGAAGAAGCCGTCCTCCTCGTTCCACAGCCCGATCTTGTTCGCCGCGGCGGCGATCAGGCCGAAGTGCTCGAAGAACTTCATCACCAGCTCGCGGTAGACCGGGTCGTGCTCGGCCAGCACCAGCGCGATCTCCATCAGGTTCAGCGAGTACATCGCCATCCACGCGGTGCCGTCGCTCTGCTCCAGCAGATCCCCGCACGGCACCCCGGCGTCGCGGTCGAAGGGCCCGATGTTGTCCAGGCCGAGGAATCCGCCTTCGAAGACGTTGTTGCCGTCGGCGTCGGCGCGGTTGACCCACCACGTGAAGTTCATCAGCAGCTTGTGGAACACCCGCTTGAGGAACACGTGGTCCCGGCAGCCGTCGGCGCGGTAGATCTGCAGCGCCGCCCACGCCTGGACCGGCGGGTTGTCGTCGCTGAACGCCCACTCGTAGGCCGGGACCTGGCCGCTGGGATGCAGATACCACTCCTGCAGCAGCAACAGCAGCTGCTCCTTGGCGGTCTTCGGGTCGATCTCGGCCAGCGCGACGCAGTGGAACGCCAGGTCCCAGGCGGCGAACCACGGGTACTCCCACGGGTCCGGCATCACGATGACGTCGCGCGCCGACAGCGTCCACCAGTGTTCGTTGCGGCCGTGGAGGTGTCCCTCCGGCGGCGGCGGCTGGGCCGGGTCGCCCTCCAGCCAGCGCGAGACGTTGTAGTGGTAGTACTGCTTGGACCACATGAGCCCGGCGACAGCCTGGCGCAGCACGTTCGCCTCGTCGGCGGTGCACGCCTGCGGCGTCAGCTCCCTGAAATACTCGTCGGCCTCGGCCTCCCGGCGCGTCATCAGCTCCTCGAACCCGGTGTCCAGATCCGCCGGGCCCACGGCCTCGCTGTCCGGGCCCTCCGAGCGCAGCCGCAGCCGGATCTCCGCGGTGCCGCCGGCCGGGACGGTCAGCACATAGTGCAGCGCGCCCTTGGTGCCGCGCCGCTCCGGATTGACGGTGTCGGCGCCGGAGACGACGTGGTCGTTGATCCCGTCCTTGGGATAGCGCGGACCGGCGGTGTTCCACAGCCGCTCGAAGTTCGACTCGTTGTCGCACACCAGTGCCTCGGGCTCGCCGGAGCCGACCAGCGCGATCCGGCCCAGCACCCGGTGCTGCCCGACCAGCGTGCCGGTGTCGCCGGCCAGCTCCGGCACCGCCTCGCGTCCGGCCAGCCCCCACGACCAGGTGTTCCGGAACCACAGGTGCGGCAGGACGTGCAGCGTCGCCTCGTCCGGGCCCTTGTTCTCCACGTGGATCCGGATGCACATGTCCTCCGGCCCGGACTTCGCGTAGTCCGCGGTGATCCGCCAATACCGGTCGTCCTCGAAGACACCGGTGTCGACGAGTTCGTACTCCGGATCGTTCACGCTGCGCGCGCGGTTGGTGGAGACCAGGTCGTTGTACGGGAACTCGTTCTGCGGGTAGTGATAGCGCCAGCGCATCCACGAGTGCGTCGGCGTGGAGTCCAGGTACCACCAGTACTCCTTGACGTCCTCGCCGTGGTTGCCCTCCGGGCCGGTCAGGCCGAAGGCGCGCTCCTTCAGGATCGGGTCCCGGCCGTTCCAGAACGCCAGCGAGAAGCAGAAGTACTGGTCGACGTCGCAGATCCCGGCCAGACCGTCCTCGTTCCAGCGGTACGCGCGCGAGCGCGCGTGGTCGTGCGGAAAGGAGTCCCACGCGGTGCCACCGGGGGAGTAGTCCTCGCGGACCGTGCCCCAGGCCCGCTCCGACAGATACGGACCCCACGCACGCCACGGCTCGTTCTCCTCGCCGTCGTACTGGTCCAGCCGCGCCTGCTCTGCTGTGGTCACCGCGCGCCCTCACGTTCCTTGGGTACCGTTGCGGTTCGACCCTACGCAGGGCTTACGAAATGCGCTCGATAACGACCACTGCGAACATGGCGGTCGTGGCGATCTCCAACCCGTACGTCTTGGGCACGCGTGTGTGCGGCGACCTCTCCGAGGGAGCAGGCCGGGAATGGCTCGTACCCGACGGCGCGGGTGGTTATGCCACGGGTACTGCGAACGGGCTGCGGACCCGCAAATATCACGCTCTGTTGGTGGCCGCTGAGCACGGCGGCAGCGCGCGTCACGTGGGCCTGGCGAGCCTGGACCCGGTGCTGGTCACGGAGTCCGGCGCCGAGGTTCGGCTGGCCGTGCACGAATGGGCCTCCGGCGCCGCCTCCCCGCAGGGCCACACCCTGCTGGAGGGCTTCACCCTCGACCACGGCCTGCCGCGCTGGCGCTGGCGCGTCGGCGAGGTCGTGCTGGAGGCCGAACTGGCCGCGGTGCACGGCCGCCCCGCCTACGGCTACGTCTACCGCCTGCTCGCCGGCGGCCCGGTGACGCTGCGTGTGGAAGCCCTGTGCACCTGGCGCGACCAGCACGGCGACCGCTTCGCCGGCGGCGGCGACCCGCGGGTCCGGCCGACCGCCGACGGCGTGGTCTTCGACGAGGCCTACCGGCTCGCCGGACCCGGATGGAGCGCCGGCGGCGAGTGGTACCGCGACGTGTTCCTGCGCGAGGAGGCCGCCCGCGGACTCGGCGCGCGCGAGGACCTGTGGTTCGCCGGATCGTTCTCCGCCCCGCTCGCCAGGCCAGGTCAGACGCTTGAGGTAACAGCCTGGGCCGGTGACCTGGACAACGCGCCGCCGCCTGCTGCCCGGATCGTCGAGAGCGCCCGCGCCCGAGCAGCGGCGATCGCGGCCAAGGGGTCCGACGCAGTGGCTTCCCAGCTGCTGCTGGCCGCCGATGCGTTCGTCATCAGCCGAACGGCCGCCGACGGCGCCGGCGGCAGCGCCAGCACCGACGCGCCGGAC
>Ga0068855_100005306_pt1 | contig 15738 bp, 11 predicted proteins | sample KBSCornC52_FD_66592 | JGI IMG/M metagenome (GOLD analysis project Ga0068855, IMG submission 66592) | Corn rhizosphere microbial communities from Kellogg Biological Station, Michigan, USA - KBS Corn C5-2 | ecosystem: Host-associated > Plants > Roots > Rhizosphere > Soil ...
CCGTCGCGCCCGGCACGTCGCCGGTCTTCCGCAGCGCCGCGCCCAGGTTCAGGAGGTAGGTCGGCTCGGTCGGCTTGAGGCGCACCGCCTGCTTGTAGGCCGCGACCGCGTCGGCGGCCCGCCCCTGGGCGTCGCGCGCCACCCCCAGGTTGTAGTGCGCCTCGGCGTAGTCCGGCCTGGCCTTGATGGCCGCCTCCAGCTCGCCGGCCGCCCCCGCCGCGTCACCGCGCGCGATCAGCAGCGCGCCCAGGTTGTTGTGCGCCTCGGCCATCTGCGGCTGCAGCGCCAGGGCCCGCTTGTACTCGGCCGCCGCCCCGGCGGCGTCCCCCTTCTTCTCCAGCGCCACCCCCTTGAGGTAGTGCGGCCGGGCGTCGTGCGGGTCGGCGGCCGCCGCGTCCGTGAAGGCCGCCAGCGCGCCCGCCACGTCGCCGTTCCGGAACAGCTGCTCGCCCCTGTCCAGCAGCGCGGAGGCGCCCTTCGGATCGGCGGCGGCCACGACCAGCAGGGCGACGAGAGCGGCAAACCCGTTCATGCGCGGCAGTCTATCTGCGCGCCAGGAGCTCCAACAGCCTCTTTCTGAGCTGCGCCTGGCGGGCCGGGTCGGTGATCTTCACCAGCGTGGCCTTGTCGCGCACGTAAAACACGTCGATGGCGCGGTTCGCCTCGGTGGCGATCTTCGAGCGGTGGATGTCGAGCCCCTCGATGTACAGCGTGCGGCTGATGGCGTGGAGGGTCCCGGGCCGATCCTCGGTGACGACCTCCAGCACGGTGAAGTCGCGGCTGACCTCGTTGTCGATCTTCAGCTCGGTGGGGACGGCCGGGGTGCGCCAGGCCGCCACCGACTCGCCGCGCGGGCGGCTGGCCACCAGCGCCTCGCCGGTGATCTGGCCGGACAGGACCGCCTCCAGGTCCTCGCGCACCTTCTTCCACCTGGCCTCGTCGGTGACGGCGCGGCCCATGGCGTCGCGCACGCGGAAGATGTCCAGCGCCTCCGGGTCCTCGGTCGCGTCGGCCGGGTGCCGGGTGTAGATGGCGGCGTCCACGACCTCGATCCGGTTGGCATAAAGGACGCCCGCCACCTCGGCCAGCAGGCCGGGCACGTCCTTGGCGGCCAGCACCATCTCGGTCACGCCCAGGCGTTCGTGGTGGTCCAGGTCGATGACGGCGTTCTTGCCGGCCGCCCGCCGGGCCCGGATCAGGCGGACGTGGTTGGCGATGCGCAGCGCCGAGTTGTCGGCGAAGTAGCGGTCGGGAAAGCCGCCGAACAGCGTGGCCAGCTCGGCGTTGTTCTCGGGCTCTTCCAGGATGGCGGCCGCCCGCTTCTGGCGGCGCTTGACGATCTCGGCCCGTTCCGCCCCCAGCAGGTCCGGCCCGCGCCGGAAGAACGCCTGCGTTCGCGAGTACAGCTCGCCCAGCAGCGTCTCTTTCCAGCTGGACATGGCGTCGGGCGCCACCGACGACAGATCGCAGAACGTCAGCAGGTACAGCTCGCGCAGGTTCTCTTCGTCGCCGCACAACGTGGCGAAGTCCGAGATCATGCCGATGTCGTCCAGATCGCGCCGCTGCGACATCTGGCCCATCACCAGGTGCTGGCGGACCAGGAACTCGATGCGGCGAATGTCCTCTTCTTCGATCCCCAGCCGCCGGCAGATGTCGACGGCCAGGCCGGCGCCGATCTCGCTGTGCGGGCTGCCGTAGGGCTTGCCGACGTCGTGCAGCAGCGTGCCGGCCGCCAGCGCCACCGGCCGCTGGACCGAGCGGATGGTCTCCGTCGGCAGCGGGAACTGATCGGCGTGATCGCCGCGCTCGAGCGCGTGCATGCGGCCGATCGCGTAGAGCGCGTGCTGGTCGACGGTGTACACGTGGTAGATGTCGTGCTGGACGCGGCCGGTCGACGGCTCCCACTCGGGCATCAGCGCGGCCAGCAGGCCCAGGTCCTGCATCTGCTCCAGCCGCGACGGATTGGCGCGATCGCGCGCATCGCAGATCAGCTGGACGAAGATGGGCCCGGCGTCGGGATCGTCGCGCAGCGCCTGCGCGTGCGTGACGGCGAGCTCGGCGATGATCTCGCGCGTGCGCAGCGAGAGGGTCAGGTCGTGCTCGATGGCGACCTGGAAGATGCGGATCATCTCGGACGGCTTCTTCTCGAACACCGAGCCGTCCTTGGCCTCCAGCGCCGTCTCGCGGACCACGAAGCTGGCGTCGATGGGGCCGCCCTCCAGCGTCGGGATCGGCTGGCTGGGGCGGCGGTTCTCCTCGCGGGCGGTCGCCCGCTGCAGCAGGCGTTCGGTCTCGTTGCGAATCAGCTTGGCGTGCGCGTGGTACTGGTGCATCAGCGCCTCCACCGCCGGGTGCACGGCCGGGCGGATCACGCCGCCGCGATCCTGCGCGTCGGGGCACAGGATCGGCGCGATGGCCTCCTGGATGGGGAAGCGCAGGTGGTCCTGGCGGCGGCCGGCGGCGGTGTGCATCGCGATCCGGACGCGCAGCAGCCACTCGGTGGCGGCGAGAAACGCCTGCGCCAGCCGCCCGGTCATGACCCCTTTGGCGAGGAGCTGCTGCGGGTCCGACGTCCCGAAGCGGGCCATGGCCGCCCAGCGCCCCACGCAGAGATCGCGCATGCCGCCCGGGCCGTTCTTCAGATCCGGCTCCAGCAGGAAGATGGTGTCGCCAAAGCGGCTGTGGCGGGCCTTCTGCTCGGCGCGCAGCCGGGCCACGAAGTCCTCGGCGGCGGTCTTGGCCACCCGCGCGCGGAAGGCGTCGAGGAACTTCTTGCCCAGCGCCTCGTCGCCGGTCAGGAAGCGCGCGTCCAGCAGCGCGGTGGCGGCCGCCAGATCGCTGGCGGGCAGCGAGAGCGCCTGGTCGTACGAGCGGACGGCGTGTCCCGCGTCGACCTTGGCGTCCCACAGCGGGTAGAGGATGGCCTCGGCCAGCGCTTGAACGTCGGCGCCCGGCGTCTTGCCGCACAGCACCAACAGATCCAGGTCCGAGTAAGGGGCCAGCTCGAGGCGGCCGAACCCGCCGGTGGCGAAGATGGCGACCGGCGTCTTGCACTTCGCGACCTCGGGGCCGGCCGCCGCGATGACCAGCGCGTCCACGTCGCGCGACAAGGTGGCGGCGACCTCGATGCCGTTGCCACCGTTCTTGACCGCGTTCCCCGCCCGCTCGCGCGCCTCCGCGAAGGCGCGAGCCATGTCCAAGTTCATCGAGGAGAAACACTATCACCATCCGCTCGGCGCGCATTGACGACCGGGGCGGCGTGCGGCACGGTATCGCCATGGCCGAGATCGAGCTGGCGCCGCTGTCCCATCGCCTCGACGAAGAGGAGGTGCGGACGCTGTCCCGCCTGCTCGCCGAGGCGGGCGCCGCCAAGCTCGAGGCCGTCGACGAGCACTCGTCCCACACCATCGCCGCCCGCCTGTCCGAGGAGGCGCTGACCGAGTTCCTCGATCGCCTCGACGCGCACGACCTGGGCGCCGAGATCTACATGCCGGTCGAGTTCGAGGGCCGGGTGGTGGTGGGCGACTACCGCGTCGCCTCGTCGCAAGCGCTGCTCGACGTCCTGGAGGAGATGCGCGAAGAGCTGGACGTCGACGCCGAGGACGAAGACGAAGAGGAAGAAGACGAGGAAGAAGAGGAAGAAGACGAGGGCACCGTCATCGAGGCGCAGCTCCGTCACATCTGGCACCTGGTGGCCGACGGCGCCACCGAATCGATCGAGAAGGGCCTCCCGCTACACCTGCAGCTCTGAGCCGCTCACGCCCGCATGAAGACGTGGGGCGGAATGGGCTCCGGGTAGACCGAGCGAAGCTCCACTTTTCGCTCGAGGTCGCGGATGACGGCGGTCCCGACGTCCATCTCGTAGAGGTCGTTGATGTTGGCGATGCCGCCGGGCGCGAAGACGTTGATCTCCAGGATCTTGTCGCCCACCAGATCGACGCCCACGAAGTAGAGGCCGTCGGCGACCAGGCGCGGGCGCAAGAGGTCGCAGATGCGCCGCTCGGCCTCGGTGAAGTCGGTGCGGCGGCGTGACCCGCCGACGTGCATGTTGTTGCGGATGTCGTCCTTGGGGCGCATCCGCTTGTACGCCGCCACGACGCCGCCCACCTCCAGCGGCGCGCCGCCCAGCAAGAGCACGCGCTTGTCCCCCTTGGCCACCGCCGGCAGGAACTCCTGCACGATGACGTAGCCGGCGCGCTTCACGGTCGAGATCATCTGCTGGACGTTCGCGCTCTGGCCGCGCGCGACGTAGAAGACGTTCTTGCCGCCGAAGCCGGCCAGCGGCTTGATGATGGCCGGGCCGTCGAGCTCGCGCAGGAAGGCCCGCACCCGCTCCACCGACCGCGTCACCAGGGTTTTCGGACGCAGCTCGACCGGGAAGCCGGCCAGGTACATCTTCGACCCGGCGCGCGACAGCCCATCGGGGTCGTTGACGACCAGCACGCCCAGCTGCTTGAGGCGGCGGCCGAAGTCCAGCGCCGGGTTGAACGGATCGCCGTCCTCGCTGCCCGCGTTGGGGTTGTTGCGCAGGAAGATGACGTCGAAGTCCACCAGCCGCGCGTCCTCGCGCGGCGCGTCCGGACCGGTGACGGCCTTGGCGTAGGAGGCGGTGTCCTTGAGGCGGCCGGGCTTGGCGCGCACCACCTCGGCCACGATGTCGGCGCCGTCGCCCTGCGAGAAAGCGTCCACCGAGGCGAACGCCACGTCGTGACCCCGGCGGTAGGCGGCGAAGGCCAGGTGCAGCGTCGTGTAGGTCGCTTTTTGCGTCCGGGCGCTGTTGACGACGAAGCAGACGCGCATGGCCCGGGGGCCCGAACTATACACGCCCGGCGCCGGCCGTCCCCGTCGATTCTGCGGCTCGTCCCGGGTTCCCGCGGCTGGGGATATCCGCTAAGATTCCGGGCTAAATGGCGGGAAAGACCTTCCCGGGCATCGGCGACCTGGAGGACGAGTCGCTCGACCCGGCCGACGCCGCAGACTCGGGCGCGACCCCCGCGCCCAGCGGGCCGTACTATTCGGGCCCCACGGTCGTCGACGACGCGAAGGTCGAAGCGTCCTTGCAGCAGATGCGCTCGCTGGACGCGCCGCTCACCGAGGTCACGGGACCCGAGGACAGCGCCCGGGAGCTGGTCGAGTCGGGCGCGCACCAGATGCCGTCGTTCACGCCGCCCATGCCCAAGGACGGCGGGCGCGGAACCTTCATCGGCCACAGCGTCGTCACGCCGCTGCCGCAGCCGCCGGCCGAGAAGCCGTTCGACGACCGGATGCGCGGGACGCTCTACGGGCACATGATGCACCTGCCGGAGCTGAACCTGCCGGCGCCCGAGGAGCCGAGCTCGCGCGAGCTGACCATCGTCGATCGCAGCGCGCCCACCAGCCGCGCCGTCGAGGTGTATCAACCCGAGACGGCGCTCCGGCGCGGCGGCGTCCCCCAGGAAGCCGAAGCGTTCCCGCGCTCGGACCGATACCGCAGCATCCCGATCGAGATCGAGAACGAGACGGAGGCCAAGAACAGGACCTTCATGCGGGTCGGCATCGCGGCGGCGGCCCTGGCCGCCGTCGTGGGCGCGGCGATCATCTGGGTGCACACCTCGACCGACGAGCCGGAGCCCCCCGCCCGTCCGGCCGCGGCGGCCCAACCGGCCGCGCCACCGCCGGCCACCGCCCCGATCGTGGTCCCGACCGCTCCGCCTGGCCCGCCGCCGGCCCAGGCGGCACAACCCGAGGCGCCCGCGCCCAAGGGAGCCCGGGACGGGTTGCGCCCGTCGACCGAACGGGCCCGGACGCTCGCGGTGCGCCCGGGGACGACGCCGCCCGCCACGCCGTCGGCGCGCCCCGAGCACCATCATTCCTCCGCCTCGGCCGAGGCGCCGGCGACCCCCAAACCCAAGCCCCCGAAGCCCTCGCGCCCGGCCGCGACCGACGAAGATCCCGACGGGACGCTGGCCCCGACCATCCAGTAGCGCGTCGTAAGCTGATTGCTCCTCTGATTCCGGCGTGTTACGCCTAGCGCACATGAACATTGCGCCGGATCAGATCGATCCCGACGCCGTCAAAGTCGTCCAGCGCCTGCGCGAGTTCGGCCACGCCGCCTATCTGGTCGGTGGCTGCGTGCGCGACCTGCTGCTGGGCCGTAAGCCCAAAGACTTCGACGTCGTCACCAGCGCGACGCCCAACGAGATCAAACGGCACTTCAGGAATTGCCGGATCATCGGGCGTCGGTTTCGGCTGGCTCACATCTTCTACGGTCCCAAGATCATCGAGACCTCGACCTTCCGCGCCAACCCGCGCGAGATGGAAGAGGACGACGGCGAGGGGCCCGAGACCGAGAGCGGCGATCTGCTGATCCGCCGCGACAACGTCTTCGGCACGCCCGAGCAGGACGCGCGCCGCCGCGACTTCACGGTCAACGGCCTCTTCTACGACATCGAGACGCGCCAGGTGATCGACCACGTCAGCGGGCTGCCCGACCTGGAAGCCCGCGTGGTCCGCACCATCGGCGATCCCGACATCCGGTTCCGCGAGGACCCGATCCGGATCCTGCGGGCCGTGAAGTTCGCGGCCCGCTGCGACCTGACCATCGAGCCCGAGACCTACCGCCGGATGATGGAACACCGGGGCGAGATCGCGAAGTGCGCCCAGGCGCGCGTCTCGGAAGAGTTCTACCGGCTGCTGCGCGCCGGGGCCGCCAAGAAGTCGCTGGAGCTGCTGGTCGAGACCGAGCTCCTCGAGCTGATGGTCCCGGACCTGGCCAGGAGCCTCAAGGGCGAGCCGGCCGACGCCGAGGCCGCCCTGCGCCGCGCGCGGCTCTGGAAGTACCTGGAGGCGCTGGACCGCTCGGCCCAGAAGCGTCCGGTGGCCCCCACCAACGCGCTGCTGCTGGCCACGTTGATGCTGCCCGTGCTGCGCGACGCGCTGGATCCCGACACCAACGGGGTCCGTGACATCGGCCAGCTGGTGAGCCAGTCGCTGGTCCCGCCGTTCGAGCGCCTGCGCCCGTCACGGCGAGACAGCGAGCTGGCGCGCCAGATCCTGCTGGCGCTGCGCTTCACGCTGCCGTCGCGCCGGCCGCGCCGCCGCCGCGGCGACATGGAGGGGCGCGAGTTCTACAGCGAGGCGCTGCGCCTGGCCGAGATGGTGGCCGAGACCGAGGTGGCCGACCCGTCGCTGGCGGGCCGCCCGATCCTGATCCCGGGCACCACGCTGGCCGACGTTCCGGCCGAACCGCCCGCCGACGAGATCGATCCGCTGGCGGCGGAGCTGCTGGAGAGCGACCGCCGGTTCGGCCGGGACCGAGACCGAGACCGAGACCGCGGCCGCGACCGAGGGCGGGACCGTGAGCCGCGCCCGCCCGGCGGCGGCCCGCCCCGCCCCGCCGCGCCGCCGCCCCCCGCGCCCACGGACCTGGGAAGCCTGGCGGCGGCCGCCCGCGCCCTGGTGACGCCCGATCTCCGCCCGGCCTTCCTCGGCTCGGGCGGCTTCGGCGGCCCCTGGGCCTCCCGCGGCGACTGACACCACGCGGGCCCGATGGGCCCGCTAACCGGCGGCGTACACCGTCGGATCGGGGACGCCCGCGGCTTCGAAGCCGCGGCGGCGGAGCTGGCAGGCGTCGCAGGCGCCACAGGCGGCGCCGGAAGGCGCCGGGTCGTAGCACGAGTGGGTGAGGGCGTAGTCGACGCCCAGCTTGATCCCGGCCCGGATGATCTCGGCCTTCGACATCTTGATGAGCGGCGCGCGGATGGTCACGGCGCGGCGCTCGACGCCGGCCTTGGTGCCGAGACGCGCCACCTCCTGCATGGCGGCCAGCCACTCGGGGCGGCAGTCGGGGTACCCGGACGAGTCGAGCACGTTCACGCCCACCACGATGTCCACCGCCGCGCGCACCTCGGCCAGGGCGATGGCGTAGGACAGAAAGATGGTGTTGCGCGCCGGGACGTAGGTGACGGGAATGCCGGCGCCGATCTCGGCCTCGTCGCGCCCCTTGGGGACCGCGATGTCGGCGGTCAGCGCCGAGCCGCCGATGGCCCGCAGGTCCAGGTCGATGACGTCGTGGCGGACCACGCCCAGCGCCTTGGCCACGCGCGCGGCCGCCGCCAGCTCGACGGCGTGGCGCTGGCCGTAACGGAACGAGAGCGCGTGGCAGCGCAGGCCGGCCGCGCGGGTCATGGCCAGCGCGGTCGCCGAGTCGATGCCGCCCGACAAGAGAACGATGGCGTCCATCCCGCTCACCGTCGCGCGCCGGGCGCGCCCGAGTCAAGTAAGGTCGCGGCCATGGCCTCGCCGTTCGACGATCCCGTCCTTTACGACTGGGAGTACCGGCGCCGCCGGCACGACGTGGCGTTCTACCGGATGCTGGCCGGCGAGCGCGGCGGCCCGATCCTGGACGCCGGCTGCGGCACCGGGCGGCTGCTGGTGCCGCTGGCCCGCGACGGGCACCAGGTGCTGGGGATCGATCGCGCGCGGCCGATGCTGGCCCGCGCCGCCTGGCGGCTGGCCCACGCCGGGCGCGCGCTCCGCCGGCGGGTCCTGCTGGCGCAGGCCGACCTGGGCGCGCTGCCGGCCGGGCGGCAGCGCTTCGCCCTGGTGATCGCCGCGTTCCACACCGTGCAGCACTGCGAGTCGGGGGCGGCGCTGGCGGCCTTCTTCCAGGGCGCGGCGGCGGCGTTGATCCCGGGCGGCTGGCTGGCCTTCGACACGTTCGCCCCGTCGCGGCGGTTCCTCGAGCGGCGCGAACCGTCGGGGGTCACGCGGTTTCGGGATCCGCGCACGCACCGCCTGACCACCTACCGCGAGCGGCACCGGCTCCTGGCTGGCCCGGATGGGCCGGACGGGCCAATCCTGGCCATGCGGTTCGACTACGCCGACGCCGGCAAGAGGGGGCGCGCGCGCACCGTGCTCCTGCGCCACCGGCTCTGGTCACCGACGGAGATCGACCGGTCGCTGGCGGCGGCGGGGCTGGTCACCATCGCGCGCTGGTCGGGCTTCGACGGCGCGCCGCTGGAGGACGCCGAGGCCAGCGAACAGCACGTGTTCCTGGCCCGCCGGGGGCCGCCGCCCGGCCGTCCAGGCAACGCGCAGCGACTGCAAAAAACGACGAATTCCGGCTGAATTCCCGGCGGAAATGCCCCCCTTGACAGGATCGTGCCCCCCGATACCATTCCGTTTGGTTTTTTTCGCAAACCTTCTGACGGAGGGCTGCCGAGATGGCGGAGAAAGTCGCAAAGCTGGGTGTCGAGCGCGAGAAGGACTTCATGTATTTCGTGAAGGACGGCGAAGTTTGGAAGGTGCAGCGAAAACAGCCGGGCATGCCCAAGGGGCGGCCGGAGAAAGTCGCCGACGGCGGCTTCGAGATCGACACCAACTACATCTATTTCGTGGATCGTGACGGCGACGTCGCGCGGGCCAAGCGCGCCGTCGGTGGGCAGAAGCGCAAGAAGAAGACCCGCGCCGCCGCCCGCCGGCCGGCCGCCAAGAAGCGCCCGGCGGCCAAGAAGAAGACCGCCAAGGCCAAGAAGTCGGCGCCGTCGCGCGCGCCCAAGAAGAAGGCCGCCGCCAAGGGCGGCAAGAAGAGCGCGAAGAAACGCGGCCGGCGCTGACCGCCTCGACCGCCCTCCCCTAAAACGAAAAGGCCGCCGGATCGCTCCGGCGGCCTTTTTTCATGGGCGAGAGGCCGCTGTCAGCGCCGCCCGCGACGCCTGCCGCCGCGGCGCCCGCCACCCCCGCCCCGTCGCGTGTTCCGGCGCGGCACGTGGGCGACGGCCGGCGCGCTCACCGGCACCTCGGCCGCCAGCTCGGCCACCGCGTTCTCCGGCGGATAGGCGAACCGGTACAGGATCCAGACGAACCCCGCCAGGGTCGCCACCGACATCCACATGTACTGCTCGTCCAGCCACTGCGGCATCTTGAAGTCCGCCCAGGGCCGCGTGTCGGGCAGGTAGCGCGTGGGCGCCCAGTCGATGAACCCGGTCGCCGCCGTCACGCCGAGCAGGATCGCGCCGGCGTCCTTGCGCTTGTAGTAGAGCAGCGCCACCGCGAACAGGAACGAGTAGTAGTAGCAGGTCAGCTCGACGGGCCCCGCCGCGATCGTCATGGCCCCCATCGCGCAGGCGACCCAAGGGTCGGCGTCGCGCAGCGCCTGGTACAGCAGCCACAACCAGCCGGCCGCGAGCAAGACGTAGAAGAACTCGCGCTGGTGCCAGGTCTTGATCTTTTGCCGCTTCCAGGGCCCCCACGGATCCTCTTGCCGGTCGTCCTTCATCACGCGCCCGGCTTCGGACGGCTTGTAAACGACGACGGTCCGCAGCCCCATGTAGTTGGTGAGGGGCGTCTCCTTGTGCTTCTCCGTGTTGCGCATGAACGCGCGGTAGCCGTCGATGCCGCTGCTCGTGACCAGGCTGACGGGCACCAGGATCGCCACCGCCAGCACCGCCCCGCCCAGGATCCGCAACAGGCGCCGGTCGATCCGCTTGACCGCGTCCTTGAACGACTCCCACGGCTCGGGCTCCCACCACTTGCGCCCCTCGCGCGAGCCCCAGACCTGCCGCAGGATCAGCAACAACGGCCCGGAGAACACGAACATCGGGAACACGCGGAGCAGCGTCGTGTAGCCCAGGAAGAAGCCGCCCAGGAACGGGCGCTCTTTCTTGACCAGGCAGACGCCCCCCACCAGGTAGAACAACCAGTCCCAGCGCAAGAACGCCCCGCCCGTCCAGTAGAAGCGGGACGGGAAGTTGGTGGCGAAGACAGCCAGCGCGACGCACATGACGCGCCAGCCGAAGGCCCACCAGGCGAACACGCAGATGCCCAGGATGAACAGCGGGTCGATGCGCGTCAGCACGTTGATCTGCGCGTCGCTGGCCGGCGCCATGTTCGCCAGCGTCGTCCCCAGGATGTTCCAGACCGGCGTGCCGTTGTACCCGTGGTCGGTCTGCGCCTCTTCCCAGCGCTTGATGTCGTGGTGGCTGCGGAAGTAGCCGACGTCGTGCTTGAACTGCGCCCAGCGCTCGGGCGTGAAGTGCGCCTTGCAGTCGGCCGGGTTGGCCAGCACGGACTGCGTCCCCACCATCATGTTGGTGCGCAGGTCCATGATCTTGCGCAGCTCGACCCGGCGGCGCAGCCCCGGCTCCTCCGAGTCGGCCACCGCCACGCACTCGTACAGCCGATCGTACGAGAGCTCTTTGAAGTACTTGGACCCGACGTAGTAGTGGAACGTGTCCCACATATGGACGTAGTTCCCGAAGTGGAAGCAGAAGAAGTTCCAGTAGGCGCAGAACGACAGGATGCCGACCAGGATCATCAGCCGGTCGCGCAGCTTCTTCTTGAAGTCGGGGCGCCCCTTCTTCCTCAGCCAGATGCCCCAGCCGATGAGCAGCATGGCGCCGATGGCCAGGCTCATCTCGAACCGCGAGCTGGCGTCGTTTTCCCACCAGGCGAACTGCCAGAACGACGGCTTGACCACGATGGCCGGCGGCGCGGCGCTGATCGTCATCTTGGGCGGGAACGGCGTGGGCGCGCGGCAGTAGGCCTGGAACTCCGTGATCGAGTAATAGCCGTCGCCGGTGGCCTCGCCGACCCGCAGGTATCGGACCGGGGTGGCGTCGATGCTGAGCGTGCGGGTCCGCAGGCCGTGGCCGATGTTGACCACGTTGTCGACCTCGACCAGCAGCTTGTACGCGTCCGGCCGATCGACCTCGGCGCCGAAGATCTTGTACGTGTCGTTGGCGTCGGCCTGCAGCAGGAACGTCCCGACCGGACGCACCGAGCCCAGGTCGTAGGTGACCGAGCCGGCGGGCGTGTCCAGGATGATGCCGATGGGCGCGTCCCACTGGGCGCCCTCCGGGCCGACGGCGTTGTCGGTGACCAGGCGCGCGTCGCCGTGGAAGTCCTGCCGCGCGTACGGCATGCGGTGCGCGAGCAGGTTGTCGGTCGTGCACTCGCTGGACGACGCGTAGGCCTGGGCGCGGGCCGGGGTCGGAGCGCTCGCCACGGCCGCCGCGCACAAAGCTAAACCAATGAGATAAAGTCTGGATTTCACGGCCCGCCGACATTACCACCAAAGTGCGAGCGCGGATCCCGGCCGGAATTGGCCTCGGCTCACGGCGTCGCCGGGCCGCTACCTTCCGCCCCGGATGCTGTGCGATTCTCCGGCGGTCCGATGCACCCGACGCTCGCGTTGCTCCTGACGGCCGTCATCGTCCTGACGAACGCCTTCTTCGTCTCGGCCGAGTTCGCATTCGTGAAGATTCGGCCCACGCGCCTGCAGCAGCTGGCGCGCAACGGCAGCCGGCGGGCGCGGCTGGTGCTGGGCATCACCCGCCAGCTCCCCGCGTACCTCTCGGCCAGTCAGCTCGGCATCACGGTCACCTCGCTCTCGCTGGGCTGGCTGGGCGAGCCGGCCTTTGCATCGATGCTGCGTCCGGTCCTGCAGCGGGCCGGCGCGCTGTCCGAGCGCACCCTGCACACGCTGGCCGCCACCATCAGCCTGATCGTCATCACCTTCCTGCACACCGTCCTCGGCGAGCTGGCGCCCAAGGCCGTGGCGATCCAGCTGACCGAGCCGGTCGCGCTGTGGGCGGTGGTGCCGTTCCGCGCGTTCTACGTGGTCACGTTCCCCATCATCTGGATGCTGAAGGGGGCCGCGGCGCTGGTTCTGAAGATCCTGCGCCTGCCCCCCGCCTCCGAGGCGGAGATGCTGCACTCGCCGGAAGAGCTGCGGCTGGTCCTGCAGCACGTGAAGCTGGATCCCGGGGCGCGGCGGCTCATCGATCGGGTCTTCGATTACACGCACCGGCTGGCGCGCCACGTGATGACGTTGCGCCGCGACGTGGTCACGCTGGAGGCGGGGCGGCCGTTCGAGGACAACCTGCGCATCGCGGTCGCCAACCAGTACACGCGCTACCCGTTGATCGAGCCGACCACGGATCGCGTGGTCGGCTACGTCCACCTGAAGGACATCGTGAGCGCGCTGGCCTCCAGCAACCGGCCCGAGCGGATGCGCGAGCTGGTGCGCGAGCCGATCTACGCCTCGGAGGACACGCGGCTCGAGTGGCTGCGGCGCGAGTTCCAGCGGCGGCGGGTGCACATCGCGATCATCCTGGGCGCCGGCCACACGTTCACCGGCATCGTCACGCTGGAGGACCTGGTCGAAGAGGTGCTGGGCGAGATCCAGGACGAGCAGGACGCCGGCGAGATCCCGCCCATCCGGCGCAACGACGACGGCAGCTTCGACGTGGACGGGCGGCTGACGCTGGACGTGGCGGCCCGCGACCTGGGGATCGAGTTCCCGAAGGTGCCGCCCGAGGTGGAGACCTTGGGGGGGTTTGTCATCACCCAGCTCCCGGAGCTGCCCGTTCCCGGCGACGAGGTCTCGGCGGCCGGCTACAAGTTCACGGTTTTGGACGTCCGCGACCGGCGCGTTCGGCGCGTCAAAGCCACCCCCCTGCCCGCCGTCGAACCGCCCGTCAGCGAAGGTTAGCGTTTTCTGATCACGAATTTTCGCGGGGTTAGCGCCCTTCCTGAAAAAACTTTAGAAAAGTCGACCCATCCGGTTCGACTTCGGGCACGTATATACATGGTGCCCCCCTCGTCCCGCCGAGTCGGCGCGGGCGCCGCGGCCCTCACGCTCGTCGTGATTGGTCTCGGCTGCGCGCCCGAAAATGACGATGCCGGCTCGACCGATCCGTCGGCGGTCAGCGGCGAGTTCGTGACCTATGTGGCCGACTACGCCGACGGGCGGTCGGAGTGGTGGCACGCGGTGCGCACCGATGACGGGCGCGAGATCCGCCTCGACTTCGACACGCCCCCGGGCGTGGGCACCGGGACGAAGGTCCGCGTGCACGGCGACGCCGCTGGCGAGCGCCTCCACGTCCGGACCATGGACGTCTTGCCGCGCCAGACGATCGCCGCCGTCGCGGGCGAGCCGGACACCTACGCGGCGCCCGCCACGGACACGTACGCGCTGGTGCTGGTCGACCTGGGCAACGGCGTCAACGTGCCGACCGCCACCGGCCAGTCGACGCTGTTCGCGGGCGGACCGACCGACAAGTCGTTCGCCAACTATTACAAAGAGGTCTCCTACGGGAAGTATCAGGTCACCGGCGACGTGATCGGCCCGTTCCCGTACTCGATGACCGACTGCAACACCAGCGGCAGCAACGGCACGACCGGGATGTACAAGGCCATCGAGCCGATGATCACCGGCTCGTACAACCACCTCATCTACTACTTCAACCAGACCAACCTCTGCCAGTGGAGCGGCCTCGGCGAAGAGGGTTCGACCGCGCGGCCGGCCAAGCGCACCTGGATGAACGGCTCGCTGAGCTGCGTGGTGCTGATGCAAGAGCCCGGGCACAACCTGGGCCTCATGCACGCCAACACCATGAAGTGCGGGACCTCCAGCTTCTCGACCACGCCCGCCACCTCGTGCACGATCACCGAGTACGGCAGCGGGATGTCGACGATGGGCGGCGGCTGCAAGCAGTTCAACGCCTACGAGCGCTGGTACATGCAGTGGCTGAGCGGCTGCAACGGCGTGCGCGTCCCGTCGAGCGGCACGTTCAACCTGATGCCGCTCGAGAGCAACTGCAGCGGCGGCAGCGGCATCCAGGTGCTGCAGGTCCCCTTCCCCGCCACGCTGACCGTCAGCGATCCGCAGTCGACCAGCACGGCGGTGGCGCTGAACGACTACTACGTCGAGCTGCGGACGGCGGGCGGCATCTTCGACGCCTACAGCACGTCGACGCGCGGCACGGTCTTCAGCGCGCCCACGGTGTTCGTCTACACCAGCGACAACGTCAAGGTGCCGTCCACGACCAGCACGCGCACCGGCGGCACCGGCAACAGCGTGTGGACCGAGCTTCTGAACATGTCGCCGTCGGGCTCGGCGTTCACCGGCCTCACCACGGCGGGGCAGAGCTTCGTCGACCCGGCGGGCGGCCCCACCATCACGCTGAAGTCGATCAGCGCGACGGGCGCGACCATCGACGTGAGCTACCCCGGGGGAACCGGCTCGCCCACCTGCATCGACGGGACGGCGCTGACCGCGCCCGGCCCGGCCAGCTGTGACGGCACGTCGGCGGGCACCGGCGGAACGCCCGGGACCGGCGGCACGGTCGGCACCGGTGGGACCACCGGCACCACGGGCACCGGCGGCAGCACGGGCAAGGGCGGCACCACCGGCACCACCACCGGCGTGGCGGGCCACAGCGGCACCGGCGGGACCACCAGCAGCGGTGGCGCCAGCGGCAGCGCGGGGCGGGCCGGCACCGGCGGAAACAGCGGCATCAGCATCGACGGCAGCGGCGGCGCCACCTCCGGCCGGGGAGGCAGCACCAGCGCCCCGGGAACGGGCGGCAACGGCTCCGGCGGCACGCCCTCGGCCGGGCTCACCGGCAGCGGCGGCGCGCCCGGCGCCAGCCCCGACGGGACGCTGACGGGCGGCTGCTCGTGCAGCACCGATCCGACCCACCCGGCGGGCAGCGCGGTCTGGCTGTCGCTGGGCCTGGGTCTGGCCCTGGTCCGCGGGCGGCGCCGCGGCGGCGCCCGCCGCTAGCGGAGGTCCGTGTCTCCACGCGCGCGACTGGCGGCCCTCGTCGCGCTGGCGTCGGCGATCGCGCCGGCCGGGCGCGCGCGCGCCGACGGCGCCTTCCCGAACTCGCAGAACGTGATGACGCCGGCGGCGCTGCCGCACGCGATCCTGCTGGGGACCAACTTCGGGCTGGTCATGTCCGCCGACGACGG
>Ga0068855_100005308_pt1 | contig 15738 bp, 21 predicted proteins | sample KBSCornC52_FD_66592 | JGI IMG/M metagenome (GOLD analysis project Ga0068855, IMG submission 66592) | Corn rhizosphere microbial communities from Kellogg Biological Station, Michigan, USA - KBS Corn C5-2 | ecosystem: Host-associated > Plants > Roots > Rhizosphere > Soil ...
GATACATCGGTCGCGAACATCGTGTGGCGCATGGCGCTGAGCGGTTTGGGTTTTGGCCTGTTTCAGACGCCAAACAATCGAACCATGATCGCGGCGGCGCCGCGCGAGCGAAGCGGCGGCGCGAGCGGCATGCTGGGCACCGCGCGTCTTCTCGGGCAAACCTTGGGCGCCGCGCTGGTCGCGCTGCTGTTGGCGCGCTCTCCGGAGCGTGGCACTCAGCTTTCACTTCTGGTTGGCGTGGCCTTTGCGTTGACCGGAGGTGCGCTGAGCATGCTCAGGCTTTCGCCCGCGGGCGCGAGAGGCGCCGAGATCGTGCGGGTCCATGAGAGCCAGCGACTCAAAGGCGATTGAGCGGAAAACGGCTCGCTGCCGTGCCCTGCTAAATGGGCTGCTCGTTGATTTCAAAACGAGCGTAAAATGCGCCAATAGCCAGGTTGGCGAGCTTGATCCTATTCTTTACCCCTCGATCGAGTAGCCGTCTTATCTCACGCGCCAGGAAAACGTAAACGGGGAGTTCCTCTGATACAGCCCCTGCACGTTCCAGATAATCGTAAGCGATGTGGAAAGCCTCTTCGGCCGGCGACTCCGTACCAACATACATTTGTGCCTTCATACTCCGCTCAATCGAGTAGCCCCTCTGGCGTTCCCTGACCATCGACATTTTCAGGACGCGCCCTCTGCAATGGTTGCGTCTAGTGTCGTTCATTCGGGGACAAAACATGAAATCGTGATGAAGCTGAAACTTCACAGATTTTGGAACGTTTTCATGTAGGTCCAAAATTGGAGATGCGCATGAAAATGAGAACTGCTTTCATCGGCTTGATCGCGCTGGCAGGCACCGCCGCACTAACGGCTGGGTCTGCCTCCGCAATGCCAAATGGATTGCCGCATGCCGACACCCTCGCGAGCCCCGCCGTTCAGGTGAGGTGGGTGTGCAATCCTTGGGGACATTGCTGGTGGCGGCCCAACTATTACGGTGCGTACGGCTTTTACGGCGTGCCACGGTTTTATGGCCGGCCTTGGGGTTGGCACCGCGGCTGGCATCGTGGCTGGCGCCACTGGTAGCGCACATTAAGAAAGGGGGCGTCGGCCCCCTTTCTGTTGATCGTACCCGCGGGGCAATTCTTACGAAACTGTAGGAAGCCGCCGCAGCTTTTTTCCAAGCGGGCGGCGTTCTTCCACCGCCTGGATGGCTTTGTTGGCGAGTGCCAGTTTGTGCCGCGTGCCAGCTTTCCACGCTTCAAATATGCAATCGGCCGCAAATCCCTCGACGCTCGCATAGTCCTGCTGATCGAGAGGCGGATCGAAATAGCGCATTACGATATCCAACGCGTCGTTCAAGACGAGTTCGTCATCCGTAACAGGCCAAGGGAAGCTGCTCATAACACCTACGTGTGACTAGCCGTTTGCACCTGAAGATAAACGCTGGGTGAAGCTGAACGTTCCTCGGTGCGGAAACAGCAGGTGTCCGTCTCCAACTTTTTTGGAGCAAAAATAGGTGGGACCCGGATCACGTTCTTCGAACGACGACGATGTCTTCATTCGAATGCAAAACGTCCGAATGCTTCATATCGAGAACGCCTGCCTGCCAGCGCTGCGCGAGCGCGCCTGCGGAAAACTCAAATGATTTCTCGGGACCCGGCTCTTCCATTCCCGCTCGATAGCTCAGCAGAACAATCTTTTCACGCGAGCCGTCCTTCTCATTGTTTCGTTTTCCTCGAAGCCTGCTTAGCTCAAGGCAATATTTCAATCGAACGTACGTCTGATTCCCGAACAACAGGTCATTCTTTCTTTCCAATGCGGCCTCGAAGGAATCCGGGCGATCGCCATCACGCGCGTATAGATCGATGACGTAGAGCAAGAGACCGTCGTCCCTTTCTGATTGCAGGATAGGGTCGAAGGGCGCGTTCAGGGATAATCCGCCGTCGCCGACAAGACGACCGTCGATTTCGATCGGTGCGAATTCCGGCAGGAAGCCGCAACTGGCCATCACGTGATCGAGGTCAATTCGCTGCTCCCGAGAATCGAAAATAATCGGATCCCCTGTTTCGATCTCGGTGGCCGCAATGCAGATCTGCGTCTCGCCGCTATTGAGCAGGTCAAAATCAATCAGCTTCGGCAGCCGCTCCCGCATAGGGGAAAGATCGTAAAGGCTGCGAAATCCAAATGGGTTCATCGAGGGCAGCCGAGGGTGAAAATGCCCTGGGCTGCCTACGACTCGGGAGCGAACGGCGCCGAGCCAGCCATTGAGATGCCGCCATGGCGCCGGCCTATAGGTTTCGATCGGCGGGAAATTCCAGAAAGCACGCATCCGCGCGATGCGGTCCTCGGCGCGATTTCCGGCAATCAGAGCGGCGGTCGCGGCTCCCGCCGAAGATCCGACCACCCAGTGCAGCGGCAGGCATTTTTGTGAGAAGGCTTGATAGACACCTGCATGGTATGCGGCGAGCCCGAGACCGCCGGCGAACACCATTGCGACTGTAGCCGGAGAGTTTTCTTCCATGAGCTGTTTTCGAATTTAGGATGGGGCGCGCGTGGCGTCACTTAATCCGGTACAGACCTCGTTGGTTCCACGGCGCGTTCGCTGAACTCCGTTTGGCCGGGTTGCCTTGGAACTGAAGCGCCTCTGTCCAATTACTATGGAATGCAAGGCCACATGAACCGAACGCGATTTACCCGCTGCGCCTGGTCCGCCGTATTTATGCTGGCGGCAAGCGGCGCCGCGATCTTCGGCGCGATAAGCTACCTTGCGAAATAGCTGTGGCGCTTGGCTATCCGATCAAGTATCGGATTTCACTCCGATCAATTGACGATACTGCCGTTTGATCGTCTGGTAGCATTCACACGCGCTTTCTTGCAGCGCATCTTCATCCAGTATCTGGATTCTCCCGCGAGCGTATTTGATAAAGCCGGCTGTCTGCGGCGTGTGCGCAACAACGGTGACTTGTGCGCCTCGCCCCGAGCATCTCCGTCAGTTATTCCTGCGTGAACAACAGCGACAGAGTCTCGACTCACGTGGTGAATTGGGAAACACGCAGCTGACTGTTGTGCCTGTGAGTAACGGCCTGCTCGTGCCGCATCAGCAGGTACGAACTTCGCAACGCGACCGACTGCAGCGCCTCGGGATCGCACACCAGTGCATCGCCGCCCGGTTGGACGACACCCCGGCTCAATGACAACTTGCCGTCAGGCGCGGCTAATGCCCCAAGTACTCCATCCTGCCGACCGTCGCGGCTAAGATCGCTCGCGGCTTATGTCAGTATTTGACATAATGAGCGCCCCGGCGATCGATGGGCTGGAACAGCTTGCGTTTTCGTTTGGCTTTTCAGGCTGGATCTTCCTTCAATCCCCAGCCTTGTGGCCATTCATCTGGTCGAGAAGCGTGTTCGCCAGTTCGGCGAAATCAAGCGGCTTAATACATCGGGGGATGTCGGTATAAGCGTTCGGCTCTAGTTCTCCGCCATAACCCGAGGCGAATACAAAGGGCACCTGCTTTTGCTCGAGAACATCCGCAACCGGATAGACGCGCTCGCCCCTCAGGTTGATGTCGAGGACCGCGCCTTGAATGTCGGCGTAGTGCAGCAGTTCAAGCGCGTCCGTTACAGTACCGACGGGTCCGACGACCTCGACGCCGAGATGATTCAAATATTCCGCAAGGTCCTGAGCCAGGAAGTATTCGTCTTCAACGATCAGCACGCGCTGCCCAGATAACTTATCGGCGGCAGAATTCATTCGGCACGCTCCAGCGGTAATTCCACCGAGCAGCGCACGCCTTCGGGCGTGAATTCCAGTTTTGTGATCGCATTCAACTGGTAAGGGAGCGCGCGCTCGATAAGCTCACGGCCGTATCCGGTTCGTCGGGGCGGAAGAGGTGCATCGGCGGTATCTATGTTTCTCTCGAGCCAAGTGAGGATCACGCGGGCATCGCCGCCGTTGCCCTGCAGATGCCAATTGATCTCCAGCTTGCCAGGTGGCTGGCGCAATGCGCCGTACTTGACGGCATTGGTCGCCAATTCGTGCACGGCTAGCGCTATGGCTTGAGCCGCGTTTGGCGCGAGTTCAATGGAGGGACCGCCTATTTCTGCAATTTCACCGGCCCCGTGCGCCTCCAATTCCGCCCGGATGATCTTCTCCAGATCGATCGGTCCCTGGTCAGTCCGGGCCAACACGCCCTGCACCCGCGACAGCGCGCCCAGCCGGCTTTCAAACTGGCGCGAAAAATCCTGCAGTGAAGCACTGGATTTCATGGTTTGCCGAGCAATCGCCTGCACCAGGGCCAGCAAGTTCCGGGTGCGGTGCTGGAGTTCTAAGAGCAAAACCTGTTGGCGATCCTGCAGACCACGCATTTCGTGGACGTCTGCCGAAGTGCCTACCCACTCGGTTGAGGATTCTCCGGCGGGCTTCGCCCGCGTTTGATGCCAGCGATATTGCCCATCCGCAGCGCGCCTGATCCGGTGCTCCACATAATATTCACCGGAACGCTGCGCCCGTTCCCATCGCGACCGGGTCAATTCCCGGTCATCAGGATGAACGGCTTCCAACCATCCGAAACCGCGGCTGTCAGCATCGGACAACCCCGCGTAGACTTCCCATTGCGGGCTGCCCCAGCTTCGAGCGCCGTCGCTATGGGATCGAAATACCAGCTGAGGTATCGAGATGGCCAGCATCCGGAAGCGCGCCTCGCTTTCAGCGAGTTCAACCTCTTTGTTATGATGCGCCGTTCGGTCGCGCATGATTTTTACAAATCCGCCGCCGGTGCGAAGGCGCATCATGAGGCCGGATCCCCAAAATTTGGATCCATCTTTTCGCTGATGCCATCTTTCGTCTTCGCTTCGGCCATTGAGCGACGCTTTCGATCGCTCCCGCTCCGGCGCGCCGGCTGCTCGGTCCTCAGGCGTAAAAATGATGTCGCCGTTGCGGCCTAGAATCTCGTCCTCGGAGTAGCCGGTAAGGCGCTCTGCGCCGACATTCCAGCTAATCACTTTTCCCGAGGAGTCCTGGGCGAATACAGCAAAACCGGTGGCGCTCTCAAATATCAGCCGCAACAAATCAGTGTCGTCAGGAGCTCCAGTTTCCAAAACGTCGGCCGACACGATCAATCTCCGAAATTTGCCCAGATCCTAAACAAAAGACTGGCTCGCGAGTTCAAAGCTCGCGCTTGGAGCTTTTCATTACGAGACGTGAGCGCAGTGCAGGTCAGCAACTGCTTTGTCGGGAACTGCGGTACATTTTTCTCGTTCACTCGCGTTCGGGAATCGTCGTCTGAGCGGGCGACATTGGGCCCGCATCAAATGGTCCGAAAAGGTACATGAACTCATCTCAGTTGCCGCTATTCACCCCGTCGGCATTCGCACCCAAAGGACTGGAGTATTGGCCGGAGTTCATCAGTCAGGCTGAGGAGCAAGATCTCATTGCGCACATCAGCGAACTGGAGCTGAAACCGTTTCAGTTTGGACTGTATCAGGGAAAGCGGCGCGTCGTGTCGTTCGGCCGGAGCTATGACTTCTGCCGCCAGCTCCTCAAAGCAGCCTCTCCCTTCCCTTCCTGGATCGATACCGTCATCTCACGAATCGAGTCCCTGCCGCAGGCAGAGGAAGGGCGAATAGCGCAAGTGCTCATAACGGAGTACCAGCCCGGCGCCGCGATCGGCTGGCATCGGGACAAGAAGCAATTCGATCTGATATTTGGGTTATCCCTAGGAGCCGATTGCCCGTTCCGTTTGAGGCGACGGGCCGGCTCGGGTTGGGAACGCTTCACGGTGACGGTGGAGCCTCGCTCCTTGTACCTGATGAGCCGTGATGCCCGCGCGCTGTGGGAGCACAGTATTCCGCCGATATCCGAACCGCGGCACTCCATAACCTTCCGCACGCTTGCAGAATGATGAGTGGCTGTCGGGAGTGCGTAATCTTCTCAGTGGGGCGGCTTCAGTTCGCCCGCGAGCCAGCCGGTCGCATCAGTTTTCAGGGGATCGACGTCGAAACTGACTTTTTCCAGATAATGGCAAGTACTGCATTCAAAGGTACGTTCTTCGTAGCCTCGCTTGCCCGGCGAAATCCGGGCCAATCCCATCCTGTGTTTACAGGTCGGGCACATCGGCCGCTCGACGTTGGATAAGGAATTACGCATCACCCACCAAGGTAAAAACTGTATTCATTCCATGATCCGGCGGTCTGTCCGGTACACGACTGGCGCCTGCAAATTTTAGTTCAAGCTCCGGGTTTAAGGAACTGGGGGAGGTTAGCTGAATTTGCGTACTGGGCCTACCTAAACAGTTGGCCTGCACGGGCTCGGCCTGAGCGCCCCTATCCCTCGGTCCGAGGCCGTGCACCCTACCAGAAAGGCAATGGATATTCATTTTTTGATCAAATTTCTGGCACGCACAGCTACCTCGGAAGCAGAGGATACCTCCGAGCCCGCCTCACGCTCCCTGGTCGAATTATTGAGAACTCATCCGCTCCGAAGCCGCTTTGCCAGCGGCATCAGCGACGCGTCCCACCTTGTTTGAGACTTCATCTGCCGCGGATTTTGCTTCCCCGACAGTGAGACCCTGTCGTTGCGCTTCCTCGGCGGCGCTCTTGAGTGCCTCGTTTGCGACCTCCCCGGCGCGCGTGGATTGTTCGTCGGCAAACTGCTTCACCTTTTCCTTGAACGTGTCGCTCGCTTCACCGAGATATTCGGATTCAGTTTTCGTCACGGGCACCGCGGCGGCAATACCCGCCCCGATTGCAAGCCCGATCGCGCCCAAAGCCAGCGGTTGCGATTCAAACAGTTCCGTCAGGCTCGCGCGGAAGGAGCCGACCATCTCCGCTCCGGAGTCGGGGATCGATCGGGCGTAGTGCGAAACCGTTTTGGCCTGCTCTCGGCCGAACCGGCTCGCACTCTCAATTGCGGCGGAGGCATTGGTCTTTAGTTTTTCGGCCGCAGAGGTTACGTTGGCGCCGAGTTTAGAACCGCTATCCACGGCCGCGTTTCTCCCCCGCGACACCCCGCCAGGCGAATTTGGCATCCAATCATCATCAGCCGCCGTTCGGTCGGCCGTACTGCGTGCTATTGCGAAGGCGCCACCGCCGAACAACCAGAGAGCTCCCATGCCAATAAGCACGGCAGAGACCGGATTTTCCCGCGCAGCTTCTCCCAAATCGCGGACGAAGCTCGAGCTTCTTTCCAGGACCTCGGTCATCCTACCATCTCCTTTGCCGCGAGCTTGTCGCGTTGTACCTGCTCGATCGTGACCGCTGGCTTGAGAGCATCGCCCGATAGCCGGCTCAATCCCACGCCGATCAGTATGGCGGAAACAACAACCGCGCCGGCGCCCGTTATGAGATAGGCTATGGGATCGGAAAGTCCTGCCCGGATCAGCGCGGACGAGATCGCGAACAACAAGATGACCAGCGCGGGGATCAGGATCACCGCTCCTGCGCCTATCATGGCCGCCGCGCGGCCCGCCTGACTGGCCTTATCCGAGAGTTCGGCGCGGGCGAGCTCGAACTCATTGCCGATCAGCTTCGCGAGTTGGCCCACGGCGTCACTGAAGAGTTCGGGTATCGATCGGTTACTCGATGAATTCATCGCGATATCCCCGTTGTCCGGCATCTGCTCGGCTCCGAATATTCGAAATGTTCGCGCTGTCCCAATCCGATTGTCTGTCATTCGAGGTCTCTGCTGAACTCTTCAAAAACCTGATGACTCCGAAACCGGCGAGCACAGCCATGCCCAGGAAGGCGGTCGGCTGCCGCCGCGCAAAGGATTGCGCGTTGCGCAGCAAATCATTGAAGTTCCCGTTCCTGATGGAATCAGAAACGACTTCAACCTGTGACGCAGCTTTTCGGATGTAAGTGCCGGCAATCGGCAGATCCCTGTCAAACTCGCGAGCGGCACGACGCATCGTATCCGCAAGGCTTCCGACGTACTCGGCCCCGGCATTCTTTTGTCCGTCAACTGCCTGCTTCAATTTGTCCGCCGCCTGCGAGGCGGTGTCCTTTGCGGCATCGACGAAATCGGACGTCTGATTCTTTATCGTATCGGCAGACGAGCTCGCCATTTCCTTCGCTTTGTCCTTGAACTCGCGTCCAGCGGAAAGCGCCTGATCCTTCGCGCTCTGCGCCTCAGCCGATGTACCCAACCCTGGCGACGCCGGGTTCGACGTGCCTCTGTCGGCGGTCCTGAAGGTCTGGTCAGCCATGATCTTTCTCCCCGTGCGTATTTCGCTGTTGATGATCGTTTCCATTTTGGGCCGGCTCGAATGCGGTGGTAACGGCGGCTTCCGCGACATGCCGCAATCGTTCCCCGACGTCCCGCGCAGCCTCGCTCAGTCCATCCGGCGTCAGCCCTTCGGCTTGAGCCTGCCTGACAGCTTCATCGTAGCCTTCGCCAGCAGCTTCCTTCGCCGTCCGGACCGCGCCCGCGGCGGCGCGATCGGCTTGGCGCTTCACGGTATTTTTGGCCTCGCCCATCAAGCTGTCTTCAATGCCAGAGCGAGGAATCGCGCTGGCTATAAGCCCGCCGATAAACAGGCCGACGCCCGCCACCAGCAGCGGATTTTGTTCCACGGTTTCGGAGAAAGTCTTTCCCGCACGCTGGCCGAGGTTTGACGCGCGCTCGGTGAGATTGGACGCCGTTTCCTGAACGGTTCTTGCGGCCTGCAGGCCCATGTTACGGCTGGTCTCAACAGCCTTGCGCCCCGCCGAAGCGGCATCGGACGCCATATCCCGCACGTTTGTGGCGGCGGCACTGCCGGCCTGGCCCACCTGCTCGCGGATGCTTGCGGATGCATCCGTTGCCGCGGCTCCGAAAGACATAGTTTTCTGTTGGAGCTGTTCAGAGCTGGCAGCGAGATTGGCTGCGGCCTCGTCACTGGTGTATCGAGCTACACCGGTGACAGCATCGGTCAGGCGCGTGACCTTTTCAGACGCGACGGATTTGGCCGTGGAAACGGCGTCCGCCGCTCGGTCGCTGATCTCTCTGGTGCGCTGTGCCACCGTATTCGACAGATCAGATGCTGCATCTGTTGCTTTTTTTGTAAGGGATTGTCCCGTGCTGGATTTAGCCAGGAATAAACCTGCTCCCATCATCCAGACGGGCAGCGGGATCGCTCGCGCCATTCTGAGCAACGGATAGCCGACGCTCGCACCAAGGGCCACTGCCTGCATCGGATTACGTTTCGCATCCTCGAGGAGTTGTTCTGCCCTCGTGCGAAGATATTGCGATACCTCACTCTTGATGGCATCTGGCCGAATGCGTTCGCGTATATCGCTGGCGCTCTCGGATACATTGGCGCGAAGCTGCTCGACCGTATCCAGCAGATTTGCCCGCGTCTGTTCAGTCTCGCGCTTCAACTGCTGCAGCGAGCGCGTGTCGCTCTGTTCCATGGCCCTATCCTCCGTGCCCGATTGGCAAGTTGAACTTCCAATCCACCTCTTTGGTTCCACGAATCCCGGCAATATGTGGCGATATGTGACGATTTGAGCGCGAAGCTCTGCCGGAAAAATTCACGCGCGAAGACCGGTTGAAAATCAGAGTGGTGGTCGCCGCACTATAATTTCGCCTGCGTGGGCTTTGACTCTTGTGATCTGCGTCTCGGAGCAAATGCACTGAGTTGATTTAAACGAGCTGGAACCTGGGTGCCGGTTCCACTCGATGCTTCCGAAGCCATTCCGGAAAAAGACGAATTTTCTGTCGGACATCGAACAGATTGATTCCGTGAAGCAAGATAGCTTTTTCGTCGGAATCGAAACAACGCGTAGAGTAATGGAATGAATCGAGTTACGTGCCGCAAATGGACCCCTGAACAGATCGAACTCCTTCGCGCTCTCGTGGAGAGCGGAGCGTCAGCCGCTCGGGCCTCCGTAGTCCTCAAGCGGCCGAAGCTGGCGGTTCAGAACAAGGCCAGGCAATTGGGTAGGCCGTTTCCGGACGTCAGGAACGTTAAGGCCGCGCGATTGGCACGCGAAGCGTTGGAACGGGAATTGATTGAACAGCGCCGCAACGTACTCAGGCCTTGAACGGAATTGGAAGGTCCCAACGGCAGTAGTACCGATTGCCAGCACAAGGAGGGACCGCCGACGGGTATCGAGACCGTCCTTTGAGGCTTCTGGGTCGACAACGGGCGGAAGAACCGGAACCAGCGCTTAGACTCACGGGAGCATGCTTGGTTCCGCCTAGGCGCGTCAGCGTCCAAACTAAACGCGAGAAAAAAGAGCCGGGGGTCTCCACAGTCGGAGGCGCAGATGATTCCAATCACTCAACTCATGCTGCCGGGCATGAAACAACGGATCGTTGTCCCGAGTGAGTTCTTGATCGGCCATACCATCGTTCTGCCGGCGCGGTTCGGTTCGGTAACCACCGCATCCTCCGGCACGATAATCCATTCGCCGTCGAGGCGAACCCGGTAATGACCATCCTTGGATTCCCAATCTGGATCGGCGATGGCGAAACCATCGGCAAATGAGCAGCAAAGTCCCTTGCCACTCTTGAGCGTGTCGAACCAAGGCTTGAGGGGTGATCCCGCATACCGGCCATCATCGCGACCTGCCGCGCTGCCGACCAGAATGGCGCTGAAGGTGAGTATCGAAAAAACTACTAGAGATCTCTGGTAAGTCATTCTCGCCACCACGCGCGAACAATGCCGAGGTATAAACGAATCGTTGGAGCGAAGTTCCGTCTCACAACGCCGAAGCCCAAACTCTCCGCATTGCGTACGCGAGCCGACATTGTGCCCGCGCCATGCGCTCGTTCACTGATCTGCGCCGCGGCTCACATCTCCTTGCACCAGAGCAGCGGCAGCTCCTGCGATTTGATCAATTCGATTTGTTCTGAATAGCGAGTACGGTAGAGCGTCATCAGCGCATCGTGACCGGCGTCGGATGAGCTGCAAACGGCGTCCTCAACCAGAACCACTCGAAAGCCGAGATCAACCGCATCAAGAATACTTGCCAACACGCAGACGTCTGTTTCCGCTCCGGTAACGACGAGCGTGCTGACGTTTTTTTGCAACAGGAATTCTGCGAGCGGCGACTCCGAAAACGCTGAATAGGCTGGCTTGTCTAGTACCCGCGCTGGAGGGACAAAGCGCTGTAACGCCGGCACGAGTTCAAGTTCGGATGAGGGAAGCTCCGTGCGCGTCGCGCGATGCCATTTGCCGAAATAGCGGCGCCACCGTCCGGGGCGGTCTGTGCCGTTCATAGGAGTGATAAATCTGGTAAAGACGGTACGTGTTGTGTAGCGCCCGGCGATCTCCACAATCACCGGCAAGACGCGTTCCATCCACGGCGTTTCCCAAACCCCTCCCCGCGCAAAGATGTTCTGCATGTCGACCGACAGATGCACTGCATCGGTTATCGGCTCTGTCAGGGTCGCAACCGCCATACCTGCTCCTCGATGGTCGAGGGTTAGATCCAATGTGCGCGCATGAAAACGCGGTGAGGACGCCCGAGTTCGGCGTTCAGGCCGATGCAAACGGCGAGCGCATCGCAGATGATGTCGCCAACACCGTTTGGCGCGTCCACGACGCCGCGCGTCCACGACGATTACTACCCCGTCTCGGAAAATCCCCGTCCCTTCCACGGAGTAATGGAACCCCTCGCGCTGCATTGCGGTTTGACTCAAATAACGACGGAGTTACCTCAAATGGCATCTACATCGCCCCGCCAACGGCGGATCACCGGAAGGGTCATGCATGAATTCAAGCACGGCGAACTGAAAAGCGGTCGGGCCGGCAAAGGCGGCAAGGTCAAGAGCCGGCGTCAGGCCATCGCCATTGCACTGGAGGAGGCCGGCACTTCAAAATACGAAAGCAATCGCCGAAACAGGCGCAATCTTCGCCGAACCGAAGCCAAGGAAGCAAAGGGCCGCACCGCGCAGCAGGAACGTGAAGGCAAGTCCCACGTCGGTGCTCGAGGCAAGCGCGAAAGCTCCCGGGCTATGGGCGGCCGCGAGGCCCGCAAGACCACCGCAAGAGGCCGCAAAGCTTCACGGGCTCGTGCCCGCAAAAGCGACGGTCACACGCGGCAAGAACTTTATGCGAAGGCCCAAAGGCGCCACATCGAGGGGCGCTCAAAGATGAGCAAGCGTCAGCTGGAAAATGCACTCGGTCTGCACTGAGGCTTTCTTAGCTCGTCCAGAGAAGGCAGCGCCCTAAACCCATGTCGGATGCCACGACGGTAATCCGCCGCGCGACAGCATGACCTGACGCGAGGGCGATCCTGCATAACTTTGCAGCCTTCATCCTTCAGCCGCGCGGAAAAGCCAGTGGCCGCGCGCGCGTTTCACCCGCAGCTTTCCACGAATTCTTTGGGAGAAGTCTTTGAAAGAATTGGCGTCATACGTGACTCAGGGAACTTTAGAACGCTGGAACCATTGGAACTGCTTCACCGGGACTGGGAGAACACCATGGACAATGAGAACACCCCACAAAAGAAGAAGCCAATTGCGGACCAGATGACTGAGTTAGCCGCGCAAGCCGCCGGGGCTTTGGCCGAGACAGCCGTTCGCGCCGTAGGCAGGCGGGCGAAGAAGGCGGTTGGCAAACGGGCCCCGACCAAGAGCAGAGCGGGAAGTCCTTCGAAGGCAGGAAAGAAAGCTCCCAAACGGCGCGCAAAGAAAGCCGCCGCGAGCAAGCGAACCGCCAAAAAGACATCGAAGAGACGAGCCAGGAAAACGAGCAAAAAATCGAAACGCTAGCGGGCTCTACTTCAGACGCCTCTGGCTACACGTAAAGACCTCACCGATGTCCTGGATGCGTTCTGTTTGCTATGCATCCGGGCCGGACAAAAGGATGCCTGGTAGCGGGGGAGGGACTCGAACCCCCGACCCCAGGATTATGATTCCCGTGCTCTAACCAGCTGAGCTACCCCGCCAAACACCGCGTCGCGGTTTCATAAGATACCGCTATCGCAAGCGCGCGGCATATAAGAAGCCGGTCAAGGGCATGTCAAGCAAAGCTCGTGCTCGCGCTGAGGTGTGAATTGACCCCTCACTTCGGCCGCACGGTGGGATCGCCACCGGGACTGCCGGGCGGCGGGATGACCGGCGTATTTCCGGCATCGGGGGTAGGCGCGCGAATTTCCGGATCGACACCTGCGGGCGGACAAAGCACCCCGTCAGACTTCGCCAGCTTGTCACCCAGCGGTTCAGCGGCCTGCGAGTTGGTCGAGCCTTCCGGCGCGATGGTGCCGCGCGGCGGGACCGGCTTTGTCGGCCCGCAATTGGTGCTGGCAACTGGGGCTGGGGTTGCGGTTTGTGCCTGCGGCGTTGCTGGCCCTGGCGGCGCCTGCGCGATCGCCGCGCGGGTCGTCACCATCAGCACACAAGAGAAATACAAAAAGCGTTTTATCGTCATGCGGGGAAACGGACCGCGCTGGCAGAGGTTCCCCAATGGAATTCGTGGCGGTTTCACGACTTGCGATAGCGGATCAGCGAAAAATGACCCATTGGCGGCATCGGCCGGCGCTCGATCAAGCTGACACTGCCGTGAGCGGCCGCCCAATTTGCGAGGCGCGCCCACGGAAATTCCGGTCGCCAGCCGAGCCGACGCGCCAGCGGAGCAAACGCGAGTTCAAACACACGGCGCGCGCCATTTTCGGCGCCAATGTGATTGACTAGAATGAGTTCGCCGCCGAGCTTCAGCACGCGGATGAAGTCGTTCAACGTAGCCTCGGGGTCGGGCACGGCGGTAACGACATATTGCGCGACGACGGCGTCAAAAAATTCGTTTGGGAAAGCCAGGTTCTTGGCGTCCATAACGGCGAGCATCTCGACGTTGGGAAGGCCCAGTGCCCGAACGCGCCGCTGCGCCTTGCGCAACATCGGCTCCGAGATATCGACGCCGCACAATTTCGTGCTCGGCGAATAATCCGACAATGATAAGCCGGTGCCGACGCCGACGTCGAGAATGCGCCCACCGATCTTGTCCGCTACGGCGATGGTAGATTGCCGGCCATGATCGAAAACTTTGCCGAATACCAGATCGTATATCGGCGCCCAGCGCCCATAAGCCTTTGCGACCCCCGCCCGGTCGATGTCTGAAGCCATGCCCCCCGCCCTGACAGCCCTATCCGCGCGCGGCCTCGACTAACGGCGATTGCCACGCGATGCTCTTGTTAATCGAGCTTTTCGCGGTGGCGCTCTGGATGAATCCGCCCCCGAGCACGCGAGCCTGCCCTGAAGGTGCATCGTAGAAGACGCAGGCCTGTCCAGGGGACACGCCCTCTTCGCCCGCAACCAGTTCAACTTCATAGCCGCGCTCAGTGGGCCGGAGCCAGGCCGGCTGCGGCGGCCGGGTCGATCGCACCCGCACGAAAATCTCGAGCCCGCCGCGAATTTCATCGAGCGCGCCATCGCCGATCCAGTTGACGTCGCGAAGGACAATGCGATCCATCCGCAACGCGTCGCGCGGGCCGACCACGACGCGTCGGGTCGCGGCGTCGAGCCTCACGACATAAAGCGGCGTCGCGGAGGCGATACCCAATCCGCGCCGCTGGCCGACGGTGAAATGAACGATGCCCTGATGCCTGCCAATGGTTTGGCCACCGAGATCGACGATATCGCCCGGCTCGATCGCGTTCGGCCGCAAACGGCCGATAATATCGGTGTAGCGTCCGCTCGGCACGAAACAGATATCCTGGCTGTCCTGTTTGTCCGCAACCGTCAGTCCGAAGCGGCGCGCCAGTTCGCGGGTCTGCGCCTTGGTCATGTCGCCGAGCGGGAAGCGCAGATAATCAAGCTGTTCGCGCGTGGTTGCGAACAGGAAGTAGCTCTGGTCGCGATCACCGTCAGCGGCGCAGACCATCGCTCGCGATCCATCGCTCATTCGGCGCGACGCGACATAGTGGCCGGTGGCGAGGGCGGCGGCTCCCAGCTCGCGCGCGGTCGCCAGCAGATCCCGAAACTTGATCGAGCGGTTACACTCGATGCAGGGAACCGGGGTTTCCCCCAAAGCGTAACTATCGGCGAAGTTGTCGATCACGGATTCTCGGAAACGGTTCTCGTAGTCCAGCACGTAATGAGGAATGCCGATGCGCTCGGCGACGTTGCGGGCGTCGTGGATGTCTTGTCCGGCGCAGCAGGCGCCCTTCCGATGGGTTGCCGCGCCGTGATCGTAGAGTTGCAGGGTAATCCCGACGACATCGTAGCCTTGGGACTTCAACAACGCAGCCGTCGTCGAGGAGTCGACGCCGCCCGACATAGCGACGACCACTCTTGTGCTCTGTGGCGGGCCTTGAAGATCCAAACTGTTGAGCATGGTTCCGGTCGTTTGCGATTGTGGGCCTTCAAACCCCTTTTTCGCGACAAGGAAGCGTCTTGGGTCGAAAAGCTTAGCTTTGGATTGAATTCGGAATCGTCCGGCAGAGCCGAATGCGCTCTGTGCCAGGCGAGCCGAAAAGCTTGCCTTTAATATAGGCGCTATTCCGGTCAGGCAATCACGCCTCCGCGCTTTTCATCTCCACGCCCAACGGCAAATCTTGCCGCCGGGCACAAAAAGCCGCTGCCATAGCGGCTTTACGGGTCACCGGACCTTCCATTAACACCATGATTTCAAAGCGTATTCTGTAAGATGCGGGAATGGCCCGGTCCTTGCTGCTCTCTGATCCAGTTTCATTCCGAGAGGCGAACCAAGGTGTTCAGCGTCACGTCAGAACCAGCAGCAAGCGCGTCTATTCAGGCAGGGCAGCCGAAAACGGGGCGACCCGACCGCGCCGCGCAGAGCGATAATTTTGGGGCGCTGCTCGATTCCAGCGTTCC
>Ga0068855_100005311_pt1 | contig 15734 bp, 16 predicted proteins | sample KBSCornC52_FD_66592 | JGI IMG/M metagenome (GOLD analysis project Ga0068855, IMG submission 66592) | Corn rhizosphere microbial communities from Kellogg Biological Station, Michigan, USA - KBS Corn C5-2 | ecosystem: Host-associated > Plants > Roots > Rhizosphere > Soil ...
ATAGTACCAACCGTCACGTACCGGCCGTTACTCCATCGGACTGTCCTGCAACCGACCAACAGAATGCGCTCACCGCAAAAATGTCGCGATCGTCCCGCGCTGCGGGCCTCACCCGGCTCCGCTCAGGAAGCATTGCGCCTTCTCTTCCTGGAAGACAACGCCGCCGATGCGGAGCTGATTATCCACGAGCTGGAGCGAGCAGGAATGACAATCATGGCGGGTCGGGTCAATTCAGCCGAGTCGTTCACGGCTGCCCTCCACAGTTTCGCGCCGGATCTCGTTGTCTCGGACCATTCGCTCGCTCAGTTCGATTCACTCGCGGCCCTGGAACTTCTCCGCGGTGTTCATCCGGAAGTACCATTTATCATTGTCAGCGGTGCGCTCACCGGCTGCCAGAGTGTCGCTGCCGTGCGGGCCGGAGCGGATGACATCATCCTGAAAGCGTATCTGAGCCGGCTTCCGACGGCCATCAAAGACGCGCTTGCGATGAGACGACCCATAGCCAGGCTCACTGCGCGTCAGATCGAGATCCTCACACTGGTGGCCGCAGGACATCGGACACGTGACATCGCGCGACGGCTTGGTATCAGCGTGAAGACCGTTGAGAGCCATCGCACTGAGGTCATGAAGCGTCTGCGCATCCACAATGTGGTAACCCTGGCGCGTTACGCGATTCGGGTTGGGCTCATTCCGTTGAACTTCGATCCTGAAAGCAGCTCCACGGCCGTCGCGCTCTGACGCAGCTCGAGCCCAGGTCGCAGAAGCTACGCAGGCTTCGCGTATAGTCAGGGGCCCGGCAGGATCTCGTCGACGCTTCCACGGCGGAGCGTGAATCCCACGCCGCGCACGGTGGCCAGCAACGGCTCGCCCGACGCTTGGCTCAACTTTCGACGTAGGTTGCCGACATGGACATCGACCACGTTGCTATCGGGGTCGAAGTGCATATCCCATACTTTCTCGAGGAGCGTCGTGCGGCGAACTACCTCCTCGGGACGGAGCAGAAAGTACTCCAGTAGTTGAAATTCCTTGGGCGTGAGATCCAATCGCTGATCGTTCACCACTACGAGGTGACGCAGCCGATCCAAGGCGATAGGGCCATATCGCAGCTCCTCGAGGCGTTCCGCACCGCCTCGTCGGAGGAGCGCTCGGATACGGGCCACGAGTTCGTCGAACCGAAACGGCTTGGCGAGGTAATCATCGGCGCCGGCGTCCAGTCCACGGACTACGTCTTCGGTTGCGTCACGCGATGTGAGCATCAAGATTGGAGCGGTCCGACCCTCCCGTCTGAGCTCAGCGGCAATTTGGAAGCCGTTCTTCTTCGGGAGCATAACGTCGAGCAGGATGGCATCGTAGTCGTTGACGTGCGCCATCGTCGTCGCCTCGTCCCCGTCACGAGCAACGTCCACGATATATCCTTCCTCGCGTAACCCTTGTTCGATGAATCCCGCGACCTTGCGGTCGTCTTCCACCAGCAGAATCTTCATCATCGGAGAATTTGCGAGCGCTCGATGAGAGCGTCGAGAAGCCGATGTGAAGATGTCTTCATGATTGGCTTGCGGGAACCTCCAGAATGAAACAGCCGCCCTTTCCCGGATGTGCTACCGCGTGCAGCTCTCCTCCCAGCAGCCGAGCAAGTCGACGGGATAGGGGCAGTCCGAGCCCCAGACCTTCAGTCTCTTCGCCCGCTTTCGTCACGTAGATGTCAAAAATCCGCTCCACGTCGCTGGGCGGGACGCCGGGCCCTTCGTCCTCGACGCGGTATTCGACCCGCCCCTTAATTGCTACGATGCTGATCTTCACCGAACTCCGCTCGGGCGCGTGCTTAATTGCGTTGCTTAAGAGATTGACGAGGATCTGCTCGACACGGCTAGCATCTGTTTCGCAATTCGGCAGCCGAGGCCGAGGCTTCAGGTGCAGGGCGACCTGCTTCAGCTTAGCGGCCGGCGTTACTCGGCGCATGGCATGATCGGCGATTGATACGGGCTCGACGCGCCGGATGACGGGCTTCAGGCGATCCTCGTCCAATCTGCTCAGGTCGAGCAGGTCATTGATGAGGGTGATTGCGTACTGAGCTGAATCAAGCACCTCGAACGCGGCTCGGGGTACAGTCGCCGGATCTTTTTTCCGCACCAGCATCTCCGACCACCCGTAGACGGCCGCCAGAGCATTGCGAAGCTCATGGTTCACCATTGCAAAGAACCGCTCCCGGGCCCGCTGGAGCTGCTGCACTTCGGCCATCAGCCGCGCGCTATCCTCATGATGACGCGCATTCTCGATCGCCGCCGTTGTTTTGGCCGCGAGCAGAATGGCGAGGTGCTCGTCCTCCTCGGTAAACGCCTCGCCACCGGCTTTGTCGGTCAAGTAGAGGCTTCCGCAAACACGACCTCGGCCGAAGATCGGAACTCCAAGAAACGAGCGCATCGGCGGATGATTTGGCGGAAATCCGCACGACTCGGCGTGCTTGGTCAAATCCGCTAGCCGCAGTGGCTTGGCGTCGCGGATGATAAGACCCAGGACGCCATGGCCCTCCGGAGGGCGGCCGATTCTGGCACGCAGTTCGTCGTCGATTCCATAGGTCGTAAAGTGCTCGAGCATCTTCCCATCGGATCCGAGGACTCCTATCGCAGCGTACCGCGCGCCGATCACCTCCGCGGCGACCTGCGCCACGCGCGTGAGGACCCCGTCCAGGGAGACCTCAGTGATCATTACCGAATTGGCAACCTCGAGAAGTCGCTTGAGGCGTTGCTGCATCGGAGAAGCGTGGTTGATCACTGGCGCGGACACATCAAGAAGATAGACCGCGGAGAAAGCGCTGGTAACTATGTAAATATTCGTCGCTTATTCACACTTTCTTCACGAGCGACGGGCTACTCTCCGCAGGTAAACCAGATCCCTTCACACGGAGATTCACATGAAACGTCTCGCGCTTGCCACGCTCACCACCGCGCTGGGCGTCGGGATGGTATTATCTGTCCCCGACACGGCCGCGGCGCAACGCGAATCGCCGCTGCCCGCCGCGTCGAGGATGCACCCCGACTCGTCCACAGCGCCACTTCGGGAGCCGCCGGGCGGCAAGTACAAGAAAGTAAGCACGCTCGTTGCGCTGCCAGACTTCGTACCCGGGCTCGGCACACTGTATGTTGATCCCGCGACACTCCCCGCCGGGCCGTTTCTCGCGTACGACCACCAAGGCAGCTTGGTGAGTTCCATCTACATGATCCCGCTCAAGGACATGAACGCCCAGAAGGCGTTCACCGGTCTGAAGATCGCTCGGGGGCCCGTCGATCACGTAGACATCGTCTACAATGCCGGACATCCAGGTGTAGCGGAACCGCACTACCATATAACGGTGTGGTACGTGTCAGCTCAGCGCGCCGCCCAGCTCGCGAAATGACGAGCGGCTCGCGTCGTGAATTCCTGAAGGCCGGCGGGCTTGCGCTCGCCGGCGTAGGGATCGCACCGCTGTTCCGGGCGCGGCTCCTTTCGTTACCCGCCCCGAAATTGATCGAGATGCGCAGCGACGCGCTCGGTTCCCGGGTCTGGTTCGATCCAATCGGAGTCTATGTGCAACCGGGCACGACGGTGCGTTGGATCTTACGCGAAAACGTGCATACGACGACCGCCTACCACCCGAAGAACGATCATCACGCACTGCGGATTCCAGATGGTGCAGCGCCGTGGGACTCGGGCTTTCTCGTGAAGCCCGGCGCAACCTTCGACGTCACGCTAACGGTTCCCGGAGTCTACGACTACTACTGCATGCCGCACGAAGCGGCAGGGATGGTCGGCCGGATCGTAGTGGGCAAGGGAACCGGGCCGGGCTCGCAACCATTCGATTACTGGGTCGGGAAGCCAGGAACCGACGGTTGGCGCCGCGTTCCCGATGCTGCTCGTGCGGTATTGCCGAGCGTCGCGCGGATTCTTGCCGAGCATGTGGTACATCCGAAGGGCCAGAAGTGAGACACCACGCCGTAGTGCAGGCGATCGAACTCGGCTGGCATCGGCGGATAACTATGAGGAGTGCTCCGATGTTTCGATTTGCTCTTGGGTTGCTGATGATCTGCTCGGTCGCCGTTCCTGTGCGGGCGCAGCAACAGCGCGTGGATCCTACATGGCTGACTTTTGACCCGGCCGCCAAGACCGCGCGATTTCAACTGATCGCCGGGCTCACAGGACTGAACGGCGCTTTGAACTTCAATGGCTTCCGGGACGGGGGACTGACTCTGGTCATACCCGTCGGATGGACGGCGGAGATCGCGTTCAAGAATCACGACGGCATGCTGCCGCACAGCGCCGAGGTGATTTCTCCGCAGACTCCGCTTCCAGTTCAGCCCGTGAGCCCCGCCATTCCGCGTGCTTTTACACTCAAGCTTGCGACAGGACTCCCGCCGGAAGGAACAGACGTCATGCGCTTCGCAGCACAGCCTGCGGGTGAGTACCTCATCTTCTGTGGGGTGCCCGGACATGGCGCAGCCGGGATGTGGATGCGTCTTCGCGTGAGCGCGACCGCTCACGCGCCAACGCTGCTTCTCACCCCATCCACAGAAACAAAGTGAGATGGATATTGCTTTGACGTACCAGTCCATTTGCGTCTCGACTCGCGCCGATTGGGCTGCTGGAAGGAACCGTCAATTGACAGCGAAGTATTCAGCCGCATGACAAGTCCCCAACGTGTTGACAACGAGCACAAATGGGCTAGCTTGTTGAAGGGAGTCGCGTCCCGATGGTCAATATGTTCGTGAGCGCAAAGTGCGCCCGCGCACTATTCAACGAGAAGGTATTCACTCTCGTAAACATCGACGGCGCGGCTCTTTTTTTTTCTGGTTGCCACACTCGGGCGGATCACTATGCAGAACGCTTTGCGCAGTTCAATCGGCTATCCTTGCGCGCTAATCCGCGCTGGCCTGCGCACGCCCGTGAGTCTCGCGCAGCTATGGACCGGCCGCGCCCGCGTTTCAATAGCGACGAATACCGTGATACCTCGCTGCGCAACCACAACCACGCACAGGACACGTGTGTCCGAAATGCGCCCTTCGCCGTCTCGGTTGAACTGTGAGCTGCTCCAGGCGGCTCCTTTTCGTGCCGAGACGTTCACCTCTCAGCGCAGGAATCCGGGAAGCCGCGGCATTTGAGCGGATAATCCGTCGGATTGGTTATGAAATAGGCAGCTGTATGGAATGCCTGTTTCTGAATACCTCACCTGCGCTCACGCGGTGGGGTTTTTTGCATTCGTTTCTGTGCACTCGCGCACGCGTCTCGTGTTTGAGAACGCGACTCCCGAACCGGTCCGCGACGCGAGGTGCACACCGATGCACACCCCGACAAGGAGGTTAACCAACGCCACAATCCAATCAGTGAATAGTGGAGCGCCGCGGCGAATCTGTCGGCGCTGCACGTTCGCACCTCAGGAGAATATCATGTTCAAAGTATTCATCGACGGCAACGATGACCGGCTACGGCTGGAAAATTCGGCGGGCAGAAGAATTGGCTGGATCCGCGATCGTACCTTTGGCTTCGGTGGTCTGGCGAGCGAGAAGGCGGCCCTCGGGGCGGCGGTCGATGCCTGGCGGTCTCTAGAGAAGGCGCTTCAGCGAGGCTATCCCGGCAGGGCGCCACGTCCGGTTGACGAATCCAACGTCGGCCTCGTGCAGGACGGGGCATATGAATGGGTAGCTGACGGCTTTCGTCCGATCGCTCGCCTGCTGCGACCGCGGACTGAACGGAATCCCGAGGATTCATTCGCTCTGGAGTTTCTCGCGCCGTCTTACGCGACGCAGCACGTGACAATAGCCGCCGCGCAGGCGGTGTGGGAAGCCTTGTCGGAGCACATCGCACCTGCCCCGCCAAATGCAGCTCGGCCGGCTACTGCTCCCAAGCAGTCGCCGTCTCCGTCAAGAGCTTTCGCATTGGGGGAAAGGTGAAGACGCAATTCAGGAAAATCGTCGTCGGAATTGATTTCAGCGACGCATCTCTTGCAGGGGCGCGGTGGGTGTCGAGCTGTCTTGCGCCCCGCGCCGAGCTGTTGCTCGTCCACGTCGTGCCGGTTCCGAGGCCGCCAGTTTACCTGCATGAGCACATCGGGTCGACGATCGATCAGCGGTCGACGCTGGTGCCGCGCTTGTACACAGCGCTTCGCGGATTCGCCGATCTCCTCAGCTCCGATCGAGTTCGAGTCGGGATCAGAACGGGAGTACCGTGGTCTGCACTCGCGCGCGTGGCGGACGAAGTGAGCGCAGATCTTATCTGCGTCGGTCGCGGGGCAAAGCGCAAAGGCAGCAGCAGGTTTGGCGCGACAACCCCGCAGCGTCTTCTCGGCATCTCGCAAGTCCCGGTGCTCGTGATCCCGCAAGGAGTTGTCTCAAAACCCAGCCGCGTGTTCGCCGCGTTGAGCGGCCGTCCGGGAGGGGAGCGGGTGATACCCGTCGCCAAGGACCTGGCGGCCGGGTGGGGCTCGCGCCTCGAGGCGATTCATGTTATCGAGTCCGATGTGCACCAGATTTCCCGGATGTCGACAGGTACGCCCGTTGCGAAGGATTGGATCGGCACAGGGCCAACGCCCCGTGGACGCAGCATCGGGATCGATGCGCTCGACCAGACCGACTTGCACATGCTCGCCAGTGAATGGGTTGCCTCGATTGTTTCACCGGCCGGAACGACGGAATCGGACGACTTCCTCATTCGAATCGGCGATACGGGTCAGGAGCTGATTGCAATGGCGCGGGAGGCCCTTGGTTCTTCCGTGATCGTGATTGGCAGGGTGGGCGAGTCGTTGCCGACGCCTCCGTCGCGCGCGGAATATCGGTGTGGGAGCACAACGCGAATGGTGCTGTGGGCGGCGCCAGGTCCGGTATTAGTGCTGCCCATGGAGCCACGCGTGGCTCGCTCGCGGCCTTTCAGCACACAAACGCGCGGGATGGATATACATCCGCCCGTTCCCACTGAGGGCGCTCGCGGGCTCGCGCTGCTTTCGCACTCGGGTTGGCATCCTGGTGGTGGAGACGACGCAGCGTGAGGCTGCGCGCGCCCGACCCGCAACCTTTTTTTCGCTACATCTCAGTCTTGGTCCATGTTTAGCCCACGGTAGCCAACGGGGAGCAAGCGATGCTTGAAACGGAATTGTTTTCGCTGTTGGAGCACACCGCCGACGCCGCGTACACGGTCACCGAAGGCGGCGAGATATGCTCGTGGAACCACGCAGCTGAGAGTCTCTTTGGCTTCGCAGCGAACGAGGTCCTGCGCCGCAACATCGACGAAGTGCTCGAGGCGCGTGACGCATTAGGCACCCCAGCGCTCGCCGGGGGCAGTGAAGCGATGACTCGTACCTGGGACGCAACGTCCGGCGGGGTGTCGAACTTCGATCTGGAGGTAAAAACGCGGTCTTCGGACCGGATCTGGGTGAACGTTTCGACGATCGTTTTTGACAACTCGCGCACGGGACGCCGACTCTTCGTGCGGCTGGCGCACAACGTCGACCAGCGCCATCGCAACGAGCAGCTGCTCAACCGAATGATTGAGGGCGCCCGACAACTCGTTTCGCTCTCCGAAAACGTCGCCAGTCACGCGCCGGTTGCCTCGCTCTCCGACCAGGAGCGCCGAATCCTTACGCTTTTCGCTGAAGGCAGCGACCCCGCGACCATTGCGCGCACGCTGAGCATTTCCCCGCAAACGCTCCGCAACCACCTGCACCACATTAACCGCAAGCTGCGCACACATAACCGCCTTGAAGCCGTGACCCATGCGAAACGGCGGGGGCTCATCGAGTAGCGCCTTGGCTCGGGGCCGCGCTTTTTTCGCCCGAAATTGCGAGCGGATGCCATTAGGTAAATAATCGCGGGCTCTCGTCGCTAGCGCAGGCGTTCCACATCGTTGCCGGCGCAGCGAAATGGGAACCAGAGGACGCGTGTACCTTCGCAAGGTACGAACGCTTCATTGGCGCGCGTCGCCGCTCACCCCATCCATTCCCATAGCGCGATGGACACAGATTAACCAAATACCGGAGGAGGTCCTCCAATGAAACGGATTACACTCACCGCCCTTATCGTCGGCATCGGGCTGCTCTTCGCTTCGCCTGACAGAGCGGCCGCTCAGAGCAAGGCACCGCCCGGCGGAACGTACAAAGAAGTCAGCACACTTGTACCGCTCCCTGACTTCGTCCCGGGCTTGGGCACATTGTACGTGGATCCCAAAACGCTGCCCGCGGGGCCATTTCTCGCCTATGACCATCAGGGGAAGCTCGTGAGCTCGATCTACATGATCCCGCTCAAAGACATGAACGCTCAAAAGGCATTCGGCGATCTGAATGTGGCCCACGAGCGCCCTGATCACGTGGACATCGTGTTTAACGCGGGCCATCCGGGAGTGGCTGAGCCGCATTATCACTTCATCGTGTGGTACGTCTCACCGCAACGTGCAGCACAGCTGGCCAAGTGATGACTCGGGGTTCGTTCCCGACCGTCGCGCGCATCCTCGCCGAACGCTGGGTACACCCGATGGTAGGGGGGCAGTAAGATGACAACGGACCTGGACCGTCGGGCAGGGGGGATCCGTCGAAAGGATACGCCGCGGGTTCCGCGCTGGCTGCGTTTGATTCTCGAGGTTCCGCTCGAGATGAAATTGGTCGGCGCGAATCTGATCATCGTGGGGGTGGCAGGGCTGCTTCTATTCGGACCGGTCCGGCTACAGCCCACACGTCTGACCGATGCATATATCGTGGTGGCTGCTCTGATTCTCGGAGCGGCGGTGAATTTCGTGCTAGTGAGAGTCGCGCTTGGTCCGATTGAATCTCTCGAGCGTGTCGCGAGGTGGGTTTCTGAGGGGCGGCTTGCCGAGAGAGTGCCAGCATCGATGGTGGCAGACCGCGAGCTGGCGCGGCTCTCCAAGACTATCAATGAGATGCTCGACAGTCTCGCGGCCGGGCGCGAGCGAATGGAAAAGCTCGGTGAGGAAGTGATCTACGCCGAGGAAAGGGAGCGCTCGCAAGTTGCTCAACAGCTTCACGACTCGGTGGGGCAGAAGCTCGCCGACGCGAGCTTTCAAATCGCCGGCGCGGCGAATGAGATGAAGAGTGACGCACGCGCTATTCGACTCGCCGACGCGCGGGCGCTGCTGCGCGCCGCTATCGAGGAAATTCGCAACATCTCTGGCTCGTCGCACCCGCATATTGTCGCCGACCTTGGTTTGCCGAGCGCGCTCGAACGGCGGAGTGACACAACTCGTGAACGTTCGCCAATCAATGTGCGATCAACAGTAGATACACACGAGGGGTTGATACCTGATCGGCGCGCCGCCGAGGTGAGTCAGGATATCCGAGAAGTGCAATCAGGAAGCCCCAGCGCGAGGCAACAATGATTACTGCGAAGCGAGCCTACGAGCCAGCGGAACGGGCCGATGGTTACCGCGTCTTGATCGATCGCCTTTGGCCACGCGGCGTGTCGAAGGCAAAAGCGCGACTCGATGCATGGGAAAAGGACATCGCACCGTCCCGGGAGCTCCGCGAGTGGTACGGACACGATCCCGCCAAGTGGCCTGCATTCCGCGCGCGGTACGCTAATGAACTTCGCACTGCGGCGGCAAGAATGATCCTTGCCGATCTCGTGAGGCGCGCCCAACGTGGTCGGGTGACACTCGTGTATGGATCGCGCGCCGCTGAGATCAGCGACGTCGCCGTGCTCGAACGGGTGTTGAGAAATCGCGTCCGCAGGGTAAAGCAGAAACGTTGACCTGGAGATCAAATGATGAACGCGATGCTTCCCGAGCTGATGGAGTGGGCGGAATACTACTGACCGTGGTGCTATATCGCGGCCGTGCGCCTGCATCGAATCGGAAAGGAGTACGAAGACCGGGTGACCGTGCGGACGCGGTTCTTCCCGCTGGAACTGTTGCGACCCGGTGGGCCGTCGCGGCCACTGCTCGAGCAGGAATGGTGGCTGGCCGCGATCCAGGAGCCAAGTGCCGCGTTCGCCCCATATCCCGACGGCGACTGGCCAACGACGACGATGCCCGCCTTCGACGCAGTCTGGGCGGCGTCGCGTCAGGGTCATGTGATCGGGATGGACTACGATCTTCGCGTCCGCCGCGGATTCTTCGGGGAGGGGAGGAACATCGGCCGCCCCGAGGTTCTGCTCGACATCGCACGCGAGGCTTCACTCGATATACCGCGGTTCCAACGGGATGTTGGGAGGCGGGAGGCACGCGCGGCGGTGCTCGAGGAGAGCCGGATCGGGCGCGAACAGTTCCACGTACGCGGCACGCCGACGCTCACGTTGGCCGACGGTACCCACCTCAAGCTGCCGATAGCGTTTCCGCGTATTCGGGGCCACCGCATCGTAGGAATTGCTCCGCTCGAGTGTGTCGGAGAGGCCTGCTCCGACGCAGTGCGCGCACTCTTCGAGCGCGCTCTTGTCGGCGTGCAACCGTAACAACGATCAGCGAAGCAGCCTATCTTTTGGTCGACATCTCGCCACACTTCGGCGCGATTGGAGAGGCTGATGCATCCTTCGATTAGGGAAATCGCCTCAGTCGCCAGGCCGCGACACCAACCGTCACGACGCCGTGCTATCTCCGTGGCACTCCTGTGGCTCTTGGTCGCGACGCTCGTTGGCTCGGTGCTGATTCCCGCGCTCGAGACGCGACGTATCATGCGACTCCTGCGCGAGATCACGGAGGTGATCGAGCCCGCCCGCATTCTTTCGTGGCAGCTCGAATCGGGACTGGCGATGGAATACTCGGCACTCCAGGGGTTCGCGCTGTCTGGCGATAGCGTGCTGTTACGCCGGTATCGAATGATCGCGGACGACGAGACGAGTCGGCTCGCGGCGCTCGAGCGCCTTGCGCCTCGACTCGGCCCGGAGGCTGTCGGACGCACGGCGGATGTCCGTCGTCGAATCACCAGATGGCAAGAGTTGAATCGTGCGCTTTTTGACGGTCAGCTGTCACGCGAGCAATTCTCGGTCGCGGCACAAGCCCAGCGAGCCCTGCGGGATTCGATCATCGGTGAAATCGACCGCTTGCCGTCGCAACTTTCCGCCGAGGCAGCGGCACGAACCGAACAAGTGCGTGGTCACGAGTGGGGAAGTCTGTTCGTCAACGCCGGCCTGGTTCTCTTGGCGCTGGCGGCGATGGTTGCGGTTGTCGCGCTGACGCTTCGTGAGCGACGACTCGCCGCGATACTCCAGCGCCGCGTACAGGAGGAATCCGCCCTGCGTCAGGTGGGGCGGGCTCTCAGCGCTGCGGCGACGATCGAGGAAGCGATGCGACGCATCGTCGAAGGAACGGTGGCAACGACGCGTGCGTTCGGGGCCTACGTCGAGTTCGTTTCTTTCGAAGATGATGCGGTGCGGGCCGCCGCCCTTGTCGGCTCCGGGGTGACGACCTTACTGAGCATGAGGATGGAGCGCTCTGGCTCGCTCACGGAGGAGGCCAGGGCGCGGCGCAGTCCGACGCTCATAGCGGAGGTCGACGGGATTGAGCGGCGGCTTCCCCCCGAAGTGGCGGCCGCCTGCGTATCCTGCACCGGCCTTGTGGTTCCACTACTGTCGTCAGGGGAAACGTTCGGTGCTCTCGTGCTCCTTCGCGACGCCACGACCGGGGCATTCGGTGAGGACGAACGGCGCCAGATGGGACTCCTCGGTGATCTCGCGGCGGCAGTGCTCCGTCGTGTCGAGGTCGAACGAACTGTGCTGGTGGAGGCGCAACAGCAGGCGACGCACGAGACCGCGCTCCGCACAGCCGCGGAGGCGTTCGCCGGAGCATTCACAGTCGACGACGTGACACAGCAGATCGCCCGTTCGGCACTCGAGGCGACGCAGGCACAGGGTGTGTACGTCGAGCACGTGAGCCACACTCCGGACGGATCTTTCGCAGTGGTCGTGCGAGGAGAGTCCGGAAGCGGTGTACCTACGCTCGGGACCAGGCGGGCATACGCCGGCTCGTACACGGAGCAGGCGATCAATATCGGCAAGCCTGTGCTCGTATCGGATTTGCCGGGTGCGGATCGGTCCGCTCCAGACTCGACGCCGATTGACACCGCGGACTCGACCATCGTTTTGCCGCTCGGACAGCCAGGAGCGCCTATAGGGGCTCTGTTCATCGTGGGCGCGACTCAGGGTCGCGTCCGTTCAGATGTTGGCTGGGCTCATACGTTCTCGCATCTTGCCGCACTCGCCTATGAGAAGGTCAGGCTGCTCGACGAAGCGCGCGAGGGCCGTCTGGAGCTGGAACGACTGATGAGGAGTCGTCAGCGCTTAATGCGCGGCTTCAGCCATGACGTGAAGAACCCGCTCGGTGCCGCCGATGGATATGCGGAGCTGTTGAGCGCCGGCATCTACGGGGAGTTGACCGCGGAGCAGAGAGAAAGCATCCAGCGCATTCGACGGTCGATTCATCGCGCGCTCGATTTGATCGATGATTTAAATGAACTCGCTCGCGCCGAAACCGGGAACATCGCACTGCGGCGGCAGGTAGTGGACCTGGGAGATCTGGTACGCACCAGCGGTGACGAGTACCGAGGCGCGGCGAACGCGTCCGGACTGTCGCTCACCGTGGATGTGGCAGAAGACCTCCCTACCGTCGAGACCGACGGCGCGAGAGTGCGGCAAATCGTTGGTAATCTGCTCTCGAACGCCATCAAGTACACCAAGGCAGGTTCAGTCGTCCTGCGCGTGCGAGCGTATCCCGCGGAGACCGTCGGAAGTGCCCGCGGTTGGGTGCACTTCGACGTGATCGACACCGGGCTCGGCATACCGGCAGACAAGCGAGACATCATATTCGAGGAGTTCAGCCGGCTGGGCGCCAACGACAGGGCTGGCGCCGGTCTCGGGCTTGCGATCAGCAAACGCTTGGCCGAGGCGCTCGGCGGTCAGATCACCGTCGAAAGCGAAGTCGGATGCGGCTCGACGTTCACTCTTCGACTCCCCATTCACGTGCCAGAGGGTATGGGTCTGATCGGCGACACCCATGACGGACGCGACGAGCGTCGCGTCCGTCAGACGACATCGGTTAGGGAGCCCGAGCGTCGACTCATCTGAGCCTCGCTGGTACACCTGTCGTGCACTAGGGTACAGTCGCTTCATTGTCGCGAGACCCCCGGCGCCGACACCTTGTCATTGTCACTGAACGCAAGGTGTTGAATGACGGTGGTAGAGCAGATGGCGGAATTCGCGGTACGCTCGGACGTGACAAGCCTGTCACGATCGGCGCTTCTCCAACTCAAGATCCGCGTTCTAGACGCGCTCGGGCGCGCGCTCGGAGCGCTCGATGGCGATCCGGTCCGTCGCGTACGACAATTCGTCGAGGATTTCTCTCGCGACGGTTCCTGCACACTCATTGGTGGTGGTCGCAGCGCACCCGATCGGGCAGCGTTGTACAACGGCGCGCTCGTCCGCTACCTCGATTTTAACGACAGTTATCTTGCCCCGCACGAGACATGTCACCCATCGGACAACCTCGGTGCCGTGCTCGCGGCAGCCGAGCTGGCGAACGCGGATGGCGCGACGCTGCTAACGGCCCTTGCGGTCGCGTACCAGGTGCAATGCCGACTGAGTGATGCGGCGCCGGTCCGCGATCGGGGATTCGACCACACCACTCACCTCGCGTACTCGGTGGCCGCAGGAGTTTCGCGCGCATTGTCGCTCGACGCGCAACACACGGCCAACGCTATCGCCATTAGCGGGACGGCGCTGAACGCCTTGCGCGTGACCCGGACTGGAACACTCTCCCACTGGAAGGGGATCGCGGCCCCTTTCGCCGCGTCAGCCGCCACGCAAGCGACGCTGCTCGCGGAGCGCGGCATCACTGGTCCGGGCGAGCTGTTCGAGGGAAACAAGGGGTTCGAGCAATCCATCGCCGGACCGTTCTCGATCGACTGGAGCGAGGAAGGGCTGGATCGCGTAGAGCAGACGATCATCAAGCGGTACAATGCGGAGATTCACTCGCAAACCGCGATCGAGGCGGCACTCCAGCTCCAACGTCAGTACGGATTCGACGGGATGGATCTCGAGTCCGTCGACGTCGAAGTCTTTGACGTCGCTTACCGTATCATTGGTGGCGGAGAGGAGGGCGATAAGACTCTCGTCTTCACCAAGGAGGATGCCGACCACAGCCTCCCATATCTCATCGCCGTCGCACTCCTCGACCGCAGGGTGATGCCCGCACAGTTTGCATCGGAGCGGCTACACGCACCGGATGTGCAGACACTCCTCTGCCGAATCATCGTGCGGCCGCGCGGCGACTACAGCGCCCGCTTTCCAGAGGCGATGCCCTCTCGAGTGACAGTGACATTGAGGGACGGACGCATCTTCACGCTCGCGCTAACTGACTACCCCGGATTCCACACTCGACCACAGACCTGGGAGGACGCAGTGGGAAAATTCACTACGCTCGCGCCGTCGGGCGTCGACGAGCCGGCGCTCGCCCAGATAGTGAGCGCCGTTCACAACCTCGAACACATCAAAGTCGCCGAGCTGACACGTTTGCTCGGGCACCTGGGGGTGTCCGCGCAATCGGGCGCGCTCGACGCAGCATGAGACAGGGAGGAGAACACGACATGGAAACAATCACGCATGCTCCATCTGGGGCGGCCTTCGATTTCTTGAGACGCAACGACCGGGAGCCCAAGCCACGGACACACGGAATCACGGAGATCCGCGGTCCCTACTACACGCCGTTTGGAAAGCGGGCGTTGCAAGATATTCTGGAGACGATGGGTCCGTGGGTCGACACTCTAAAGTTCGCAGGCGGGTCGTTTACGCTGATGCCAGACCGGGCGCTCGAAGAACTGATCGCACTCTGCCACGAGCACGGTGTCCTCGTGTCAACCGGCGGATTCATCGAACGCGTACTCACCCAGGGCAGCCAGGCTGTGGCACAGTACATCGACACTTGCCGGGCAGTTGGATTCGACATCATAGAGCTCTCGAGTGGTTTCATCACGATCCCTGCCGACGATTGGCTGCGTCTGATGGAGCGCGTGCAACGGGCCGGACTCAAGGCGAAGCCGGAAGTGGGGATCCAGTTCGGCGCCGGCGGGGCAACGACGCCCGATGAGCTGGCTGCCGAGGGAACGCACGACGTTGCATGGGCGATCAAGCTTGCGCGTCGTTTCCTGGATGCGGGCGCCTATCAGATAATGATCGAATCAGAAGGGATCACCGAGAACGTCCGGACGTGGCGGACCGATGTTCCTGCTCGATTCATCGATGCGCTCGGACTCGAGCGGATCATGTTTGAGGCGGCCGATCCGGAAGTCTTTGCCTGGTACGTCAAGCACTACGGGCCGGAGGTGAACCTGTTCGTGGATCATAGTCAGATCGTGCAGTTGGAATCGTTGCGGCAGGGGATCTGGGGCACGGCAAGTCTTTGGGGACGCGTCGTGACTTACAAGGGGGAGCAGAATGCCAAGCGGTGACACTCACCAGGCTCACGGAGACACGGAGATGAACGTCAGGCTCATACGAATTGGCAGCACAAAGGATGTCGTGCCTGGGCAGATGCGGGTATTCGATCTGGATGGGACAAAGGTGAGCGTGGCGAGCGCGGGCGGGAAGCTGTACGCCTTCGATGACACCTGCACTCACGCAGGATGTTCGCTCGGCACGGGCAAGCTGACTGGAACGACGGTGACGTGCCCGTGCCACGGCAGCCAGTTCGACGTCACCTCCGGCTCCGTTCTCCGTGGACCAGCCAAACGGCCAGTGCGTTCGCGGGCAGTGAAAGTCGAGGGCGAGAATTTGCTCGCC
>Ga0068855_100005312_pt1 | contig 15734 bp, 12 predicted proteins | sample KBSCornC52_FD_66592 | JGI IMG/M metagenome (GOLD analysis project Ga0068855, IMG submission 66592) | Corn rhizosphere microbial communities from Kellogg Biological Station, Michigan, USA - KBS Corn C5-2 | ecosystem: Host-associated > Plants > Roots > Rhizosphere > Soil ...
GTCGGCTTGGCGAGCTGGAAGACTCCTTCGCGCGGCAGCGAGCCGGTGGCAATGATCACCTCGTCGACACCGAAGCCCGCGATTTCATCGGCTTCGATGTAATTGTTCAGACGGACATCGATGCCGAGCCGATAGAGTTCCTGCTCCAGCCAGAGCGTGATGTCGCCGATCGGCGCAAGATTCGGCATGCGCTTGGCGAGGTTGATCGTGCCGCCGAGATTGGGCTGCGCCTCGGCGAGGATGACGCGATGGCCGTAGAGCGCGGCGACGCGCGCCGCTTCCATGCCGGCCGGGCCGCCGCCGATGACGAGGATGTGCTTCTGCCGGCCAGGACCGGGCCCCGGGCCGCCGATGTGCAGCATCTCGCGCCCGACGGTGGAATTGACCGCGCAGCCGAGCTTGCCGGCGCGTTGCAGCCCGCCGATGCAGCCCTGATTGCAGGCGATGCAGGGGCGGACCTCGTCGGGACGGCCGGCGATGGTCTTGGCGACGAGATCGGGATCGGCGATCTGCGCGCGGGTCAGCGAGACGATGTCGGCAATGCCGTCCTTCAGCACCTCCTCGACTTCGTCGAGCGCGCGGAAACGGCCGGTGACGATGCGCGGCACCGAGACGACCGAGGCGATCTCGCCGGTGGATGGCAGCTCGTAACGCGCCGGCACATGCATCGTGCCGACCATCGTTTCCATGCGGTAATAGTCGCCGACCGACAGGTCGAGGAAGTCGATCAGCCCTTCGCTCTCCAGCATCCGCGCGACCTGCTGGTTGGTCGCGACATCGATGCCGCCGGGCAAGTCGCTCGCGCCGAGCCGCACGCCGACCGGATAATCCGGGCCGACCGCCTGACGAATTTCGCGCAACACCTCGGTGAGGAAGCGGGTGCGGTCCTCGAAGCTTCCGCTGCCATATTGATCGGCGCGGTTGTTGTAGAAGGGCGAGAGAAACTGGTGGAAGATATAGCCGTGGCAGGCGTGGACCTCGACGCCATGGACGCCGCCCTGCTGGCACAGTTGCGCGGCGTTGACGAACGCGGCCTTCAGCTCGGCGATATCGGCGAGGCTCATCGGATGGCCGACGACGCCGGTATAGGCGGGGACGTCGGAGATCGCCCAGGGTGGCCCGCCGTTGGCGGCGGGGTAGAGATTGCCGCCATGCCAGAGCTGCTGGAAGACGACCATGCCATGGGGCTTCACCGCCTCCATCAGCCGGCGATAGCCGTCGACGATGGTCGGGCCATAGATCCGCAGATCGATGTCGCTCGACGGGTGGACGCCGGAGGCTTCGAGGATCGTCAGCCCGCAGCCGCCGCGGGCGCGGGCGGCATGGTATTCGATGAAGCCGTCGTTGATGTCGGGCTTGGCGATACCGGTCTCATGCGCCGCGCGCGCGATGCGGTTGGGAACTGTCACGCCGTTGATCGTGATCGGCTGCAGCGCGAGCTTGAGCGCCATCGCCGTCACTCCAGCCCGTAGAAGGCTTTGGCCCCGCCGGCCATGACCATGCGGCGGGTCTCTTCCGGCAGGCCGACCAGCTTTTCCTCGACCATCTTCGGCGCGCCGGGGAAGAATCCGTCGGGATGGGGATAGTCGGTCGCCCAGAGAATATTTTCCGCGCCGATGTAGTCCGCGAGCAGGCCGAGCGTCCCTTCGACCGGCTCATAGGAAATCCAGCAGTTGCGCTTGAACAGCTCGCTGGGGCGGATGGTGAGATCGGAATCGTTCATGTCATGGTCGTCGAAATGGCGATCCATCCGATCGATCCACGGCGCGATCCAGCCGCCGCCGGATTCCATGAAGCCGATCTTGATCTTCGGATGGCGCTCGCAGACGCCGCCCCAGATCACGCTTGCCGCCGCCATCATCATCTCCATCGTGTGGACGACGATGTGGCGCGCGCCCGGCGTGTCGAAGCGGTCGGAGCCGATCTGCACCACCGACGCGCCGGCACCCTCGTGAAAGGCGATCGCGAGATCGAGATCCTCCGCCGCCGACCAGAAGCGCGCGAAATCCGGATGGTGGACCATCTTGTCGCCATAGGGGCTCGGCCGGATCGACGCCGAGCGCAGCCCGAGTTCCTTGCGGATGAATGTCATCTCCTCGATCGCCAGGTCGATCGATTGCAGCGGCAGCATGCCGATGCCGAACAGCCGGTCCGGATAGGGCGCGCAATAATCGTAGATCCAGCGGTTGTAGGCGCGGGCGACGGCCTGGGCGAGGGCAGGGTCGTCGATCGCCCCGGCGTTGAGGCCGAGGGTCGGGAAGAGGAAGGCGGCGTCGATCCCGTCGAGGTCCATGTCGGGGATGCGCTTGTGCGGATCGAAGCCGCCGGGCCGCCCGTCCTTGTAGGACATGGTATCGCTGCAGACGACGCCGTCGCGCGCGCCGATAGCGCCTGCGACGCCGATGCCGCGCTTCGAGCCCAGCACCTTGCCGCCGAGCGCCAGCGCTTCCTTGCCATCGTCGCGGACGACGATGCGCGGCGCTTCATCGATGAACTTCGGATCGATGTAGTTGAGCCAGAGATCGAGCGGCTCCAGCACATGCGCATCGGCGTCTATGACATCGTATTGGCGCGCCACGATCTGTCTCCCTCGGCCTCGGCTCGATGCTGTGGCTCAGTGCATGCCCATCATGAAACGCGGCTCACGCTTGTTGGTCAGCGGTCGGCGGTAGGATGGGTCGTCCTTGTCGCGGCCCGGCACGCCATTGGTGTGGACGTCGGGAATTTCGGCGAATGGAATCGGCCCCTCGTTGATCGTGCCCGACCATTCGACGACACAATAGCGGTCGGCGACTTTCCACTCGCCTTTGCGCTTTTCGAAGCGGTCGAGATAGCGGCCGCCGGCGATCCACACCGATTCATCGCGGTTGCGCGCGACGAAGAAGAAATAGGTCTCGGTGTGGGCGGTATCGCCGTCGAGATCGCAGAAATGGTTGGTCAGCTGATGCTGGGTCGAGATCTGGCCGGTGCCGTGGAGATCGAGCACCCATTCGATGAACTGCTCGGGATTGCCGACGAAGGCGCCGTGATCATCGGTCGCATCGGGATGATAGACCGAGCGGATCATGTCGACGTCGAAGCGGTCGACGCCGCGGCTGTAACGCATCAGGCAGTCGAGGATGTCCTGACGGTCGATCAGCTGCTGGACGCGGGGGGGAATCTGGTCGTTGCTCATGCTCGCTCTCCATTCGTGCGATCCCGCTCCACCGGCGAAAATCGATCGTCACGCTACCCCACCATATCACCGCAGGAGCCTTGCGGAATCCGGACATTCACCCGTCAATTCGGGCCAACGCCACAGGTTCCCTTCGTTGGAGGCGTGGCTGGATATGTCGGCTTTATGTCTGCGGAGCGCTCGCCGGGGGCATGGTTTCCCTTTGTCGGTCAATCCAAGACTCGGTAGGCTGACGGCACGCATCGGTCAGAGGAGAGGATCGTGAACGTAGCGCCCAAGGAATTGCGCCCCGGCGAGATGATGTCGGCGACCAATCCCAATGTGAAGGTCCACAGCCCGGCCGGCATGGTGATGTTCGACACGGATTTCATCGACACCATTCCCTGGGCCGAGATCCCGGTCTTCCCGGGGCTGAAGTTCAAATATGTCTGGGTCGATCTGGAAAAGGGGCTGGTCGCCTCGCTGCTGTGGATCGGCAAGGGCGTAACCCTGCCGGTGCATCTCCACCTCGGCACCTCGCTGCTGTTCTGCCTCAAGGGTCGGTTCACCTATCAGCCGGCGGGCACGATCGGGCCGGGCGGCTTCGGCTACGAACCCTATGGCACGATCCACGAGCCCGACACCTCGACCGAGGAAGAGACCATCCTCTGGGCGGTCAACTCGCACAACGAGCTGCTCCAGTTCTACAATGACGACGGCAGCTTCGCCGGCCTGCAGCATCTCGCTGGCCAGCTCCGCATGCTGCGCCGCGACTATGGCTGGGACGCGGTCAAGCATCTCAACGTCCCGCCGGAATTCTGGGAGCAGCTCGACTAGGCCGTGAACTCACAATTGCGAACGACCGCTTGCGACCCATTGCGGACATTCTGGTGTGCTGCGCACGAACCGGGAGTCGTCACCCCGGTCCGAATTGACGGCAGCGGCCAAGTACGTCTGGAGAAATTGCGATGGATGACGTTGTCGCCAATCTCGGGGCGCCTGACCTCGTAACTTACGGGACAGAAGCATTCGTCTGTCCGGAATATGCTCGCGCGGAGCCCGAGAAGCTGTGGCGCAAGACGTGGCAGCATGCCTGCCGCGTCGAGGAAATCCCAAATATCGGTGACTACGTTGTTTATGACATTGCCGAGGACACCATCGTCATCGTGCGCAGCGACGCAGACGAGATCAGCGCCTTCCATAATGTTTGTGCCCATCGCGGGCGGCGGCTGGTGGACGGTTGCGGGCACGCGCGACGCTTTCACTGCAAATATCACGCCTGGCAGTACGATCTGAGGGGCGAGAACATTCGGGTTCTGGACAAGGAGGATTGGGGCGGTGGGCTCAAGCCCGAACGGCTGAACCTTCCCAAGGTCAAAGTCGACACCTGGGGAGGCTGGGTGTGGATCAACATGGCTGCCGACTGCCAGCCCCTAGCCGATTATCTATCGCCGATGACCGAGCTGCTCGGTCCGTTCGAGTTCGACAAGATGCGCTATCGCTGGCGTTATCGGGGAGTCTTCGAATGTAACTGGAAGGTCGCTATCGAGGCCTTCATGGAGGCCTATCATGTCGAGGGCACGCATCCCCAACTGACGAAGTATGCCGAGTTCTATACGTGGAGCACGACCGACGGACTACACAGTCACAAGGGCTTCAGGGAACGCAAGTCCAAATTGCAGACGCCGGAAAGCAATAGCTATTTCCGCCCGGGCAAAGGCGACGATGTTCGGAGGTCGATCGCCGAAATGCAGGCCGAAATTTACCGCACAACGAATGCGAGCACGACCCAGACGTTGGTTGATGCAGCCGCTCGCCTGATCGACGAGCTGCCGGAGGCGGCTACAGCGGGGGAAGTCACGGCGCATTGGCTCAACTCGGCTAAAGCCGACGACGCCGCGCGCGGTGTGACCTGGCCTGAGATTAGCCCTGAACAGATCGCGAAAGCCGGCAATTCCTGCCATCTCTTCCCTAATCTGGCGATCGGCTTCGGCTTCACCTTTGCCTTGTGTTACCGCGCCCGTCCGTTTGGTACGGACCCCGACAAATGCATTTTTGAGGGGTATGTAATCGAGCGCTTCCCGGAGGGGGAAGAGCCGAAGACAGAGTGGGTTCAGGCCAATTCCGATGAGGCTGGCAAGTGGCCGCCCGTCCTGGTCCAGGACATTGAAAATATGCCCGAAGTGCAGCGCGGCATGAAATCGAGCGGATTTCGCGGCGCATTGCCGAACCCGCTGCAAGAGCAACCCATCAGCAACTTCCATCATAATCTAGCCCGCTACATGGGGACCGGTGGCCTGAAGCCGCTCGAATAGATTTTCCGACGTTGCAGCGCTCAAATTGAGAAGAGTCGGAGACAATCATGAAGGTCAATATCGGGGTCTTCTCGCACAATTCTCACGATTGGGACCGGATCGTCGCGGGCGACCTCAACTCGCCCCCTGCGGAGCCCGACTGGAAATTCGTCCAGGCTGGCATGGCGCTGGGCGACCTTGCCGAGCCGCTCGGTTTCGATGGCATCTGGGCGCCCGAGCACCAGGGGTCGCCCTATGGCATGACCCCGAACCCGATCCAGACACTCACCTACTTCGCCGGCCGCACCGAGCGGGTGACCTTCGGGACGATGGTCGCTGTGGCGCCCTGGTGGCATCCGATCCGTCTCGCCCACCAGATTGCCTATTTGGATATCATTTCGAACGGCCGCTACACGACGATCGGCCTTGGTCGTGGCGTCGCCAGGAACGAGTTCGAGATGGTCGGCGTACCGCGCGAGGAGAGCCGCGCGCGTTTCTCAGAGACGCTTGACATACTCAAGCTCGCCTTCACCCAGCAGCGTTTCTCGTACGACGGCGAGATCTTCAAGGTTCCGGAAATGGAACTGCGCCCGGCTCCGATGAGCGACGATCTTTGGGCGCGCGTATATGGCTCCTCCTCGACACCGGACTCTATGGAGATCCTGGCCAGACGCGGGATGGTGCCGCTGTTCATAGGCAACAAGCCAATCGAGGATGCGGGCAAGGAAGTGAAAAAGGTAAACACCTTCCGTGCCGAAGAGGGTTTTGCCCCCTGCCAGCCCAAGAACGTCATGATGGTCTATTGCGTCCCGAATGCTGGCGATGCGCAAAAGTCCGACGAGTGGCTGCTCACCGCGAACCGCGATGTTAACCTGCACTACGGCTTTGCTGACCCTTCGAACTTCGTCGGCGTGAAGGGTTATGAGAGTTACGCTGAGCGCCAAGGCAGCGCGACCGCTGTGCTGGCGGCGGTCGCCCAAGGCAAGGACCAACCGGTCGTCGATGCCAAGCCCAAGCTGCCTGGCTATCACCCTTCCAATCTGATCTTCGGCACGCCCGAGGAATGCTACAAAAGGATCTTGGCGGCGCAGCACGCCTGCTCCTTCTCGGAGATCACCGTTCTCACCCAGTTTGGCACCATGCCTTACGAGGAAGCGATGAGGAGCACGAAGCTGTTCGCGGCCGAAGTGCTGCCCGAGCTTCACCAACTCGACGCGCGGCTGCACGCCGCCGTACTCCCTGATCCACAGGGCGTGGGGCAAGTAACCGCCTGATGATCCGCGAGATCAATCGGAAGAAGAATGTCCGAAGGGAGAGGTAGTCGAATGTCCGCTTTCCACCCAAAGCAGAAGCTCATAAGTCGGTGACCTAGGCGGGAGCGCTCAGCGGTAGAATTTTTGCTGTTCTTCGAGCAGCGCGTCGAAGCCGATGAACTCGTTGAATGCGCCGAGCGCAGTGCGTGGGCGGGGCAGGGCTGAGGTGCTGCGGTCCTTGCGGAGGGCGGCGAGATTTTCGCGCAACGCCGCGCTGGTTGTCATCAGCGCGACCAGCGAGAAGGTGGCGATGCCGGCGATCTGCTCGACTTCATCCGGGCTGAGCTTTTCCAGCCAGCCAAGGATCTGAATCGACAGCGGCACGCCGGCGCGGCTGCGCAACTCCACCAGCCCGGCATGATCGCTGAAGCACTTGCTGACCGGCTGGATCATGTCTGCGCCCGCGGCGACATAGGCCTTGGCACGGGCGATCGCCTCGGGCGGATCGAAGCTGTCGGTGCGGGCGATGACGATGACCGCGTCGCCGGCGGCTTCGCGCGCGGCCCTGATCTTGGCGGCGGCTTCGTCGATCGGGATCAGCTCGGTCTCGTCGACGCAGGCGGCGCAGCGCTTGGGGCTGACCTGGTCCTCCATGATCACCGCCTGCGCGCCGGCGGCGCGGAACTCGGCGACCGAGCGGCCGACGTTGACGGTGTTGCCATAGCCGGTGTCGATGTCGGCGATCACCGGGATCGACACCGCCTTGGCGGCGCGCGCGACGACGCCGACATTCTCGGTCAGTGTCAGCAGCTCGAAATCGGGCATGCCGAGCAGGCTCGCGGTCATGCCGAGCCCGCCGGTCATCACCGCGTCGAAGCCGGCCTCCTCGGCGAGCCGGGCGCTGAGCGAATCATAGATGCCGGCGGCCCAGACCGTCCGTCCGCTGGCGAGCTGTTCGCGCAATGCCGTCATGCCGCTATCCCCGCTGTTCGTGCAGCACCTCGTCGATCGCCGGTTTCACCTGGTCCATGAAGATGCCCATATTCTCGATGACCTTGTGCTTCGGCATCATCGCATAGTGATAGACCAGCACGATATAGTCTGCCGGCACGCGACGGAACTCGGCAACGAGCTGGTTGCGCACGGTCTCGACCGTGCCCGCCGCATACAACCCTGAGGCGATCGCCGAATTCGCCGCGTCCTTGAGGTCGATCGAGCGCTTGCCCATCGGGCAGTAGAAATTCTTCCACAGCTCGCCGTCATATTCGAGCAGATCCTCGACTGCCTGCTCATCCGTGTCGGCGAAATGGAGCCAGCGGACCACCGCCTGGTTCTGGCCGAGCTTCACATCGCGGCCAGATTCCTTCGAGACATCGACGTAATATTGCGCCATCCGCTCGGCGGTCTCGATGTTGGTGAAATAGGTCGGGTTGAAATTGTTGCGCGCGGCGAAGGCGATCGTCGCCGGCGTGCCGCTGCCGGAGACGAACACCGGCGGTACCTTGTTCTGGTAAGGCGCGGGCACGACGCTCAGCTCGCGGATCACGCCATGCTCGTCGACCTCATTGGGCGCGCCGAGCTTCTGGGTCAGCCCGGCATCGGCGAGCTGCCAGTTTTCGATTCCTTCATAGGGGGCGGGGATCGACCAGTTCAGTCCCTGGTGGCGGAAGCTCTTCTCGGTCCAGGCCTTGTACAGGATCTCGAAATTCTCCTCGAAGACGGCGCGGTTGCGCGCGTCCTGATCGATGTCCGCCTGGCTCTTGGCGGCCTGGGCGAAGCCGATGCCCGCTGCCGCCGCATTGAGCTCGGCGGCGCGCGGCGATTTGGTCGGGGTCGCGCCGAGATGTTGGCCGACGGTCCCCATCCAGCGGCTCTGATAGCCGCGCGCCAGGCCGACGAAGAAACGGCCCTTGGTCATATGGCTGATCAGCGCGGTCTCCTCGGCGAGCCGGATCGGATCATGCGAGCCGAGCACATAGCCGAGCTGGCCGAGATGGAGCTGCTTGGTCAGCCCGGCCCAATAGGCGTTCATCAGCCCGGGCGTGGTGCCCATCTGATAGCCCTCGGACCAGAAGTGATGCTCGATCGCCGCCGCGCCCCACAGGCCGAGCCGGTCCGCCGCGACGATGATCTCGGTCCAGCCTTCCATCACCTCCTGGAAGATCTTGGCGTCGCGGCCGATCGGGCGCAGCGCCTCGCGCTCGGCTTCGTCCTTCGCCGGCATCACCGGATAGATTTCGACGATCGGCTTGAGCATCGGACCTCTCTCCACGGGCCACGCTTGTCGCCGCGCGGCGTCAGCCTGTCTTGCTACCGGAGCGATCTTCCGGCCGGCGGCCATACATCGGACAAACTCGGCCAAGTCTGTGCGCGGTCGGCCGTCAGAGCAGTGATATCATCCCGAGATTGGCGGCGGACGGCATGAAGGGGTGTGGCCGATTCTGTCGGATGGCTTGCGCCTGGCGGCGAAGCCGCTCAATGTGCCGGCAGGGGAGAAAGCGGGTCGGCCGATGACCAGGACAGTCTGCTTCTTGCTATACGATCAGACCAATTTCCTGACTCTGGGCTCGATTCTGGAGGCTCTGTCGGTGCTCGACCGGGTGCGGCCGAGCGACCATCTGCCGTCCTACAACGTGATCCTGTCGTCCTATGACGGCGGCAAGATCACCGGCGCCTATGGCCTTGCCGCCGAGACGGTCTCGATCCGCGACAGCGCCGAGCCGACGGCGGACACGTTGATCATCTGCGGCGGCTGGGGCTTCGAGGCGGCGCTCGGCAACGCCGATCTCGTCCGCCACGTCGCCGATCAGGGCCGCAAGGTGCGGCGGCTCTGTGCGGTGGGCGGCGGCGTGTTTCTCGCCGCCGCGGCCGGCCTGCTCGACGACCGCCATGTCGCGGCTCATCCCAGCGTCGCCCGCCGGCTGGCCGAGCAGTTCCCCAGGCTCAACGTCGACAGCAGCTCGATCCTCATCCGCGACGGCGACATTCTCACCTCGCCGGGCATGTCGTCCTCGGTCGATCTCGCGCTCACGCTGATCGAGGCGGATTACGGCTACACCGCCGCGGTCGACGTCGCGAAATATCTCGTGCTCTATCTGAAGCGCTCGGTTTACGACAAACAGGTCAGCAACGACCTCATCCTCCAGGGCATGAGCGACAAGTTCGGGCCGCTGCACGACTGGATCCGGTCCAATTTGCGCAAGAAGCTGTCGCTTGAGACGCTCGCCGAGCAGGCGGGGATGAGCACGCGCAATTTCACCCGCGTCTATCAGCGTCACATGGGCATCTCGCCGCGCAAGGCGGTCGAGGTGTTCCGCGTTCACGCCGCCTGCCGCGCGCTGACGCTTGGCCGCGACCAGATCCCGCTGGTCGCGCATCACTGCGGCTTCGATAGCGAACGCACGCTGCTGCGCGCGTTCACACGCATCATCGGCGTCTCGCCGAGCCAGTTCCGCGAGGCCGCGCGCAATGAAGCCGGCCGCGATCCGGCCGATCCGCTCGATCCGCATAATGTCGATGTGAACGAGCTGCTTGCGCGGGCTGCTCACGCCCGACCGCCGTCCGGTCACACGCTTCACTGAGGATCGCGCCATCGCCGTCGCCGCTGACATCACTGCCGCGCTGGATCCCGAGAGACTGCGGAGCGGGTTCGGCCTGGCGGGATACAGCACCGCCGATGCGGTCGCGCTGCTGCGCGGTCCGCCGCGCGTCATGCCGCCTGCGCCGATCGGCCTGACGATCGAGGATATGACGATCGGCGAGCCGCGCGTGCCGATCAGAGTCTACCGGCCGACCGCAGCCGCGATCCCCGGTGTCGTGCTGAACGTCCACGGCGGTGGCTGGGTCGCCGGCTCGATCGACGGCGACGATGCGCGCTGCCGGATCATCGCCGAGAAAACCGGCTGCACTGTCGTCTCGGTCGGCTATCGGTTAGCGCCGGAAGATCCATTCCCGGCCGGCATCGACGATTGCGCGAGCGCGATCGAATGGTGTTGCCGCGAGGCGGCGATGCTCGGCGCGCCAGCCGGCAAGCTTGCCGTTGTCGGCGCGAGCGCGGGTGGCAATATCGCCATCGCCGCGATGCTGAAGCTGGCCGCCGCCGGCAGCGGCGGCCGGCCAGTATTCCACACCCAGTTCTATCCGATCTGTGACTGCGCGATGGACACGCCGTCCTATCGCGAGAACGGCAGCGGCTATTTCCTCACCGCGCCGGACATGGCCTGGTATTGGGACGCCTATATGGGCGGGGCGGATCCGACGACGCCGCTCGCCTCGATCCTGCGTTCGCCCGATCTCGCGCAGCTGCCACCAGGACTGATCGTCACCAGTCAATATGACCCCTTGCGCGACGAGGGCGAGGCGCTTGCCGCCCGGATCAACCAGGCTGGCGTCGCGACCGAGTGCCTCCGCTATGACGGCGCGATCCACGGGATTTTGACGCTGGCGCCGCAATCGGCGCTGAGCGCTGCGGCGCTCGACAAACTTGCAATAGTGCTGGCGAAAGCCTTGGCCTGACTCAGGAAATCAGGAAGCCGCCGTCCAATGTCAGCGTCTGGCCGGTAATGAAGCGGCCGGCCGGCGAGACCAGATAAAGAATCGCCGCGGCGACATCCTCGACCTTGCCGTCGCCGAGCAGCCGGCGCTGCGGATCCATGCCGGGACCGCTCACCGGTGGCATGTCGTCGGGAAAGCTGCCGACCGGGACCGCGCCATGCAGCACCGTGTTCGCGCGGATGCCCTGGGCGGCATGGTCGAAGGCGATCGCGCGGATCAGCCCGTTGAGCCCGGCCTTGGACGATCCATAGCCGGCATTGCCGTGCAGCACCGGATGGAGCGAGCCCATGGTCGAGACCGCGACGATCCGGCCGCCCGACTTCATTCGCCTCACGCCCTCGCGCAGAACGAGGAAGGCGCCGCGCAAATTGGTCCCGTGCAGCCGGTCCCATTGCGCCAGGCTGGTGTCGGTGAGCGGATAGGAGCCGACCGCGATCGCGGCGTAGACCAATATGTCGAGCTGCCCGTGATCGGCGACGAATTTATCGAGCCGCGCGGCGACGGCATGTTCGTCGGCGAGGTCCATCCCGCCATCGCCGATCGGGATGAGCTCGACCCGCGCGCCGGCTTCTTCGAACAGCTGCGCGGTTGCCGTGCCGATCGTGCTTTGGCCGACCACCGCGGCGATCGCGCCGTCGATGCCGAAGAGGGTCTGGGTGATGTGCATCGCGCAGCTCCTTAGGCAGAGCCGCCGGTGGTCTCCATGCCCTGCATATGGCCCTCGGCGCGCCAGTCCTCGAGCAGCTTGATGTAGACCATCGGGCCCTTGGCATAGAGGTCGTTCAGCTCGACCGCGCGGTCGCGCTTGCCCTCGGCGTTGAACACGCTCGGGGTGCAGGATTCGATGAAGGCGCGGCGATCGGCGCCGCTCGAGACGACTTCCTCGACCCAGGCGTTCTCGGCTTCCTGGGTCGGCTGGATCGTCTCGATCCCGCGCTTGAAGCATTCGCTGATGATATAGGCCATATGCTTGGTCTGCTCATCGGCGATGTGAACGTAGTTCACCGACACGCCGGACTGAATCAGGCTCATCAGGAAGAAATTCGGAAAGCCATGCGTCTGCAGGCCGAACAGCGTCCGCGCGCCATGATCCCAATGCTGGTCGAGCGGCTGGCCGCCCGGGCCGATCACCTCGACGCCGGACTCCTTGGAATATTCCGTCATGAAGTCGAAGCCGGTCGCATAGACCAGCAGGTCGAGCGGGTATTCCTTGCCGTCGACGACAACGCCCTTGGGCGTGATCCGCTCGACGCCCTTGCCCTTGGTGTCGACCAAAGTGACGTTCGGCCGGTTGAAGGTCGGCAGATAATTATCGTGGAAGCCGGGCCGCTTGCAGAAATAATGGTAATAGGGCTTCAGCGCCTCGGCGGTCGCCGGGTCCTTGACGGTCGCGGCGACCCGCTGCCGCGTCTGCTCCATCCGTCTGAACTGAGCCTTCTGGATCTCGGCCGGATCCGGCATTTCATTATCGCCGCCGGCGATCGCGCCGACGTTCCGGACAATATCGGTCCAGGCGTCGCCGACCATATCCTCGGCGGCTGTGCCGCCCGAGGTGAGGAGCGTGAAATTGTCGCGCCGCTTGCGCTGCCAGCCCGGCTCGAGCGTCTTGACGAATTCGGGATCCGTCGGCCGGTTGTTGCGCACGTCGACTGATGATGGCGTGCGCTGGAAGACGTAGAGATGCTTGGCGGTTTTGGCGACTTCTGGGATCACCTGAATGCCGGTCGAGCCGGTGCCGATCACGCCGACCACCTTGTCGGCCAGCTTGTCCATCGGCGTGGTCGAGCTGCCGCCGGTATAGTCATAGTCCCATCGGCTGGTGTGGAAGCTTCTGCCTGCAAAGCTCTCGATGCCCGGAATGCCCGGCAGCTTGGCGGTGCTCAGCAGCCCGGTGGCGGAGATGACGAAGCGCGCCGAGATGCGGTCGCCGCGATCGGTGTGAACGATCCACCGGTTGCGCTTTTCGTCCCAGACGAGCTTCTCGACCATCGTCTGAAACACACCGGCAGGATAGAGATCATAGCGCTCCGCCAGCTTCTTGACGTGGGCGTAGATCTCCGGCGCCTTGGCGTATTTTTCGGTCGGCAGGTAGCCCATCTCCTCGAGCATGGGCATGTAGACATAGGCTTCGACGTCGCAGGCGCAGCCGGGATAGCGGTTCCAGTACCAGGTGCCGCCGAAGTCCGCGCCCTTCTCGACGATGCGGATGTCCTTGACCCCCGCCTCGCTCAGCCGGGCGCCGGCGAGCAGCGCGGCGAAGCCACCACCGATCACCAGCACGTCGGTATCCTCGACGATCGGATCGCGGGTAAAATTGGGATCGCCGTGCGGATCCTTATCGAAGTCGGCGAAGGCGCCCGACAGATGGCTGTACTGGTGGACCGCGTCGTCGCGCAGCCGCTTGGCGCGCTCCTCGGCATATTTCTTGTTCAGCGCGTCGACGTCGATCTCGATGTCGGCGGGGTTGGTCGTGTCAGCGCTCACTTTGGACTGCCTCTCGTTCACTTTTCTCGTCGCGGCCGGACCGGGCTCGAATAGGGCCCGAGTCGGTCGAGCGGAAGCCTCTCCTGGCCGTAACGACCATGATTTCGCGGCCACGGAGCCGTTCTCAGTCGCTTAGCGCGCGCCCGCTGAACCGGAGGTGGCCCCGCGTGCCGGGTCGGTCAAGGGGCTCCGGCCGCTGTGATCCGACGTTCGGCCTCGGCGCGGACGCCGGCGCGGTCGATCTTGAGCGACGGCGTGCGCGGGATGCGCGCGACGATCCACAGCTGGGTCGGGACATGGGTCGCCGGCAAATGGCGGCGAATATGGTCCTTGAGCGCCTCCGGATCGGGCGCGGCAGTCGAGGCCGGCTGGACCAGCGCGACCGGCACGGCGCCGAGCCGCCGATCGGCGACGCCGACGACCGCTGCGGCGGCGACCTGGGGGTGCGACAGCAGCACGCTCTCGATGGTCTCGGGCAAAACCTTGAAACCGCCGCGCATGACGGCGCCATCGGCGCGCCCACGCAGATAGACGAAGCCGTCCTCGTCGATCAGGCCGAGATCGGTCGTCCTGATCCAGTCGGGGCCGAGGCGGCTGATCTGCACGTCCATCACGCCGACCTCGCCGGCTGGCAGGACATCGCCGCTTTCGGGATCGATCGCGCGGAGCGTGACGCCGGGGCAGGCGCGGCCGACGCTGCCGCGCTTGCGGTCGATCCATTCGTCGTAGAGCGGTTCGGTCCAGGCGGCGGCGGTGCCGGCGAATTCGGTCGCGCCATAGGCGGTCAGGATCTTGACGCCATATTTCTGCTCGAAGGCGGACTGGATCGAGGGGTCGAGCGCGGCGCTACCGGTCGTCGCCAGCCGCACGCTCGCCAGATCCTCGGCAGGAATGCCGGCATCGAGCACCATGCCGAATCCGGCCGGCGGCAGATTGGCCTGTTCCGAGCGATAGCGAACGGTGAAATCGCGCCAGCGATGGACATCGAAGCGATCGAGCAGGATGAAGGACCGCCCTGCCAGAAATGGCGGCAGCAGCGTCATCGCCCCGGAAATATTGGCCAGCGGATAGTAGAACAGCATCGGGATGCCGATCTTCCTGGCGCCGATGCCGGCCGCGCCATCCTGAGCGAATCCGGCGATCGCCGCATAGGACATGGGATAATGCTTGGGCTTGCCGGTGGTGCCGCTGGTGAGCAGGCGGATGCACGGCTCGGCCTCTGCTTCGAGTGCGGCGCCGTTTGCGCGGCCTGCGATCGCCAGCTTTGCTCCGGTCTCGTCGACCGCGATGACCGCAATCCCCTCGCGATCCGCCGCCTCCCGCACCGGCGGCGAGAGATCCTCGTCGCACATCACCACGGCCTGCAGGCCCAGCCGCGTGATCGTCTCCGCCAGCGCCTCGGGCGATTGATAGGAGTAGATCATCGAGATGGTCCGGCGGGAGGCGATCATGCCGAGCACGGAGGCAATCGCCCAGGGCCGGTTGCGGGCGACGAAGCCGAGGCCGTCCGGCCTGGTTGCGATGCTGGCGAGAATGTCGATCACCCCATCGGCGGTTTCGCGCAGCCAGCCGCGGGTGAAGGCGCGGCCGTCATAGTCGATGACGGTCTCGCCGGGATCGCCGCCATCGAGCGCCTCGCGGGTCAGCTGATCGAGGCCTTTGGTCATCGCCGCGCGCCTAGGTCCGCTTGCTCTTGTCGACCAGCGCCTCGACGTAGTCCGTGCGGATGCGGTTGTAGTCTGGGTTGAGCATCAGCGAGGCGTTGGCCATGCGCTCGACGTTGCGGGCCTGGGCGAGGCCGACGTCGCGGGCCATCTCGATGGCGATCTTGGCGGCGCCCATCTGCTCGCCATTGTGGCGGGCGAGATGGCGGCAGAAGTCCATCACATCGGTCTCGAAGCTCTCGTCGGGAAAGACCTCCTGGACCAGGCCCATCATAAGGGCGCGATCGGCGTCCACCGGCTTGTTGGCCATGACCATGTAGCGCGCCCAGCC
>Ga0068855_100005313_pt1 | contig 15734 bp, 15 predicted proteins | sample KBSCornC52_FD_66592 | JGI IMG/M metagenome (GOLD analysis project Ga0068855, IMG submission 66592) | Corn rhizosphere microbial communities from Kellogg Biological Station, Michigan, USA - KBS Corn C5-2 | ecosystem: Host-associated > Plants > Roots > Rhizosphere > Soil ...
CAACAAGCCGTTCGTGCTGGTGTTCTGGTCGCGCGATCCCGACGGCAGCCAGCACAACACCGGCGACAGCCTCAACACCACGACACCAGGGATCAACGGTCCGACCTCGATGGCCGGCATCAAGAACGCCGACAACAACCTCGCGCAACTGCGCAAGGCGCTTGACGAACTCGGGCTCAGCGCCTCGACCAACATCATGATCTCCTCCGATCACGGCTTCTCGACGATCTCGAAGGAGAGCAAGACCAGCCCGTCGGCGAAGATATCCTACGCCGATACGCCGAAGGACTTCCTGCCGATGGGTTTCCTCGCCATCGATCTGGCGAGGGCGCTGAACCTGCCGCTGTTCGACCCCAACAACAAGAACGCGGCGGTCTCCGCCGATGCCCACCCCAAGGCCGGCAACGGCGTGCTCGGCAAGGATCCGACGAAGCCGGACCTGGTGGTCGCCACCAACGGCGGTTCGGACTTGATCTATATTCCCGGCAACGAACGAAAGCTGGCGGACCGCACCATCAAGGCGCTGCTGCAGCAGGACTATGTCTCAGGCATTTTCGTCAACGACGAACTCGGACGTTTTCCCGGCACGTTGCCGATGTCGCAACTCGGCCTGATCGGCAAGGCGGTGACGCCGCATCCGTCGATCGTGGTCAATTTCCGCTCGTGGTCGTCGGGTTGCGAAGAGCCGACCAACTGCTCGGTCCATGTGGCGGATACCGTGCTGCGCCAGGGCCAGGGCATGCACGGCAGCTTCAGCCGCGGCGACACGCTGAACTTCACCGCCGCGATCGGGCCGGACTTCAAGTCGGGCTATGTCGATGCCCTCCCCGTCAGCAACGCCGACGTCGGCGCCACCGCGGCGAAGGTTCTGGGCCTGATGCAAAAGCCCAAGGGCACCCTGGCCGGCCGGGTCATGACCGAAGCGATGCCGAACGGCGCGACGCCGCAGGCCTATGCAGGGTCTGTGAAGTCGAAGCCTTCGGCGAACGGCCTGCGTACCGTGCTGAATTTCCAGCGCGTCGGCACTCAGCGCTATTTCGACACCGCAGGTTTCCCGGGCCGCACGCTCGGGCTGGAAGCGGGAGAGAACAAGAAAACGGCCGGACAATAATCTCTGCCACTGTCAGGCTGCGACGGCTTGACCAGCAAATTTAGCTTGAATTCTAGGGGCTGCGCTTCTTACTCTGATGGAACCGATTGCGTATGCGGCCCACGCATCGGCAGAAGCGCCATCGCCGATCCGCGTCATTCTGCCCTCCACGGCAGATGCCGCTGAGCCGCAGCAGGCTACGCAACAGACGGCCACCGCACAGCGGGAGCTGTCGCAAGCATAGCGCCGAACGCAAGGCAAAGCGACAGGCGATAAGAGCTAGACGCCTCCAACAGAGGGAGCAAGGCGAACACCGGGAGCCGCCCATATGGCATTTGGAGGCGGCGGACCCCAACAAAGGCGCGGCATAATCTGGCCGCCATCGATCAAGTATTTGCGCATTCTTCTGCATTGCGACGAGAGGACCGCGTAAAGGATTTGCAGAACAAATCGTCAGCTTGCGTGTTCAAATCTCTATGGCCAAGTTCTTTCTCGCTGTTATTGCGGTCGCGTTTGCGTTGCTAGTCGGCGCGTTTGTTTATGCGGCCTTCACCCTGTAGGCCGCCGCGACTGCGGCACGACAGTGCATGTCGGGCGGTGGGCTATTCATCAACCCGAAGATCCTCGACGCGCTTCAATCCCGCCAAACGGAACAAGCCAAGCACGATAATCGGGATCAGCATGGCTCCGATTCCCAACGCTAGGAGCGCCAACATTGCAGCACCTCTTGTTGTCCCTGCACGAGAGGCCCCAACTCGGGCAATCGGGAAACGAGCTGGGGCCTGTCCGATCAGTGGGAATGCGCTCGTGCGAGCTTCACTCCCGTTCGGTGTGCATTAATCATCCCAGTCATGATAACGGTGACGCTTAATGATCACTGTCCTGTCGGCGTCGCGATCATACCAACCGCGATGCCAGCCTCGATCGTGCGCATAGAAGCGTGCGCGCGGGCCATAATCATGGTCGGAATAGTATCCACGGTCTCCGCCAACGCGAAAGCCAAACTCTTGTGCGCTGGCGATCGTGGGCGCTGCAACCGCGACAGTCGCTAACGCGGCGAGAATATAGGAAAGTTTCTTCATCTACTCTCTCCACCAGTTAATTGCCCCGTTGGAGAAAAACGAATGATAGATACTGCCGTTCCGGTTCCCACCCCGAAACTTTCTTGAACAGATATTCATGGTTCGGAAAGTTGGAACGAACTAGGGCCCTGACCGAATGTTCTGCGCTGAATCTGTATGCTTCGTGTGCAGTTTACTTTGTACAATTCGCACGCGAGACCGGGGTGCAGCGCGCGCCCAGCCTTCTCAGCGCCCTCTCTCAAGAGAGGAGCGCGGTTTCCAGCAAGGCTTCGGGCGCATCGCGCCGTGAGAAGGCGAAGTCGTATCTATCCGAGTCATTCCGGGATGGTCCGCAGGATCAGACCTCGGATGCGCAATTGCGCATCCGGGAATCTCGAGATTCAGGTGCGCAATTGCGCACCGTAGTTCTATGTTTCGCATCCCCGGGAATGACGGATGCGCAAAACAGAAACGGCGGGGAATGCCCCGCCGTTTTGTAATCGGTAAATCAGGATACCTGACTTACAGCAATCCCATGTCGAGCACGTTCGGCAACTGCGCCAGCGGCAGGGCCGCGGCGCCGACCACGGTCGCGACCATCGCGGCCAGCGTGTGGTTGCTGCGGCGCTTGCCGCGCATCTGGCCGGCCAGCCATTCCAGTACCTTGGTGTCGAACTTGTTGGCCTGGGCCGGCGCCCAGCTCTCGATGTCGGTGTTGGGCGACAGCGCCACCGTGCGCGGCGGCACCGGCAGACCGGACTCGGACGCGGTGTGATGGGCGACCGCCTTGGCGAGCAGATCGTCGAACCGGCCATCGTCGCTGCGCTCGGCGGCGGCGTCGGAGATTTCAAACAGCGCCTCGATCTCGGCGCGGCTCACCGGCTGATGTTCGACCTCGGTCACGGTCAGGATGCGCGCGCACCAGGCGGCGTCGTCGGCATCGAGCGTGCGGGAAAAATGGATGCGGCCCCTGGTGGTGGGTCCCTCGCCGGTGATTACGCCATCGCGGACGATGGTGAGCGCACGGGCTGCGGTCTTGCGGCAGGACGGTTGAAGCACACCGGACGTTTCAGCGGACTTATCGGTTGCCTTATCGGCAGCCTTGGCACTAGAGGCGGACATAGCTTGCACTTCTCAATTTCTTTTTCAGATCCCAGCATTTCCATGCGGGCGTAAACGACTGGTTAACGATTCGAAACTCGCATTCCGAGATTTTTAGATGGTTGCCAATTAGTCGCTGTGAACTCGGTCACGGTTCGAGCCGGCAATCCGGCCGGGCGTGATGCGGGTTATAAAAGGCAATATCGGGGCAGAGAGGGCTTTTATTCCCGATGTGTCGTTTTCGTCGCAGGGGCGCAGACGACAAGAAAGTGCTAGGAGTTCCCACTCACGGAGAAGGATTTCACCTTTTACGTGAACGGGTTCACATAACCCCCGCTAGACCGTATACTTCCCATGACGAATTTCCCTGTAAACTGAATAAGATGAGGTCGAACCATGGCACTCCAGATTGGCGCCACCGCCCCTGATTTCGAAGCCCAGACCACCGAAGGCAAGATCAAATTCCACGACTGGATCGGCAATAGCTGGGCGCTGTTGTTCTCGCATCCGAAGGACTTCACCCCGGTCTGCACCACCGAGCTTGGCGCTCTCGCGAAGTTGAAGCCGGAATTCGACAAGCGCGGCGTCAAGCTGATGGGGCTTTCCGTCGATCCGGTCGACAAGCATTCGAAATGGTCCGAGGACATCAAGGAGACGCAGGGAGCTGCACCGAACTACCCGATGATCGGCGACACCGACTTCAACGTGTCGAAGCTCTACGACATGCTGCCCGCCTCGACCTCCGGCGATCCGGCGATCCGCACCGCCGCCGACAACATGACCGTGCGCAACGTCTTCATCATCGGACCCGACAAGAAGATCAAGCTGGTGCTGGTCTATCCGATGACGACGGGCCGCAATTTCCAGGAAATCCTCCGCGTCATCGACAGCCTGCAGATGACGGCCAAGCATCGCGTCGCGACGCCCGCCGACTGGAAGCAGGGCGAGGACGTCATCATCTCCGGTTCCGTCAGCGACGACGAGGCGAAGACGATCTATCCTGCGGGGTGGAAATCGCCGAAGCCCTATCTGCGGATCGTGCCGCAGCCGAAGTGACTGTCGGATCGCAGCAGCGATCGCGATCGTCATTGCGAGCGAAGCGACTTGTCCGCCGAAACTCGACGAGCGAAGGCGGAAGCAATCCATTTCGCAACAGAGCAAGTGTGGATTGTTTCGTCACGGAGCCTGTCATCGGGCCGCGCATTCGCGCGACCCGATGGCTCCTCGCAATGACGCGTTATGCTGGGGTGCGGCGGTTGACCAGAAACACGGCGGCAGCACAGGCCGTCATGCCTGTTATCGCAACCGCATCGAGCTTTTCGTCGAACAAGACATAGGCCATCAGCGACGTCACCGCCGGCACCAGATAGAACAGGCTTGCCACCGAAGTCGCGGCCGAGCGGCGGATCAGCCAGTACAATAGCCCGATCGATCCGATCGACAGCACCACCGCCAGCCAGCTCAGCGCCATGACGAATTCGGTGGTCCAGTGCACCTCGTTGTTCTCGAACAGCCAGGCGCCGAGGCCGAAGAAAATCGTCACCGCGATGTACTGCACGAGATTGCCGGCGCGCCAGTCGATCGCGTTGCAATAGCGCCGCTGATAGAGCGTGCCCAAGGTGATGCTGACCAGCGAAACACCGGAGGCGAGCCAGCCCCAGCCCGCCTCGCCGCTCATCGGCCGGTCGTGCAGGATCAGCACGACGCCGGCGAGGCCCAGCAGCAGCCCGGTCCATTGCAGTGGCGCGACGCGTTCGCCGAGCCAGCGATTGGCAAGCGTCGAGGTCAGGATCGGCTGCAGGCCCGGGATCAGGGCCGAGAGCCCGGCCGGTATCGAATGCGAAATCGCCACAGCCGTGCCGCCCAGATAGAACCCGTGCACCAGGAGACCCGCAACGATGCTGTGCCCGATGGCGGCACGGTCCAGCCATTTCGGTCGGGCGAATGCAACGATGATCGCCATCAATCCGACCACGCACGCCATCCGGATCGAAAGATAGGTCAACGGTTCGGCGCTGTTGAGCACATATTTGGTCGCAATGAAGCCGGTGCTCCAGAGCACCACGAAAAGCGCCGGCGCCGTGCGCGCGGCGAATTTCTCGAATCCTTGATTCATTTGCGGCCCGTGTTGCCCGATCATATGCTACGCGGCAAGGCCAAAGCGCGCGGGCCGCTCGCGCGATATCCCATATCGAATCCGCCTGATTTTGAAATCTGCAATGAGGAAATGCCATGGACGTTCGCGCCGCTGTTGCCGTCGCTGCCGGGAAGCCGCTGGAAGTCACCACCGTCCAACTTGACGGGCCGCGCGAGGGCGAAGTGCTGGTCGAGATCAAGGCTACCGGCGTCTGTCATACCGACGAGTTCACGCTGTCGGGCGCCGATCCGGAGGGACTGTTTCCCGCGATTCTCGGCCATGAAGGCGCGGGCGTCGTGGTCGACATCGGCAAGGGCGTCACCAGCGTCAGGAAGGGCGATCACGTCATTCCGCTGTACACGCCAGAATGCCGGCAGTGCCCGTCCTGCCTGTCGCGCAAGACCAATCTCTGCACCGCGATCCGCGCCACGCAGGGCCAAGGCCTGATGCCCGACGGCACCTCGCGGTTCTCGCTCGGCGGCAAACCGGTGCATCACTACATGGGCACCTCGACGTTTGCGAATTACACCGTGCTGCCCGAGATCGCGGTGGCGAAAATCCGCGAGGACGCGCCGTTCGACAAGGTCTGCTACATCGGCTGCGGGGTCACGACAGGCATTGGCGCCGTGATCAACACCGCCAAGGTCGAGCAAGGCGCCAAGGCGATCGTGTTCGGGCTCGGCGGCATCGGCCTCAACGTGTTGCAGGGCCTGCGGCTCGCCGGCGCCGATATGATCATCGGCGTCGACATCAACAACGATCGCAAGGCGTGGGGCGAACGCTTCGGCATGACGCATTTCGTCAACCCGAAGGAGCTCGGCAAGGACCTCGTCCCTCACCTCGTCGACATGACGAAGTCGGGTGCGGACCAGATCGGCGGCGCCGACTACACGTTCGACTGCACCGGCAACGTCACGGTGATGCGGCAGGCGCTGGAAGCCTGCCACCGCGGCTGGGGCCAGTCGATCGTGATCGGCGTGGCGCCCTCAGGCGCCGAGATCGCGACACGGCCATTCCAGTTGGTCACCGGCCGGGTCTGGAAAGGAACGGCATTCGGCGGCGCCAGAGGCCGCACCGACGTGCCGAAGATCGTCGACTGGTACATGCAGGGCAAGATCCAGATCGACCCGATGATCACGCATGTGATGCCGCTCGCCGACATCAACAACGCGTTCGAACTGATGAAGCGCGGCGAATCGATCCGCGGCGTGGTGACGTTCTAGACAACCGGTGAGAAATCACACCAGCGCGTAAGTCGCGGCGGCCTGGGCGTGGGTCACGCCCTGCGCCGTCGGATTCCAGCCGAGCGCGGCCATGACCACGACGTCGTTGCCGCTCAAGGGCTCCGTGACGCCGGAGAAGCTGAAGCCGAACGGATCGGTGCCCATCGTGGCGTTCCAGTCGCCATAGTCGGCGGCGCCGGTCGAGGAATTGAAGCCGCCCAGATTGGGATTGCCGCTGTTGATCGAGAAGTACTGGACGTTGCCGCTCTGCTGCGTCAAGGCGCGGATCGGCGTTCCAGCCGAGGGATCGGCGTTGTTGGTCGAGGTGTAGCGGAACAGGTCGAGCGGGGTATAGACGTTCGGGCCGAGGCCGGCGCCGACCGAAGAGAGCCGGCCCATGATCTCGCTGAATTCGTGCTGGATGGCGCCGATCGCGTCATACTTGCCCGCGACCGCGTTCTGGTTGAACTCGAAGGGGATCGCGCTCGACAGGCCGATATAGCCGTCGAGGTTGGTGCTTGCGCCGTTGATGCCAAGCGCCTTGGCTTCCGCCGTCGTGATTGCGAAACTGCCGCCGCTGGTCGGGTCGCTGCCGCCGAGGCTCGCGGCTGCGGTGCCCTGCACCGCCGAATTGCCGGCATATCCCTGGATCGCAGTCGCCAGCGCGGAATAGCTGACACCGCGCGCATAGCTGACGCTCTGCGCGGCGGCGCCCGGCGAAACCGGCGAGCCGGCCACTTCGCCATACCCGACCTGGATGTTCACCACCGTGTTGTTGCCGAATTGGTTCGAAAGGCCGGCCGCGGCGGCGACAACTGCATTGCGGAAGCCGGCCGGCGCATTCGCCGTGCTCGAGCCCCAGGACAGGTTGAACTGCAGGCCGTTCGTGGCGCCGACCACCGTCGTGGTCGAGAGCTGCTTGTCCGTGAAGGAGGAAATCTGGGCGACCGACAGGCTGTCGGCCTGATTGGCAAGCAGCGACGCGGTCTGCTGCGCCGACAATTGCGCAAGGTGTTGCGTGGACAGCGCGCTGACGCTGCCGCCGCCGAGACTGCCGAGCTGCGATGGATCGAGGGCGACGAGCTGGACCTGCGACAGCTGGCTCACCTGCGCGGCGCTCAGGTTGGTCAGTCCGCTCAGTCCCTGCAACTGGGCGGTGGTGAAATCGCCGACATCGAGCGCGTTGAGGTTCGCCTGGTTGAGGCCGTTGAGCTGGCTCGCCGTCAGCGCTTTTGTCTGCTCCGACGAGAAGCCGCCGATCTGCGTCGCCGACAGGCTGTTGAGCGCTGCGACCGAAAGCGCGCGGATCTGGCCTTTGCCCAGCCCTGCGATCCCCGCCTGCGATAGGCCGGCGACGGCGGCCGCTGAAAGCTTCCCAACCTGCTCATCGGTCATCTGCGCGACCGCGGCGCGCGACAGGCCGCTGGTTTGCGTCGCGGTCAAACCCGCGACCTGAGTCGTGGACAGCCACCTCGGCTGATAGAATGCGAGGTTGCCGACGGTCGCGGTCGTCAGACTTTGAAGCTGCGCGGTCGACAGCGCGCTGATGTCGAGGGACTGCAGCGACGACTGCGAGATGCCGTTGAGCTGGCCCGTCGTCAGCGCGCCGATCTGGGTCGGCGACAGCGCACCCGGATGCGCTGATATCAGCGCATCGGCCTGGGCGGTGGAGAGGTTGCCGATCGCAGTGGTGTTCAGGCTACGGACCTGCACCGCGGTCAGGCTGACGACGTTCAAGGCATTCAGATCCGCGCTCGTCAGGCTGTTGAGCTGCGTTGGCGTCAGCGCCTTGACCTGGATATTCGAGAGCGCGCCTACTTCCGTGGCGGTGAGATTTGCGGTCTGCCCGCCCGACAGCGCGAGGAAGGTGTCGTAGGAAATGGCGCTGATCTGCGACGGGCTGAACGCCGCGACCGCGGACGACGACAGCGAGTTCAGTTGATCGCCCGTGATGCCTGCAACCTGCGCCGTGCTCAATGACGCGACGTCGGCACTGGTCCATTGCGACACAATGGAGGTCGGCAGCACGGCGATCTGGCTTGCCGTGAAACCATTGACAGTCGAAGTCATGAAACGCCCTTGCTACGCCGCGCGCGACCACCGCGAAGCTGTGCGGTCGCGCCACGAGACCCGAAACTAGCGGGAAAGGGTTAAGATCAGGTCACAATGTTCCCGAGATCAGGCAGGTTCGCTTAACCACGCGAGGCACCAGACCAAGTCACGGGATCGCGCCGGTGAATCCCGGCTACCACTCTTCCGGGCAGGGATCGACGATCTTCCAGAGTTCGCTGCCGTTCTTGATCTTCTTCATCTCGGTGGTGAGCCCGCCGTTGCGGCGGATCCAGTCCTTTACGGTGTCGGGATAATAGGACATCAGGTCCGACGTCCCTTCCGAGCTCGTGACCTTGATGCCGAAGGTGAAGGCCTTGTCGTAATAGGCCTGGTGGAAGCCGAGGCTCGCCTTTGGTGTCACGCAGATCTTGTTCATCGGCACGATGCCGAACACCAGCGTGCAGGCCGAATTGCAGATGCCGTCGATGATCACGCGTTCCTTGCGGTCGCGGATGCGGGCGTACTTGGCCTTGTATTCCTCGACATAGCCGCCGTGGTCGCGGGTGATATGCAGTTCGGCGCGCGCAGGTGCAGCTGCCAGCACCGAGAGGACCAGAAGGATGAGGGACGTGATGCGCATGGATCGATCGGAAACCGGGGTGCCTGGTAGACGCTGGGTCGGGCCTCAAAGGACGGACCAGACCGCAGGACTCTGGCCGGACTGTGTTGGTAATTCGTTAAGCATCCGTTGCGGCTAAAAATTGGCGCGCTGTGGCGGTTTTCCCGCAGCTTTTCGCTCCATTCCGCGCTAAATGGGACCCGATCGGCCGAAAATGTGTAGTGTCCAGCAGGACTTCCGGAGAATCGCGATGACCAAAGCCAAGTTTCTGATTGCCGCCGCCCTGCTGACCGCCTCAGTCTTGGCGCCTGGTTTGGCCGAAGCCCGCCATTACCGGCACCATTACCACCGCCACTACTGGTCGCTGCCCTACCCGATCAGCTACCTTCACAACTACGGCCCGGGCCCCATGGCCGGCACCTTTGCCTATTATGACGGCCCCTCGACCAACCACTGTGACCGGGGTGCTGCCGCCTATCTCGGCCAGGACCGCCGGCGGCATCCCTGCTTTTGACCCCCGGCTGCTGGCCCTGTCCGGCCAAGTCTGATAATCGACCGGACCACAGGCGCTCGTAGCTCAGCTGGATAGAGCATCGGATTTCGATTCCGAGGGTCGGGAGTTCGAATCTCTCCGAGCGCGCCATTTCGGTGGGGACCGATCGGGCGACCACGTATTCGAGAGCAAACTGACATGAGAAAGATGATCCTGGCGCTGACGATCCTGTATCCGGCCGCGGCGTTTGCGCAAGGCACCACCGCCCCGGCCACGACGGCCAGCCCTCCACCGACCGTCGGCGGCAAGCCGCTGGTTCAGGTCGGGGTGAAGAAGCCTGCGGCCGGCAAGAAAGAGGCGCCCAAATCCGTTGCCCAGAAGCTGCAGGCCTGTGGGGACATCGACGACGCCACCAAGGAGCGCCTGCAGTGCTACGACGCCATCTTTACGCCGCAGCCCAAGCCGAAAGCGCCGGCTGCCAAGGGCGTCAATGAGTGTCGTTTCCTGAAAGAGGAAGACGAGCGGCTGACCTGCTACAACGGTTTTGCCGACAAGATCCCGAAGCTGCCGCGATAGCTCAGGCGGCACGCCCTACCAGGTGCTGTTCCAGCTGCTGCCCGGGCCACCGAAACCGAAGAAGCCGAAATGCGGCTGTTGCTGCGCGAGGCGGATCGGCGGGCTGGCGTGGGTCTTGGCAACCGTCCTGGCAACCCTGCGTTTGCGCTGGGCCTGCGGCTCCGGTTTTTTCACGTCCGCCGGCACCAATTGGGCAAAGCTGTCTCGGACACGGGCCTGCGTGGTGACGTCGCCCACAACCGGCGGCTGCGGCGCGGCGGCAACCTGAACCTTCGGGGCGGGCGGAACAATGGTCGGGAGGCTGGTGTCGTAGACCACGCGTTCCGGCGGTTTCCGGTCGGAACGAATGCGGACCACGTTTCGGTCGATCGAGGGGGCAGTATGGCTGGCGACGACGGCCTGCGACGGCACATAGGCGTCGATCAGAAACAGCAGCGCCAGCAGCGCGCCGCCGACAAACATGAAATATCGCGCCACGGGCATTTGCACTCACTCCCCCCACGCCGACGCGCGGTTCAGTTGCCTAACGGGCGAACATGGCGATTAGTTCCTGAGGAACAAGCTAAGGTTCAACGACAGCGGTCACTTTTTCGAGCGCCGAACATTAGGTTCGGCTCGCCGTCACCAGCGAACATTTCACCTTGTTTGCGTAAACGTTGACGAACCCGACCAGCATGCCTGAATACCGCTTCCGGCTCTTCATGTTCACGGTATCGGGAAGCACCCGCCTGCGATCGGTCAGATGGCTGCCGTCGCGGCGGGCAAAGGCGCAGGCGATCTCGATATCCTTCACCGCATAGTCGTTGCTGTTGCGGAGCGTGAACGTCATCAGCGCCTTGGAGCCGAGCCCGCCCCTTCGCCACGACTGCGAGAAAATTTTGAGGCCATCGACCGGCGGCTTCGCCGGCACGGTCGTTTCCGGAGCCGCGATTTCCGGGACTGCTGCGGTCGCTGCCGGAGGGCTGCTCTCGGTGGCTGGATCGGAGGATGGCGCCGGGCTCGCGAGGGTGGCTTTGGTCGGCGCGACCGCATCGTCGGACCCGAAGGCATCCTGCGCGAGCCGGAAGATCGCGGCTGGAGCCGCGCCGGATTGGCTCTCGGCGTCGCTCGGCCAGGGGAGCATCATCCAGGCCGTGCATCCGGCTATCGCAACCGCCGGCAGCACCATGAGCCGCGCATCGGCGCGTCCGAATGACCGTCCGGCGATCCTCATTGCCGCGCCCTCGTCCGGCGGCGCCGGCGAATGCCGCGCCGCACATAAAAAAAGCCCTACGAGCGTTACACCGTACGGTTTTTTTCACGACTGCCGCTGTACGGTTCCGCCGCTTCGTCTTCAACCACGCAAGGGACCAAAGGTTGCATCTCACCCCGACAATATTGCGGCAGCCGTACAGCGCTTCTGGGATGGAATTGCAAATCTCGCGCCGCTAGATTGACGCCGAAGCCGGGCTCCAGCGCGGCAACAACAATCATCAAGGGGGAAACCAAGATGCCGACCACCGGGCCAAACGTTACCTGGGATCATGTCCATTTGCGCAGTCCCGATCCCGAAGCGACCGCAACCTGGCTACACGATATTCTGGGCGGCGAGATCATCCGCGGCCCCGGACGCATCGACGTCAAACTCGGCGGCGCCAATGTGTTCATCGCGCCGGTCGCCGCCGGCGACGGCGTCAACTCACCGCCGGCAACGCCCTATCAAGGTCTCGATCACTTCGGCCTGACGGTTAGGGATATCGACGCGGTCGCCGCCGAGATCAAGGCCAAGGGTGTCGAATTCACGCGCGAGCCGACCACCATCCGGCCGGGCGTGCGCATCTGCTTCATCCGCGGACCGCAGGGCATTTCGATCGAGCTTCTGGAGCGCGACAAGAAATATGCGTGAAGTGCGGCGCGCCCGCTCCGTGTCCACCACCATCGGCCAACACAACGCGCCGCCGATGGCGGGACGACCGCTCCCGTGACCGCCGCCGCTAGCTCATGCTGCCCGGCATGAAGCAGCGGATCGTCAAGCCGCCGTAACCGCGGATCGGCCAGACCATGGTCCGGCCGATCCGGTTGGGCTCGGTGATCACGGCTTCATCGGGTACATCGACCCAATCGCCTTCGAGCCGTACGCGGTAATGCCCGTTGCCGGACTCCCAATCGACATCGCTGACCGCTGTACCGTCGGCGTCGGAGCAACACGGCCCCTTCCCGCTCCTCAGACTGTCGAACCATTCTTTCAGCGGCGAGTTGGCATAGCGGCCGTCGGGATCGCGGGCATGGCCGGGATACGTGGCCAGAGGCAACATCAGCACCGCAAAGCCGATCAGCAGCGGCTTTTTGAAACGGCCCGCGCTAACGCGGACCGTAGTTCCACGGAAGTCAGTTCCATTGCGTCGGCGCGCCACGTGGCCGCCGGATTTCATCCAGTTGGTCACCTGTTTTCTTGCTCCAGCACCCACCGGCCGGTGCCGAACAAGGCTATGCATTTCACGGGCCAACTTGGGTCGGCCTCGCCAGCCTGTCATGCCGGCGTCACACAACGGAATGTGCCGGATCCTTGCCTCCGAATCGGGCCTCGCCGGCGACCTGTCGCGTTGACGTCGAGGGCCGTGCTTTGGCATAACTGACTGCCGGTTTCCGTGGGCACGGCGGCCGGGCATTGGGACGTTATGAAGAACGGGCTGTATTCGATTCACGTCAACCTGCTGGACGGACGCTCCGGCAAGGGCAGCGGCGTGATTCTGTTCAGGGACGGACAGATCCTCGGCGGCGACGCCTACCTGTTTTACACCGGCAGCTACACCGTGAAGGGCGACACCTTCAAAGGCGAGGTGCTGGTGCAGCGCCACACCTCCCCGCGCGACAATGACAACCCGCTGTTCGGCGGACCGGCTCCCGTCGGTATCGGCGTATCCGGCACCTTCACCGACACGCGCGGCACCATGAACGGCACGGCGCTGGTCGGCAAGAACAGCCAGATCTTCGGCGCGACGCTGCGCTGGCTGGCGGATACCAACTAGGTCGTTGCCACGGCCGGATACTTGAGGCGATGCAATGCCTCGCCTATTCCGCCGCCTGCTCGAGCGGGGCCGTGCGCGGCAGGATCATCTGGATCCGCGTGCCGCCGCCCGGCTCGGAATCCAGATCGAGCCGGCCACCGAGGCGGTTGGTGACGATGCTGTAGACGATGTGCAGCCCGAGGCCGGTGCCGCCCTGATCGCGGCGTGTGGTGAAGAACGGATCGAACGCGCGGCGGCGGACGTCGAGGCTCATGCCGATGCCGTTATCGGAAAACAGGACCTCGACATTGTCCTTGCCGGACTCGCGCACCTGGATGTCGACGGTGCCGGGCTTGCCGTCCGGAAACGCATGCGCCACCGCGTTGAGGAACAGGTTGGTGAGCACCTGCCCGTAGGGGCCGGGATAGCTGTTCATCGTCAGGTTCGGCTGACAATCGACGTTCAGCGTCAGATTGTGCTTGCGCAGGCCGGGGCGCAACGACATCACCACCTGCTCGGTCAGGTCGCCAAGGTCGAAGCTGCGCTGGTCGGAGTAGTTGCGATCGGCAGCGACCTGCTTGAACGACTGGATCAGTTCGGCGGCGCGGTTGAGATTGGCTGTGAGCTGCGACGACGCATCGCGGCTGGTTTCCAGAAAATCGGTCAGGCTGGAGCGGCGCAATTCGCCGCGCGCGACCTCGGCAGTGAACATCGCCGTCTTGCGTTCCAGCGCGGAGGCGACCGTCAGGCTGATGCCGACGGGATTGTTGACCTCGTGGGCGACGCCAGCCACCAGCCGGCCGAGCGCTGCGAGCTTTTCAGCCTCGATCAGCGAATTCTGCGTTTCCCGCAAATTGCGCAGCGCCGCTTCGGCGGAGTCCTTGGCCTTGGTCATTTCGAATTCGACGCGCTTGCGATCGCCGATATCGAGCGCGACGGTGACGATGTTTTCGATTTCGCCCGAGGCATCCAGGATCGGCAGCTTGTTGACCAGCCATTGCCGCATGTTGCCGGAGGAATCCTTGTATTCCTCCTCGTAAAAGCCGAGCTCCCTGCCGCCGGCCAGCACCCGTTTGTCGTTCTCGTCGGTCTTTGCCGCCCCGTAGCGCGACATCAGGTCCTGCGTGGTGCGGCCGATTGCGTCCTGAGGCTCGATGCCGAAAATGCCGGCCATGTAGCGGTTCATCAGCACGTACGTCAGCCGCTTGTCCTTGACGTTGATGACCGCGGGCACGGTATCGATCACCATTTGCAGCAGACGGCGGCCTTCGGCGATCGCGTCTTCGGCGCGCTTCTGGTCGGTGATGTCACGCACCGTCCCTTCGTAGCGAACGATCTCGCCGCTCTCGTTGCGCACGGCGCTGGCGCTGTCGGAGAGCCAGAGCACCGTGCCCCCGCGCGCGCGAACCTGGTATTCGTACTCGCGCACCATGCCGTCGCGCTGCATCAGCCGCTCGTATTCCGTCCGCGCTGCGGGATCGACGTAGATGGTTTCGGCAATATCGCCGATGCCGCCGATCAGATCCTGCGGCGTGGCGTAACCCATCATCCGCGCCAGCGCCGGATTGGCGTTAAGCAGCGACCCGCCCGGCGTCGTGACATAGATTCCGTCCACCGAGGCCTCGAACAGCTTGCGATAGCTTTCCTCGGCAAGCCGCTGTTCGCCAAGCGCCCGGACCGCGGCCTCGCGCGCGGCATCGGCGTCGACCAGCGTCTGCCGGAATACTTCGGCGGCGCGGGCAATGTCGCCGATCTCGTTGTCCAGGTCGGTCGCCGGGATCGACGTGTTCTGGCCGCCGCCGGCCACCGCGCGGATCGAGCTTGCGATCGATGCCAGCGGGCGCACGGTGCGGCGAACGACCAAAAGTGCTGCAAACAATCCGATCAGCACGCCGGCGGTGCCGAGCACGATGCTCTGCCACCTCGCTTCCGTCAGCGTCCTGGCGAAATCGCGAGCGAGAATGTGGCCGCGGCGCGCGCTGACCTCGCGCAGCAGTTCGGTGACGCGCTGGATCAGCCGCCCCTCCGTGCCCAGCACTTCCTTGTCGATATCGGATATCTGCCGTTCGCGGATCGATATGCCGATGATGGCCTCGGCATAGCCGTCGACAGCCATGCGCAGCTTCGGATCCGGAATCGTCAGCGTGCGCATGGTCTGGGCCGCCGCTTCGGCGGCCGACGGGTTATGCGCCAGCAGCGCCGAGGCGATCCGGCTCTGGGTCTGCGACAGCGTCGCGGCGATCGCCGAATCCGCGCTCTCGGCGATCGCGGCGCCGAACCGGTCGCGCAACGGCGGCAGCGCCACGATCATTTCGGCGCGTCGATTGATCAGCGCGGAAATTCGCTCGATCCCGCTGCGATAGGTCGAAAGCCGCTCGGTGACGCCGTCGATCAT
>Ga0068855_100005317_pt1 | contig 15725 bp, 8 predicted proteins | sample KBSCornC52_FD_66592 | JGI IMG/M metagenome (GOLD analysis project Ga0068855, IMG submission 66592) | Corn rhizosphere microbial communities from Kellogg Biological Station, Michigan, USA - KBS Corn C5-2 | ecosystem: Host-associated > Plants > Roots > Rhizosphere > Soil ...
AGACGGACTACGGCGGTTTTTTCCTCGATAGCGTGCACCCGCGGAAGAGCGATGTCGCCGATTTCGAGCGCCGCAAAGCTTTCTACTCGGAGTTGCTGCGCAACGGCGACCTGCTCTTCCAGCGCGACCGCGGGACGGTGCTGTATTTGCATCCGGGCATTCGGCTTTATGCCATGCCGCCGGAGTAAAGTGCTTAGTGCTTAGTGCTTAGTGCTTAGTGCTTAGTGCTTAAAACTTCCTCTACCTCCGCTTCGCCTCGTCGAGGATCGATTTGAACAACAAATTCTGCTCGTCCGGAAACCAGCAGCGGAAGAGCAGCGTATCCCCACGGCGCTGGCCGGCGACGAGTTCCGCGCGCCGTTCCTTGGCTGGGCCGTCGATGGGATTGATGAGGCTGAACGCGCGCGGGTAAAATTCCAGCACCCGGGGATCAGTTGCCGCGTGATTGCCGAAGAAGTGCGGCCTGAGCTCCTGATAGGGCGCGGTGCAACTCCAGTATTCGAGCCGTGGGATTTCGGGGATGAGCAGGATGTCCGGATGCGCGTCGGCCAGCTTCTTGAATGCCGCGCCTTCGAGCAGGCGGGAGTCGACCTTGCCGTCGGGAGTGTTGAAATAGCGCACATTGGTATCCACGTAGAAGAGCAGGCAGCCGAGATGCTTTCGCGCGTAGATGATCTTCTGGTTCATCTCCTCCACCACGTCGAAACCCATGTGGCTGTGCTGCCATTTCGATTTACCGTCCCAGCCCGGCACGATGCGCGAGGGGCGAATGCAGACCCCGGTTCGCAAGCCGGCTTTGTGGAAGCGCTCGAAGAGTTCCGGCGCCACCGCCTCCATCTCCGGGGCGAGGGTGGCGGTCATGCGTGGGTCGCCGACGAAATTGATGTTCGAGTATTCTTCACCCTCCATGTCCCAGAAGATCATCCCCTGCGCGCCCATGCTCTTGAGGATGCCGATGGCGCGATCCGCGACTTCGAAGACCTTTTCGCGGAAATGCTTGATGCCATTCTTGCCGACAAAATCATCCTTCGGCTCGCCGAACCAGCCGCGCGGGTTCGTCGGCGAGCTGTGCGCGCCGCTGGCCAGCGAGAACATCCCGATCGGCCGGCGATCCGGCCACTTGAGCTGGAAGGGGTGCGCGGTGACGAATTTATCGATGATGTCCCCGGCGATTTCCTTGAGCGGCACACCGGGTTCGGTGAAGCGGATCGAGAAGTGGAAGGTCTTCGTGCTGCGCGGCTCGACGAAGACGGCAGGTTTGGGGCCGGTTGGTTGCGGTGACGTGACCCGCAGCAGCCACGTTTCCGCCGGCGGAGCGGCCCCGGGCGAAAAGCCCGCGCGAATGGCGCTGGTGGGATCGTCGTCGCAGAAGGTCAGCACCCCGGTTTTGTAATCGGCGACCTGGGCCGTGATGTCACCGTCATTGTCGCTGATCATTTGGAAGCGCTTCTCCCACGGCGTCCCAGCGGGGCGGCGGGGGAACTGCAGTTCCATCAGATCGAGCTCGACACCACTCATCGGGCCGGCGGTGTCGTTCTCCAGGGTGAGCTCGACATTCAAGCGGTTGCCCGTGAGCTGATAGCGGCAGCGCACCGCGCCCCACGGCAGCGAGTAGGAATAGCGCTGCGCGATGCGGTCGAACGAGATGGTCGGGCTGGTCTTGTCGGCCGAAACCTCACCGCCCTTGTCATCGGAAAAGAGCACGTTGCTCACTCGAGGGGCGCCACTCTTGATGAACTGGACATCGCCGTAGCTCAGGCTGGCCAGTCCGTTGTCATCGAAGGTGCACGTCACTTTGGGAGCCGCGGTGGCAACGCAGCAGACCAGGAGAAATGCGACGACCAACAGGGAGCGGAGAGAGGTCACGGGGAAAGGATGAAGGATGAGAGATGAAGGATGAAGGAATATTTGCTTCCGCACGGCATCTTCATCCTTTTCTAAGAAGCTCCGTCAGCCGTTCGTCTTCCCAAGTATCACCCAATGATCATTGCACCAGCGAGGGGAAGGGATCACGATTTGGCCCGCGACCTCGTTCAACCCCTGTTTGGCCTTTATGAAAACACGCCTGGCTCTCGTCTGCGCTGTCTCCGTGCTGCTCGCTCCCATCTTTGTCCGCGCGCAAAATGAAATCGGCTTCGTCGAAAAATTCGCCCTCGCTCCGGACCGCGAGGCGGTCCTCGATCAACTCGTTCCCGGTACCGAGGACTATTATTTCTATCACGCGCTGCAGGATCAAAACATGCGCCAGGCGGCCAAGCTGACCGCCATCCTCGCCCAATGGGCCAAGCGCTATCCGCACTCCGCGCGCCGGACCATCATCGAAAACCGCGCCGCGCTGCTCGCCTATGACGCCGACCCGCAGACGACGCTCAAGTTCCTTACCGAGCGCCTGAATCTCCAGTTCAACCACGAGCAACAAGCGCGCGATCAAAAACCCGATCTGCCGGCCAAACTCGACCAGGCGCTCATCAGCCGCGCGGCGTTCCAGAAGGAAGCACTCGCGGACATCGATAACACCAGCAACGTGAACGACGAGGCGCTGCCGGAACTCATCCGCGACAAGGCGCCGCTCAACGAGGCGCAACGCCGTGATCTCATCAATCGCCTGAAGCGTCCCGACGTGCCGGGTTTGGTGGACGTGATCGAGACCGACTTGAAGAGCAAGGAGAGCCATGGTTTCGGCGAATTCGCCATCCATCGCGCCCTCCTGCCGGAACAACTCGACGAACTCGCCCGGCGCATCCCTGCACTCTACAAAAACCAGGCCTTCGTCTCCGCGCGCCTGCGCAAGCTGGCCCCCAGCGCCGATGCAGATGCGGAGTTCGATCCGGTCGAGCGCGAGGCCTATCTCGACCGGCTGTGGGCCTATGCGAAGAATCTCGGCGCGAGCTTCAATTCGCTGAAAGCGCAGATCCTCCTCCAGCGACTCCAGCACGACCGCGCGCGGGGCATCTACGACAAGGCGCGCTTGCAGGAATATCTCAAGCTCCCCCGGCGCACCAACTATACGAATGGGGAGCTTCTGCGGAAGGCCGAGGTGGCTGGCCAGGCCGCGGACCTGAATGCCAATTTCAACGAAGCGATTGTCGGGCTGCCACCTATTCACACGGACGAAAGCCTGGTGCGCGACTACCTGTTGCATATCCTCAAGGACGAGCCGGGCTGGGAACCGTGGGCAGGGTGGTTACGCGACACCTGGCTGAAGCCCGTCTTCGCCGAGGCCAAGATCGTCAATGGCGTGGGTGATCCGGAGCAATGGGCTTCGCTGCTTTCGCCGAATGCCTTCCAGGCGTTGAAGGAGCGCGTGGACGTCGACTTTGCGCCAAATGATCCGGTCTCCCTCGCGCCGGCCGCCGCCGTCAGCCTCGATCTCTTCGTCAAGAATACGCCCAAGCTCATCGTGAAGATTTATGAGATCAATACACTCTCCTATTTCCTGACCAACAAGCGCCAGCTGAATACCGACCTTGCGCTCGATGGCCTCGTGGCGAATCGGGAGACGACCCACGATTTCTCGGCGGATGAAGCGGGGCGCAATCCGTTTCGCCGTGCATTGCGGACCTTTCAGTTTCCCGAGCTGAAAGGGCAGCGCGGCGCGTGGGTCATCGAATTCATCGGCGGTGGAAAATCCAGCCGCGCGCTGGTGCGCAAGGGACAGTGGTCGCTGCTCCAGCGGACCGGCCCGGCGGGTGACATGATCACGGTGGTGGATGAAGCCCAACAGCCGGTGAAAGACGCTGTGGTCTGGCTCGAAGGACGCAAATATACGCCTGACGAAAAGACCGGCTACATCGTGGTGCCCTTCAGTGCGCAGCCGGGCACAAAACCGATCGTGCTGGCCGATGCTGCTGGTTCTTTTGCCACGCTGACCAACTTCGAACATCACGCTGAGCTGTATCAACTCGACGCGCAGATTCACGTGGAGCGCGAACAATTGCTCGCCCGCCGCGAAGCGACAATCGCCGTGCGCACGGCGCTGCTGTTGGGCGACTCGCAGGTCTCGCTCGACCTCCTGCAGAATCCGAAGCTGACCATTGCCTCCACGACGCTCGATGGAGTGGAGACGACGACGGAGGTGAAGATCGACAAGCTCGACCCGGCGAAGGTTTTCATCCACACGATCAAAGTGCCGGAAAGATTGGCCTCGCTCTACGTCACGGTCACCGCGCAAGTCGAGCGAATGAGCGCGGGCGGAATCAAGCAGGATCTTGCGGCCTCCCAGAATTTCGATCTCAACGGCATCGACCAAACGAACCTCGTCACCTTCTCTCATCTGAGCCGCTTCGAGGGCGCCTATGTCTACGAGTTGCTCGGCAAAAATGGTGAACCGGTGCCGGATCGACAAGTGGTGTTTGAATTCACGCATCGTGACTTTCGCAAGACGCTCACGATCCCGCTGAGGACGGATGAAAAAGGGCGGATTGCGTGCGGCGCACTGGCGGACATTGAGAATGTGGCGGTCACCATGCCTTACGGTGAATGGCAAAGCCAGCCGCCGGTGAGCTGGCAGTTGACCCGCAGCGGACGCATCTGGCCGAAGTCGATTCATGCCGCCGCGGGTGAGGTAGTGGAAGTGCCATGGACGAGTGGGGATGCCCCGGCGCACGTCTCGCTTTTGGAGCGGCGCGGGGAGACCTTCGTCGCGGATCGCAGCAATGCGATCACGCTGGTCAGCAATGCCGAAGCGGCTCCGAATAAATCGGGGAAGGACAGCATCAGCGCCATCGCGCTGAAGGGACTCGCTCCGGGCGACTATCTACTCACCATTCCCGACGAATGTGAGATCACCGTGCGCCTGACCGACGGCAAGCCGATGCAGAATTGGCTGCTTTCGCCGAACCGCGAACTGGAGGTGCGCGATGCCCTGCCCTTGAACATCGCGCGGGTCCAGCGCGAGCCGGGCGCGCTGGTGGTGCAGGTGGCCAATGCCGGACGCTTCGCCCGTGTGCATGTGGTGGCGACTCGCTTTCTCCCCACGCGGAACCTGCTGGAGACGTTGGGCGATTTCACCACTTTCGATCCTGCCATGATCACGCCGGCGCGATTGCCAAATCTCTTCGCCGCCGGCCGCGCCATTGGCGACGAGTATCGCTACATCCTCGAGCGACGCTACGCGAAGCTTTTCCCCGGCAATATGCTGCCCCGGCCCGGCCTCTTGTTAAATCCGTGGGAAGTGCGTTCCACCGATCTGCAAGCGCAGCATATGGAGGGGATGGAGCGGGCGAAAGCGGCGGAGGGGGGACGTGCGGCTTTGGCCAGGAAAGCGATGCCGCAGCAGGAGACCACGGAGGCAAAATCGGTGGTCGCTATGCCGTTGAATCCCAACCTCGACTTCCTCGCGACGGCGGCCCCGGCGCTCTACAATCTCGTGCCGGATGAAAAGGGCGCGGTGCGCATCGATCTCAAGGCCTTGGGAGACCGGCAGTATGTGCAAATCTATGTGGAGGATTTGCACAGTGCCGCGTGGCGCACCGTGGCCCTGCCCGAAGTGCCGACCCGGTTCCAGGACCTGCGGTTGGTCCGGAATCTGGATCCGGCAAAGCCTTTCGCGGAAAAGAAAGAAGCGACGGTGCTGATGGCTGGCCAGACGCTCACACTGGCCGATGCACGGACGGCGGAATTGGAAACCTACGATTGGCTGCCCGGCATCTTCCCCCTGCTCACCTCGCTACACGAGGACGCGACGCTGGCCAAGTTTGCCTGGATCATGCAGTGGCCGAAGCTGAGCGAGGAAGAAAAGCGCGCGAAGTATTCGGAGTTTGCCTGTCACGAGCTGAATTTCTTTCTCTCGCGAAAAGATCCGGTTTTTTTCCAAAAGGTCGTGCTCCCGTATCTGCGGAACAAAAAGGACCGCACCTTCATCGATGATTTTCTCCTCGGCAGCGACTTGCATCCTTATCTCGAGCCGTCGGCCTTTTCGCTGTTGAACGCCGCCGAACGTTGCCTGCTCGCACAACATCTGCCGGGCGAGGCGGCGGCGACGGCGCGGCATGAGCGCGAGTTGTGGGAATTGCGGCCGCCGAACCTCGAACAGGAGGACAAACTTTTTGAGACGGCATTGCGCGGCCGGGCGCTCACGCCGGCGGATGAGGAGGCAATCGCGGGCCCGAGTCGAGTCGAAGAAATACTGGTTGATAACACTTCGCCGAGCGCCCCGGCGGCACTGGCCTCCCTGGTCGCGGGCGTTCCCATGGAGCCCGGGGCGGCGGGGGCTGCGGATGTCACCAGAGGCGGGTCGGGGGTGACGCCGCTGGATTCAGCAAATACCTATTCCGGCGCGACGACGGTCGCGCAGGGCAGGCTGGAGCTTCGCGAACCGCCGATGGAAAAGGAGATGGCCGCTCCCGCTCCGGCAAAAAAAGCAACGAACCTGGCCATATCGGCCAATGCGGTTGACGCCTTGCTGTTTCCCGTGGCCCCGGAGGAATTGAAGCGCGAGCGTGGTGCGGTGCGGCAATTTTTCCGTGCGCTCGGGCCGACGAAGGAGTGGGCGGAAAATAACTACTACCAACTCTCAAATGCCCAGCAGAATGCCAACCTGATCACGATCAATGCCTTCTGGCGCGATTATGCGGCCTGGGATGGTAAGTCGCCGTTTGTCTCGGCGAAGATCGTCGAGGCGGCGGCAAATTTCTCCGAGATGATGCTCGCGCTGGCGGTCACGGATCTGCCGTTCGAATCGCCGAAGCACAATACCCGGGCGGAGAATGGGCAATTCACGCTCACCGCCGCCGGACCGCTCATCGCCTTTCACAAGGAGATCAAGCCCGCCGCCCCGGCGCCGGATCAGGCGCCGTTGCTTGTTTCCCAAAATTTCTTTCGTCTCGACGATCGCTACCGCGAGGAGGGCAACGAGAAGTTCGACAAGTATGTGACCGACGAATTTCTTGCTGGCGTGGTCTACGGCGCGAATGTCGTCGTGACCAATCCGACCAGCACTCGGCAGAAGCTCTCCGTGCTCCTGCAAATCCCGCGGGGTGCGCTGCCAGCAAGTCGCAGCAAGGCGACCGACAGTCGCCGCCTGGCGCTCGAGCCCTACAGCACGCAGACGGTGGAGTATTATTTCTACTTTCCCGAGGCCGCCGCGCAGCCGCTGCCCCACTACCCGGTGCACGTCGCGCACGAGGAGCAGATCGTCGGCGAGGCGAAACCGTTTACCTTCAAGGTCGTGCAGCAGCTTTCCCAGGTGGATAAGACTTCGTGGGATTATGTCTCGCAGTATGGTTCGGAGGCGGATGTCTTCACCTTTTTGGACAAGGCCAACATCGAGCGCATCGATCTCGAGCGCGTGGCCTGGCGCGCGCGCCAGAGCAAGGCATTCTTCGTGAAGCTCATCGCGCTCATGGAGAAGCGCCACGTCTACAGCGAGCCAATTTATCGCTATGCCGTGCTGCACAATGTCACCGCGCCTTTGGCCGTCTGGCTCCGGCAACGCGATGATTTCCTTCAGCAGTGCGGATCGTATCTCGACTCGAAGCTGGTGAAGATCGATCCGATCGAACGGCGCACTTACGAGCACCTGGAGTATTCGCCGCTGGTGAATCAGCGAGCGCATCGCCTCGGCGCGGAGAATCGCATTCCGAATCCGGTCCTGCGCGCGCAGTATCAGCACCTGCTCGACATCCTCGCGCACAAGCCCACGCTCGATGCCATGGATGAGATGAGCGTGGTCTACTATCTCTTCCTGCAGGATCGCGTCGAGGAAGCGCTCGCCCATTTCCACACGATCGCTCCCGGAAAGCTGCCCACGCATTTGCAGTACGATTACTTCCGCTGCTACGCGGCGTTTTACGAGGAGCAACCGGCGGTGGCGCGGGGTATCGTGCAGCAGTATGCCGATTACCCGGTGGATCGCTGGCGCAAGCTCTTCGCGGAAGCCGGCGCACAACTCGACGAGATCGAGGGCAGGCAGCCGGTGCGCCCGGGCGACGATCAGCCGAACCGCGAGAAGCAGCAGGGTGAACTGGCCAGCAGCGAGCCGTCATTTGATTTCAAAGTCGAGAGCCGGCAGATCGCACTCACTTGGAAGAATCTGCGTGAGGTGACGGTACACTATTATCTGATGGATCCGGAGTTTCTGTTCAGCGCCAGCCCGTTTGTCACCCAGGATTCCGGGCGGTTTTCGATCATCAAGCCCACGCGATCCGACGCGCAGCCGTTGCCCGAAGGGAAGGATCAACTCACCATTCCGCTGCCGCCGGAATTTACCAAAGCCAATGTGCTGGTGGAGATTCTCGGCGCCGGACAGCGCAAAGCGCAGACGTATCACGCGAATACGTTGAAACTGAAAATCGCGGAGAATTACGGCCGGCTCGAAGCGCGCGACGAAACGCAGGACAAGCCGGTGAGCAAAGCGTACGTGAAAGTCTACGCGCGGCTGAACAACGGCACCGTGCGGTTCTTCAAGGATGGATATACCGATCTGCGCGGGCGGTTTGATTATGCGAGCTTGAATTCCGGTGATGAAGGGAAGGGGACTCACGTGCAGGATTTTCCGCTCGATGCGCCCGCTGCCGCGGGACATGCAGCGCCTGGAGGCGAGGGGATGCATTACCAGATGATCAGTCCCGCGGAGCTGGGCCAGGTCGCGCGGTTTGCCATTCTGCTGATGAGCGATGCCCACGGCGCCGACGTGCGTGAAGCGGCGCCTCCGTCGCAGTAGAATGGGGGCGGTCCAAAAAACACTGTCATCCTGAGCGAAGCGGGGAAGCATGGGCGGAGTCGAAGGACCTCCAACTTCCGTGGGTTTTCGTGCGGAGCCATACGGCGGAACGGATGTCCACGCGCATTCTTCCCTCCGCCTTCGCCCGCGGATATTGGAGGTCCTTCGACTGCGTGCCCCACCCGCCTTGCCGCCGGGGCACTCCGCTCAGGATGACAGTTTTTTGGGACCGCTGGCGCTGGATCGGAATTCCAGCTCTCGGCAGCATTGCTGATTACCGCGCCACCCCACCCGACTGCCGCCACAAATCCACCATCGCAAAAAGCGGATTGTGCCCGAGGTAATCCATACACGGAATCTTCCGGCCCTTGGCTTTGCGGGCGAGCGTCTTCTGTTCGCCGGCGTCGGCGTCGTAGAATTCCCACACCGTGCCGCTGCGCGTGAATTCCGCGGCCGTGGCGTCGAGCGCCTTTTCCAAGAGCAGCCGGGCCGCGTCGGCGCGTCCGTAACGCAGGCAACCGCGGGCGGCCCAATAGGTCATGCAATTCCAGGCCGGTCCGCGCCACATGCGACGTTCGTATTTCGAGTCGGAGCGCGCGACCGTAGCGATTGGGTGCGCGGTGAAGAATTCCTGGGGGTTGAGCAAATGCTCGTCGATCACGCGTTTCGCCTGGGCGGGAGTGGCGGCGCCGACCACTACGGGCCACATTCCTTCGAACGCGAGATGGCGCAGGTCGGGGCGATGCGCGCTCCAGCTATCGTAGAAGAAACCGGTCTGGTCATCCCAGAGCAGGGCACTGATCCGCTTTTGCAGCTGGGTCGCCTTGTCAGTCCAGGCGGGATCGGGCTTGCCCAGGGCGCGACTCCAGCGAGCGGCATGATCGAAGAGCAGGTAGACGTGTGCGGTGGCATCGACGCTCGCCGCGGGACCAGGGGGCCGCACATCGTAGCGGATGCCTTCGTCCATGCCGCTTTCCCAAGTCTTCTGGACGACGTCGAGATAGTAGAAGCCGCCATCCGGCGCCATGCGCCTGGCCTCAAACCAGCCGATCTGTTTGCGCAGCGCTTCGTAACATTCAGCGAGCAATGTCTTGTCTGGCGAAGCCTGCACACACGCTTCCGCCGACACGACCCACAGCGGCGGAAAGCCTTTGTCCGGCTTCCACGTCGCTTTGCCCGTCTTGTCGAAACTCACCACACCCGGAATAAAGCCGTCGGGTTGTTGTCCGGCGAGTTCGTTGCGCAGTTGGTTGCGGGCGTGCTCGGGCAGCGCGCGGACGGTGTCGAGGCGCTCGTGAGTGAGATCGAAATGACCGAAGATTTTCCCGCCTTGATAACCCGGCCCGATATCTTCGAAAGGAAAGCGGAAGTAATCCAGCGGGGGATGCATACTTTGGCCGTGTAACTCCGCGAGATAGAGTAACATCGATTTCCACGCGGGATTACCCGGCAGCGCCGCTTCACGGACCAGCGCGTCGCGCAAAGGCGCGCCCTCGGGCGTAGCGGCTTTTGCCGTGAAATAGCGCCCGTCGATAACCTGCGCCGCAGCGATGCAGGTAATTCCACGGAGGAAGCCGCGACGACCACAGTAAGTATACGCAGAAGCTGGAATGTTCATGGGGGATAAGCCGTTAGGATAAGCTGATTATTTTCTCGTTGGCCGCTAAAAAGTTTTATCGGAAACGGCAACGATGGCTCGCCAGTTGCTCCGAATGATAAACGCGAATTGAAGAGATTGTAAGGAAACCCAACCCTCTTCGTTTTCGATATGTTATGACACCGACATTCGATTGTCCTCATTGCGGAGAAAGCGTCCCGGCTGCCGTTCAGCAGATAGGGCTGACGATGCTCTGCCCGCATTGTCACGCAGAAGTCAGCATCCCGGTTGACGAGGTCGCGATGGCCGAGTCCCCCTCTTCCTCGAGGTCATCCATCATGCCGCGCTTTGAAACAGAGGGTGTCGAAGCTCTCGAGGAGCAGGGCTTCTTCGATGCGTGGCTCAGTCCGAATATGCGAGTCCGGGACAATGTCCTGCAGGGACTTTTCACGCTGGTCTGTGTGTTCGTCCTCAGCGTGTGGGGATTCTTTTTTGAGAACCACACGTTCGAAGGCTTCTTGCACGGAACCATCGCCGGCCTGGTGGTCGGCTTTCTCGTTAGCGGATTCTTCCTGATGCTCTACCGCATCTTCCGAGCAGATTGATCACGCCGCTTCGCTGACGCCCGGCAACACGAAATTGTAGGGCGGCCATCCTGGCCGCCGCTGGAGGGACTTTTCCCCGATGTCATCCTGAGCGAAGTGGAAGGAGTTTAACGACTGGAACGCAGTCGAAGGATCCGGCTGCTTTACGAGCGATTCTCGCTGGTTGTTCGGCCGGGTTCTTCGACTGCGTGCCCCGCCACCTTGCCATCGGGGCACTTCGCTCAGAATGACCGCGAGGAGAGGGCGCCACTCCCAGACCTTTTCCCTCGCGATTCGGACGATACGACAATAGCATCGCGCGAGCGAAACCGGCACGGCTCAAGGAGTCGTTCATGATGGCCGGCTCGAGCCCATGGCCAACGCGTAATTTTCCTGCTGGCCCATCGCCAAAATCTATGACTTCGCCACTCCGCATCCTGTTTCTGTGTCTGCTGGGAAGTGCCGCCTGCGCGGCCGAGCCCGCGTTGGATTACCGCATTCAACTCGACACCATTCATCACGGTTACGATGGGCAGACCTGTTGGGTGCACTCCCGGGCGGCAGCGATTCCCGGGCCCATGCCGAGCGTGGTGCTCACCATGCAAAAGCTCCTCCTGACCGGTTCCGATGTCTTCTTCGGGCTCAATGAAATGCGCACGGACGATCTCGGCAAAACGTGGTCCGGTCCGACCGAGCAGGCCGCCACTCTCGGTCGTCGCGAGGAGCCGGATGGAGTGACCGCGGCGATTTGCGACTTCACTCCCAAGTGGCATGCGAAGACCGGCAAGCTCCTCGGCACCGGTCACACCGTGCGCTACCGTGACGGCAAAGTGATTCCCGGCGTCGACCGGCAAACCGCTTATTCAGTGTACAACGCAGACGCGCACACGTGGTCTCCCTGGACGACGATGGCCATGCCGGATACAGCGAAATTCCAAAGCGCCGGCGCGGGCTGCACGCAGCGCGTGGATCTGCCGAATGGCGACATCCTGTTGCCGATCTATTTCAAAAACAAAGAGCAGAAGCAGGATCGCGTCACCGTGTTGCGCTGCAGCTTCGATGGGACCACCCTGCGCTATGTGGAGCAGGGGAACGACCTCGCGGTGCCGATCGAACGAGGCCTCGCGGAGCCATCACTCACCCGGTTTCACGATCATTACTTCCTCACTATTCGCAACGATCGCGCCGGCTATGTCTGCACCAGTACGGATGGGCTGCATTTCACCGAGCCGCAGGTCTGGCGTTGGGATGACGGAACGGAACTGGGCAATTACAATACCCAGCAGCACTGGGTGACCCATAGCGGCGGGCTCTTTCTCGTCTACACGCGCACGGGGGCGAATAACGATCACGTCTTCCGGCATCGCGCCCCGCTCTTCATCGGCCAGGTCGATTCGGAGAAGCTGTGCGTCTTGCGGAACACGGAGCGCGTGCTCGTGCCGGAGCGCGGCGCCCGGTTGGGCAACTTCGGCGTTACCAACGTGAACGAAAACGAAACGTGGGTGACGGTTACCGAATGGATGCAGACATGGGGGCCGAATTACGTCCTGCGCCTGGACAATCCCTATGGCTCGGACAACAGCGTCTACGCGGCGCGCATTTTCTGGAATACGCCCAATCGCGATTGGGACAAGCAGTAGGCTGGCACGTTCCGTTTTCGCAGCACGGGAGGCGCTGGAGGGCACCGCGCCGTCGGTGCTGGGAGAACGCGCCCACTCGGAAGCGACGGCGCGCTTCCCTCCAGCTCCGATTCGAAAATCTATTTTGAGAGACGCTTAAATCTCCCAGCCGTGGCGATAGGCGCGCCGGACGTAATGGTTGGCCTCCGCGACGTTGGTGAATTTCAGCGCGGCGGCATCCCAGGCGAGCGTCTGGTGCGGAAAGCGCGAGGCGACACTGCCGAGCAACACCGCTTCGGTAAGCGGCCCGGCGTAGTCGAAATTCGCGCTCGTCTTGCCTTCGCCACGCGCGGCGTCGATGAATTGATGCCAGTGATTTGCTCCAGCGACTTCGGTGATGGGGTGGCCTTTCGCCTCGCCGAGCAGCCTCGGCATGGCGATGTGCGGCAGAACCATCACGCCGTGCGTGCCGCGGAAGATGCTGCCTTGATCGGGCAGCTTGTCGTTGCCCGGCGTGCCGTCGAGCGCGAGTGCCTGGATGTCCGCCGGGGGACGTTGCACGCCGTCGTACCACGTGACCTCCACGGTCTCGCCGGCGGTGTAGGGCGTCCCGGGAAAGACGTAGCGGCAGAGTGCATTCGTCGCCCAGGAGTGATCGTTCGGCGCGGCGCCTTCGCTGCGCACACTGAGCGGCGCGGTCAGGGCGAGCGCCTTGAAGACCGGATCGTAGATATGGCAGCCCATGTCGCCAAAGGTGCCGGTGCCGAAGTCGAGCCGTTTGCGCCAGTTGGCCGGATGATACCAGCCCTGGCCGATGAAGCGCCGCTCGGAGCACATGCCCAGCCACAGGTCCCAGTTGAATCCCTCCGGAATCGGGTCGTTGCGCTGCGGTTCCGTACCCAGATCGCCCCAGGTCTTGCTGCTCCAGGTGTGAACCTCCCTGATCTTCCCGATCGCGCCGTCCTGCACCAGCTTCACCGCGGTGCGGTATTCCTTGTTGCTGTGAATCTGGATGCCCATCTGGGTCACCGCTTTTTTCGCGCGGGCCAGTTCGGTGATCCGGCGGGTCTCGGCGAGATCGTGGGTGAGGGGTTTCTGGCCGTAGACGTTCAGGCCGCGATTGAGCGCGGCGATGCCGATCCGCGCATGCATATGATCCGGCGTGGAAACGTTCACCGTCTGCAGATCACGCTCCTTCTCGAGCAGTTCGCGGAAGTCCTGATAGACCCGCGCGTTGGGGAACATCTTGCGAAATTGCGCGGCGCGATTGAGGTCCACATCGGCCGCGGCGACGATCTCGACGGCGGGATGTTTCGAGATCGCAGTGAGGTCACTCATGGCCATGCCATTGGCTCCGAAAGTGGCGTGATGAATTTTGCCGTTGGGCGATTGGGCGCGCAGCCCGGTGGTGACGAAAGGCGCGACGGTGAGGCCGGCGGCGAGCTGCTGGAGGAAGGTGCGACGTTTGATGAGATGGGGGTGGCGCATGGCGAACTCGTAGATAGCGCGCCGAATCTTGACAAGAGCGATGATGTGAAAAACGACTTGCACGCCGCGGCTTGCGCCGCAACTGTCCGCCCCCATGTCCCTTACCGCCATGCCTGCCGTCTTTCTCGATCGCGACGGCACCCTCATGGAGGAAGCGCACTACTGCAGCCACCCGGACCAGGTGAAGATCATCCCCGGCGTGCCGGAAGCGTTGCGCGCGCTGAAAGACGCGGGCTATCGCCTGGTGGTCATCACCAACCAGAGCGGCATCGGCCGCGGTTATTATACGCTGGACGACTACGCCGCCGTCTCGGCGCATTTCCTCGGCTTACTCGGCGAGGGGCTCATCGACGCCACGTATTTCTGCCCGGAAGCGCCAGAGAAAAACTCGCCGCGGCGCAAGCCCGCGACCGGGATGCTGGTGGAGGCGCAGCGCGATCTCGGCCTCGATTTCGCCCGCTCGTGGTTCATCGGGGACAAGGCCGTGGACGTGCAATGCGGGCGCAACGCCGGAGTGCGGCCGATCCTCGTGCTCACCGGGCATGGCGCCAAAGAAGACGCCTCCGGAGCGGAGTTTGTGGCGAAAGACTTTGCCAGCGCGGCAGCATTTATCTTAAAGACTTCGGATGCCTAAGGTTGCCGTCGTCATCCCCTCGCGTTACGCCTCGACCCGACTGCCTGCCAAGCCGCTGCACCCCATCGCCGGGAAGCCGCTCGTGCAGCACGTCTGGGAACGTTGCGCGCGCGCCAAGGGCATCGACAAAGTGATCGTCGCCACCGACGACATGCGCATCGCCGAGGCCGCCTTTGCCTTCGGCGCGGAAGTGGCGATGACTTCGGACAAGCATCGCAGCGGGACCGATCGCGTGGCCGAGGTCGCGAAAAAGCTCAAGGGCTACACGCACATCATCAACGTGCAGGGCGACGAGCCGTTGGTCGATCCGACGGTCGTCTCCAAGCTCGCCGCCGCCATGGCGAAGGATCGCAAGATCGAGATGATCACCTCGGCGAGCATCTTCACCCCGGAAGACGACCTCGCCAACCCGAACATGGTGAAAGTGGTGCTCGATCGCGAGAGCAACGGCCTCTACTTCTCCCGCTCGCTCATTCCCTATGTGCGCAATGACGGCGTGCGCCCGCAATTTTACCGCCACCAGGGCATCTACGGCTACACCACGAAATTCCTCCTGCAGTTCGTGAAATGGAAGCCGGGCATCCTCGAGCAGGCCGAATCGCTCGAACAGCTGCGCGCCCTCGAAAATGGGGCGAAGATTCGCGTCGTGCTCGCGAAGCATGCGGCGGTTAGCGTCGACACGCCCGAAGATGTCACCGCCGTCGAACGTATCCTCGCGCGCAAATAGCTTTCTCTCTACTCTCAACCTTCAACTCTCCATTTCTTTTTAAGTGAAATATATCTTCGTTACAGGCGGCGTCGTTTCCTCGCTGGGCAAGGGCCTGGCCGCGGCATCGCTTGGCACCCTGCTCGAACACCGTGGGCTCAAGATCGTAATGCAGAAATTCGATCCGTATCTCAACGTCGACCCGGGCACGATGAGCCCCTTCCAGCACGGCGAAGTCTACGTGCTCGACGACGGCGCGGAGACGGACCTCGACCTCGGCCACTACGAGCGCTTCACCCACTCGGTGCTCTCGCGCTCGAACAACACTACCAGCGGCCAGGTCTACCAGACGGTGCTCGATAAGGAGCGCCGCGGCGATTACCTCGGCAAGACCGTGCAGGTCATCCCGCACGTCACCGACGAGATCAAGGCGCG